>Ga0181520_10012431_pt1 | contig 10942 bp, 4 predicted proteins | sample PEATcosm2014_Bin_29_FD_132451 | JGI IMG/M metagenome (GOLD analysis project Ga0181520, IMG submission 132451) | Peatland microbial communities from MTU Mesocosm Facility, Houghton, MI, USA - PEATcosm2014_Bin02_30_metaG | ecosystem: Environmental > Terrestrial > Soil > Wetlands > Peat | place...
GACCTGCCGCGATTCGAGTCCGGTTATCTCGAAGCCAATTACCGCTTCACCGGCAGCGGGCAAAACTACCAGGCCCAGAGCGGCCAAAACCCGTCCTCCACCACCACCGGCAGCGGGAAACAACCGGCCGCCAACCTGGTCGGCCGCTGGGTCCTCGAACAGGCCACCCGCGGAGTCAACATCCGCTATACGATGACGCTCTCCAGCGAAGGCAAGTATTCGTATCGCGCCGCGGCCGCCGACGGCAGCCAGGCCGCTACGGAAGCCCAGGAAAGCGGCACCTTCCAGCAAGAAGAGACCTGGTTGAAGTTCTCTCCCGACGGGGGCGGCCAGTCGCACACCTACTTCTACCACCTCCGTGGCGACGACCTGGAGCTCCAGTTGCAAGGCACCAGCACCCCGGCCGTCTTTCACCGTGCCCGGTGAGCGGCGGGGGAAGCTTATTCCCGGGACCTCTCGTACGCAAGTACGGGAGACCATGCATCTGAACCTGCGCCGAGGGAAAGTTGCTGGTCGCCCAAGAACACCCGCCTCTGCGACGTGTCGCAGACGGTGGGCGATTATTGATGCCGGGGAAAGTCATGCCGCAGCGCAGGCCGTTCTCTCCCGGGAAACCGGTTGGAGCGTTGCTCGCCCGCGGTGCATTACTTTTCCGAACCGCGATCGAAAGCCGGATTTGGCGGAGCCCCTTGCAGATAGGCCTGGAAAGCCTCGATCATCCGCCGAATCGCCGGTTCCAGGACTGCCATCGTTTCCCCAGCCTTGCTCATCTCCCCCGCTGTTGCCATCTCTTCCAGCCGAAGGACCGCCTGGAAGGCCGTGGTCTTACCGAAGTACCGCAGCGAGCCTTTGAGGGTGTGGGTGGCTAACTGCACGGCCTTGGTATCGCCGCCCGAAAGGCCGCGACGAATGGCTTCCATCAGACACGGAATCTCGCTCAGCTCGGCTTCCACCACGCTCCGCAAAATGTGCGGTTTGCGCCGCACGGCCTGCAGCGCTTCCTGCCAGTCGATGATTTCTCGGTCGGCCGTTCGAGGACTCGGCCGTGTTGCCGCTTCCGCGGGCACGGCAATCAGGCCTTCGATCACATCGAAAAGCTCCGCGGAGTGGATGGGCTTGGAAACATATCCATCCATCCCCGCCGCCAGGCAGCGCTCACGGTCCCCCTTCAGCGCATGGGCGGTCATCGCAATGATCGGAATATGGATCCCGGTGTGCCGCTCCTGATCGCGTATCCGTTGGGTGGCTTCCAGGCCGTCCATCTCCGGCATTTGCAGATCCATCAGAACCATGTCGAAGCGTGCTCTTTCCAGTTCGGCAAGCGCCTCCCGGCCGTTGTTGGCCACCCTGACCTTGTAGCCCTGTTCTTCGAGCAGCGCCACGGCCATTTTTTGATTGACCAGGCTGTCCTCCGCCAGCAGGACGCACAGGCTCCCGGCATGCTTCGGCCGTGCGGCCGACGCGGGCCGCGCCGTCCGCGGCGCCGTGATCCCCAGCGCCAGCTGGATGGCTTCCAGAAGCTCCGACTGTTTGACGGGCTTGAGCAGGTACGCCGCGATTCCCAACTCTTCGCAGCGTTGAATGTCGTCCGGCCGGTCGCCCGAGGTCAACATCATGACCACCGTGCCGCCCAGCGTCGAATCCTGCTTGATCTGCTCCGCCAGCATGAACCCGTCCACGCGCGGCATGTGCGCGTCGGTGAGGACCAGGCCGAACGGTTGGCGTTTTTGCCGGGCCTCGAGCAGCAGCTTGAGGGCCTCCGTGGCGCTGGGCGCCGTGCTGGGTATCATCTGCCAGCTGCGGAGGATCTCCTCCAGAATGCGGCGGTTGGTGGCATTGTCGTCGACCGCCAGCACCCGCATCCCGTGCATGCTGGCCGGTTCGGGCGACAGCGGCTCGGCCGGCTCGCTTTCCGCCAGGCTCAGGCGGACCGCAAACTGGAACCGGCTTCCCCGGCCGACCGCGCTTTCCAGCCAGATCCGGCCGCCCATCAGGCCGATCAGGCGGGCCGCGATGGCCAGGCCCAAGCCCGTGCCGCCGTGGCGGCGGGTCGTGGAAGCGTCCGCCTGCTCGAACATCTCGAAGATCGTCGATTGTTTCTCGGGCGGGATGCCGATCCCCGTATCGGCGACGACGAAGTGCAGCCCCACGTCCCTATCGGAGTGAGACTGCCGCGTCACTTCCAGGCTCACCTCCCCCATTTCCGTGAACTTGATGGCGTTGCCGACGAGGTTCACGATGATCTGGCGCAGCCGGCTATAGTCGCCGACCACCAGCTGCGGCACTTCAGGGTGAATGAAGCAGGCCAGCTCCAGCCCTTGCTGGTGCGCCCGGATGGCGAAGGACTTCATCGTGTCGCCCAGGCTCTCCCGCAGGTCGAACGGGCTGCAATCCAGCGTGAGTTTGCCGGCTTCGATTTTCGAGAAGTCGAGGATATCGTTGATCACCGAGAGCAAGGCCTCGCCGGAATCCCTCACCGTCTGGAGGAACTCCCGTTGCTGGACCGAGAGGTGCCCCTTCAGCACCAGCTCCGTCATACCGATCACGGCATTCAGGGGCGTGCGGATTTCGTGGCTCATGTTGGCCAGGAACGTGCTCTTGGCGCGGCTGGCGGTTTCGGCCGCCTCTTTGGCCTGCGATAACTGGAAATTGGCCTGGGCCAATTCGGCGGTGCGCTGTTCCACGCGGATCTCCAACTCGTCGTGGGCCCGGCGAATCTCCTCTTCCTGCCGTTTCCTGCACAGCAATTGCCACATTCCCTGCATCAACAGCGTCAGTTGCCGGACGTCGGAATCGTCGTAGGGCGCGGCCTTGTTGCCCACGCCGGCCACGATCACGATCCGTTCGCCGTCGAAGACCGGGGCGTTCATGTGGCGCAGCACCGTCACGTGTCCCTGCGGATGCCCCTTCTTCAACGGATTGGGGGCCTGGTAGTCGTTGGTGATGACCGGTTTCCGCTGCCGGACCGCCTCGCCCCAGAGCCCCGTGTCGGCCACCGGGTAAACGATCGGCTTGTCGGCGATCGCACACTCCTGCATCGCCGATTTCGACCAGGAATGCATGGTCAGCACCGACTCGTCCTCGTTCATGAAGGCCAGGTAACCGATGCTGCTGCTGGTCAGCGCGACCGCCGATTCCAGGGTGAAATCGGTGATCTCTTGCAGGGTCGCCCGGCTCATTTGGTTCAGCTGCACCAGGGCCTGCAAGCGGGCCTCGTTCAGCCGCGATTCCTCTTCCGCGCGTTTCCGCTCGGTAACGTCCCGAAACACCAGCACCACTCCGCTGACCTGGCCGTCCCCGCTGCGGATCGGGGCAGCGCTATCGGCGATGCTGCGCTCCGTCCCGTCCTTGCCGATCAGCGCCGTGTGGTTAGCCAGGCCCACCACCGCGCCGGATCGCAATGCCTTGGCGACCGGGTCTTCGCATCGCCGTCGGCTTTCCTCGCTGACAATATGAAAGACCTCCTCCAACGGCTTGTCCAGCGCGTCCTGATCGCTCCAGCCGGTCAGGGATTGAGCGACGCCGTTGAGGAACTTCACCCGGCCCTCGGCGTTGGTGGCGATCACCGCATCACCGATGCTGGCCAGCGTGGTGCGGAACCATTCCCGCTGTTCGTAGAGCACGGCAGCCGCCTGCACGCGCGCCGCCAGATGATGCCGCAGCAGCAGGGCGACCATCGCCACCAGCACCAGCCCCAGCGCCGCAACGACCAGTCCCGTGGCCACCGCGGCTTCGTAAGCGGCTTGGGATTGCCGTTCCCGTTGCCGCAATAAGTCGTGTTCCTGCTGTTTCATCAGGTCGACCTGCCCGCGAACCGCGGAGATGGCCTTCCGGCCCGCGCCGGTCATCACCCCCCGCCGAGCGGCCTCCGGCCCCTGCCTTTCCAAGGCGATGTTCCGCTTCAGGACGTCCAGCTCCTCGCCGACCCGCTGTTCGAGGAGCCGGAAGCGGGCCGACTGTTGAGGACTGTCCGCCGTCAACCGCTTCAGCCGCTGCGCTTTTTCTTCCACGGCGGCGGTGGCAGCGCTATACGGCTCGAGATAATTGACGTCGCCGGTGATAATGTAGCCGCGCTCGCCGTTCTCGGCATCCTTCATCGTGGACGCCAGTTCTTCCAAGGCATCCAGCACCTCCAGGCAGCGGGTCACGTCCGCCGCATTCTCATGCAGTTGGTGAAGATTGCCGTACCCCAGCCACGTATTGCCGGCCAGCAGAATGACGATCAGCCCCATGCCGGCGGCAAGTCCCCTGTTGAACGTCTGGCCCATAGCGATTCCCCGCTGCTTCCCGGAACGATCCATTTTCTAAGGAAACCCGGCATCATCTTTCGACCTTGATCACCATCGCCGTCAGGTCATCGATCGGTTTTTCGCTTTGGCAGAAATCACAGACCAGCCGGTGGAGGCTTTCCACGATTTCGTCCGCGGCCTTGGCCCGGTTCGCGCGGACCACGTCCAGCACGCGGGTGATCCCCAGCGGTTTCCCGTCGGGGGACATCGCCTCCTGAATCCCGTCCGTCAGCAGCAAGACCAGGTCCCCCCGCTCCAAGACGATCGGTTCGGCCACCGGGAACTGCATCTCGGCGGAGATGGCAAGCGGCATCGACGTGCTGTCCAACCGGACTTTGACCGCGCCCGAGGCATCCAGGATATAGCCCGGCGTGTGCCCTCCGCTGGCGTACACGAATGAGCGGGTTGCCGGATTGAGACAGGCCAACAGAGCCGTGACGAAAGTGTCGTCGGTCTCCTTCGTGAGGAACCGGTTGACCTTCTCCAGAATCTCGCCGACCTCGCTGTGCGTCTCGGCGAGCATGCGAACCAGCGTGCTGGTGGATGCCATCAGCAAGGCGGAGCTGAATCCATGCCCCAGCACGTCGCCGATCACAAAGCCTTTCGCTGCGTTGGGCATGTCCAGGTAGTCGAAGAAATCTCCCGCCGTGAATTCGGCCGGGTAGGCTTTCCCGCCGATGTCGAAGCCGGGCAGTCTCGGCGATTCGGTGGGCAGGAGACGCTGTTGGATCTTCTGCGCTGCGACCAGCTGCAGTTCTCGCTCCTGCAGCGTGCGCTCCGCGAACCGGCGCTCCGTGACATCTTCGACCAGTCCGTCGTACCGCACCAGCGCTTCGCCGTCATGGTGCGGCACGATGGTGTCCCGCAGCCAGCGAATCGTCCCGTCACGGCGGATGATCCGATGTTCGATGGCCGATACTTTTTCGCCGCCCAGGATTGCCGCTACGTATTGCCGCACCATTTCCTGGTCGTCAGGATGAACCATGTTGATCCAAAGATAAGGGTCGGCTTGGTATTCCTCCCGCGAATACCCCGTGACCGAGAGACAGCCCCAACTGTGCTCGGTCGATACGGGCATGCCGTCTTCCAGCGCCACCGAGTAGGTGTAGTTGGTTACCGCCGCCAGCAGCTCGCGATATCGCTGCTCCCTTTCCCCCAAGGCCAATTCCACTTTCCGCTGTTCCGTGACATCCAGGCACAGGCACAGCAGCCTCGCCGGCTGTTCCTGGTGATGCAGGGGAACCGAGGTTATCGCGAGGATCCTGGTCTGGCCGCTCTTGGTCCGCACGGTGTAGACTTGCCGTCCCTTCCCGGGTTGCTGGAGGAAGGCCCTCTCAAAGTCGGCTCCTGCCTGCTCCTGGTTGCCGTCGGCAACGTAATCCGAGTAGTGACGCCCCAGCATTTCGTCGGCCGAGTAGCCGAGAATCTCCGCGAGCCGCTCGTTCACGAACGTCAGGGTGCCGCTGAGGTCGAACTCGGCATAGCCGTATGCCGACTCGGAGATGAACGCATTGAACCGCTCTTCCGCTTCCGACAAGGCCGCCATCGCCCGCCGGTAGTCGGTGATGTCGCGCTGCATCGCGTAAACGAGTTGCCACCCCTCCAGAGTAATCGCTTGGGCGCTCACCAGCACGTCGCGAATCTCCCCCGACTTGCGACGGTGTTGCGTCTGAAAATCGGCGCGCCCGTCCCGCAGGATCGCGCCGATATGGGCGCAAATCTGCGCGGGCGTTTCCTGGACCTCATAATCGGAGACGCGCAGACGGTCGAATTCCTCGCGGGTATATCCCAGTTGGCGGCATGCCGCATCGTTGAATTCGACGCTCAGGCTGCTGCGGGGGTCGATCAGCACGATCCCGTCCGGCGATTCCGCAAACAGCGTGCGGTAGCGAAGCTCCGACCGAATGAGCTTCTTGTCCGCCTTCCGCCGGCCCGCGCGTTCGATGGCATACTGGATCGACCGCAGCAAGGCCGCCGGCTCCAGGTCGCTCTTGCAGATGTAGTCTTCCGCTCCCGCTTTCATGGCTTGCAGCGCCAATTGCCCATCCTCGCCCGTCAGCACCACAATCGGCAAGTCGGGGTTGCACGCATGGACGATGTCGATCGTTTTCAGACCGCTGCTATCCGGTAGGTTGAGGTCCAACAGGGCGGCGTCGAATCGCCTGTCTCCCAACAGGGCCAACCCCAAAGATAGCTGCCCGGCGTGCTCCAACTCGATGCGCAACCTCTCCGTCTGGGCCAGGCATTCCCGGATCACCAGCGCGTCGACCGAATTGTCCTCGATCAGCAGCAGTCGCAATGATTCATCGTCCATGGCGGAGGACTCCGTCGCGCGAAGTGTGCCCACCAAATGGATTGCTTCATCCCAAAACGATCTGCTCTGCCGTCCCTGGAAAAGAAGCGGCCAACCACATCTCGTAAAGAAGGCCTATTCCGCCGACCGCTCCTCCGCTCATGCACGACGCCGTTGTTCATGTTCGCCGAGTTTCCCATCGCCGACCGGCCTGACCGCGGCGGCGGCTTAGGAGCGGCCAATGAATAACTGTCATCCTGAGCGCAGCGAAGGATCTCCGTACGTCCAAGCCAGATCCTTCGCTGCGCTCAGGATGACAGCGAAGTCCGACAGTTATTCTTTCGCTGGTCCTTGGGTCTTAGAGAAGCGGGCGAGGGGAGCGCTTCCCCGGCGCGGCGCCGGCGATTACAATCACGCATAGTGTGGGCGGTTCCGTCAGCAGCGTGTTCCCGGCCGGACAATTCCGTCATGAGTGACCCCGACAGCGACCCGTCCCTCCGCGCCCAACAGTGCCGCACCGCGGCGAGTCTCGGCGTGGGCGCGATCCGCCGCCACATTTTTCTCTGCTGCGATCAGACCAAGCCCAAATGCTCCACCCGGGAGCAGTCCTTGCGGGCCTGGGAATATCTCAAGCAGCGACTCGACGAGTTGAAGCTGACAGGGCAGGGGGGGATTTATCGCACCAAGGTCAACTGCCTGCGGATCTGCGCCGGGGGTCCGATCGCGGTCGTCTATCCGGAAGGGACTTGGTACGCCCAGTGCGATCCGCCGGTCCTGGAGCGGATCATCCAGGAGCACTTGATCGGTGGCCGCGTGGTCGAGGAATACTTGATCGCGCGACGGCCGCTGGACGCGGCGCCGTAGGGCGGGCCGGGCGCGGGCCTTGCCGGGAGGTCGTCCCCCGCCCATAATGCACGGCGGCCTGACCCCCGCACCGGCAGGCAACGCGGACCCACGAGGCACGGACAGCTTGAAGCTCATCGGCGTGATCTCGGATACCCACGGGCTCGTGCGCCCCCAGGCCCTGGACGCCCTGCGGGATACGGACCTGATCATTCATGCCGGCGACATCGGTTCGCCCGACGTGATCGCGGCCCTGGAGGGGCTGGGCCCGGTGTATGCCGTCCGCGGCAACGTGGACCGCGCCGCCTGGGCCGTGCGTTTTCCCGAGACCCAAGTGGTCCAGGTCGAGGGCCTTTCGATCTACGTGTTGCACGACCTGGGTCGATTGGACCTGGACCCCGGGGCGGCCGGGATCCGGATCGTGATTACCGGCCACTCCCATCAGCCCGCCTTGACCACCCGGCGCGGGATCCTGTATTTGAATCCCGGCAGCGCCGGCCCGCAGCGGTTCCGGCTGCCGATCAGCCTGGCCAAGCTTCGCGTTGGGGACGGCAATCCCCAGGCCGAACTCATCGATCTGTCGGCTATTGCGTAGCCCGGCCGCGATCGTGCGACCCTATGGGACAGGCCGGAAGTTGACCCAATTCAGATTGACGGCCTTCCAGGTCTTCGCGTCGCGGGGACGGACAGTGACGATCTGCTCACCCGCATTTTTGATCTCGATCCGGCCGAAGTTGAGATTCTGGTAGTCGGTGAAGCCGCTGCTCTGGGGGGCCTTGCCGACCAACTGGATGCCGGCGACTTCCAGCACGAACTCCGCGCCGGCGTGCGGCGTGGCGCAGCGGGCATTGACCTTGTAGACGCCGGGCTGGGGAAACGCGACCTTCCAGGAAACCCAGTCCGCGGCCTTGTCCCAGCAGCCGATGCTGGACGCCGCGCCGTTGGCCTCCTGCTTGATGCGATCGCCGTGCAGGTCGGCCGACTCGGCGTCGAGCCGCAAATCGCCTTTGGCGTCCGGACGCAGCGATTCGTACACTTGCTGCACGGGCACGGGCTTCAGCTCGGCGCCGCTGATCTTCAGCGTCACCGTATACTCGCTGGGTTTCTGCGCGGGGAGCGTCACCACCAGTCCCGCGGCGGTCTGCTTCCAGGCGAGCTGGCCGGCAAAACCCAGCAGGCTCACGCTGTGGATCGCGCCGGCCGGCTGGGCCAGCGATTTGACCAGCAGCCGGCCGTCGGCCGGCCAGCCCAGGGCGATGGCGTAGAGCGTCGGCCCGCGGGTCGTGAAGCGGATGTCCTGGGCCGTATACTTGAAGTCCTCCTTGAAGTGGCCCCCCTTGGTCTTGACCGTCCCTTCGCCGTAGACCAGCCAGGGGCGGCTGCCGAAGATCGCCTCGCCGTTGACGGCCTGCCAGTCGGCCAGGTCTTTGAGCATCTGCTCGACCTCCGGATCCAACGAGCCGTCGGGCCGCTGCACCACGTTCAGCAGCAGGTTGCCGTTCTTGCTCACGTTGTCCACGAGCATGTCGATCACCCAGCTCACCGGCCGGAATTTCCAGTTGCGATTGTAGAACCAGTCGCCGATGGAGGTGTCGGTCTGCCAGGGATTGGGCTCGATGCGGGGCATGATGCCGCGCTCCAGGTCCTCCACCCAACGGCCTTCGGATTTCTGCTTGCAGTTGTAGACCAGTTCCACCTTGCCGTCGTGGCGGGCGGCGCTGGAGTTGTAGAGGTGGGCGATCATGCTCAGCCCGACGTCGTTGGCGAAGGGGACGCCGCCGTCGCTGTACAGCAGGTCGGGATGATAGTTGTCCACCAGCTCCTGGATCTCGCGGTACCACTGCTGATGCCAGCGGGGATCCTTGCTGTACCAGCCCTTGTCGTCGGGGGCGGCGGGGAAATGATACAGGTCCTGGTACTTGGGGTCCGCGCCGTCGTAGGGCACGCCGGCCTTGGGTCCCTGCTTGTCGGCGCGGTGACTGCTCTGGAACCAGGTGAAGCTGGCGCCCAGGTGCTCCGAGACGCCGAACCGCAGGCCGTACTTCTGCGCCGCCTTCTGCCACGTGCCGACCACATCCCGGTGCGGGCCCATGTTCACCGCGTTCCAACGGTGGAGCTGCGAGTTCCAGAGGAAGAAATTGTCGTGGTGCGAGCCCATGCTCACAAAGTATTTCGCGCCCGCCTTCTGATACAGGGACATCAGCCGGTCGGGATCCCATTTCTCCGCCTTCCACAAGGGAATGATGTCCTTGTAGCCGAACTGCGAGGGATGCCCGTAGTGCTCCAGGTGGTACTTGTAATGCTTGTTGCCTTCCTCGTAGATGCCGCGGGCGTACCAATCGCCGTCCATGGGCACGGCCTGCGGTCCCCAGTGGGCCCAGATGCCGAACTTGGCGTCGCGGAACCACTCCGGGCAGCGATAGGCCGTGAGCGACTCCATGCTCGCCTTGAATGGGCCGTCGGCCACGGGATAATTGGCGTTGGGACTGGCGATGGTCGGCGGGCCCGCGCGGGTTTCCGCGGCCATTGCCAGCAGCGCGTCGAGCATCTTCTCCGAAGCCCGCGGCTCCAGCCGGTTCGTCCCCAGCCAGGTCTCGTAGCCGCCCAGCTCGTGCTGCCGCGGCGTGGGCAGATAGCCGAAGTAGCCGTGGGCCAGCGAGACCAGGAAGGCCGGCTGCAGCGGACAGCGCCTGCGGAATTCCAGCCCGATCTCGCAGAAAACCTCGACCGGCATGGTGCCGAGGCAGACGTCGCCGATGCGAAAGACCTGCAACGGAATGGGCAGGCACTGCGGCTGCTCGGCCATCTGCAGTGTCCGCTGGGCATAGATCACGGAGAGGTTTCCCCGGGTGGCCTTGCCGGCCGCGGCGGTCAGGGTCTCGTGGGCCCATTGCAGCTGTTCCGCGGTGGGCCGCCGGCAGCCGATGGCCGGCTCGCGGTAGCGCGCCGCCAGCGTGACGTCGTCGCGGTACTTGGCCTGGGCCAGCGCGTCGCAGACCTTGTGGGCCACGTCGCCGGCCACCGCGTGCATTTGCACGTAGGGCAGCTGCCGGCCGCGGGGATGGAGAAAGTTGATATTGTTGATGTCGCCGCTGGTTCCGTTGGCCATCATCGCCACCGGCGGCGGGTCCTGGTCCTGGGGCGCCAGCCGTTGCTCCACGTCGTGGCAGAACATGCCGTAGTAATCGGCCGAGATATCGCCCGGCCCCACCCCGCCCACGTAGTGCAGCGAATAGGCCGAGAAGACCGCGATCGGCCGTCCGCCCGGCTCGCGCAGCGCCAGGATCGAGATCGTGGGGTCGGTGGGCCCGGCCGGCTGGACCAGGTTGGGACTGCCCGAGGACGGGTTCATCTTGACTTTGTCGAGACCGCCGAAGGGATTGGGGGGCATCGTTCCCGGCTTCAAGAACCAGCGGCGATTGAAGACGTGCTCCGGCGCCTGGGCGGAGCAATACGCCAGTTGTGCCGGACGCAGGTCGTGGATCGCCCGTTGCACGCCGTCGGCGATGCGGCGGAC
>Ga0181520_10012432_pt1 | contig 10940 bp, 13 predicted proteins | sample PEATcosm2014_Bin_29_FD_132451 | JGI IMG/M metagenome (GOLD analysis project Ga0181520, IMG submission 132451) | Peatland microbial communities from MTU Mesocosm Facility, Houghton, MI, USA - PEATcosm2014_Bin02_30_metaG | ecosystem: Environmental > Terrestrial > Soil > Wetlands > Peat | place...
AAATTATCTTAACGAACTGCCTATTGCGTTGCTGCAAGATTTGGTTTCATGCGGCATCAATCAAAAATACTTTAGCCTTTTTGACATGCGCAATTACGCCAAATCATACCTTGTTGTTTCTCATCAATACCCAGACATTAACCTTTCCAGGGATGATAACTATCTAACATGCCATGTAATTGAACAGGTCAATGGCACTGAAGTTCATACGGTGCAAGAATTTGAAGAAGCGGTACTTGCAGCTGCCGATTCTGGCTTTGTGACTATAAAAACAAATTTGGATAGATTTGTGGTCTTATCACTCGACAGCGTCCTTGAGCAGGAGCCGGAGCTAGCAAGTCGCTACAACTACCCACTGTCGAAGGCGGTAAAAACGTTGATGGAAAAACGGCAGTAAGACAAAGGGTTTGATCCGTTCGCACCCTTCGACAAGCTCAGGGCGAACGGGTTTAACACACAGGGCACGCAGGAACTTGTCCATGTGTGTCCCCACCGTTCGTGGTGAGCCTGTCGAACCATACGAACGGTTCTGGAAGAAGTTTAATAGATTACTTCAAAAATTCTGTCTCAAATTTATACAGCATTTCGTATTTGATTTTGGACGGCGCAGGCATCCGTGGAACGTACGGATATCCGGCCTTGCAAATAGCGTTAGCAACAGCAAACATACCCGCATTTATAGCCAACTCAAAGGCATCATAACCAGACTTATCTTTAAATTTGATATCGGCTCCATGCTGTACCAATACAAGCGCTATCTCTTGATAACCATTTTTAATGGCAAGATGCAAAGGGTGATGACCATTATTATGCGTCTCATTAACCTCACATTTTAATCTTAATAAAGCATGTACCATCGCAACTCTTTTTTCTGCCGATAGTTGTTGCTTATAACGAGACAAGCCCAGCAATTCACTCAGAAATGGATCGCGCGCACCCAACGTACGTATCAGGCAAAGCAGCGGGTCATAGTCACCGCCATCAGCCGCCTTGAGTGTTTGGATATACGCAGAACGCACTTTATCATGTGGATCTTGTAGGTATGGCCAACTAGGGTGAGGACAGCCATAAGCCATTAAATAACGATCTGCAATCAAACGAGAAAAGCGGCCATTGCCATTTTTAAAGGGATGGATAAATACCAACCGATGGTGAACCCTCACCGCTTGTTCCAAAAAGGTTAAATCGATAGGCTCGCTAGCCCAAAAGCGTACTTCGCGGCAAAGCTCCTCGAGTTGAACGGGTATCAAATATGGTTCTACACCAATAGGCTTGATCGCTGTTTTTCTGAAGGTCCCCGCCCAGGTCCATACATTACCAAACATCGCACGATGGATTGCCGTTAACGTTTCAACATTAAACCAAAGGGCTGGGTTATCGATTTTTCCCCTTAAATACCTTTTTTGAGCTGCAAAGATATTCTCTGCCTCAATTCTGTTAAGGTCACTCTGTGTGCTTATTCCATTTGGTATTAATCCACTAGCATCATCGATAGGGGTTGCGCCCTCGAGATAATTAAATTTTTCCATGGCAAATTACTCTTCCCAAAGCCGCTTCCCTGAACCACGCAACAACTCTTCAACCTCTTTTTTAGAAAGCTCCTCAAAGAGCCTATTGTCCGGCTCCTGTTTTTCTAATTTCATAGTTCCCCGCAAATACCGCAGATGCCGCGCTGCGACACGGCTTGCCTGTTGATGACGGATTACATCAATGGGCTCTTTAAGCATTGGTGCCGCTACCAGCTCACAAGATAGTGCTTTGAGTATTTTAGATAATATTAATAGGGTAGGGTTTTGCTGGTTATGTTCAATGCGAGAAATCGTTGCTTGCGGTATGCCTACGCGCTTTGCCAAGGCACTCTGAGACATTTTAAGCTGGTAACGAATACGTTTAATAAACTCCCCCATAGGAAGCCCTCGAGTTGCCTGCTGAAGCGCTTGGGCAGTCTGACTAACCTCTTCAAGCAAGATTTTTTCAGTGCTAGGTGATTTTTTCATAAAACTCCAAGGCCTACTTTGTATAACAGTTCTTTTCCCCTAATAATAGTTTATGCCTGTAGAGCATAAAAAATCAATATTTTATGACATATATGACATAAAAATTTTTATTTTCTATAGCATATATGTTATAAAAAAAGGCTTTTTCGCCAGAATCCCTGAACAGGCTTTTGGGTTGGAAAAACTTTGCAGATACTACTATCCAATGGTGCAAAGATTGAAAAAACGGCAGAAAAACGAATAGTGCAAGAAGAATGCCTGGGGCAGAATGGGGTTAAACCAAGTCAAGCCCAGCTCAATTTTGATACCCCTACACCGGCTTGCGTGCTATAGCAACCACAGCGCGCCCGTTCTGTTCAATATTTTCAGATCGCCCTTGCTCCTTAACTGCTCCGGCAACCATGTCACGCGCAAACTCTTGTGCTTGCTCAAGTGGCAAGCCCGTTGAATGCGGAACCCAACCCATAAGCCAATCAAACAACGCCTCTTGGTTGGAATAGGTCGTCGTACGCTCTTCGTACCGCACATCAATGGCCGTAAAGCCACAAGCCTCAAGCATGGCCTGACCTTTTTCAGGCGTTTGCGGAAACCAACGCTGGCCTTTGGGTTCAAGCAGTGGTTTCCACTTGGCGCTTTCAAATAAGTTTGGTCCACCTCGGCGCTCGGCGCCTATCTTGACCACCATCCGCCCACCCGGTTTTAGGAGCGTAAAGATGTTTTTAAACGCACCTAATTGATCCGAAATCCAATGAAACGTCCCAAAACTCACGGCCAGATCAAAGCGCTTATCGGTCGCAAAGGTAATGATATTGTCGTTAACAAACGATACGTTGGGTATATCGCCAAAGCTCTTTTTGGCTTCGTTAATCATACTCTCTGACAAATCCAGCCCAAGCACCGAGCCATGCGGCAAGCGTTTGGCTAAAGCTACGGTAATGCGACCGTCACCGCACCCAACATCAAGCGCGGCCTCATCGCCATGCAGTGTGAGTGATTCTATCGTCCCCAAACCGCGTTGTAATTGTGAATCTGAATGTTGCTTGTAATACTGCCCATTCCAGGTATCAATTGACTTGTTCATAACCGGTCCTTATCGTTGTTAAATTAACGTTTTTAGCTGTTTTCTTCGTTTATGCGTTCACGCCAAATTTATGGTATCTTTAATCCATAGCAACCGCAAACAGTCTTCTACCAAAAGCAGGGGTACCCATGATAAAAAAAGAAGTCATTGAAGAGGTTAAGCGACGGCTCGTTAAAACCTATAACCCAGTTGCCATCTATCTATTTGGTTCATACGCCTGGGGGTCCCCAACCGAAGACAGCGACTTGGACCTGCTGATTGTTATTGATAAGTCAGAAGAAAAATCTTACAAGCGGCCAGTTGCCGGTCATGGGGCCCTATTTGGCTTGAACATCTCTAAAGATCTGATTGTTTATACCAAAGCTGAATTTGAAAAATATGCCGCTAGTGTCACCACGCTGTGTCACAAGATTAAGCGTGATGGAAAGCTCATTTATGCTCGATCATAATTCATGGCTAGCGATAGCTCGTGAGGATTTGATGGCAGCAAAAGGGCTTTTAAAACTTGAGCTATTTTCCACAGTCGTCTATCATTGCCAACAAGCTGCCGAGAAATTCCTAAAAGCCTATCTTGTATTTAAAAACGAAGAGCCAATCAAAACACATGACCTCGTAAAACTCATTGAACTATGCATGCGTTTTGATAAAAATTTCGAAAAAGTTCTCGAAGCAGCAAAGAGACTTAACCCATTTTCAACCAAGTTCAGATACCCCTCAGAATACGACATTCCTGACCTTGCTGATGCCAAGCTTGCAATAAAACAGACTCAAAAAATCGCCACTTTTGTCATTAAAACAATCGCAACAATGACCACCGGCCAATCAGATCTGTTTTAACAACTTATCGCAAAATCTTTCTACCCATAATCGCTTCCAACGTCTCAACACCCAAATCGCCCGCTCGAATCAACCGCACATGCCCATGCTCTTGGCCAGTTTCATCAACGGTCATTGATGAAACATCTAGAATCGTCGACGGCATGTGCCCAGCCCCCTTGATACCCCTGGCATTAACCACGCAAGCGACCGACTCGCGCAATGACGCATCAATGTCATTCATGATAACGGGCGCCGGTCGCCCACTGACGTTGGCACTCGTTGAAAAAAGCCCATCAAATTTGGGTAACAACGCAAGCAGCCCTTCGTGCTGCGGACAACGAAGCGCAACCGTACCCTCAGCGGACTTGAGGTACACCGGCAGCGATTTTTTAGCTTTGCAAACCAACGTTAACGCCCCCGGCCAACAACGCTTAACCAGCGTCTCAACGGTGGGGGTTAGGTTGCATGGATCAATAAACTTAGTAAGCTTGCGCCGCGACGCTATCAGAATCAAATACGGCCGCCCCTGGCGGCCACCTTTATAACGATTTAACGCCGCAAAACCTTCTTCGGTAAGCGGGGCAAGAAACCCCGGAATGGTATCAGTTGTCGTTATAGCAACGGCATCCGATGTTAAAACCTCATACAACCGTTGAGTAATGTGCTCATCGGACCACAAAAACGGTTCGTTTTTTGGTATCATGAGAACTCGCTTAAATTTAAAGGGACTAGCAATGCTTGTACAAAACCTCTTTGATGCCGATTTTGACCAGCAACATGATGCATTAATGCTTAATTTTACCACACTTTTGCAAACGGCGCAGCGGTCACCACAAACCCTGCAGGCCTTTGTCGACCTTATCAACCATTACCACCAGAATAAGCGTCGGTCGTTTGCGTGGCGCACGGTTATTACCCCATATCGCGTCGTAGTCTCAGAGATCATGCTACAACAGACGCAGACATACCGCGTCGCCGACAAATTTGACCAGTTCGTTACCCAATTCCCCTCGTTCGAAGCGCTGGCACAAGCGCCCTTTGAAGCCGTCTTACGATCATGGAAAGGGCTAGGGTACAATCGACGTGCCATGGCATTACAGAAAATAGCCCAGGCGGTCACCAACACGTACGCCGGCATACTGCCAGACCAACCGGAAATTCTGGAAACCTTGCCCGGCATTGGCAAAGCAACCGCGCGGTCGATCACTACCTTTGCCTTTAACAAGCCAACGGCGTTTATTGAGACCAATATCCGCACAGTCTATATTTATCACTTCTTTCCCGCGGCGGCCAAAATCGCCGATGCAGAGATTGAGCCACTCGTTACCAGCACACTGGACGCCAACAACCCTCGCGAATGGTACTATGCGCTCATGGATTATGGCGTCATGCTCAAAAAGAGGGTCGGTAACGTCAGCCGTTTAAGCAAGCACTACCACCGTCAATCAACCTTTCAGGGGTCTGACCGCCAGATCCGCGGCATGATTTTGCAGGCGCTGCTCGACCACCATGTACTAAGCCATGATGAAGTTGTGGAGCTACTCGGCAAAGAACCCGGCCGCGTTTGCAAAATTATTGAGGATCTGTGCCGGGAAGGACTTGTGGTGAGCAACCATGGGCTGTTGCGGCTGCCACAAAATCCGAATGGGAACTCTCCAAAAGCCTGAAGCTTATTCTAAAAAAACATGACTATACTTGCCCGCTCGTGGTGAGCCTTCGACAAGCTCAGGCCAGGGTGCTTCGACTGCAAATACCCGTCGAAGGTCTTGTGCTGAGCCCTGTCGAAGCAGGCCGCGTCCTTCGATACACGCGCTTCGCCCGCACTCAGGACGAGCGGCCAGTGTATCGAACCATGCGGGCAATAAAGCAACTTACTATTCAGAATTGGCCTGATTGAGCGAAAACAACCGCTCTATTGCCTAAGCAACCAATTCTCTGTACCCTAAAGCCTCGCACTTTACATCCCAAACCTACCCAGTGTAGCAATGTTGCGAAAGGAGTCGGCCATGGTAATAACCGTTGATCAAACCTGTCGTATCCTGTTTGGTGACGCCACCACCAATGATGTCCACCACAAAACCCCTGATTTTTTGCAAGTTTTAGCCAGTACTAAACAGCAACTCAACCTGAACAAACTTGTTTTTCAGCACCAGGTCCACGGTCTTGATGGCCGCTACCTCAATGACAAAAGTCTGCCGTCTGATGAAATCGAATTCTTTAAAACTGACGGCGACCTACTAATCACCAACCAACCCAACCTTGGCATTGGCGTACTAACCGCCGACTGCCTACCCATCGTTTTTTATGCCCCCAAACACCACGTCCTTGCCGTTGCACACGCCGGCTGGCGTGGGTCGGTCATGGGCATTGCCGTCAGAACCATAGAGCTCATGCGCCAGCACCACAAAATATTGCCCCAAGACCTGCTAATCTTCTTTGGCCCATCAGCTAAATGTTGCTGTTACGCTGTTGGCAAGGAGTTTGCCGAACACCTTGAGCCATTTGATTACAAAGATAAGTTGCTAACCAAGCGAGAAGGCAAGCTCTTTTTTGACAACCCACTCCTCAACAAGCTCCAACTCATCGACCTTGGCATCAGCCCATCACAAATTGATACCAGCAACAACCACTGCACCATCTGCAATCTGCGTTTTCATTCATACCGACGCACCGCACAAAAAGAGTCGTATAAAGTACAACCAACGCTTGCCTGGCTTACGGCTTAAGAAGGTAGAACTACTCATGACCGAACGTGTAATTCTTGTTGATACCAATGATAAGCAAATCGGCACAGAAGAAAAACTGCGCGCCCACCAACTTGGCTTACTGCATCGAGCCTTTTCTATTTTTGTGTTTAACACCAACGGTGAACTGCTGTTACAACAACGCGCACACACCAAGTATCACACTGGCGGTTTATGGACCAACACCTGCTGTAGCCACCCAAGCCCGGGCGAAGAACTTGAAGCTGCCGTTCATCGTCGGCTCCAAGATGAGATGGGTTTTGACTGCCCGGTCACTGAAGCGTTCAGTTTTGTGTACCGCACAACATTTGAGAGTGACAAGCTGATTGAGCATGAATTTGATCATGTTTTTATTGGTGTCTCTGACACCAAGCCGGTGCCAAACCCGGCAGAGGTGGATGCGGTCGCGTATCGGCCTGTTGATGTGATTACTACTGATATCGCCAAGCACCCAGAGCGTTACACGTTCTGGTTTAAGCAGGCACTTGACCGTGTTGTAAAACACACAAAACAATAAAAAGCGTGTATCATCAAGCCCATTCTGCTTGACGCAACGGCAACAAAAAGGTTATAAAGCGATCAACGTAATTTGTTGGTCGCTTTATTATTATTGAAAATAGCAGCCCTCACATGAATACTCATATTGCTTTCCCACTAACCATCGCCATCAGCTTCACTAATGCCTTTGGTATGATTAAAAACTTCTTCAGACCAATCGTAAGTGCCACTCCCCACCTCGCATCTCGCAGCTTCAATGTACCACAAATTATCTGCCATAAAGCGTCAAAACTTGAGCCCTACTGCATCCCAAACCCTACCCCAAAAACGGTACCCCGCTTAGCCGTCAAACCAATGAGCAAGTATTTTGCTTTAGCAGCCGCCATGGAAGCAAAGGACTCCTCACTGATATCCGAACTCCAAAAGCAACACACTAACCCATGTGACGAAGAGCCTGTGATCGTTAGAAATATGCAAAAGGCCGTTACCCTATTCCGTGAAAAAGGGCTTGCCGAAGCCCAGTACTTGCTCGGCTTTTGCCTGTTACGAGGGATCGGGATAAAAGAAAACATAAAAGAGGGCTTTGAGCTGCTTAAAAAAGCTGCAAACGCTGGCCTTGCCAAGGCAATGTATGAACTCGGCTTTTGCTTTTTACGCGGCATCAGAACCAATAAAAATGAAAATGTGGGAATTGAGTGGCTTAATAAGGCAATCAACCAAGGTAGTACAAATGCTATGTGTGAACTCGGTTGCTACCTGTACCGCCGCAGCACAACTGCCCAAAAAAGAGAAACTGACAAAGATGACGCCCGCAAATTGTTGCTGCTGGCAGCAAAAAATGGTTGTGCTGGCGCGAAAGCTGAACTCGAGCGATTAGAAAGGGACGAGGCGTGCGCAGCAGCCAACGCTAAATCTTGATCACCACATTGCCCCATTCTGCTTGACGCAACAGCGTAAAAAAAGGTATAAAACGACCAACAAATTACGTTGGTCGTTTTATCGTTGTTACGAATAGGATTTCTCGCTATGAAACATAAAATTATTACCCTGCTCACCATCGCCTGCGCACCCAGCACGTTCGGGATGGGCAGCTCTTCTTCGGCAGGAGATGGCAAAGCTGCAGAAAACGGTATTTCCTCAGTGGCTAGTAAGGCTGAAGCCCAATATGACGCAAAGGCACCTGAAAGCATGCACATTACCGTTGCGGCTGAGGGGAAACCGTCACCATTTAGGCCTGCGGCGAGCTTGATTCCGATGCGGTGTTTGGCCTCAGCATGCGCAGTAGCAAGGGGAGAAAGGCCATTTACTCAGAATATGGCATTAACTATGCTAATGGAGGAAAAAGGGTCTGATGAAAAAAAGAAAGCGGCAATCCTGGCACAAGTAGAAGAATTTCATAACGCAGTTACAAAAATTTCACAACAACTTGCAACTGAAACCACGCAATCTTCTGACTTTACAACGATTTTAAATCAAATAGAGCCGCCGTTCTACAAGCTGCTAGAAGCATTCAGCGGTTGGCAGCTCTACACTAATCTCTACTCTAATTTTAAAGTCTACCTACGCACTAACAGGGAGGAGATGGCATCACGCATACCCTTCGTCCAATGCCTGGGCACCAATGTCGCACCATCATCAGCCATAGAAAGCGTTCTTGCACACCTGGAAAGAGTGCTCGCGTATGCCACGAATATGGCTGAGGAGGAATGCTTACAACAATAGATTATATTAAAAAGCAAATAGTCCTTCGCTTGACGCAACGGCAACAAAAAGGTTATAAGGATTGTATACGGTCCAACGCCATTATCGATGAATAATGCATCACAAACATAAGGCCCAACATGCTCAACAACGCCACCCCGCACAAAACTACTCAAACCATACTGCAACAAACCATCATTGAACAAACGAAAGTATTTGTTCGCAATAAATTAGAAAACGAAGGCACTGGCCACGACTGGTGGCACATCGTACGCGTGTACAACACCGCCATGCTCATCACCAAGCACGAACCTGGCGCCGACATCTATGCCGTTAGCCTGGCGGCATTATTGCACGATATCGCCGATTGGAAGTTTAACGACGGCGACCTAACGGCTGGCTCCAAAATCGCCGGTCAATGGCTAGCAGGCTGCGGCGTGCAGACCGACATCATTGAACATGTGCAGGACATTATTGAAACAACGTCATTCAAGGGTGCCGGGGTAGCCACCCCCATGCGCACACTTGAGGGGCAAATTGTGCAAGACGCCGACCGGCTTGATGCCATTGGCGCCATTGGCATTGCCCGCTGCTTTGCCTATGGCGGCCATAAAAACCGGCCACTTTATAACCCAGAACAGCCGCCGGTCATGCATGCTAACTTCGAGACATATAAAAAGTCTGACGGCACGTCGGTAAACCACTTTTATGAGAAGCTGCTGCTGCTTAAAGACCGGATGAACACAGCAACCGCCAAACGGTTGGCGCAAGAGCGGCACGCATACATGGAGCAGTTTTTGGCTACGTTTATGCGAGAATGGGGCGGCAGGGAATAGGGAAACCCGCATCCTTCGATGCGCTCGCTACGCTCGCACTCAGGACGAGCGGGTTTAACACACACAGGACAACGCTTATGCCAACGAAAAACCCGTTCGCAGATAAACACCACGAACGGGTTTTAAAATAGCCTGTAAAAAACTAACTAAGCTTCACCTTGCGGCACCACTTCAGAGTGACCGCACTCTTTATTGGGGCAGTTATGCCGTACCAAATTCTCTTTCTTATCACGCACCACAAGCATATATGGACTCTTGCAGCGTGGACAAGGCTGCTCAACCACCTCACCAAAGATGGCGAACTTACACTTTGGATACGACGAACAGCCCCAGAAGGAACCACCCTTCCAACGACGCTTAACCAGCTCACCCTTACACTGTGGACAAGGCATTTTAAGCTTATCTTGGTGGATGTATTTGCATTCAGGGTAGCCGGTGCAAGCAATAAATGGACCGTATCTAGACATCCGGCGCGCCATTGGCTTGCCGCACTGTGGGCAGGTCATATCAACGGCGTTGGCCGTTGCGGCTTCAAGCGAGACCTTACCCTCGGCATCACGACTAAAGTTAGAGGTAAAGTTGCAGGTAGGAAACGTCGAGCAACCAATAAACTCACCCGCGCGTCCAAAACGGATCACGAGTGGCGCCTGGCACGTAGGGCATTTGAGATCGGTCTCAATAGCCTTTTTGTCCTCAACGCGCCCACCAAATGCAATTAGATCTTTTTCAAACTTTGTATAGAAGTCGTTAAGCACTTCGTCGCGGTTGATCTCACCCTGTGCTATTTTATCCAAGTCCTCTTCCATCTTGGCGGTAAAGGTAACATTGATAATGTCCGGCAGATTTTTGACCAACATCTCATTAACACGACGGCCCAACTCGGTTGGCACAAAGCGCTTGGCATCTCTGGCCACGTAGCCGCGCTTTTGAATCGTCGAAAGAATAGCTACAAACGTACTTGGACGACCAATACCCCGCTTTTCAAGCTCTTTGACCAAGCTGGCTTCAGTGTAGCGCGGTGGTGGTTGGGTAAAGTGCTGTTTAGGATCAATCTTTTTGGCATTAAGCGGATCTTTTTCGTGAATGTCTTTCGGAATCTTAACAGCCTTTTCGTCCTCTTCGTCCTCAACGGTGTAGACTTTTAAAAAACCGTCAAACATCAAGGTCGAACCGGTTGCACGCAACTGGTACTTGCCGCCATCAATGGTAACTTGGCGTTGGAAGTATTCGGCCGGTTCCATTTGGCATCCCACAAACCGCTTCC
>Ga0181520_10012434_pt1 | contig 10939 bp, 7 predicted proteins | sample PEATcosm2014_Bin_29_FD_132451 | JGI IMG/M metagenome (GOLD analysis project Ga0181520, IMG submission 132451) | Peatland microbial communities from MTU Mesocosm Facility, Houghton, MI, USA - PEATcosm2014_Bin02_30_metaG | ecosystem: Environmental > Terrestrial > Soil > Wetlands > Peat | place...
AGTCATGCGGCATAAGGGCGTCGAGGATATAGATTTTGTGGAGATAGACGAGGACGTTTACACCGTGTCCAAAAAATATTTTCCCGCGCTTGTGAAGGGGCTCGAATCCGACAAAAGGGTCCATTTCAAGTTCGGCGACGGGATAAAGTTCGTGAAGGATTCAAAGGACGCTTACGACATCATCCTTATCGACGGAACCGACCCTTCGGACATAGCAGGCGGGCTCTTCGGGACCGAATTTTTCAACGACGTAAAAAGGGCGCTGAAAAAGGACGGAATCATGTGCATGCAGTCCGAGGATCCGTGGTACGACTCGGGGATAATCGGCGACGTCCAGGCAAGGCTGAAAAAGATATTCGCCTATTCAGGGCTTTACCTGGCGCATATACCCATATATCCGTCGGGAATGTGGAGTTTTTCGTGCGCTTCTAAGAAATACGATATCAGCGTTATCAGGAACAAAAAATCTAAAATTGCGGAATTCAAATACTACACGCCGGAGCTTCATGCGGCCGCGTTCAAACTTCCACAGTTTGTAAAGGATGCCATAAAATGAACTTTCTAAAAAACTCGCATTTTGTAGCCTGCAACACCCCTTTCAAAGAGGCGAAAACAGTCATGGTCGGCCTTCCTTACGACGGCACATCTTCGTTCAGGCCGGGCTCCAGGTTCGCGCCTGAATCCATACGTAATTATTCCTACGCCATCGAGACCTTTTCTCACGAACAGGAAAAGGACCTTACCGAATACAAGTTCGGCGACCTGGGAAACCTTGAAATGCCGCTGGGCAGCAGCGAAGAGGCCTTAAAAGAGGTCGAGACGCTGTGCGCGTGGATACTGGAAAACGACAAGAAAGCCGTGTATCTAGGCGGTGAGCACCTTCTCACGTATCCCATAATGAAGGAATATTATAAAAAATACAGGGACCTCAAGGTTATTTATTTCGACGCCCACGCGGATTTCAGGGAAGAGTTCACGGGCAGCCGCCTGTCCCACGCCTGCGCCGCAAAGCTCACCACGGAAATTATCGGCGACGAGAATATTTTCATGTTCGGGATAAGGTCGTTCGAGAAGAACGAGTGGCTCGACATGAAAAAGAGGAACGTTTACGTGGACCATAAAGTGGAGCATTTTGACGAAGTTGTGGAAAAAATAAAGGGACATCCGGTATACATGTCGCTGGACATGGACGTCTTCGATCCGGCCTGCATCCCCGCGCTCGGGACTCCCGAGGCAGGCGGGATGTTTTACAGGGATTTTATCAACCTGCTCCCGGGCCTTTCGAAATTGAACATCGTGGGGCTTGACGTTCTGGAAATATCGCCCGAGTACGACGCCCAGGGGAACTCGTCGATTTTCGCCGCAAAGGTCGTAAGGGAATTACTTCTTAACACCGCGGAAAAATGAAAAAAAAAGAAGCGCTGTATTTTTCCTTATTCGCGCTTTTTACGATAATATCCTTTTATCCGGTATTTTTTTCAGGCAAGCTGGCAATGTGGCTGGATATGACATTTTATTTTCTCCCGTTCAGGGAGATGACGTCGCATCTGATAAGGGCAAATGTAATGCCGTTCTGGAACCCTTATATTTACGGCGGAAATCCATTGATGGCGAACATGCAGAGCGCGGTCTTTTACCCGCTTAACATATTTTTTCACCTGTTTTCTTTTACTGACGCGTTCAAATTCTATATTTTCTTTTCCTATTTTTTGATGGCTTCCTTTATGTACAAGTTCCTGGAAAGCTGCGGCATCACGAAGGATGGGGCGTTCGCCGGCGCGTCCATATTCGCTTTCGGGTTTTACACGGTGATAAAGGCGCCGGAAATGGCGGAATTAAGCACGCTCGTCTGGCTACCGGCAGCCCTTTATTTTATCAGGAAATACGCGGTTTCCCGCAGGGGCGCGGATATCTTCCTTACGGCTTTCTCGCTTTCGCTCTCCCTTTTGGGAGGACACCCGCAATTCTTTGTTTACTGCTGGCTGATATTCGCCTCCTTTTACTTTTATGAATTCCTGGTAAAAAATAATACTGGTTTTGTAAGAACGGTCCGTGATTTTTTTATTATCCACCTTATATTCGCGGCTGTAACCGCGGTGCAGTGGGTCCCGACGCTGCGCTTCCTTATGAACTCAAAAAGGCTCTCCCAGGGTTTTGAGCTGGCCCAGATAATGGGCAGTTACATGAATTACACACAATTACTGTCGTTCTTCTGCCCGGTCTTCGGCATGGTCCTGCCTGAAAGGGATAATTTTATGAATTGGGCCGGCAAGATAGACATCGGAGTAGCCGCCCTTATGCTTTTGCCGCTTGGCATTGCCACGCTGAAGGATAAGCGTTTAAGGACGCTCCTGCTTGCGGCCTTTACGGCGGTGCTCCTGCTGGCTTATCTCGGCAGCATGCCTTTCTTTATGCCTTTGTACGAACATTTCAGGTTCATAAGCGTGATCAGATACCCGTCGAGGATAATAGTGGCGGGGTATTTTATCATATGTTTTTTTGTCGCGGCCGGATTCGACGCGCTCTTTTCAAGGCCGGCGGTGGAGATAAAAAAATTCGCTTTTTTTGTGGCGGCCGTATTCATGTTCTTTGCCGGGATATATTTTGCCGCGTTATACAATAAAAAGTTCTTCATCGGCATCGGCGTGAATATTTTCAGCGCCGGCAGGAGCTTTCAGGATGTTTACGACAGGGTGGAGCAGTACGCCTTTATAATGAACGATTTCTTCCTGTTCGTCCTTATTTGCGGGGCGTCCGCGGCACTTTTCGCCCTTGCCGCGATGGACAGATACAGGGGGGCTTTCGTTAAATACGCATCGCTTGCGCTTATAGCGGCCGGGGCGCTGTTGTTCAATAAAACAGGCTACGACTCGTTCGGCGATTTTGAGTGGAGCAAGCAGGGAACAAAGCAGACGAGTTTTCTTGAAAGAACCGCGACGGACGGGAACGTGAGGGTGCTTGCGCCGAACGTAACGAATCCATTTGATTTCACCCCGGACCTTGACGGGCTCAGGCAATGGACGTATTACGCGTCGGACTCGCTGACCCCGAACACTCCCATGACGTACGGCATTTATAATTCCGACGGTTTTGATTCGCTTTTTCTTTCACGCTATCATGAATTCACATCGGGCCTTATGCTCAACAAAACGCCGTGGCGCAGCAGGGCGTTCGCGCTCTTATCTGCCAAATATATCGCCAGCTCCGCGGTTATAAAGGACGCCTCCCTTAAAGAAGCCTCAAAGGGCTATTGCATTATTTATGAAACCAAAAACTTCCTCAACCGCGCCTTTTTTCTGGATGCGAATATTGATACCGTAAGGCTGAACCGGGAGAAGGGAAGCAAACTGCTTCTTGATCCTGGTTTTGACCCGGCAAAAACCCTCATACTTGATGCCGCGGCCCCGCTGATAAAGGTCCCCGCGGCGGTTAAGCAGTATAAAAAAGCCGGCGTCCGTATAATCCCGGCGGTTGACACCGACACCATCGAGATTGCGGTGAATGATCCGACCCCCGGCTGGCTTGTTGTGACGGATAATTATTACCCGGGCTGGAAAGTCTTTGTCGATTCCTTTGAAAAACCGGTATTAAGGGCTTATACGACCTTTAAAGCTGTTTATCTGGAAGCCGGAGCGCACAGTGTCGTTTTCAAATATTCTCCGCCGGAATTGCCCGCTGCCGCAGTTATCTCTTTCGGCACACTGCTTGCGGCGGCAATTGCATTGATATGCCGTTGTTTGCTCATAAAAAGGAAAAATCCGTGAAGAAGAGCGCGGTTGCAGCGGCGATATTTTTTGCTGTATGCATCTTCCTGTATATGGAGAACATGGCGCCTTCATATAATTCCGACGATTCTCCGGAAACGACCGTGGCATACAAGACCCTCGGAATTCAGCACCCACCGGGATATCCTCTGGCGACTTTGACCGGCAAGATATTTACGCTCATCCCGGCCGGCAGCGCGGCATTCAGGTCTAACATGGCGGCCGTGGTATTAAACCTGCTTGCAGCCTTCGCCGTGTATCTTCTGGCCGGCAGGGTGTTCAGGGCGGCGCCTGGTAAAGCGGCCGAGGGAGCGATCGAAGCCGCGGCCCTTACAGCAGCGGCACTTTATATTTTTTCATCCTCGTCGTGGCTCCAGGGCTCCATAGCAAAAGGTTCCATATACGCCCTTAACAGCCTTCTGTTGTGTTTGTGCCTGCTCGCACTATTTAAAATTGAAGATTCACCGGGGTATTTCTATCTTTTCGCCATGCTCTATGGGCTTTCCATGTGCAACCACTGGACAAGCATGCTGGCGGCCGCGCCGGGCGTGGTTTACTACATTGTCATGAAAAGAGAATACTTAAAGCCGCGCCATTTTGTCCTGGCGACCCTGTTCTTCGTACTGGGTTTGCTGGCTTATATTTATGTCCCCATAAGGAACGCCGGTAACCCGGTATATGCATGGGGTGATGTCAGGTCCATAAAGGACCTGCTGTGGCTGGTTTCAAGGGCGCAATATTCCGGAATGGAGGTCAGGCATACATTTTCCGATACGGCGGGCCTGCTTAAATTTTACCTGAAAAATCTTTTTACTTTCGAGTATCCCTGGCCCATTGCGCTTGCCGTCCTGCCGGGTGCGGCGGCCATCGCGTTTTACATGCCGGCGGAAGGCGGGGCTCTTGCCGTAGCCTTTGTCATGCTTGTCTTCGGGGTCGCGTCTTTTGCCACGCCTCCACCGAATACCGAGTGGATCACAAAACCTTACCTTGTCTCCACGAATATTTTCGCCGGGGTATTCGCAGCTTTCGCCATATTTTTCATCCTTGGCGCCGTAAAAAAAGAAAAGATCAGGAGCGTGCTTTCCTGGACCGCCCTTGCCGCCGTATCCTGCGTTATGATCTTTGCGGGGCGACCCGATTATTCCCGTTATTATATAGGTTATGATTATTCAAAAAATCTCGCCAAATCACTTTCCCCGGGGTGCGTTTTTTTTACCGAAGGCGACATGAACGTCGGCTCATCGCTTTACCTGACCCTTGTGGACGGGGAAAAGTTCGCTCCGGTAATACCTGTGGTATCGGCTTATCCATGGTATGTGGCGCAGTTAAAAAGGAACTACGGGACATTCGTGAATTTTCCCGAGACATCCGGCGTTGTCAAAACTTACATAGCCGGGGTGATCGACGGGAATAAAGGCGGGGATTTTTATTATTCCAACGTGTTTACAAAAGAGCTCGTTGCGAACAGGAATATTGTCCCGGACGGGATAGTTTACAGGATCATTGACGGCTCAAAAAGAGAGGTCATCACCGATATGTACATGAAGCTTTACTCGCTGAGGGGCATCATCGGCGACAAAATAAGGTATGATGAATTTACAAGAAGGCTGGTGGTCGAAAATTATGCCATGGCGTACTTTAACCTCGCGGATATTTTGAGGAACGCCGGAAACAACGCCGCGGCCGGGCTGTTCTACGAGAAAGGGCTCTTCTTTTACGCGAACCACGGGGCCTTCATCAACGCCGGGCTGTCTTATTATATGTCGGGCCGTTTTGACAGGGCCATGGAAATGTGGCAAAAGGCCCTTGAGAGCGGCCCAAACGACCCGGTGGTATATTCAAATATGGCATTTGTCTACGCTTCGATGAAGGATTACGCAAAAGCCGGGGAATATGTCGGCAAGGCTTTGATGCTGGACCCGGCAAACCAGTCAGCGCTGAATTTAAGCAAGGCCATTGAAAAAGCAGGCTTGGCCAAATAATCATCTTCAAAAACCCTTGAACACCCCGGTAAAAAGGTCTATAATATAATATAATTTATGGAAAAAACAGTCATTGTGAAGGTTCCACAGCGTCAGGATGAGGCGGCGATTGCCTCGGACATTGAAGAAATGAAGGGCCTTGTGGCCACGGCGGGAGGTTTTGTCGTGGACACCGTCATACAGATGCGTCACGAGATTTCGCCGGGATATTATATAGGCAGGGGCAAGGCTGAGGAAATAGCCGAGAAATACGGCAAAGAAGCGGCACTGCTTGTCTTCGACGCGGAATTAAGGCCGATACAGGTAAAGAACCTTGAAGACATCACCGGCATGCGCGTTATCGACAGGACGCAGTTGATACTTGACATATTCGCAGGAAGGGCCAGGACTGCCGAGGGAAAATTACAGGTCGAATACGCCCAGCTGAATTATCTTTTGCCGAGGCTTTCCGGCCGCGGGTCGGATTTTATGCAGCAGACCGGCGGTATAGGCACAAGGGGTCCCGGGGAGACAAAACTTGAGGTCGACAGGCGCCATGTCCGGGGCAGGATACAGAAGATAAAGCAGGAGCTTGAGTCGATAAGGGACGTCCGCGGCAGGCAGCGCCTCAGGCGCAAATCGGTGCCGGTGCCGCAAATTGCCATAGTGGGTTACACTAACGCGGGCAAGACCATGCTTTTGAACTCCCTGACAAAGGCGGGCATGCTCTCGGAGGATAAATTGTTCGCGACCCTGGACCCGAAGATAAAGCAATACGTCCTTCCGTCTGGTTTTAAGGTGCTGTTTTCCGATACGGTCGGATTTATAAAGGATCTCCCGACGCATCTTATAGCGGCGTTTCGGGCGACGCTTGAAGAGGTAAAGGAAGCCGATATAATACTGCACGTCATATACATAAGCGCTCCGGGATGGGAAGGCAGGCGTGCGACGGTTTATTCCATATTAAAGGACATAGGCGCCGACGAGGACAGGAATATCCTGGAGGTCTTCAACAAGACGGACCTTCTGAGCCTCAGGGAGAAAAAAGCCCTGATGGACGGCGGCGCAATATACATTTCCGCGGCGACCCGGGAAGGTTTTTCGGCGCTTTTAAAGGAGCTCGACCGGCTGGCCTCGGTGAATTTTGTGAAAAAAAGGAACGCTTTAAGACCGGGGCAGGAAAAACAGGCTGCGGTTTTTTATCAGGAAGGGATAGTCGATAAAATAGAGTACAAAGACAACGCCGCATACTATACGGTGCGCGCCATGGAAAAAACATTTGAAAAGTTCGAAAAAATGCGCAAACAGGAGAATGCAGATGAATGAAATACTACGTGTCGGGGTCGTCGGGGTGGGAAGCCTGGGGCAGCACCACGCCAGGAATTATTCAACAATAGAGGGAGTCAAGCTCACGTGCGTGGCTGATGTTTCCGAAAAAGGCAGGGAAATAGCGGATAAATACGGCGCTGAATTCATGACCGATTATAAAAAAATGATCGACAAGGTAGACGCCGTGTCGATAGTCGTGCCGACGACCATGCATTATAAAGTTGCCAGATTTTTTCTTGAGAACGAGAAGCACGTGCTCCTTGAGAAACCAATGACAGCGACGGTAAAAGAGGCCGAGAGCCTTATAGCGATAGCGAAGAAAAAGAAGAAAAGGATCGTGTTCCAGGTCGGCCACATCGAGCGGTTCAACATGGCCATAAAAAAGCTCCAGGAGTCGAAACACGTGCCAATATTGATCGAGGCTTCGCGTATGGGACCTTTCACGGCCCGCTCCCTCGATGTTTCGGTGATACTCGACCTTATGATACATGACATAGACATAATCCTTCAGATAGTCAAGTCAAAGGTAAAAAAAATAGATGCCATAGGAGTGCCGGTGCTGACGGAATCCATCGACATGGCCAACGCGCGCATTGAATTCCAGAACGGCGCCATCGCAAACGTGACCGCTTCCAGGGTGTCGCCAAAGAGGCTCAGGAAGATAAGGGTATTTGAGAACAACCTTTACATGTCCATAGATTACATGAGGCAGTCAATAAAGATATACAGGGTAAAAGACGGCCTTCCGGAGGACAGGAAAGTGTCCTGGAGCGACATGATGGAGACGGAATCGTTCCCGCTGGTCAAGCGTGAACCGCTTGCAACGGAACTGCGTTCTTTTATCGACGCGGTGTGCGGCAGGAAAAAGACCGAGGTCACCGCACAGCAGGCCCTCGAGGCCCTCAAGATAACGCTGGAGATAGAAAAACAGGTCCAGAATAAATTCAGGAAGATAAAAGGAACCCTTATTTGAAAAAAATTCTGATATCCGCGGGAGAGGCCAGCGGCGATTTTTACGGGGCCGAGCTCGCAAAGGAAATTTACAGGCAAAAAGGGAACAAAGTCGGGATAATGGGTTTTGGCGGGGCGAAAATGCGCGCCGCGGGCGTCGAGCTGAAGATAGACCTTGTATCCCACGCAGTCATGGGTTTCTGGGAGGTCCTGCTGAAAATTTTTGATTTCGTGGGAATATTCGGCGAGGCGGAAAAGGTTCTTGCCTCGGAGAAACCGGACTGCCTGATCGTGATAGATTACCCGGGCTTTCATTTGAGGCTGATAAAAAAAGCAAGGGAGCTCGGAGTTAAAAAGATAATATATTACATAACGCCGCAGGTATGGGTCTGGAAATACAACAGGGTCCATACCCTTAAAAAATACGCGGATTACTGTATAACCGCACTTCCGTTTGAGAAGGGTATCCTGGAAAAAGCCGGCGTAAAGGCCGGATATTTCGGGCATCCCATTTCCCCTTACCTGAAAAGGACCGCGCTGAAAAAAACAGGCTCCACCGTTGGCATATTTCCGGGCAGCAGGAAGAACGAGATAAAGTCTTTTTTTGAGACGATACTCAAGTCCGCGGCGCTGGTCAAGATGAATTACGGCGCGGTAAAATTCAAATTGTTCAGGTCCGATACGATAAGCGACGCGATGCTTGAACCGTATCTCAGGAAATACCAGGGCTTAAAGATACAGGTTGTCGGCGGCTGGGACCTCTCCTCGCGCGCCGGGCTCTCGGCGGCCATTGCAAAATCAGGCACGACCACGCTCGAGCTGGCGCTAATCGGGGTGCCCCAGGCGGTCGTATACCGGATAGCCCCGGTCTCGTACGCCATCATAAGGTTCATGTCAAAGGGAAAGTTCGTGGCGCTTCCAAACATCATAAAGGGCAGGGAAATAGTCAGGGAATTCATGCAGGATGATCTGAAACCGGAAAAAGTTGCAGCCGAAATACTGAAAATATTAAGGGACGGGAAATATTCGCAAAAAATAAGGTCCGAGTACGCCACCCTGAAGATGAACCGGGGCGGCGCAAGCAGGGTGCTTCACGATATAGCCTCGGCTGTAATCAGACATGGTGGAATATGATACTGGTTTATAACATAATTTTCACGCTGCTTCTGGTGGCGGCATCGCCTTTTCTCGTGATGCTTCTGCTGTTCAACCGCAAGTGGTCGGAGGGGATAGCGGAGAGGTTTTCCATGAGATTCCCGGCGGCGGGCGGTCTTGCCGGAAAAAAGGTAGTATGGTTCCATGCCGCCTCAGCCGGAGAGGTCCAGGCGCTTGTGCCCGTCATCAAGGAATTCAAGACGATGAACGCCGGCGCCGAGCTTGTCGTAACGACCACGAGCCTGAACGGCAGGAAAAAAATAGAAAAAGAGCTCACCGGCATCATAGCCGGGGCTGTGCTCATGCCCCTCGACATTGCCTTTATAATTAATCCTTTTATCGATTCGATATGCCCGGAGGCGCTGGTTGTGGTGGAAACGGAACTGTGGCCGAACATGCTGTCATACGCATCCGACTCGGGCGCCGCAATAATAATGATAAACGGCAGGATATCGATAAAAAGTTTCAGGTTCTATTATGCTATGAGGTTCTTTTTCAAAAAGGTACTTTCGGTCTTCGATGTGCTGATAGTGCAGAGCGAAAAAATGGTGAAGAGGCTCTCCAGGATCGGGGTTGCCAGGTCGAAACTGATAATACTCAACAACACGAAATACTCATTCGAGGCAAATTCGGCCTCGTTTGAGGCGCTAGCAAAGCTCGATAAAAAAGGGAAGAAGCTTGTTATAGCCGGCAGCATCAGGGAAGGCGAGGAGGAATTCGTCATCGACGGCTTTATTAAAGCGGAAAAAAAGGAAAAACTCCTGATTTTCGCCCCCCGCCACCTGAAAAGGGTGGCAGTGACCTCCGAATTGATGCGGGCAAAAGGGCTCAAATTCTGCCTGTGGAGCTCGCTTAAGGACAAGGCAGGCATATTGGATTATGATGCGGTGATAGTGGATACCATCGGCGAGCTTTCCTACATATATACCATCGGCGATACGGCGGTAATAGGCGGCGGTTTCAGGGAATACGGCGGCCACAACCCGATGGAAGCGGCGGTGGCCGGTCTGCCGTTATTGATGGGAAAACACATGTATAATTTCGAGGATACGGCCGACAAATTCCTTAAGGAAGGCGGCGCTTTCCAGGTGGAAACTTCCGATGAACTCGGCGCAAAATTATCCGAACTGCTCGCGAACGACGGAATGCGCTCCTATATAGGCGAGAAGAACAGGCGCATCATAGAAAAATTCAGGGGCTCGGCCGCCACGACCGCGATGCTTATAAACGAGATATTGATCGACCGCGCCAAGGGGCGCCGGGTATAAATTCCTGATATGGATAAAAGGAGACTTTAATGCTCGAAGGGTTCTGGTTCAACTGCGTTTCCAGGAAAAAAAGGACATTCGGCGAGGCGCTTTTTTTCGCCTTCCTCGTGGTCATATCGGTGTTTTATTCCGCAGGCCTGCTTATCAGGAAGTTTTTGTACTCCGTAAAGATCATAAAGCCGAGGCGTTTTAATTCCAGGATAATATGCGCGGGGAACCTGACCGTAGGGGGCACCGGGAAAACACCGTTCATCGAGGAACTCGCCAGGCGGCTGATCAGGGAAGAAAAGTCCGTCCTCATAGTGTGCAAAGGTTACCGTCGGGAGAAAACAAAGGCGGTAGACATTGTATCCGACGGGGCCAGGATACTTTTAAAACAGAAGAACGCGGGAGACGAGGCTTATATGCTGGCGCGGGCCGTGCCCAGGGCAAAAGTGCTTGTGGCGGACAACAAATTAAATGGCATACGGGCCGGAATAGACGCATTTAAGCCGGATTATGTCCTGCTTGA
>Ga0181520_10012435_pt1 | contig 10936 bp, 10 predicted proteins | sample PEATcosm2014_Bin_29_FD_132451 | JGI IMG/M metagenome (GOLD analysis project Ga0181520, IMG submission 132451) | Peatland microbial communities from MTU Mesocosm Facility, Houghton, MI, USA - PEATcosm2014_Bin02_30_metaG | ecosystem: Environmental > Terrestrial > Soil > Wetlands > Peat | place...
GCCGCCCCCGAAGTGCATGGCTTTCAGCGGGTCGCCCTCGCTTTTCGTGCACTTCCTTTGGCGATTATATTCACTATTCCAATGCCTGGATTGTCGATTCTGCTTTTTCAGGAGACCTTAAATACGATCGCGTAACTTCACCGCGACGCCAGGATGTACGCGCAAGCCTCGGCGAATCCGGCGCCGAAGGGTTTATCGGTGATGTAGGCCGGCGGATACTCCAAGAGACCTTCATAACGCCGTACGTTCGCGACACCGCATGACAGCTCGAAACGACGGAACATGGGCTCGTCGTTCGGAGAATCTCCGACGAAGATCGCGGCACGCGGAGACAGCATCGGATCCCAACCGAGGACCCTTGATAGGAAAAGAACGGACATGGAAAGCTTGTCATAGTCGCCGAACCAGGCATTCACGTGGATCGAGCTCACTTTGGCGCGTGCTCCGGAGGCCTCGCAGATGTCTTTGGCCCTCAAGGCCTCTTCGAGGGGCAGGCGCGGAGGTTCCTCGGCGAAGTCCAGCGCGATATCGAAAAGCCGATAGGCCTGGTCCTTGGCGAGGCGGAGGCCCGGGACGGCGGTCATCGCCTCCGAGGCGAGGCGCGATAGGCGCTCGCGCGAAGAATCGGGTGACGGGGCTTCCGGATGGAAGATGCGCTCGAGGCGCCCGTTCCCCATGTAGAACGCGAACGCGCCGTTCTCCCCCACGATACCTGCGACAGGCCACTGACGCGCGATGAGGTCGCACCACCCCGCGGGCCGTCCCGTGACCGGGATCGCCGCGACGCCGGCCCGACTCAGGGCCCAGATGGCAGAATAGGATTGCTCGACGAGGAGTCCGTTCTCCGTAATGGTATCGTCGATGTCGAAGAGGACGAACCGTATGCCGGCGGCCTCGCCCCGGGGCAGCTCGCTGAGGGGCTTGGGAAGCCTCATGGGCGGGGAGCGGCCAGCTTACGGTATTGGATGAGGTAGTCTCCGAAGGAGACCAAGGCAAGAACGGCGGCGAGGACGTAGAGTGCGTATATCGCGACGGTAAAAGGGACCTTGATTCCCGAGAAGAGACCTAGCTTGGTGGCGCTCGCGAGCAGCAGCGATGCGGCGCCGGCCGCCATGTAAGTTGCGGACTTGAGCTTGCCTCCCCGCCTCGCGCCCATCGCAATGCCCCGCTGGGCGAGGAGCATCCTGATGAAATTGATGGAGAGCTCCCGGTAGAGCACGACGATAAGCACCCACGCCGGCATTATGCCGTCGAGAGCGAAGCAAACAAAATAGGTTATGCGCGCGAATACGTCGGCGTAGGGGTCGAAGAGCTTGCCGAAATCGCTCACCGTGCCCGTGCGGCGGGCCGCGAGACCGTCGAAGAGATCGCTGATTTCGATGACGAGAAAAAGCGTCCAGAGCGCGACGACGTATGGAACCGGCCCGAAGTATGCTCCCCATTGATATGAGACGAAAAAGAGGGGCGCTAGAGCGAGTCGGCTCGCGGTGAGCCTATCGGCCAGGGTCATGCGCGCAGTATGGGTATTTGACAGCGCGAGTGTCAAGTTGTATTATTCGCCGTCGCGGCCGGCGAATGCCCGGTCGGACTGCGGGAAGGCGGAGACGAGCGCTATGAACAGACTCGGAAAGAGCATTCTCGCCACGATGGGCCTTTTCGCGGTCGTGCAGGTGCTCATTTTCTCGGCCTTCGCGGCGACGGCGGTGCCGTCGAATCCCTCCGTTCCTCGAGGGTTCATTCTTCGCTACGGCCCATTGTTCCTTCTCGTAGCTCTGCCATTCTACGCTGTCCTCCTCACTATGCTCTTTATATTCAAGAACGACTTCGTCAAGGAACCTTCGGGAGAGCGACTCGAACGCGTCAACCTCGCGAACGTCGTCACTCTCTTCCGGGTCACGAGCATGCCGACGCTCCTGTTCCTGGTATTGGCGGCCAAGGACTATCGCATCCGCTTACCGCTCCTGTGCCTGGTAGTTCTCGTATTCGCGACCGACTTCGCGGACGGATATATCTCCCGAAAAGCCGGGCAGGTTACCAGGGTCGGGAGAATGATGGACAGCGCCAGCGATTACGCTCTCCTCATTGTCCTTACCATCGTCTTTTATTATTTTACCCTAGTGCCGTCCTGGTTCTTCCTCCTCGTTACGGCGCGCCTGGGGATGCAGGCAGTCTTCGTGTTCATCCTCGTCCTCGTGAACAAGAGATTCGAGCCGAAGACGACCTTCATGGGGAAGGCGGCCGTGGCCTCCATCATGGTGCTTTACGCGGTGGAAGTAATCAGGCTCATCTTCGGCATTGGCCGGATAGAATTGATCGCGGTGCTGGAGTGGGCGACCGCGGCGATCGTGCTCCTGAGTATGGTCGACAAGGTCGTTGCGTTCGCCCGAGAACTCCCGAAGTCCGTGTGATCGCGAGAGGAGCTTCACTATGGCCATGATTAAGAGCGCACTCGAAATCGCCCTCGAGCGCTCCAAAGACATCAAGGTGGACGAGGCCGCTCTGGAGGCCAACGCCCTGCGCATCGAGGGCAAGAAGGCCGCCGGCCGATACCTCGACGACCCGGAATCGGGAAGCCTCGCCGATCGGCTGGCGGCATATGCGAAGGAGAAGCGCGCACCTGTTCGCGAGGGAATGTTCGAAGTCATGGCGTCTCAGATTCAGCTTCCGAGCAATGAGGCTTCGGCGGCAAAGCTGGATATGCTGTCCGCGGGCTTCTCGGCCCTCGCCGCGAGCTCGGGCTCGGGCCTCCTCGGAAGCGTTGGATCGGCGGTCGCCGACAAGAGGGTTCAGGCCCTCTTCCAGCAGCTCGCCGGATTTTTCAAGCAGTACCTCGACGACATGAAGAACGTCGAGCAGGCCATTCGCAAGCAGTGGGGGCCCAAGATTCGCGAGAAGGAGCGTCAGATGGCCGCGAGGATGGGCCAGGACGTGCGCATCGACCCGATGTCCGATCCCGAATTCGCCGCCTTCTACAAGCAGAATGTCAGCGCGGCGCGCGCGCAGTACCAGGCGGCCCTCGACAAGGCCAAGAACGATCTCGCCGCTATGATCGGGATCGAGGGGAAGTGAGACTCCACGGGCGGCTCTCCGGGAGCCTTCAGCCGCCGCCGCGCCTCGCAAGAGCCACCATGAGGAGCGCCGCGTCGGCACACCTGACGCCGGGCAGCCTGGCCGCCTGGCCGAGGGTGAGGGGGCGCGACGAGGAAAGCCTCTGCGCCGCCTCCGTCGAAAGCCCGGGCACCTCTAGGTAGTCGAAGTCCTCCGGTATCCTGAGCCGCTCGGAGCGCTCCATCCGCCCCGCGATCCTCGCTTCCTTCTCCTCGTAGCCCGAGTAGCGGGCGTCGAGCTCCGCCGTCTCGATCCAGCCCCGGGGAAAGCGCGCCGCGAGCTCCGGCAGCAGAAGCCCAAGACAATCCCGCATAGCCGGATCGCGCAGGGCCGCGCTGGCGCTCTCCCCGACGTGGGGGGCGAGGCCCGCGCTCGCCGCGACGTCTTCGCGCCTTATGCGACGCCCATTGATCAGCTCGCGGATCTCCCGGATTCCCGCCATCTTCAGCTCGAAACGCTCCGATCGCCTCCTGGAGGCGAGGCCGATGGCTTCGGCCACGGGCGTGAGGCGCGCGTCGGCCGTGTCCTGCCTCAGAGCCAGGCGCCGTTCCGCCCGGCTCGTGAACATGCGGTACGGCTCGTCCGCGCCCATGGTGACCAGGTCGTCCACGAGGACGCCCAGATATGCTTCGGACCTGGAAAGGACCAGAGGCTCTTCGCCTTCCAGGGAACGCGCGGCGTTGATGCCGGCGACGAGACCCTGGGCAGCCGCCTCCTCGTAGCCGGAGCTGCCGTTGGTCTGGCCCGCCACGTAGAGGCCCGCGACGAGCTTGGACTGCAGCGACGCGGAGAGAAGCGTTGGATCGAGGTAGTCGTACTCGACGGCATAGGCAGGTCTGGCGACGACTGCGCGCCTCAACCCGGGGATGCTGCGGATGAAGGACGCCTGGACGTCCTCGGGAAGGGAGGAGGAAAGCCCGTTGAGGTACATCTCGTCCGTGTACTCGCCTTCGGGCTCGACGAATACCTGGTGCCGTTCCCTCTCGGGGAAACGCACGACCTTGTCCTCGATCGAGGGACAATAACGCGGCCCCTTGCCCTTGATCGCGCCCCCGTAGAGCGGCGACCTTCCGAGCCCGGCTCTTATGATGTCGTGCGTCGCCGCACCGGTATGCGTTATCCAGCAAGGCAGGCTCGGCCGGGCGATTCGCTCGTTCGCGAAGGAGAAAGGCTCGAGCTCCTCGCCGTCCTGCCTCTCCATCTCGCCGTAGTCGAGCGACGCGGCCTTGACCCTCGCAGGCGTACCGGTCTTGAACCTGCCCACGCGGAAACCCAACCGTCGCAGGGACGTCCCGAGGCCGACCGCGGCACGCTCGCCGAGCCTCCCCCCCGAGGCGCTCCACTCGCCGATGAACAGCCTCCCTTCCATGAAGGTTCCGGTCGTGAGTACGAGTGCGCGGCAGCCGATGCGGATCCCCCGCTCGGTAACGACGCCCTCGATGCGCCGGCCCGACGAGTCGAGCACGAGATCGACGACCGTATCCATGAAGAGCTCGAGGCCGGCCTGGGATTCGAGGGCCCGCCTCGCGAGAGCGGCATAGAGCGCTTTGTCCGCCTGCGCGCGCGGCGCCTGCACCGCGGGGCCTCGAGACCGGTTGAGCACTCGGTACTGGATCATTGAGCCGTCGATGAGGAGCCCCATCTCGCCTCCAAGAGCGTCCACCTCGCGCACGAGGTTGCCCTTCGAGAGACCTCCGATGGAGGGATTGCAGGACATTCGGCCGATCGCGTCGATATCCTGCGTCACCATGAGGGTCCTCCGACCCAAGCGAGCCAAGGCCAAGGCCGCTTCTATCCCCGCGTGGCCGCCGCCGACGACTATCGCATCGTAATCCACGAAAGTCTCACTTGCCCAGGCAAAAGCGCGAGAATACCGCCTCGAGGACTTCCTCGGAGGCGATCTCCCCGGTAATCTCGCCGAGGGCGTCGGCCGCGTCCCGCAGGTCGAGGACGAGGGCGTCGAGAGGCGCTCCCGCGTCGAGCCCGCCGAGACAGGCGTCGAAAGCCGCGACGGCCCTGTCGAGGAGGAGCTTCTGCCTCTCGCTCGCGATGCGTAACTCGCCCTCGGCCGCCGCTCGCGGCGACCCCGGATTCCCGAGCCCGAAGGAGGGGCGGATAAGCTCGCGCAACGCGTCCGCCAGGGCGGGCAGGCCTTCGCCCGTGGCAGCGGAGAAGCGAAGGAAATCGGGCGGAGCCGGCGCGCAGCCCGGCGCGTCCACTTTGTTCCATACTCGCAAAGAGTCCGATCTCGACTCCAGGAAGCCGGCGTCCGCGGGCGAGAGTCCCTGGCAGCCATCGACGACATAGATTACCGCCTCCGCCTCCCCGGCGAGGCGCCTGCTGCGCGTAACGCCCTCGACCTCGACACCGCCCTCGGCCTCCCGCAGGCCGGCAGTGTCGATCAGCCTAAGGGGAAGGCCGCCCAGCTCGATACCCGCCTCGATCCAATCGCGCGTGGTGCCCGGGTCCGGGGCCACGATGGAGCGCTCTTCCCGGACCAAGAGGTTGAACAGGCTGGACTTACCGGCGTTGGGCCTGCCCGCCACGACCGCTCGCGCGCCCCTTTCGTAAAGCCTGCCTGCCGAATATGTGTCGGCGATTCGAGCGACGAAGCCGCGAAGGCTCCGCAGCGAAGCGCCATCGAGGCTGCCGGCCGGAGAGTCGTCCTCCTCGGCGTAGTCGAGCCTCGCCTCGGCCTCCGCGAGCGCGTCGACGACGGCCTTCCGCGAGGATTCGAGCGCCCTAGAGAGGCCGCCCTCGAGCCGATGGAGCGCCTCGGCCCTCGCCCCATCGCTCCCCGCGCGAACGAGTTCCTGTACGGCCTCGGCCCTGACAAGGTCGGTTTTGCCCTTTAAAAAGGCGCGGAAGCTGAATTCGCCGCGCAATGCCGGCGCGAAACCCGCCGCCTCGAGGAGGGAGAGTGCCTTACGCACCACCGCGGGCGAACCATGGCAGTAGAACTCGACCCCATCCTCTCCGATAGGTCCGTCCGGCGACCGGAAGACGGCAGCGAGAACTTCGTCTACCGCCTCTCGGTTTGTCGGATCGACGAATTCGCCATGGACGAGAGACATATTCCGGGCGGAGAGGAGCGCGGACGGCCTCGAAAAAAAGGAAGCCGCAAGCTCGATAGCCCCAGGGCCGGCGCTGCGGATGACGGCCAGGGCGGATTCCCCGGGCACGGTCGCGAGGGCGACTATCGGGCGATTCGTATCGAAATACGTTCTTTGCATCGCAGATGCCACGATATCGCTTGAGACCGATACGATACAAGGCCGGGTCGGCTGGTTCTATTGACAGGAGGCGCTAATGGCAATGAGAATAAGGGCAAAGGGCCGAACAAACAAGCTCAAGCGATTTCTGGGAGGGAAAATGAATCGTATCAGGATTTTCATAGTCGGGCTCGTCGCCGCTATTTTTTTTACAGCTCCGCTCGCAGCCCAGGCGCCTACGGTCAGCGAGAAGAAGGACGTCGCCATATTCGCCTTGGGCTATTATGGTTGGGCCATTCCCCTGGAGACTCTCGGCAGCATAGACTTGGAGATACAGAAAGTATTCGTGGACCTCGGCCGGTTTAACATCATAGGCTATGCGGAAAGACTATCCTCCGGCGGACTGCAGCAATTCATCGACACTCTCAAAAAGGCCAAAGAGGCAAATTTCGTAATGCCCGACAAATTCCAATTCGGCGAGGCTACCCTCACCGAGGCCGAGTTCAACAAGCTGATCGGAGCCTTCATAATAGCGACGCCGATCGTCACCGAGTTCAACTCGCGGTACAACACGGATAAATCCGAGTGGGACACGGACATCAAGACCGACGTCACCTTCATCGACGTCGGCGGCGGCGGATCGGTCCTGGGCATCGCCGAGGTAAAGAGCTCGGGAAGCGACAAGAACAACCAGAACAAGTCCATATCGAATGCCATCAACGGCATCCCTATGCAGCTCCAGTTCGAGGTGCGCAAGATAGAAGCATTCCAGATCAATACCCGGCTCCTGGCGGTATCCGGAAACGAGGTCAAGCTCCAGCTCGGCAGGAACATGGGCATCAAGAAGGGCGACGAGTACTCTATCGTGGTCAGCGAGACCGTCGAGGGCTTCAAGAACGATACCGAGAGAGGACTGATACAGATCAAGGACGTCGGCTCCGAGGTTTCCACCGGCCGGGTGGTCTACTCCTCGGTCAATCTCTCGAAGGACGTCCAGCTCAAGGAGATACCGCGCCTGGGCGTCGACTTCGAAGCCTACTTCCACGCTATGGGCGACGGTTCCGATGCAGTCGGCATACGGCTGGCCCCATCCCGCGGCTTCTACGGCCTCAGGCCCTACGGCGCGATCCAGATTCCCATCAGCCAAGTCAATGCTTACAATGATCCCAATAATTCGATTGATTATTTTGGAACCATCATCCCCTTCAACGTCATATTGGGCGGAGAATATAATATATATTGGAGACGCTTTACCCTGACTCCCTACGCGGGCATCGGAGTAGGCTATGTCCATGTAGTCGCTCTCCCCGCTGTGACGACATCGACAAGCCAAACGGATTGGCTCTCCCATATCGGAGGGGAGGCTTACCTGCGCGCCTCTTTCTTATTTACCAGAGAACTATCGATCTATGCCGAGGCGGGCTACGAATATTGGGCATCGATGGACAGTGATTTCTTCAATAGCTTCGGCGGCGCAAGCTTCGGCGCGGGCGCTTCCTACAAATTATAGGATGGAAGATACGGATCTCGCCGGCCTCGACCTCGCCGCCGCGAAGGAGTATGTCCTCGCCTATGCGGTCGACGCAAAGCGGCTGGAAAAGGAAATAGCCGATGCGAAGGCCGATCTCGAGCGCTGGAAAGCCAGGCTTGCCCTCGCCGAGGGTAAACTGGGCGCCGGCGACCAGGCTATGGCGGCCCTCGTCCAGGCTGCACGCTCCAAAGTCGAGGAGGCGGTCGGCAAGATCGCCTCGCTCGAAAGCGAGCTTGCCGACCTGCGTTCCAAGGTCGCTCGGATGACCGCGCAGCTGCCGGCGATCAAGGCGCGCGAGCGGAGCGTGGACCCCGACAGGCTCCTCGCCGAGCTCCAGATGATGACGGGCGAGCTTCTCGGCGAGCGGCCGCTCGAAGCGGATTTCGCCAAGTTGGATTCGGAGACGAAGGCCGATTCGGAGCTCCAAGCGCTCAAGCGACGCGCATCCGAAGGAGCAGAGAGTTGAGCCGGCTCAAACTCTTCCCCGACCTGGCCAGGCCTTTGCTTTTCGCCCACAGGGGCCTATCCTCCTCCGCCCCCGAGAATACGATGGCCGCCTTCAAGCTCGCTCGCGACATGGGCATGCCCGGCGTCGAGCTCGACGTGCATCTCACGAGCGACGGTAAGCTGGCCGTCTTCCACGACCATTCGACCGCCAGGATCGCAGGGGCTGCGCTCGAGCTCGAGCGATCCGCCTGGAAGGATCTATCGGCCCTCGACATCGGCTCCTGGAAAGGAAGCCAGTGGAAGGGGGAGCGCATGATCGAGTTGCGCGAGCTCTTCGAGGAATTCGGGGAGTCCCTGTACTACGACGTGGAGCTCAAGAGCAGCATCGCCGCGGATTACGGCCTCGAAGCGGCGGTATCGACCTGCCTGCGAGACGCCTTCGCCTCGAAGACCGGCCTGACGGGAAGGATATTGGTCTCGTCCTTCAACCCGATGGCCCTCGCCCGCTTCAAGTACCTGTCGCCCGCGATACCAACGGCGATCATCTGGTCCGGGGACGCGGACGTCCCGGCATACCTGCGCCACGGCGAAGGCCGATGGATTGGGAAGGTCGACGCGCTCAAGCCCGACAGGGCCAAAGTCACGCGATTCTCCTCCCTCCGCTGGATGAAGCTGGGCCGATATCCCGTCGTCCCCTGGACCGTGGACGACGCGGCCGAGGCGGCGCGCCTGCTTTCCCTCGGCTGCGCGGGCCTTATTTCCAACCGGCCGCAGGAGCTGGGCGTTCACGGCTGGCTGAAAGAGCGAGCGGCGGTTGAGGGTCCTCCCGAATAGATCGGGATGCCCCGAATCGGCGACGAAATCCCACGGTCAGGGCAAATTGGAGAGCATGTCCTTCCCTACGGCATCGAGGCCGAGCTCGCGATATGCGGCGGCGCGCGCGGACTTTTCGTCGGCACCCAGGCCGATGGCGGTGCGCTCGGTGGAATACAGCGTACGACCGCTCGCGATGTCCAGAACTTTCACGACCGCTTTGCCCTCGGCGAGGAAGTCGGACCCGTCCTGTCGCACGCTCGCTATGGTCGCCGTACCGAATGCGACCCTATCGAACCTTCCCGCGGTCGCGGTTGCCGCCGAAACGGCGGCTTCATCCATGGCGACGATGGAATCCTTCGGGATCGAGACGCCCTTGACGCTGAATTTCTGCTTCAAGAGCGCTTCGACGAGCCCTGCCTGCGCGGCGGAGCCGACGACTGCGCCGGACTCGTCGAGGTCGAGGATCGCTACGGCCATGGCAACGCCGCTCGCGTTGGATACCACTTCATACGGCACGTCCACGGTCTTCGCCGTTAGCTCCGCGGCGAGGGAATCTCGGTACGGACCGTATTTTTCCGGCAGCTTGTCGAGGAGGTCGAGGGTCGACTGGAAGTCGAGCCTCAGGCCGAACTTGGCCTTGCCGACGAAATCGGGAGGCGGCGGAGTGAAAGCGAGCGCGCCCGACGCGTCGGTCATTACGCTTTCCGTTTTCGAGACGAGGCGCGTCCCGGACTTGCGTTGATAGCTCAGCAGCACCACGGCTCCCGGGACACCGGGGGCGGAGGGGCCTTCGCCCGATACGACCTTGGCCGTGAAGGGCAGCTTGAAATTCTGTCCCACATAGCCTGCGTATCCGGCTGAGCCGGAGGTATCGAAACGGATCCTGGAAAGGGCGGTCCGGGCGGAGTTGATGTCCCGCTCCAGGTATACGTCGGCATTGTCGATTTGCGACCCGGAAGCGGCGACCGCGGCTTCCACGAATTTGCGCACCGCTTCGTAGCTGCGGTTCTGGTCCAGCAAGGCGCCGCCTTCGCGCTCGGGGCCTTCGACGGCCTCGATCCCCTGCTTGATGAGGTCCGCGATGCGCGCCTTCTCCTTCTCGAGGTCGGCGGTCGCGTAGGCGGCCAGGACGTATACCGTGACGAGCTTGGACTTCTTATCCGTCTGCACGAAGCGCTCCCTGACCGAGAAGCCCGAGACCTGGTTCACGGAGGAGCTCGTGACCGTCGATTTTATATTGGCCGAATAGGTATCGAGCGTGGCCTTCGCTTCCGCGCTCGTCGCGACGTTGACCTTGACGCCGATATATTGCGTGATCGAAGACATGAGGATGGCAGCCGCGTCGTTCGTCGCCGCGGCGACGTCGCCTGTCGGATTGGATGCCGATCCGACGAAATAAGTATTGGTCGCGTCCGGCTTCGGAGTCGTGAAGATCCAGGCCGGCGCCTTGCTCTGGGCCGGAGACGAGGCGCAGGATACGAAAGCCAAGCTAATCGCGGCCAGGCCCGAGATCATGCTGCACTTCATGGGACCTCCTTCACGAACCCCGGAATCGGGACGGAAGGCCGGAGGGCCCCGGTCTCGCGCCCCGCGCGAGACCGGGGCCCCGGCCGGCGATCAGAAACCGTCGAAGAAAGACTGCTGTACGAGGTCGATGGCCTTCTGCTTGTCCGGGGTTACGGGCTCGGCGGCGGCGGCGCCCTTGAGGACGGCGTTGATCTGCTGCTTGAGGCTGTCCTGGTCGATGCTCCAGATCTGGATGACTCGATAGACCTGCTTGTCGGCCTTGCCGTCGGAAGTGAAGGTCTGAAGCTTGGCCCAC
>Ga0181520_10012437_pt1 | contig 10935 bp, 7 predicted proteins | sample PEATcosm2014_Bin_29_FD_132451 | JGI IMG/M metagenome (GOLD analysis project Ga0181520, IMG submission 132451) | Peatland microbial communities from MTU Mesocosm Facility, Houghton, MI, USA - PEATcosm2014_Bin02_30_metaG | ecosystem: Environmental > Terrestrial > Soil > Wetlands > Peat | place...
CTCGCGGTCAAAGACAATATCGAAATCCATGAAAAGCACCTCCGTGGGGAGCTGGCCGTCTATCTCCACCAGTCTAACGCAGTTTTGGCTACTTCCGCTTCCAGCGCACCCCGTCCTTTGAGTCCTCGATCACCACGCCCTTCTCCGCCAGTTCATTGCGAATCTGGTCAGCGCGGGCAAAGTTGCGCTGCCGCTTGGCTGTAGTCCGCTCGGCGACCAGAGCGTCGATGGCCTCATCGGTGAGGCCCTGGCGCGCCAACAGCTCCGGAGCCACATCGCCGGCACGACCAGCCCGCTCCGCCCAAGCCAGCGCATCGTTTGTCGCTTCAGCGTCGCGATCCTCCAGCACATCAAAGACCGCATCAAAGCTGGTCAGCGCGACCAGAATCGCGTCGCGGTCGCCGGTCTTCAGCTCGCTCCGATCCAGCGCCGTGTTGGCCGCGCGCACCAAGTCGAAGATCGGAGCACGCGCCTCGGCGGTATTCAGATCGTTGCTCAGCGCGACCATGAACTCCGCCTGCGCCTTTTTGGCCGCCTCTTGCAGCGCTGGATTTTCACCAGGCGCACACTTCTCGGCGCGGAGTCGTTGAACGAAAGTCCGCAGCCGGTCAATTGCAGCGGTTGCTTCGATCAGCCCATCAAAGGTGAAGTTGAACTGATGGCGGTATGGCACGGAGATCAGCGCAAGGCGGATTGCCGAGGCTTTGTAGCCCTTCAGAAGCAGATCGCGCAGCGTATAGAAATTGCCCTCGCTCTTGGACATCTTGCGCCCATCGACCAACAGGAAACGCACGTGCATCCAATGGCGTGCAAAGCACTTGTGCGTCACGCTCTCGCTTTGCGCAATCTCGTTTTCGTGATGCGGAAAGATCAGATCCTCGCCTCCGGCGTGCAGATCGAAGCTCTCGCCCAGATACTCCATGGCCATCGCCGAACACTCGATGTGCCAGCCCGGACGCCCGCGTCCAATCGGTGTATCCCAGGAGGTCTCGCCCGGCTTGGCCGCCTTCCACAAGGCAAAGTCCCGCGCCGAGTCCTTCTCGTACTCATCCACGTCCACCCGCGCGCCGTCTTCCATCCCCGACAAATCCTTCTTGCTCAGTTTGCCGTACTCCTTGAAGGCCGCCAGCCGGAAGTACCAGCTCCCATCCTCCGTCTGGTATGCCGCTCCAGCCGCCGCCAGCTTTTGCACCAGTTCAACCATGCGCGGAATATGCTCTGTCGCCCGCGCCATGATCTCCGGCCGCTGCACTCGCAAAGCATCCAGATCCTCGAAGAAAGCCTTCTCATACACCGCCGAATACTCGCCAATCGGAATCCCTAACGCCGCGGAGTTGCGGATGATCTTGTCGTCCACGTCGGTGATGTTCATGACGTGGCGCACGGCTACGCCGCTCAGGCGCAAAAACCGCCGCAGGACGTCGACTTGCAGAAAGGTGCGGAAGTTGCCGATGTGCCCGTAGTCGTAGACCGTCGGTCCGCAAGCATACATTCGCAGCGCCTGAGCGTCAGCCGGCGCCACCAGATCCATCTCTCCCGAAAGAGTATTAAAAAGCCGCAAAGTCATCGCTTGATTTTCTTGCCCGCATACGGGCAACAAAGCAGTTGAATTTAGCCGTTTTCAGCTAATTCGATTGTAGCAATCGTCCCTCATGGCAAGCCGCTTCTGTATTGGATTAGCGTTGAATGCGCGCTGATCCTCCCTTGGCAAAAGCCCGCACCTGATCCACGGTGGCCATGGTGGTGTCGCCGGGGAAGGTTGTCAGCAGCGCGCCATGCGCCCATCCAAGCCTGATCGCTTCATCGGGCGACTCACCCTTCAACAATCCATAGATGAAGCCGGCCGCGAAGCCGTCTCCGCCGCCAACGCGGTCAATGACTTCCAACTCCGCTGTGGGAGCAATGTGGGCCATTCCATTCATCCAAGCCACCGCGCTCCAGCTATGGCGATTGGTGGAGTGCACCTCGCGCAGTGTGGTGGCTACCACCTTGACGTTAGGATGCATCTTGGTCACTTGATCGATCATGCCGAAAAAGACACTGGGGTCAAGTTTGGACTTTGCAGAAACTTCCGGCCCTGGAATGCCGAGTCCCTTTTGCAAGTCCTCTTCGTTGCCCACAAGAACATCCACGTTCTCGACAATTCTGGCAATGGTCTCGACGGCTTTATCTGCGCCGCCATGAATATTCCAAAGCTTTTCGCGGAAGTTCAAATCAAAGGAAGTGATCGCGCCCGCGGCCTTGGCCTCTTTCATCATCTCCGCGGCCAAGGGCGCAGTGGTCGGCGAAAGAGCGGCAAAGATACCCCCGCTATGAACCCATTTGACACCTTTAGAGAAGATAGCTTTCCAATCGAAGTCTCCTACCTTCAATAGCGCGGCGGCCTCATTTGAACGGTTATAAAAAACCACCGGCGGGCGCACGCCATGGCCTTGATCGCTGTAGACAGTGGCCATGTTGGGGCCGTTTACGCCGTTGTTCTTGAAGTGTTTGTAGAATGGTTTGACACCCATGGCGCGGACGCGCTCGGCAATCAGATCGCCGATTGGATAGTCGGCCATGGCACTGGCGATGGCTGTTTTCATGCCAAAGCAATCGGATAAGTTGGCGGCCACATTAAATTCGCCGCCGCTGACGTGAATCTTACATTCGGTTGCCTTGCGAAACGGGATGATACCCGAATCGAGACGATGCACCAAAGCCCCCAGCGAAAGGAAATCAAACTCTCCGTCCCTGCGAAAACTCAACCCTTGATTCATAACTGATTTCTCCTTGTGATGCTTTCACTCTCCGATAGAATACTTTGCAAGTTTCATTCCAATGCCCTCCCAGATACTCATGCGAAAAACTCCGCCTTTTTCATTCCTGGCGCGAGTAAAACCGCGACAAGCAGCGAAAAAAGATAGACGGTAGCTGCAAGAATAAAGAGGATCGAATAGTTGCCGTGTGAGAGTTGCAGAATATGACCAATGTACTTGGCAAAAAGGAAGCCGCCGACAGCTCCCGCCATGGTTCCGATTCCAGTAACAGAGCCCACCGCGGTGCGCGGAAACAAATCTGAGGCTGTGGTGAACAGGTTAGCCGACCATCCCTGGTGCGCGGCGGCAGCCATGCTGAGCAGTCCGATAGCCGCCCACTTACCAAAGTCGTCGGCATGGAGATAGTTGATCAAGAAGACGGGAGTTACCATCGCAGCGCAGAAAAACATGGCCAGCATGCGTGCGCGATCTGCGGTAAACCCCAAACGGATAAAGGTGGCGGGCAGATAGCCTCCATAGATGCTGCCAATGGCGGAGGCGTTATATACAACCAGAATGGGCAAGCCAAGGCCCACAAGGCTCAAATGGAATTTGTCGCTGAAATAGCCAGGAAGCCAGTAGAGATAGAACCACCAGATTGGATCGGTAAGGAATTTTGGAATGGCATACGCCCATGTCTGGCGAATTGCAAATAACCTGATCCACGGCGTGGAGGTACCGGGATTTTCCGGTGGGTCTTGATTGATATATTCTAACTCGGCATGGGAAATAGCTGGATGTTCAGCGGGTCTATGATAGCTGATAAACCATAGCAAAATCCATGCCGAGGAGAAAATTCCAGTTATCAGAAATGCTGCGTGCCAGCCGAAGTTGTGAACTGCAATCGGCACCAGAAGCGTGGCCAGAATGACGCCGATATTTGCCCCGCAGTTGAAGAGGCCAAAAGACAGCGATCGTTCCTTCCGCGGAAACCATTCAGCATTCGTTTTATTGGCAGCGGGAAAGTTACCCGATTCGCCGATCCCAAGGCAGGCGCGCGCAACGCCTAATTGAAGCACCGAATTAACCAGCGCGTGCCCCATGGCGGAAATGCTCCAGAGAGCCATGATAACCATGTAGCCGATGCGCGTGCCAATGCGGTCAACCAATCGGCCTGCGCCAAGCTGGCCGAGTGCATAGAAAAGAGTAAAGAATGCTATGACGGTCCCATAACTCTCTTCGGTCAGGCCTATGCCTCCTCGCGCAACGCTTTGCATAAGAGTTGGCTTGAGAAGCGCCAGCACCTGGCGATCCATATAATTAATGGTGGTTGCGGCGAAAAGCATTGCGCAGATAGTCCAGCGCACATTTCCCATCTTGCACGATGCTCTGGAATCCTGTTCTCCCATTCCCGTCCTCTCCTTACAACTTATACGCTTTCTTCGCCAGTCCGTACGTCAGTTCATAAGCAACTTCAAAGGCCTCGTCTTCTTCCAGACGATGTTCTGTAACGAGCTTGGCGAGAAAAACGCAATCGACACGGCGGGCCACATCATGCCGCGCCGGAATGGAGAGGAAGGCGCGGGTATCGTCGTTGAATCCGACTGAGTTATAAAAGCCGGCTGTCTCGGTCGTCTGCTGACGAAAGCGCATCATGCCCTCTGGACTGTCGTGAAACCACCAGGCAGGCCCCAGGCGCAGGCAAGGATAGTGACCGGCCAGCGGAGCCAGTTCGCGGCTATAGGTTGATTCGTCGAGAGTGAAGAGAATAATGCTTAGATTCTTCTCGTTGCCGAAGCGGTTGAGCAAGGAACGCAGCGCGGCCACATAGTTAGTAGGTTGAGGAATATCGGCTCCTATATCGCGGCCATACTTCTCATAAAGCTTTGGGTTATGATTACGTACGCTGCCCGGATGAATCTGCATCACCAGGCCGTCCTCCAGGCTCATTTGAGCGAACTCGGTGAGCATTTGGGCTTGGAAGAGAAGCTGCTGATGCGCGTCCGCTTTACCGTTGAAGACTTTATCAAAGAGATCAGCGGCCTCGGCTCTGGTCAAGTCAGCCGTCTGAGGAGTCAAATGGCCGTGATCGGTCGAGGTGCAACCGAGCGCCTTGAAGCGAATTCGCGCTTTGCGCAAGGCATTCAAGTAACCGGTCCAGGTGGTTGTGTCTTCGCCGTTCTGCTCGCCGAGCGTGAGGATCGATTGGTGGAAGCCGGCAAACTCCGGATCAACGACCGGATCAGGGCGGAAGGCGGGCAAAATCCTCCCTTTCCAACCGGAGGCCTGGATCGCCTGATGATGGGCGAGCGAATCGAGGGGCGAGTCGGTGGTTGAAAGTACTTCGAGATTGAAGCGCTCAAAGAGGGCGCGGGGCAAAAACTCAGGCGTCTTCAGTTTTTCGGCGATGGTGTCATAGAAAAGATCGGCGGTATCGGCGGTAAAGCGCTGCGGAAGACCAAAGAGTTTTTCAAAGACATAATCCATCCAGACGCGTGTGGGCGTGCCGCGAAAGAGATAGTAGTGGCTGGCGAAGATCCTCCAGACCTTGCGCGGATTCTCTACGACGGGCCTTCCAATCTCTAAATCGTCCAGGGAAACTCCCTGGCTATAGAGCATGCGGAAGACGTAATGGTCGGGTTGCACCAGCAGCGCAGCCGGGTCGGGAAAGGGACTGTTCTGAGCAAACCATGCCGCCTGCGTGTGTCCATGAGGGCTGAGTATGGGCAAGCTTTGTATGGATGCAAACAATGCTTTGGCGACTGCACGCGTGTCAGCGTCAGCGGGAAAGAGCCGGTCCGGATGGATGGACATAGTAACGTTGTACCTCGTTAGGATTCGGCGTAGTGATCAAACCACTTTCACAAATAAAAGGAAGCAACGACAGGTAGACCATGCCATCACGGCGCATACCCACTCGCACGGAACCAATCAATCGCCGCCTTCATCGCCGGATTGACGGGGAGAATGCGGAAGCCCAACTCTTGCTGCGCGCGGGCGCTTGAGGCATACATTTTTTTGCGACCCATGCGCACCTCTTCCAGCGTGGCGCGCGGTTCCCTGCCCCGCATGCGCCCGGTGATCCACTCCTCAAAAAAGGCGTAGGTTGCGGCGACGAGGAACGGAATCTCCACGGTTGGCGAAGGAATCCCGGTGATCGCGGACATTTTGTCGAGAATCTGTTTGAGAGTGAGGTTTTCGCCACCAAGAATGTAGCGGCGGCCAAACTTACCTTTGGTCAGCGCGGTGACGTGCGTGCGGGCAATCTCGGCCACATCAACCAGATTCAGCCCGGTATCCATGTAGGCGGGGAATTTCCCGTTCAAAAAATCAACAAAGATGCGGCCTGTGGGCGTGGGCTTGGCGTCGTTCGAGCCGATAGGTGTGGTGGGATTGAGAATCACCACATGCTGGCCGCCTTCGGCCGCGCGCAGCGCCTCCTGCTCAGCCAGGAACTTGGAGCGCTTGTAGTGGCCGACCATGTCGGCCAGCGAAACTGGCGTGTCTTCATTGATGACCAAGCCGTCGCGACGGAAGTGCATCGTAGCCACGCTGGAGGTGTAGACAAAGCGCTTGACCTTGGCCTCACGGGCCATGCGCAACAGTTCGCGGGTGCCGTTCACATTGGCGCGATACATGGCTGCCGGGTCGGGAATCCAGAGGCGATAGTCGGCAGCTACGTGCATCACAGCATCGCAGCCAGCAAGGGCGCTTTGGATGCCCTCAGGATCTTGAAGATCGCCAACTGTAGTCTCGCCGTCAATGCCTTCGAGGTTCGAGAGGTTGCTGGTCTTGCGGATAAGCAGGCGTAGCTTAGCACCATCCGCGGCCAATGCACGCGCCACATGATGGCCAATAAATCCCGTTGCGCCGGTAAGGAAAACTTTCATGGTCAGAGATCAGTTTACGACGAACGGATGATCTTTGCGCAAACGGCTCCAGTACCACCAGTTCCTTTGCTCTTTGGGAAGCTCAGGATCGCGGGCCTGGGCAATGGCGCATCGGAATACATCGAGGGCGCAGATGTCATGCTGCTTTCCAGTGCGCTGGCAGAGCTGGTCATATAACTGCTTCCCGTCTTGCCGAGCTAACTCGGCAACCGATCGAATGCCCAGCAGTTTCAGATCAGCAATCGTCGCCTTGCCTACGCCGGAAAGATCTTTCAATTGGCGATCATCACACATACTCAACCGGTCTAACCTCCGCTACCAGAACTCTTCACCCGCCGCTACATTGCACTCCTTCAACGGCTGCGGACGCTTATGGTCGAAGTTTGTCTCCCAGCACTTATCCAGTACTTAACCATAGCAAGCGTGATAGTTGATTTCATCCTTATTATGCGATCTGCTGGAATAACAAGGATTATCTTGATTATTACTTGTATGAAAATAGAAGGCAGAAAAAAATTCTACAGCAACGGCGAAAGCCCACTTCGACTGAGAACGGTTCCAGCACGATTGGAGTCGTGCCGGAACCGTTCTTCACATCCATGTTAAGAAACCATCCGTGATTGAAACGAAACCACCATCGAGGCTACTTGCTCGTGGCTCCGCTGTCCGTGCTTACCATCAAACTCGAAACGTTCACCGGTTCGAAGTCTGACAAAGTGAGACTGGTCAGGCAAGACAGATCGTTGTTGTTCCAACGGGCATCGGGCGTGCCGATCAACCCGCCGCTATCGCCATTGTCCGCCAGTATGATCCCATAATTTCGAAATCCCTGGATGATCACGGCTGCTTGCGGGCTGGTGGCGGCACAAGCGGGCGTCTCCACTGAAGCCTTTAGCCGATAAATTTCGCCAGCCGCTCCCGTCATGCTGCACGTTGCGGGATAAGGAACACTCGAGGTTGCCGTAGACGAAGACTGCGCAATCTCCGATTCCACGGGAATGTCCGCCCCTGCCGCGGTCGTGCAATATCCGACACCCGCTGTCTCTGTGGCTGGCCAGACCCAGTAGTTCAACATATGGTTGAGCGTGAACCGGATGGGATGCTCGACCGCGCCGTTGGGTGCGCTGGGCGTGCCCGTCCCGATCACCTCATCGGCATTGACCAGTAGCGGCCCAACCGGAAGCCCCGCGGCATCCGATGTCCCGTTCCCTTGCGGTGTCAGGTTATTCGAAGTAACGTCGGGCCACAGCGCATTCGAGGAATCGGTCCAGGGACCGTCCAGATAAATACCCTGCCACATCTCGTAAAGGGCTGGCTTCTTGCCGTCGCCCGCCTCCAGATAAACCAGCACGTGCCCGTCTCCACCCTGGCTCACCCCGTTGGCCGTGCCTTCAATCGGAGCATAGGGAGGAATCGGTCCAGAGGTGAAATAGGACTGATACAAGGTGGTGCTGACCGCCACGTCTGGCTGGTTGTATGGAACCTCGATAGCCGGTATTCCATTCGGGAAGTTGGCATACTGGTCGCCGAAGAACGGCTTGATGGTCTCCGGAAGGTATCCGCTGTACATATTCGCCGCAGGTGAGGTATCAACCGGCAACCCGGTGGTAGCTGCATCCACCCGATGGTGAAAGATCGAAGTGGATGGGAAGATATTGGCCAGGAATGTGTTGCTGCCATTGATGGCGAAGCTGATGGTCTGTGTGGCCTTCGCGCCTGTCGAATCCGCAACAACAAATTCGGGAATGTAGGTGCCCTGGCCGCCGATCAGAGAACTGCTGATGACGCCTGTCGCCGCATCAAGAGACATCCCCTCCGGCAAGGGAGGATAGTCGGTAAGATCGGTGCTGAGCGAGAAGGTGTAAGGTGGTGTGCCGCCGCTCGCGACAAGCGTGCAACCTGCATACTCAGCCAGTTGCGTCCCGCCGGGGCAGGTCGTGGTGGTGATCTTCAGGGTAGTGGAAGCCGCCGCTACGGTGACTTTTACAGTGGCCGTAGCCGATCCGGCAGTATTGCTGGCCGTCAGCGTGTAGGAGGTTGTCGCCGTGGGGCTCACGCTCGTTGATCCGCTAGCCACCGTCGAAGTAAAGCCTCCCGGCGCGATAGCTATACTGGTCGCCCCGGCTGCCGCCCAGCTCAGGGTGCTGCTGGAGCCTGAAGCGATGGTCGCGGGAGTGGCTAAAAAGGAACTGATCGTCGGCTTGGCAAGTTTCGGCGTGGCTGATGCTTCGTTGGAGAGTGGACTGGTTCCAGCGCTGTTGACCGCGGCAACTTTGTAAAAATACTCATCTCCGTTGGTTACGCTCGAATCTGAATAATGAGTCGAGCTGACGCCACTGGCGACGGCCGTCGCGCTCTCACCGCCTGAAGTTGTTCCGCGATAAATTTTATAGCTGGTTGCGCCTGTGGAGGCGGTCCAGCTAAGCGCCACGGCGCCGCTGCCGGCCACTGCCGTGAGCCCGGTGGGCGCGGCTGGAATCGTGTCTGGCGTCACGGTAACGGTGATTGCCTTCACCGCAGATACACCGGCGGAGTTCGTCACGGTGAGAGTATAGGTCGTAGTATCCTTGGGTAAAACGCTGACCGCTGTGCCGCTCGTGACCGTGATGTTGCCCGGCGTAACTACGCCCTTGCCGTTCGAAAACACTCCCGTCAGGCTGGTCGACGTGCCCGCCATGATTGATGCGGGCGAAGCCGCAAAGCTGGTGATTGCGGGCGCAGCCGGCGTCACCGTCACCGTGACCGCCTTCGATGCTGATACGCCGGCGGAATTCGTCACGATGAGAGTATAAGTCGTAGTATCCTTGGGCGTTACGCTGGTTGCCGCGCCGCTTGTGACCGCGATATTGACCGGCATGATTACGCCCTTGCCGTTCGAAAAAACTCCCGTCAAACTGGACGACGCGCCCGCCGTGATGGATGCTGGAGAAGCCGCAAAGCTGGTGATCGCGGGCGCAGCCTGCGTCACCGTCACCGTAACCGCCTTCGATGCTGTGACACCGACGGAGTTCGTCACGATGAGAGTGTAGGTTGTAGTATCCTTGGGCGTTACGCTGGTTGCCACACCGCTCGTGACCGCGATGTTGCCCGGCATGATTACGCCTTTGCCATTCGAAAAAACTCCCGTCAGGCTGGTCGACGCGCCCGCCGTGATGGATGCAGGAGAAGCCGCAAAGCTGGTGATCGCGGGCGCAGCCTGCGTCACGGTGACTTTGGCAGCTTTCAAGGATGTTACACCTGCGGAGTTGGTCACGGTGAGAACGTACGTTGTAGTTTCCTTGGGCGAAACGCTGATCGCGGCGCCGCTTGTGAGCGCCATGTTTCCCGGCATGATTACGCCCTTGCCGTTCGAAAAAACTCCCGTCAGGCTGGTCGACGCGCCGGCCGTGATGGATGCAGGAGAAGCCGCAAAGCTGGTGATCGCGGGCGCGGCGGGCGTCACCATCACTGTAACCGCTTTCGATGAAATCCCGTCGGCGGTGTCAATCACAACAAGAGTGTAAGTCGTTGTATCCTTGGGAGTAACACTGACTGCCACGCCGCTAGTGGCGGCGATATTGCCCGGAAAAATCACACCATAACCATTAGCAAAAACGCCGGTAAGTTCCACAGCCTCACCCGTTGTAACTGTCGTTGAACTGGCTGTGAAGCTGGTAATGGCAGCCTTTGCGGAGTTCTTCTCCGCAGCGAGTGCGTAGTGCCCGGTCGTACAGGCCAGACTCATAGAAATTGCGAGGAGGGTATAAGCGGTCACGTTCTTCATGGAGGCTCCAGTGACCAAAGCAATGAAAGGAAGTCAGTCCAACAATCATCAACACCCCAGCGCGGCGCAAAACCTGACTCTGGAGTTTGAACAAAAATGATTCTACCGCTCATCCAAGGCAGCAACAAGACCAAAGTGTTTTTTTATTGAAACTAAAATAATCGACCTGCGCCAGCGCCCAAACCCTCTTCGGTCCTAAATTCGCACGGTAAAGAGCAGCGAAATCTCTTCGCACCTTCAAAATAAAGTAAATTGCAGTCATTGTGAACTGAAAACCGCAGCAGAAAAGCCACTGTTCCAGCTAGAAGCAACTGAAAAATGAGATGAAAATCCGCATACCAAATTGGGAAATTAAAAGCCGAAAGACTCGCGGGACGCAGTCTTCTAACCGCAGCACATGCACGGCAGCATGGAACAGATGAATGACCTTGCCCCTGCAAAACGTACCCCTTAGCGAGCTGCTTTAATGGCGAAAGGGACACGAAGATGACAAAGTCGAAGCGGGGACGTTACACGCTTGAGTTTAAGCAAGAGGCGGCGCGGC
>Ga0181520_10012439_pt1 | contig 10935 bp, 10 predicted proteins | sample PEATcosm2014_Bin_29_FD_132451 | JGI IMG/M metagenome (GOLD analysis project Ga0181520, IMG submission 132451) | Peatland microbial communities from MTU Mesocosm Facility, Houghton, MI, USA - PEATcosm2014_Bin02_30_metaG | ecosystem: Environmental > Terrestrial > Soil > Wetlands > Peat | place...
CACCAGGTGTTCATCAGCTCCAAGGTGACGGAGGTGGTCCTACAGGGCTACCTGCACGGCGGTACAGCGCCGGGAGGACAGGCCTCCGGGCTTCCAAACGAGATCAGTCCGCGGGAACGGGAGATTGTCCAACTCGTGGCGGAAGGAAGATCCAACAAGGACGTCGCCGATCTCCTGCATATCAGCGTCAAAACCGTCGAGACACATCGTGCCCATATCATGGCCAAGCTCGATCTGCACTCGGTCAGCGACCTGGTCCGCTACGCGATCCGCAACCATATTATCGAGACGTAGCCTCCGTGCACCCCCGCATGCCTATCTCGGAATGCATAGAAACCCCGAGAAGGACCTAGATGCCGCCTCTGGCCATACAGTGTCACGGACGCGGTATTCCGGGGTCCCCCGTATAGGCCAACAACTGTTCCAACGTTAATCTAAAACATGCGATGGTACTGATTGAGACAACAGCTTGCCTGCTGTGGCTTTTGTTGCTCCTTACGGTCTGGCACAAAAACTACGCACCGTACCCGGGCACTCGCACCTTGTGCCGGTTGTTGCTTTTGGGCAGTGCATCGATGGCCGTGCCGTTGTCTCTGTCGGTAGGACTTGCGGGGATCGCGTTCGGGGAACCCTTTCCCGCGAATCTCAACCGTATACTTGTAGTGGGCATCCTCGGTCAAACGCTTTCATGGGCATGTTTCTTCCGGCGAGGCCTGCGTTGCTCTCCTCTTCGTCCCCAAGCATCTCGGGTGAGCGAGCCGGCCGAGCGCGAGTTGATGCTCCTCGTCACAGAGATCGCCGGTATCCTGCATAGATCGCTTGGCGGCGCCTGGGGGAACTTCAGGAAGTCATGACGCCTTCCACCACTCAGACCTGGATTGAATTCTTGTCGCCGGATGCCGTTCGGGCTACGGCTTCCAATGCCGCGCCGGACTCGCCCGTTCTTGAGCAATCCGCCCTCCTCAGTCGCGCCCATCGGCTCAGGGACTATGTCCGGCACCTGGTAGTGGCACTCGATCTTTCCGCCACGTGGGAGTTTGAAGCGGCGGCCATGCTTTCGCAGATTGGATTCCTCGATCTATCTCGGGAAGCGATCGTAAACCTGTGCGCGGGTGGACCGCTTTCCGATGCCGAGCGTGAAACGCTTGCGTCGCATGCGGCAGATGGAGCGGCCGTGCTGCGTAACCTTCCGGGGCTCGGTATGGTCGCGGATATCGTGGGCCACCAATTTAAACCGTATCGCGACGTCAAGGGAGAGTCGGAGTTCCCTGAGCCCGGTATTGCTCGTGGATCCCAGATGCTTCACGCTGCCGGAGACTTGGATCGGCTATTGAGTGACGGCATTTCGCAGTCCGACGCCTTGGAGCGGATGTTTGCGCAAACCCTCGAATACAATCCCGAACTACTCTCACTTCTAAAGACCTTCGATGTAACTGATTGCTGCACCGGTGGAAGCTTTTTCACGCGGGGGAGATTGCAGAGTTGCGTGCAATAGTCTCCACGCCACCAGTCGCCCGCTCCAGCACGGCAGGAACTCTCCATGGTCAAAACCGCATGACTATCTTATTTCCAGAAAACCGTACGCGTTACAAGTTCCCTTCCCCATCTTTCGGAGTATTCCTTTCGCTGCAAGCGCTGGATGTGCTCACGACCATGATTGGGTTGCGAACGGGCGCGGCGGAAGCCAACACGTTCGTAAGTCGAACGATGCAATGGGGCCCAGTTACAGGTCTGGCGATCTCGAAGGTGTTCGCTCTGATCCTGTTGGCGACCGCATTGCGCTTCAGGCGACAGCGTATGATTGTTGTGCTGAATTATTGGTTTGCCGCGGTGGTGACCTGGAACCTCATAGTGATCTTTATGGCGCTGGCGGGTCGAGTGTTGCGCAATTAGCGATACTGCCGCGATCCGGCAGACTATGCCGGTTCGGCGGCGAATCGCGGCCCTTTGGACCACCAGAACCGTAATACTTACAGGCAGCAGTCGCGAAAGCGGCGCGGTACCTAGTAGTAGGTCCGTGTTTTCCCCTGTCACGATCCGGGTTATCTAGTATTGAGGCTCCATAGGCCCAATATCATACTTAGGAGTGATCCCAGGAAAGTCTGATCGGCTGATAGGAATTCAAGGCGCGTCGCGGCGCCTTATTCACATTCCGATCGTGCATACCGAGGCGGACATGGGCAGCCTGAGAAAACCGTTAGAGAAGGTGAAAGTGTCAATAGCTGGAAAACAAGGGCCGGCTCGCGGTGCATGGCTGGTGAATAAAGCCTGGGATGAGATCGAGCGCGTAGTGGACGAACTACCAATATCCGCGGGAAAGGTCCGTGTATATCAAGACGGATTGCCGGTTTGTGGAATTGAGCTAAAACTTATTGCCGAACTGGCGAAAGCAGGCAGTAGAAACCATTGTTTGATTCAACGGCTTGTGGAGCGCGGCGCGATTCCCATGGGAACCGAATCCACGGAACTCCTTCTCGAGGAATACGAACTCGCGGTCGCGACTTTGGCTCCCAGGGGCCCTCGGAACGCCCTTCGATCGGCGGATCGGGAGAAATCGTTAGGTGAGTCTCTCCTGGAAAGACGGGACAGGTTTATAGGCGCCCGCATTAACAGTACCCTCGCCGATGGCGAGACGGGAATCCTGTTTCTCGGCATGCTTCACGCCGTGGAGCCATATCTGGATAGGGATATCGCCGTGGTCCATCCTACCCGCCAGCCTCAAGCGACTAGTTCCCGCGGGGTGATCGGATGAGCCAGAAAATTCTCATCGTCGATGACGAGTTAGAAATAGCTCGCGCTCTAGCGCAGCTCATGGTCCGTGAAGGGTTGGAGCCGGTAGTTGCCGCCGACGGCCCCTCCGCCCTACGGCTAATCCAGTCGGAGCCTCCCGACGTTCTCCTGGTGGACTTTCGGCTGCCAGGAATGGACGGCATGGAAGTCCTCCGTCGCTCCAAGAAACTGGACGAGGATTTGCCGGTCATCTTAATTACTGGCTTTGCGGAAGTGCGGGGTGCCGTGGAAGCTATCCGCGCCGGAGCTCATGACTATCTGTCCAAGCCATTTAATCACCCCGAGGTGATTCGCGTCGTATTGCGCGCCCTGAATGAAAGCGCCCTCAAGCAGCGCTTACGGATCTTATCCAACCAGGTGGGGCACGGCGGCAATTTGCGGGAGATCCTCGGACCCAGCGAAGCCGCCGGCCGGCTGATCGCCAATGTCGAGCGAGTCGCCAAATCGAACTTCACGGTACTGATCACGGGCGAGACCGGGGTTGGAAAAGAGGTCATCGCGCGCGCCATTCACGAATCCAGTTCGCGCTCCGGCGGGCCGATCGTCCCGGTGGATTGCGGGGCCATTCCCGAGCCGCTGCTGGAGAGTGAGCTTTTCGGGCACGAGCGGGGAGCGTTCACTGGAGCGAATCAACAGCAGCAAGGGAAATTTGAACAGGCAAGGTGCGGCACGCTGTTCCTGGATGAGATCTCTAATATGCCCATCGGGTCTCAAGCCAAGCTCCTTCGCGTGCTCCAGGAGAAGGTTCTGTATCGCGTGGGCGGCACAAAACCCATCCAGACCGATGTGCGATTGCTGGCTGCCAGCAACCACGATCTGGAACAACTGGCCGAATGCGGTTCATTCCGCCGGGATCTTTTCTTCCGGCTGAACGAATTCGCCATCCGGATCCCGCCATTGCGCGAGAGAAGGGACGATATTCTCTACCTTGCCCGGCGATTCATGGACGTCGCCAACCTGGAGCTCGGCAAGGAGGTGCGCAGCTTTACTCAAGGGGCCATCGATTTGATGCAGTCGTACGTCTGGCCGGGCAATATCCGGCAGCTCCGGTCCGTAATTCGCCGTGCCGTCCTTCTGGCCGAGGAGAATATCACCGAACGCCAACTGGAGCTGAACGGGCACCCTCCGGCCGCCACGACGGACAGGATCGATCAGAAATACGAGACCCAGAAAAGTGCCGGCGAGACGTTGCCGTTACGGGAGATTGTCAGGCGGCACACGGTCAGTTTGGAACGCGAAGTCTTGCAGCAAACGCTGCGGACGACAGGTGGCAATAAGGCCAGGGCAGCCCGGCTGCTCCAGATCGACTACAAAACCATTCACTACAAGATGAAGGAATACGCAATTCGGATCGACTTAGAGGAACAATATGGTCAATAAAGGCAGTAAGAAAGAGAAGCTCTCACAGGGCGGGATCGACCTTGGCGTGGGCGGCATTTTCAAAGGGTTGGGCGATCTCGTAGAGAAGCTCGGAGAGCTGGCCGAGTCGGGAGAGCAGATATCCAAGACCGGCGAGATTCGAGGCTCCGGCCAGGAAGTAAAGGGCATCTACGGATTTACCGTCAAGGTTGGTCTGGGCGACGACAAGCCGCGCGTCGAGCCTTTTGGCAACATTCGCCGGGACGCGAAGTCCGGGAACACGGTTGTTCAGGAAGTACGCGAGCCCGTCGTGGACGTATTGGAAGAGGAGGGCCACGTATTGGTTCTGGCGGAAATGCCGGGCATCGCCGCGGAGAGCGTGCAGATCGAGGTGCACGACGATCTGCTGACCATCACGGCGGAGCAGGGCGACAAGAAGTACCGCAAGGAGGTGCTTCTACCCGGGCGCTTTGACCGGAAGAAAATGCAGATCACCTGTAATAATGGCGTCCTCGAAATCAAGTGCCCGAAATAGGCCGGAGGCAGAACCATGTCGAACGATCAGGCGCCGGCGCTCAAACTAAAGGTAACGGAAGCGCTGAATAAGGACGTCGGGCGCGCCTACGCCCGCATGGGCCCGGAGGATCTGGAGAAACTCCGGGCGGCCATCGGAGACATTGTCGAAGTAACCGGCAAGCGCACCACGGTCTGCAAGTTGATGCCGGCCTATCGCGAACTGCGGGACCAGTCCAGGGTCCAACTCGACGGGATCGTACGCGAGAATGCCGGAGCGGGAATAGATGACTCAGTACAGGTGCGCAAAGTCCTTTGCCGGCCGGCGGAGCAGGTTGTGGTTGCGCCGATCAATATCACCCCTTCCGAGCGCGACTTGGCTTACATCGGCAGCCTCTTGGACGGTTTGGCGGTGCTGGAAGGTAACCGCATCCGTGCCACGCTTTTCGGCAGTCGCTGGGCGGACTTCAAGGTGGAAAGTACGGTTCCGAAAGGGCCCGTATTGATCAATCCGACGACGCGTTTGTTGATTGGCAGACCCCGGCAACAAGGCGACGTGGTTGCGGAAACGATTTCCTACGAGGACATCGGCGGCCTGAAGCCTCAGTTACAGCGGATCCGCGAGATGATCGAGCTTCCCCTGCGGTATCCGGAGGTGTTCGAGCGCCTGGGAATCGACGCCCCCAAGGGCGTGCTCCTGCACGGACCTCCGGGATGCGGCAAGACTCTGATCGCGAGGGCCATCGCGCACGAAACAGATGCCAATTTCTACTCCGTGAGCGGGCCGGAGATCATTCACAAGTTCTATGGCGAGAGTGAGGCCCACCTGCGGAAGATCTTCGAGGAAGCCAGCAGTAAAGCCCCCGCCATCATCTTCCTCGATGAAATTGACGCCATCGCGCCAAAGCGCGAAAGTGTCGTCGGCGATGTCGAGAAGCGCGTTGTGGCTCAGTTGCTGGCCCTCATGGACGGACTGGCCCAGCGAAAACATCTGATCGTGATTGCAGCCACGAACCGGCCCAACGCAATCGATCCGGCCCTGCGCAGGCCGGGGCGGTTCGACCGCGAGATCGCGATCCCCGTTCCGGACCGGAACGGCCGCGAACAAGTCCTTGGAATCCACAGCCGCGGAATGCCTTTGGCCGAGAACGTGGACATGGGACACCTGGCCGAGATCACGCACGGCTTCGTGGGCGCCGATCTGGAGGCGCTCTGCCGTGAGGCGGCCATGATCTGCCTGCGCCGCATTCTGCCGGATATCGATTTCGCGCTGTCGCGCATTCCTTATGAGCAATTGTCCAAGCTGGAGATCCAGATGGACGACTTTCGGGACGCCCTGTGCGAAGTCGAGCCTTCCAGCACACGTGAAGTGTACGTTGAAGTGCCGGACATTCACTGGGCGGACGTCGGAGGGCTTTCGCAGATACGGGAGCGGCTCATCGAAGCCGTGGAGTGGCCGCTATCCTATGCGCCTCTGTACGCGAAGGCGGGGATCCGGCCTCCCAAGGGTATCCTTCTTGTGGGGCCGCCCGGCTGCGGGAAAACGCTGCTCGCCAAAGCCATCGCCACCGAGAGCAACGTGAACTTCATTTCCGTGAAAGGGCCAGAGCTGCTGTCGAAGTTCGTGGGGGAATCGGAGCAGGGGGTGAGGGAGGTCTTTCGTAAGGGGCGTCAGGCCGCCCCCTGCATCATCTTCTTCGACGAGATCGACGCGCTGGTGCCCGCCAGGGGCGCCGGCGCAACGGACTCGCATGTCGCCGATCGTGTCTTGAGTCAGTTCCTGGCCGAACTCGACGGCGTCGAAGAATTGAAAGGTGTGCTCGTCCTGGGTGCGACGAACCGCATCGATATACTCGATTCCGCGGTCCTGCGTCCCGGCCGATTCGACGAGATCGTCCAGATCCCGCTTCCGGATGAGGGCGGGCGTCGCGAAATCTATGAAGTCCACCTGCGCGATAAGCCCCTGTGCCCGGGGATTGACGCGGCCGGCCTGGCGGCGCTCTCGACCGATTTTAGCGGAGCCGAGATCGAATCGGTCTGCATGAAAGCCGCTTTGCGCGCGGTCCGGCGGGCGGTAACAGCCGGCAAGAACAAGCCACCGGAGGAAATGCAGGTGCGCATCGAGGCAGCCGACCTGGAATCCGCCTTTCAAGAGGTGAAACAGAGCTGATGGAGATGGGCGGAACAGCATACTATTTGTACTGCATCTTGCCCCAGGGGCGCCTTCCTCATCTCACGGAGGGCGGGATCGATGGCTGCGCAGTCTTCACCCGGGCTTCCCGGAACCTCGTTGCGGTTTTGAGCGAGGTTCGCGTAGCGGATTTTTGTGGAGCTACGGCGGAGGCCCAATTGATGGATCTCGCTTGGGTAGGACCAAGGGCCTGCCGGCATGAGGCGGTGATCGAGGAGGCCATGCGGCAATCGCCCGTTCTTCCCGCGCGCTTTGCGACCCTGTTTCGATCCATCGCGAACCTGGAGCAGTTTCTGTCCAGCCGGAGCGACCGGATCGCCTCGTTCTTCCACTGGCTGGGCGATCGGCAGGAATGGGCTGTGAAGGGTTTGGTGGACCGCGCCCGCGTCAGAACGGCTCTTTCCTCGGAAGCACAGGCCAAGGTGGCGGACGCACTCCCCGGTGTGGCATATTTTCAGAGAAAACGGAACGAGACGTCCTCAGCCAAGGAGTTTAACCAGCGTCTCAAAGCGATCTGCCAGGAAGCGGCGCTCGATCTCCAGCAGGCGGCCAATGGGTTTCGTGAGCGCCGAATAGTTGATCCCGCGGCCGGCCAGTCAACCTCCGAAGTAATCTCGACCTGGGCATTTGTGCTTCCACCGGCGGCGGAAGAGGATTTTCGGCAGCGCCTCGACCGCCTGAATCGCCTGCATATCTCCACTGGACTCGCTTTTCGCCTGTCGGGTCCGTGGCCGCCATACAGCTTCGCCCCACCCCTGGCATCCGAGGAGCAAGTGTGAAGTACCTGCTGCACTGCATCTTCGCGTCTTGCGGAGATCCGCGGCCATCCGTTCCCGCCGCCGGCGTCTCAATCGTGGACGCCCATGGACTTCGAGCGGCCATCTCGTGCCTGGACGAATCCGACCTGCCGTTCGATATCAACCGCTTGCTGGCATACGAAAAGGTTGTTGCCGCGTTTCACGAGCAGCGGCCCGTCATCCCCTTACGCTATGGCTGCACGATGGAAAGTGAAGCGGCTATCAGGCGGCTGTTGGGCGAACACCGCGAGGAGTACCAGCGGCTTCTTCGCGAGTTCGAAGGCATGGCGGAAATGGGCCTGCGCATTCTGGTGGGCAACCGCCAGAACCCTCGCGCCAGTGAGTCGCTGGGCAACGTTCCCTCAACCCCCGGCACCGCTTACCTGGCCTCGTTGCGTAAGCGGCACGCGGCGGAAACCTGCCTGACCCAAGAGGAACAAGCACTTGAGGCTGGGATCTGTAAAGCACTTGCCGGCTTGTATGCCCAGCAGCGCGGAGAAGCTTCGACGATTGACGGCATGCGCTTAGTCTCCCTCTTCTTTTTGGTACCGGCAAAGTCCATCGCCTGGTTTGTGAAGCAAGTCGAAGGCTTCCACTCTTGGACGGCGGCGAGGTTCTTACTGAGCGGTCCCTGGCCGCCGTATAACTTCGTTTGAAAGTGACTCGAAATGCTCTTTCCTCAAGCTATCGCAATCTTGAATATGAACGCCGCACCTAACCTCAAAGGCGTGGAGCAGGCCCCGCGAAATACCGAAGACCGCTACCGCATCCTGTTCGACGCCAACCCCCAACCCATGTGGGTCTGCGAGCTGAAGACACTGGCATTTCTAGCGGTAAACGATGCTGCGATCCGCCACTACGGCTACTCGCGAGATGAATTCCTGTCGATGTCGATGGACCGAATCTGCCCGCGCGACGACGCCCCCCGGCTTCGTAAAATGCTGGAGCGGGAGAGCGGCATAGCTCCCTGCCGCCACATCAAGAAGGATGGAACAGTAATATATGCCGAAACCACCCTTTACCCTCTGCTCTTTGGGGACCGGCCCGCTCGCCTCATGTTATCGGTCGATGTAACCGAAGGAAAGAGGGCCGAGTTCCTGTACCACATGCTCGTAGACAGCATCCCATCCTCCGTCCTTCTCATCGACGAAAGCCTCTGTGTGTTCCTGGCGAATCGCAATTTTCTGGAAAAAGCCCGGCGGTCCAAGGCGGATACATGCGGGAAACCCCTCAATGAGGTGTTCCCACTCGTCATCCTGGACGAGCTCGGCTTATTGTCCCAGATCCGGCAATCGTTCAAAAGCGGCCAGGCGTCCCAGGGGCAGCGGCTCACCTATCGCGCGCCTGGCGTGCCCTTGCGCACTTACTATTACGGCATTATCCCCATGTCGTGGGCGGGGCATGTCGAACATGTCATGCTGCTGATGGACGACGTGACGGAACAACTCCGTCTCGGCGAGGAGATTCGGCGTATCGAACGCCATCTTGCCAGCGTGGTCGAAAGCGCCAACGAGATCGTCCTTTCCACGGACACCAAAGGCCGTATTTCAAGTTGGAACACCGCAGCCGTGCGAATATGCGGTTACACTTCGCGAGAAGTCCAGTTCAAGTCCCTGTTCGACTATTGCCCCGAGCGTCACCGTGAGAACTTACGGGCAAGCTTTCGCGAGGCCGGCCAGCAAGGCAACTCCTGTGCCGCGGAATACGACTTTACCACCAGCAACGGCGCCGTTATTCCTATTTCCTGGGTCTTCTCGCCCATGAAGGACGATGCCGGTGCGACTGTCGGTATCGTCGCCGTAGGCAGGGACCTTACGGAGCAGCGTAAGTTCGAACAACAGATCCGCCAGGCCGACAAACTCGCCGCGCTGGGAGTCATGGCCGGCGGAATCGCGCATGAAGTCCGGACTCCGTTAACGATCGCCTCTTCCGCCGCGCAGTTCTTGATGGAGGATGATATCACCCCGGAGTTCCGTAAGGAGTGCGCAACCAAAGTCCATCTGGGGATGCACCGGGCCTCCGCCATTATCGAGAACCTCCTGCGCTTTGCGCGCCCATCGGGGCACATGGAGACGACCAACGTAAACCTGGAAACGGTAATTCGGCAGGCTGGGACCTTGATTGCGAATGAGGCCAGGCTTCAAAAGATCGAGATTCTCTTCAACTTTCCAAGCAGACCGATTCTGGTCGCGGGAATCGCCAGCCTGTTGGAACAGGTTTTCTTGAACCTCTTTTTCAATGCCATGAATGCCATTGCCGATAGCGGTTCCTTAACTATCTCCGTGGAGGAAACTGCCGGTAAGGCGATAGTTCATGTCCAAGATACCGGCTGCGGCATTGCCGACAAGGACATCGACAAGATATTCGATCCGTTCTACACTAATGCGCGGATGGGCGGGGGCACCGGCCTGGGTCTGTCGATTTGTTACTCAATTGTTAAGCAGCATTCCGGCTCGATTGACGTAGATGGTGTGCTTGGTAAGGGGACCACCTTTATCGTGACTTTTCCCGCGGTCCGGCGCTGATGAAGACCACTTCAACTCCCCTCTTTCTTATCGTCGACGATGAGCCCGATACGTGTTGGGCGCTTCAACAGATCCTTCAGAAGCTCGGCGTCTGCGAAATAGCTCTGAATGCGCGGGACGCGCTGTCGCGGGCGGCGCAACACCCCTTTTCGCTCGTTCTGCTGGACGCCAAGCTGCCGGATGTGGACGGGCTGGATCTGGCTGTTCAGTTTCGCGCCGCCGATCCGGATGTGCCCATTCTACTTGTGTCAGGCTACTTCTGCCGCGACGACGCTGACGTTCTGGAGGCCCGCTCCGCGGGATTAGTCCAGGCTTTTGTCGGTAAGCCGTTCTTACACGAGGATATCTTACGCGCGGTACGCCATATCTTGGAGCTTCCCTCTTGATTCCACTCTTCATATGGAATGACATTCCATTGGTATCTGGTATTGCCTCTATGGATCGGGCGCCATGGTTAACCGATGATAACAATGCGAAACTGTTATGTATCATCATTCTAGCTCGGCGACTAAGTGGTACGTGACCTGCTTAAGTACATGTGGCGGGCCGCTACACAGAGCAACGCCACAGAAACTACTTAGGAAAGGGATAATTCAATATGGCAAAAGTGCAGAAGTCTACGGATTCTTCGAGCCTGGCAGAAGTTGTTGACCGCATCCTTGACAAAGGCATCGTGATCGATGCTTGGGTAAAGGTGTCCTTGGTCGGAATCGAACTGCTTTCGGTCGAAGCCCGTGTCGTGATCGCCTCGGTGGAGACG
>Ga0181520_10012441_pt1 | contig 10931 bp, 12 predicted proteins | sample PEATcosm2014_Bin_29_FD_132451 | JGI IMG/M metagenome (GOLD analysis project Ga0181520, IMG submission 132451) | Peatland microbial communities from MTU Mesocosm Facility, Houghton, MI, USA - PEATcosm2014_Bin02_30_metaG | ecosystem: Environmental > Terrestrial > Soil > Wetlands > Peat | place...
CCGTAGATCTTCGAGAACGTGCGCGTCATGACGACGTTGTCGCTGGTCGAGACCAGCTCGATGCCGGCGGCGTAATCGTTGCGCGAAACATACTCGGCATAGGCGGCGTCGAGCACCAGCAGCGCGTCGCCGGGCAGGCCGGCGTGCAGGCGCTTGACCTCGGAGAACGGCAGATAGGCGCCAGTTGGGTTGTTGGGATTGGCGAGATAGACGATCTTCGTCTTCGCCGTCACCTTGGCGAGCATCGCGTCGACGTTCGCCGTCAGGCGCGTCTCGTCGGCCGACACCGGAATTCCCCCCGCGGCGCGGATGGCGATCGGGTATTCGAGGAATCCGTACTGGCTGTAGAGCCCTTCCTCGCCCGGCCGCAGAAAGACGTGAGCGAGCAACGACAGCAACTCGTCCGAGCCGTTGCCGCAGACGATCTGCTCGGCGTCGAGGCCGAAGCGCCTGGCGATCGCCTCGCGCAGCAGTCGCGACGAGCCGTCGGGATAGACCGCCAGTCGATCGGCGTTGGCGCGAAACGCTTCGATCGCGCGCGGCGAGGGCCCAAGCGGCGATTCGTTCGACGACAGTTTGTGGATCTTGGCGAGCCCGGCGACGGCGCTCTTGCCGGGCACATAGGCGTCGATCGCCATGACCTCGGCGCGCGGCTCGGGCCACACAGGCTTGGTGCTCAGCATCGTCCCCTCGTCAATCCTCTAGGCGCGGCGCGGCCGCAGCTTCGAGCCGTCGTAGCGCGCGGCGTGCGCGCCGATCTCCTGACTGCGCGCGTCAGCCGCCCCAGCCGCGGCGAGCGCCGCTGCCGCGGCCCCGTCGCGCAGCGCCCCCGGTCGCGCCACCAGCAGCGCCAATCCCATCCCGTCGGCGGCGTTGCCGACGATCTCGCCGCCAAGCTCGGCGACCGCTTGCGGATACTCGCCCCGCCAGCGATCGACGGTCACCGCCTCCAGCACCACGTCGCGCGCCGCGCCGTCGGCGAGCGGCCGCGCGATGACGAAGATCGGCATGCCGGCGGGATGATCGGGCCGCTCGACGAACGGCAGGCGCGCGATCACCTTCGGCGCATCCGGACGCGCCAACCCCATCCACCAGGCGCCGGACGCCGGACCACGGTCAAGCGCGAGCATGCCGAGATCGCCGGTCGCGCCGGCGACCGCCGCGATCACCGCCGCCGCGCTCATATGCGGCGCACAGGGCACGGTGAAGCCGAAGTGGAACCGCGCCGAATCGCGCATCGCCGCGTCGCCGCGCGAGACGTCGACATGGACGCTGTAGGGGGCCTGCACATAAGTGAAGGTTGAGATGATCACCCGCCAGATGCTCTCGACCGTATCGAGCGGCAGATGGCCTTTGTGGCGCTCGACGATGGCGCGCATCATCGCCGCTTCGCGCGCCGGCCGGAACGCCGAGCCGCCACCCTGACGATGTTTGATCGCGATCAGCGTATCGATGATCTGGCTGCGCTCGATCAACAGCGCATGCATCGCCGCGTCGAGCCGATCGATTTCGACCCGCAGCCCCTTCAGTTCCTCTGCGGCGGCTTCCGTCAAGGCGTCGGTCCGATCAGGTGTTCATCGACTCGAAGAAATTCGCGTTCGTCTTGGTCTCGCGCAGCTTGCCAAGCAGGAATTCGATCGCGTCGACCGTGCCCATCGGATTGAGGATGCGGCGCAGCACGTACATCTTCTTGAGGATGTCAGGGGGCACGAGCAACTCTTCCTTGCGGGTGCCGGAGCGGGTGATGTCCATCGCCGGGAAGGTGCGCTTGTCGCTGACCTTGCGGTCGAGGATGATTTCCGAATTGCCGGTGCCCTTGAATTCTTCGAAGATCACTTCGTCCATGCGCGAGCCGGTGTCGATCAGCGCAGTGGCGATGATCGTCAGCGAGCCGCCCTCCTCGATATTGCGCGCCGCGCCGAAGAAGCGCTTCGGCCGCTGCAGCGCGTTGGCGTCGACGCCGCCGGTCAGCACCTTGCCCGACGACGGCACCACGGTGTTGTAGGCGCGGCCGAGGCGGGTGATCGAATCGAGCAGGATGACGACGTCGCGGCCGTGTTCGACCAGGCGCTTGGCCTTCTCGATGACCATTTCCGCCACCTGGACGTGACGCACCGCCGGTTCGTCGAAGGTCGAGGAGACAACTTCGCCCTTCACCGATCGCTGCATATCCGTGACTTCCTCCGGCCGCTCGTCGATCAGCAGCACGATCAGGAAGCATTCCGGGTGGTTGGCGGTCACCGACTGGGCGATGTTCTGCAGCAGAACCGTCTTGCCGGTGCGCGGCGGCGACACGATCAGGGCGCGCTGGCCCTTGCCGATCGGCGAGACGATGTCGATCACCCGGACCGACATGTCCTTGCGGGTCGGATCGTCGACCTCGAGCTTCAGGCGCTCGTCAGGATAGAGCGGCGTCAGATTGTCGAAGTGCACCTTGTGGCGCGTCTTCTCCGGATCCTCGAAATTGATCGCGTTGCACTTCAGTAGCGCGAAATAGCGTTCGCCTTCCTTAGGGCTGCGAATCACGCCCTCCACCGTGTCACCGGTGCGCAGGCCGAGCCGGCGGATCTGCGACGGCGAGACGTAGATGTCGTCGGGACCGGCGAGATAATTGGCGTCCGGCGAGCGCAGAAAGCCGAAGCCGTCCTGCAGAATCTCGATCACGCCTTCGCCGATGATTTCGACTTCGCGCGCCGCCAACTGCTTGAGAATGGCGAACATCAGCTCTTGCTTGCGCATGATCGACGCGTTCTCGACCTCGTTTTCCTCGGCAAACGAAAGGAGCTCGGTCGGCGACTTCTTCTTCAGGTCTTGGAGTTTGATTTCCCGCATTGGGATGATCTCGGATGTTCAGCGAGGGCAAGGGAAAGATGGGCGCGGGACCCGCGTCGAAGCAGTTGACCGCTTCGGCCGACGTCATCGGGATCGGGGAGATCCGCGCGTCGGCGGGGGCGCCCGTGGAAGGCGAGGGCCCCCGTTTAAACGGCTTCGAGGAATCTTTCAACGGCTGATTTCGCGACCGCCGCCGCTTACGGTTTCATCACCGCCAGGAAGACGACGAGGATCATAATCACCGTCGGCGCTTCATTGATAACCCGATAGAAGCGCGACGAATGGACGTTGCGGTCCCCGGCGAAGGCCCGCACCTGGGCCGAAAAGAAACCGTGCAAGCCCGTCAGCAGCAGCACCAGCGCCAGTTTGGCGTGCAGCCACGGCGAGAAAAAGTAGCCTTCGCGCCACGCCAGCAACGGTCCGGTGATCCAAACGGCGACCATCGCCGGATTGACGATGCCCTTCAGCAGACGGCGCTCCATGATCTTGAATTGCTCGGAGATCGCCGATTTCCGCTCCGTATCGGCGTGATAGACGAACAACCGCGGCAGATAGAGCATGCCCGCCATCCACGAGATGACGGCGACGATATGCAGCGCCTTGATCCAGAGATCGATCGAATCCATGCGCGAGAAGACCACCGTCGCGTTGAGGGCCGGCAACTTGCCATGCGAGCGCGGCGAGGGCAAAGCCGAGCGCGTTACCCACAGGAGGCCCGCCAAAGGAATCTAGGAATATGACTCTCTGATTCGATTCTTCTTAGCGGCACATAGCGCGCAGGCAATTCTGTCCACCGCCGAGCGCCATTTGCAGCCGGACGGGCCGCGTCCCGGCGTCGGCGAGGCCGGCTGGGGACTAGTTAACAAATCGTTAATCGATTCAACGCGGCCGACAAAAGTGCAGATGTGGACAGAAATCCGTCGTCCCCATAATTGCCGGTTCGGGACGCGTCGGCGTCATGACGGGCGCCCGACGAACGCCTGTGGACGGCGGTTGGCCGATTCCCGCCTCGCCGGCTCCGGCGTCGCCGAAGCTGCGGCTTCTCCACGTCTGTCCACAAGCGTTGCGGCAGGTTATATGGGAGCCAGTCGCGAGCGGGGTAGCCGATGGGGCGCAGTTATTTTCACCTTCATCTGGTCTCCGATTCGACCGGCGAGACCTTGATCGCCGCGTCGCGCGCCGCCGCGGCGCAGTACCAGGGCGTCGCCTCGATCGAGCACGTCTACCCGCTGGTGCGCACCCGCGCCCAGCTCGAACGGGTCGTCGCCGAGATCGACAACGCGCCGGGCATCGTGCTCTTCACCCTGGTCGACCCTGACTTGTCGCGCCGCCTCGAGGCGGCTTGCGAGGAATCCGGTTCGCCGTGTCTCTCGGTGCTCGGTCCCGTGCTGACCCTGTTTCAATCCTATCTCGGCCAGAGCTCGACGCCGCGCGCTGGCGCTCAACACATGCTCAATCCCGAATATTTCAAGCGGATCGACGCGCTGAACTTCACCATGATGTGCGACGACGGCCAGCTCACGGAGACGCTGGAAAGCGCCGATATCGTCCTGCTCGGCGTCAGCCGCACGTCGAAAACGCCGACGAGCATCTACCTCGCCAATCGCGGTTACCGCACCGCCAACATTCCGCTAGTGCCCGGCGTGCCGCCGCCCGCCGCCCTCGACCATCTGCGCCGGCCGCTGATCGTCGGCCTGGTCGCTTCGCCCGATCGGATCGTCCAGATCCGCCAGAATCGTCTGCTCGCGCTGCAGGCCAATCCTGAAACCGAATATGTCGACCGCATCGCCGTCGCGCACGAGGTCAACGATTCGCGCCGTATGTTCGGCGAGCGCAACTGGCCGATCATCGACGTCTCCCGCCGTTCAATCGAAGAGACAGCGGCGGCGATTCTCGATCTCTATCGCGAGCACAAACAGAAATTCATCGCCCACGGCTGAAAACGCCCAATGCCCGCCCCCACTTTGTGGATCGGCTCCTCGCCGATCATCCTGGCTTCCAAGAGCGCGAGCCGTCGCGCCCTTTTGGCCGGCGTCGGCCTGCCGTTCGAGATCGAGCCGGCCGATATTGACGAGCGCAGCGTCGAAGAGGGCCTGGGCCAGCGCGGCGAAGCGGCAGGCGGCCTCGCGCTGGCGCTGGCGCGCGCCAAGGCGATTTCGGTCAGCGCCCGCCGGCCGCAGGCCCTGACGCTGGGCGCCGACCAAACCCTGATCCTCGACGGCCAAGCGATGCACAAGGCGCCGACGCGGGCGGCGGCGGCCGTCGCGCTTCAGGCGTTGAGTGGTCGGAGTCACCGCCTCATCTCCGCCTTCGCCCTGGCGCGCGACGGGATAATCGTGGCTGAGGACAGCGACAGCGCCGATATGACAATGCGCGCTCTCGACGCGGGGCAGATCGCCCGCTATCTCGACATCGCCGGGCCCGCTGTCCTGGCGAGCGTCGGGGCCTACCAGATCGAAGGCCTCGGCGCGCATCTGTTCGAAGCGATCTGTGGCGATCAAACTACGATTCTCGGGCTGCCAATGCTGAAACTTCTCGCCGCGCTGCGCGACCTCGGACTCCTCGCGCTATGAGCGCCGTTCGACGCGCTGGCGTCTGCGGCTGGCCGGTCGCCCATTCGCGTTCGCCGCTGATTCACGGCTATTGGCTCGCGCGCTATCACCTCGAAGGCGCCTATGAGCGCTTCGCCGTGCCGCCGCTTGGATTCGCCGATTTCGCCGCCTCGATCGGCGTCGACGGGCTGGTCGGCGCCAACGTCACCGTGCCGCACAAGGAGGCCGCGTTCGCCGCCTGCGATCGGCTCAGCGATTCCGCCCGCGCCACCGGCGCGGTCAACACGCTGTGGCGCGAAGACGGCGCGCTGTGGGGCGACAACACCGACGTCGCTGGATTTCTCGCCACCCTCGACGTCGAAGCGCCAGGTTGGCGCGACCGCGTCGACAGCGCGGTGGTGCTGGGGGCGGGCGGCGTGGCGCGCGCGATCGTCCACGGGCTGATTTCGCGCGGCGTCGAGCGCATCGCCATCGTCAATCGCACGCCCTCGCGCGCCCTCGCGCTGGCCGAGCGCTTCGGCCCGGCGGCGCGCGCGGCGACCTGGGACGAATTGCCGCAGCTGCTCGCCAAGGCGGGCCTGCTCGCCAATGCGACGATTCTCGGCATGGCCGGCCAGCCGCCGCTCGACGTCGCGCTCGCGCCCCTGAAGCCCGAAGCCGTGGTCGCCGACGTCGTCTATGTTCCGTTGACGACGCCGCTGGTCGAGGCGGCGTGGCGGCGCGGCTGCGTCGCCGTCGGCGGGCTCGGCATGCTGCTGCGCCAGGCGGCGCCCGGTTTCGCCCGCTGGTTCGGCAAGACGCCCGAGGTGACGGCGGAATTGCGCGCGCTGGTCGAGGCCGACCTGCACGCCGCCGAAAAAGGCCGAACGTGATCGTCGCCGGACTGACCGGTTCGATCGCGATGGGCAAGTCGACGGTCGGCCGAATGTTCGCCGAGCTCGGCGCGCCAGTGTTCGACGCCGACGCGGCCGTGCGCGAATTCTATCGCTCCGACGAAGCCGAGGCGGTCGAGGCCGCGTTCCCGGGCGTGCGGGTCGACGGCGAGGTCGACCGCGGCCTGCTCGCCGCCGCCACGCTCGGCGATCCGACGGCGCTGAAGCGGCTCGAAGCGATCGTGCACCCGGACGTCGCACGCCGCCGCCGCGCCTTCCTCGCCGCCGCCGCGGCGGCGGGGCGACGTCTGGCGGTCGTCGACGTGCCGCTGCTGTTTGAGATCGGAGGGGAGAAGACGGTCGACGTCGTCGTCGTCGTCAGCGCCGGCCTCGAGGCGCAGCGCACGCGCGCGTTGTCGCGGCCCGGCATGAGCGAGGCGAAGCTGGCGGCGATCCTCGCCCGCCAGACTCCAGACGCCGAAAAGCGTCGTCGCGCCCATTGGGTGATCGATACGCGCGGTCCCTATCCGGCCACGCGCGCCCAGGTCGCCGCCGTACTGCGGGCGCTCGCCGCCGTACCGGGCAGGAGGCCGACCGATGCGTGAAATCGTCCTCGACACCGAGACGACCGGCCTCGATCCCGGCAAGGGCGATCGCCTGGTCGAAATCGGCGCGGTCGAGATCGTCAATCAGATCGCCACCGGCGCCGTCTTTCACGCCCTGATCAATCCCGAACGCGACGTGCCGGAAGAGGCGTTCCGCGTCCACGGCCATTCGACCGCCTCGCTCGCCGACAAGCCGGTCTTCGCCGCCGTGGTCGACGACTTGCTCGCTTTCATCGGCGAGGATCGTCTCGTCATCCACAACGCCGAATTCGACATGCGGTTCCTCAACGCCGAGCTGGCGAGGCTTGACCGCCCGCCAATCCTCTTCGAACGGGTCACCGACACCCTTCTGCTGGCGCGCCGCAAGCATCCCGGCGCGCCGAACAATCTCGACGCGCTGTGCGACCGCTATCGCATCGATCGCTCGAAGCGCGTGCGCCACGGCGCGCTGCTCGACGCTGAAATTCTGGTCGAGGTCTACGGCGAACTGACTGGCGGCCGCCAGCGTTCGCTGTCCTTCGCGACGGTCGAGACGGCGCGCGGCGATGGGCTGGCGGCGACACAAAAGCGGGCCCGGCCGGCGCCGCTGCCTGAGCGCGCGAGCCAAGCCGAACTCGACGCCCACGACGCGCTGATCGAGTCGCTCGGCGAAGCGGCGATTTGGCGCCGCTTCGCGCCCGCTGTAGGCGGCAAGGGAAGCTAGGCGTTCGCCGGCGCCGCGCCGGTCGCCTGCAGCCGCTGCAGATAGAGGCGGTGAAAGTCGATCGGGTCGACGTAGAGGGGCGGATAGCCGCCGTTGCGCACCGCGTCGGCGACGATCTGGCGCGCGAACGGGAACAGCAGGCGCGGACCCTCGATCATCGCCAGCGGCTGAACCTGATCGGCGGGGACGTTCTCGAGGCGGAATACGCCGGCGTAGTGGAGCTCGAATTTGAAAATGACGTTCGGGCCCTCGCCCGCGCCGCCTTCGAGCAGCAGCTCGACCTCGTAGTCGGTCGGCGCGATCTGCCGGCCGTTGACGTTGACCTGAAGATTGAGTCCCGCCGGCTGCTGGCCGAAGCTGCGCGGGGCGTTCGGGTTCTCGAACGAGAAGTCCTTGACGTATTGCGCGACGACCGAGAAGCGCGGCGACGCCGCGTCCACTCCGCCATTGCCGTTCTCTTCGGCCATAACTTCAACTCCCAGCCGCTCGATCTTGCGTTTCGGCGCGTCGCCTAACACGCGCCGTCGGCTCGAACAAGCGCGCCAGGGGGGCGCTGCGGCTCAGAGCCGCGGCCAGGAGAAGTCGTCGGCGCGGCCGCTGCGCGGATCGGCGGGCTCGCCCTGCCGCAGCACCCGCGCCACCAGGTCCGTTTCTCCGGGCGGGTTCGACTCGCGCGAGGCGAGTACGCCGCCTGGCGAAAGCGGCCGTCCGGTCAGCGACAGGATCGGGCCGGCGAGCGGTTTGGGCGGCTCCAGCGTCGCCGTTCCCGGCGTCTCGGGCGCTCCCATCTCGCGCCGAATCTGGGCGTTGATGTCGCCCGCCGCCTGCTCGATGTCGGGTGGCAGGTCGGCGGTCTCGTTCTGCGGCCGTCCCTTGTCGAAGACGCGCCGAATCTCCGCCTCGAGGAAATGAGCGACCTTGCGACCGCCAGCCTTGGTGAAATGGATGCCGTCGGAGCCGCGCAGCTTGACGATCTGGCCGTCGACGTTGGGGCCGGAGGCGTCGTACTGCCCATTCTGGTCGGCGAAGGCGTCCCAGATGTCGATATATTTCACGCCTTGCTTCTCGACCTCGGCGCGGTCGATCTCGTTGAGTTTGACGATGTCGGCGTTGAAGCGGTCGGTGCGCATCGGCGGCATGCCGACCCAGGCGACCGGGATATTCGCCGCCTGGAACGGCGCCAGCACCGCGTCGATGCGAGCGGTATAGGCCGTCTTCCAACGGTCGCTCAGCGGGTCGAGGTTGTCGGCGCCGTCGCGCATCGCCTGCAGGTCGTTGATGCCGACCATGACGACGACGAAGTCGATATGGTCCTTGCCGACGGCGAGATCGTGGGCGGCCTTCGGCCAGTCGAAATAATCGGCGCGCACCAAGCCGGAGGCGTCGTGCGACTTGTCGGCGACGGCGATTTCCGGCTTGTCGGCGAAGGCCTCGGTCAGGCCGCTGGCTGTGAGCGAGGCGAGGCTGTCGCCGAGCACGTCGATGAAGAAGGTCGGCTGTACCGCCGCGCCGCCCGGCGTGCCTGGCTCGCGCGTCGTCGTCGCCGGCACGAAGTCGCGCACCTTCTTCTTGGGTTTAGCGGGCGCCGCCTCGGGCGGCTTCGGCGGTTGGCCGCCGCCGAACAATTGCTGCAGAAAGCCGCCAAGACCGCCTTCCTGAGCCGGCGCCGACGGCGCGGCCAGCGCGACGGCGAACGCCGCGACGGCGACGAGACGCAGCGCACGTGTGACAAACAGGCGGTTGAAAGTGAGAGACATCGGCGCCAACTGCGGCCGCGAACGGCCGGACCTTCAGACGAGAGGGCGAATTAGGCGGAAAACCGGCGCGAGATGCAAGCCCCTCAGCCGTGGCGCCGCAGGCGGCGCAACAGCGCGAGGGTCGGATAGCCGTCCGGCGCGTCGCCGATCGATTCCTGGTAGTCGCGCAGCGCCGCCTGCAGACGGTCGCCGACCCGCCCGTCGATCTCGCCGACGTCATAACCGCGCCGGTCGAGCTCGCGCTGCAGTTCGCGCACCTCTTTCTCGGCGAGCGGCTTGTCCCGCGTCGGCCAAGCGGCCTTGACCCCGTCGCGGCCCATCGCCGCGTCGCCAAGCAGCGCCACGCCGAGCGCGTAGGCGGTCGAGTTGTTGTAGGCCTTGATCGTCTTGAAATTGGCGGTGATGAGAAAGATCGGCCCCTTGAGGCCGGCGGGAATCAGCAATTCGGCCTCGCCGTCCTTGGGCAAGTCGCCGCCGTCAGCGCGCGTGAGGCCGCGCGCCGCGAACGCGGAGAACGGGACGAAGCGCGCCGAATCGGCGGCGGTCAGCTTGAAGCCGTCCGGCAGCCGCGCTTCGAATCCCCACAGCGCGCCGGCGATCCAACCGTGTTTGGCGAGGAAATTGGCGGTCGAGCCGATCGCGTCGGGCGCGCTGTCCCAGATGTCGCGCCGGCCGTGACTTTCGAAATCGACGGCGTAGGCGAGGAAACTCGACGGCATGAACTGGGTCTGGCCCATCGCGCCCGCCCATGAGCCCTTCATCTCGCGCGGCTCGATGTCGCCTTCCTCCAGGATCGCCAGCGCCGCGATCAGCTCGTCACGGAAATAGTCGCCCTGGTAGTGGACGAAGGCGAGGCTGGCGAGGGAGCGGACCACCGAATCGCCGCCGCTGAAGACGCCGAACTCGCTTTCCATGCCCCAGACGCCCATCAGCACGCCGGGGTCGACGCCATAGGCCTGTTCCGCCTTGGCGAGCCACGGGCGCATGTCTTCGGCCTTGGCGCGGCCGCGCGCCACGCGGGCCGGCGAAACCGCGGTTGCCAGATAGACCCAAATTGGCTGGACGAATTCGGCCTGGTTTGTCGTGTGGGCGACGATCCGGGGATCGAAGGTCACGCCGGCGAACGCGGCGTCGAAAGTTGCGCGCATGACGCCGCGCGCTTCGGCGAGCGGCCACAGCCCGTCGACGAAGGCGCGGAAGGCTGCATCGGTTTTCCGCGCCGCCTCGGCGGCGGCCCGTTTCGCCGCCACCGCCGCTACGGCCATTTTCGTCATCGCGACCTTTCGCGGCGGCGCAGCGTCGGCCGGCGCGACGGCGACGACAAGCGCGGCGGCGAGAGCGGCCGCCGCCGCGAAGCGGCCCCAGGCGGTCGGAGCGAAGCGCGTCATGGCCAAGATCCTCGCTGGGCGGCGCGCCGTTAGACTAGCGGCGAGCCGTTGCGAAGGCATTAACCATGTCGGCGCGGCAAGTCTGTCAGCCGTCGCCCTTGATGTCGTCGGGGCGCGGCATCGAAATGATGTTGTAGCCGGCGTCGACGAAATGCGTCTCGCCGGTGACGCCGGCGGAGAGGTCGGACAGCAGATAGAGCCCCGCGCCGCCGACGTCCTCGA
>Ga0181520_10012445_pt1 | contig 10928 bp, 8 predicted proteins | sample PEATcosm2014_Bin_29_FD_132451 | JGI IMG/M metagenome (GOLD analysis project Ga0181520, IMG submission 132451) | Peatland microbial communities from MTU Mesocosm Facility, Houghton, MI, USA - PEATcosm2014_Bin02_30_metaG | ecosystem: Environmental > Terrestrial > Soil > Wetlands > Peat | place...
AGCTTAAAAAGGAAACCCACGCAGCGCGGTGGGGGCTGTTGCGTGGGTATTCCGGTAAAGCAACGAAGTGGGTGGACTTCGTTGTGACCGACTCAACCCGAAGGGAGTCCTGTCACTTCCATAGAGTAGTGCGGAATAAGGGGCGCGTCAAGGGGAAATCTCGTCCGGGCGATCCCACATCGGGTTCCGCCCCACGCTTCCTTTCCATGCGTTGCGCCCACCCGCCCTTGGCCACCGAATCCCGCTTGCGACCATCGGGGGCGCCACCGCCAAGCCCGGTACCCGTCACGAAGGGAGCGCCCCGCGTGCAGTGGGCCCGTCCGGCAGGACCAATCCCAGTCGTCGCTACAGGCGGCAAATCAGCAGCTCGCGCTCATAGATCATCTCGGCCGGGAGGTGGTCGTGCAGGTCGATGAAAAGCTCCTCGTGGTGCATCACTTCGCGCTTCCAGGCAGCCGGATCGACGTGCTGCAGTTGCTCAAACGTCGCCCGCAGCTCGGCTTCGGGGATGTCCAGGCCAGTCCATTGGATATCTTCAAAGTAAGGCGTCCACCCGATCGGAGTCTCCTTGCCCTGCGCCCGCCCCCGCACCCGGTCCACAATCCACTTCAGTACCCGCATGTTCTCCGAGTAGCCCGGCCACAGGAACCGGCCCTCCTCGTCCTTGCGGAACCAGTTAACGTGGAAGATACGTGGCGTGCTCGAGAGCGAGCGCTGCATCTTGATCCAATGGCGGAAGTAATCGCCCATGTGATAGCCGCAGAACGGCAGCATCGCCATCGGGTCGCGCCGCACCGTGCCCGCCGGAGCGCCCGCCGCCGCCGTCGTCTCCGAACCCACCGTAGCCCCCGTATAAACCCCGGACGACCAGTTAAACGCCTGGTACACCAGCGGAATGGTCGTCGGCCGCCGTCCGCCAAACAGGAACGCCGAAATCGGCACGCCGTTGGGGTTCTCCCACTCCGGATCGATGCACGGACACTGCGATGCCGGCGCGGTAAAGCGGCCGTTGGGGTGCGCCGCCGGAGTCTTGCACGCCGGCGTCCACGCATTGCCGCGCCAGTCGATCAGGTGTTCCGGCGGCGTGTCGGTCATGCCCTCCCACCAGATGCCGCCGTCCGGCTTGCCGTTGGGCCCAACCGTCAACGCCACATTGGTGAAGATGCTGTTGCGGCTCAGGCTGGCCATCGCGTTCGGGTTGGTCCGCTTGCTGGTGCCGGGCGCAACCCCGAAGAACCCCGCCTCCGGATTGATCGCGCGCAGGCAGCCGTTGGCGTCGGGCTTGATCCAGGCAATATCGTCGCCTACCGTCCAGACCTTCCAGCCCTCGAACCCCGGGGGCGGGATCAGCATCGCAAAGTTGGTCTTGCCGCACGCGGAAGGGAAGGCGGCGGCAACGTAGGTCTTCTCGGTCTTGCCCGACGCATCGGCCGGCGATTCGACCCCCAGGATCAGCATGTGCTCCGCCATCCAGCCTTCGTCGCGCGCGATGTTCGACGCGATCCGCAGCGCGAAGCATTTCTTCCCCAGCAGCGCGTTGCCGCCATAGCCCGAGCCGTAGGACCAGATCTCGCGCGTCTCCGGAAAGTGCACAATGTATTTCTCGTCGTTGCACGGCCACGGAACATCCTTCTCGCCCGGCGCCAGCGGCACGCCCACCGAGTGCACGCACGGCACCACCCGCTTCTCGTCCTTGTCAATCTCCTTGAAGACCGGCATCCCCACCCGCGCCATAATCCGCATGTTGACCACGGCGTAAGCCGAATCCGTAAGCTGCACCCCGATCCGCGACATGGGCGAGCCAACCGGGCCCATCGAAAACGGCAGCACATACATCGTCCTGCCCCGCATCGCCCCGCGGAACAGTTGCTTCAGCTTCCGCCGCATCTCATACGGATCAACCCAGTTGTTGGTCGGCCCGGCATTGTCCTTGGAGAGCGAGCAGATATACGTCCGGTCTTCCACCCGCGCCACATCGTTGGGCGCGGAGCGGGCATAGAAGCAGCCCGGCCACTTCTTTTCGTCCAGCGGGAAAAACGTGCCGGCTTCGACCAGTTGGTCGCACAGGCGTTCGTACTCTTCCTGCGAGCCGTCGATCCAGTGGATGGCTGCCGGTTGGGTCAGGTCAGCCATCTTCTCCACCCAGCGGATAAGGTGCTTGTTGGTGGTGGGGGGTGTAGCGGCGCGTTTTTTCGTCATCGGATCCGGCGACTTCCTAACTTTAGTTCTTCGCTTTCGATCAAGTCTTCGCCTCCATCCATGGGCTGTCAACCAGTTTCGCCGCCGCAGCCCGAAAAGCGGCCAATTAGAACGATTACCGGCCAGGGAACCGGAGGCGACGCGGTCGCGTACCATGGTCGTCCGAGGGAAATGGCATGATCGCCAAGGTCTCGTTAGCTGCGCTTCTGGTTTTGGGGACAGCGGTCGGGCAGGCGCCTCCCGCGTCGAAGGACGCCGCGCCCGCCCGGCCCCTGGCCTTCGATGTCGTGTCCATCCGGCAGAACCAGAGTCCTCCAAACTTCTCCGGCCCTCCCGTCTTCGGCCCCACCGCGGACGGCTATCACATGGTCAACATGCCACTGGCCTTCGTCATCCTCAGCGCCTACGAGCCGCAGGGCGGCAATGGAGCCCTGTTCACCCCCGACCGTCTGCAGGGCATGCCCGACTGGGTCATGCGCGACCGCTACGACGTCAGCGCCAAGGTATCTGACGAAGACCTGCCGGAGTGGCAGAAGCCCGCTGCGCAGAAGCCGATGTTGCAGGCCATGCTCCAGGCCATGCTCGCCGACCGCTGCAAAATGGCCGTGCATCGCGAGATGAAGGACGCGTCGGTCTACCTGCTGGTGGTCGGCAAGAATGGCCCGAAGTTCAAGGAGAGCGATCCCGCCGACCCTCCCCCGCCCGGAGTCACGCTGCCCGGCGGCGCCGTCGTGGCGCAGCAATCCGGCACCACCATGAAGCTGTATCGCGCCAACATGGGCCTGCTCACCACCATGCTGACTTCGATGGCCTCCACCGGCCGTCCCATTCAGGATAAGACCGGCCTGACCGGCAAGTACGACATTGTGATCCAACAGCCGGATATGGGCCCACCCGCGGGCGGCGCGGCAGACGGAGCATCCGCTCCGCCGGATCGCCTCTCCATGGTCATGTCCGTTGTCGAAGGCCTTGGGCTCAAACTGGAGTCCAGCAAAGGCCAGACCGAAATGCTGGTCATCGACCACATCGAAAAGCCCTCCGAGAATTAGCCCAACGTTCGGCCGCGTGCCGGAGACCGCGTAGTTCGCGTAAACTCTTCGCCGGGGGGAGCGACGATGACGATCGGTTGGACAAAACTTACTTTTGCGGCCTGCCTGTCGGCCGGTCTGATGACCACGGCCGCAATCGCGCAGGGCGATCCGGCCCGAGCCTTCGACCCGGCAACCGCCGCCGTGCGCAAGCCTGGAACCACCGTGCGCATCGACCTGATCGGCGACTCCACCCAGACCGATAACGCCGGCTACGGTCGCGGCTTCTGCGCCAACCTCTCAGCCCAAGTCGATTGCGTCAACATGGCCAAAGGCGGCGCCAGCACCCGGACCTTCCGCGAGCAGGGTCTATGGGATCGCGCACTCGCCACCAGGCCGGACTACATGGTGATTCAGTTCGGCCACAACGACGCGGTCGACCCCAAGAATCCCATGCCGCGCCAGGTGCCGCTGCCCGACTACATCGCGAACCTCAAGCGGTTTGTGACCGAGGCGCGCGCCGCCGGCATCACGCCCGTTCTCTGCACGCCGCTCACCCGCCGCTACTTCGGCCCGGACGGCAAGATCCACTCCGACCTGACCGAGTACAGCGATGCGATGCGGAGCGTCGCGAAGGAGATGAAGACGCCGCTGATCGATTTGCAGACCGACAGCATCGCCTATCTCGACAAAGTGGGCGAAGCCGAAGGCAACAAGCTCGCCATCACCAAGAAGGACGACGCCGGCAAGACCATCTTCGACAAGACCCACCTCGACTGGGCCGGCAGCTACGTCTTCGGACGCATGGTCGCCGTCGACCTCGGCAAAGCCGTGCCGAAGCTGCACCAGTATGTGCTCAAGCAGCCCGCCGCGCTGCCGCCCGAGGGCGAGAAGGCGATGGCGATCCTCAACGGCGCGCCGGTCAAAATCGTGCTCGTCGGCGACTCCACCGTCGCCACCGGCGGCGGCTGGGGTCCCGGCTTCTGCGCCGTAATGACCCCCAACGTCACCTGCGTCGACGACGCGCTCAACGGACGCACCACCAGGAGCTTCATCGATCAGGGAGCGTGGCAGAAGGCCCTGGACAGGCATGGCGACTACTACCTGATTCAGTTCGGCCATAACGACCAGAAGCCCGCCGCCAATCTGCCCGTGCCCGTCTTTGAAACCTTCTTGCAGCGCTATATCGACAATGTCCGCGCGATTGGCGCGGTGCCGGTCCTGGTCACATCGCTCTCGCGGCGGACCTTCAGGGACGGCAAAGTGGTCGAGGACCTCACCGACTACGTCAACGCCACCAGAGAGGTGGGCGCCAAAAACAACATCACCGTCATCGAACTCAACGCCATCTCCACCCGCCTGCTCGACGGCATGACCCAGCAGCAGGCCGACCGCTTCGACAAGAACGCCGACCCCGAAACCGGCAAGCTGGTCGCCGCCCCCGCCCCGGACAACGTCACCGCCACTGCCACCGGCGTCGACCGCCCGGCGGCGGCCGCGTTGGATCGCACCCACCTGAACCCCTACGGGCAGAAGGTCTTCGGCCGCATCGTCGCCGATCAACTCGTCCGCACCCAGGTGGAGCTGGGCCCCGACGTGATTGGCGAGCCCGTCAAGCCTGCCGCTGCGAACTAACCCGGCGCTCCGTCAGTCCGCCACCATCGACTCGCCCGCCACAATCGGCCGCGTGCGCGGCAGCGCTCCCCGCGCTCCCGCCAGCGCCATCAGCAGCAGCGAGCCAACGAATACCGCCAGCTTGATCACCGCCGCCGTGCGCGTCGCCGGCAGCGTCTTCCAGATCAGCAGCAGAATCGTCTGCGAAATCGCCACCGCCCACACCGATCCATAGAAGTAGCGCCGTTCCGTGCCTTCGCCTTTGGTCGAGCGCCGTACCCGCGGCAACACTCCCAGCACGCCCAGCAGCAGGATCGTCGCGCAGAGCGGCGCATACGCATAGAGATAGATCTGCTTCATGTACCACGTGCCCGTAACCGCCGCGATCGCGAGCCCCGCCAGGTTCAGCAGCGCAAAGCTCAGCACCGCGTTCCACGCAAACGTGTAGCACACCCGCCGGTAAAGCGGATTGGGCTTGTCCTCGTCGAAGCGCAGGATGTACGGGGCAGGCTCCGCGCCGGGCAGCCTGCCCCGCAGCGCCGCCACGCCGGTGCCCAGCAGCACCAATCCCAGCCAGATCGAGTTGCCGCGCCCGAAGCCGTGCGCAAACAGCGAAAAGGTCAGCGGGCCCGGCGCCAGGAAAAATACCCAGATCCAGATCGGCCAATGAGCGAACCGATAAAGGCGGGTGTTGCGTTCGCGCATCTTGCGCGCCTGCGAGTACTCCAGCTTGCCGCGATACTGCATACCCGCAGTGTAAATCGGCCACGCCCGCCGCGCTCCAATGCTACAGTGAGGAATCGTATCGCCAATCTCCTCGCGGAGCGATTCCTTGAACAACAGCGCGGAAGAACTGCTGGCGGAGTCGGGCGAGCTTCCGGGTCAGTCCTCCAGCCACGCGCTCAAGCGCGAACTCAGCATCTGGGACCTCGTCCCCATGCAGATCCTCCTGGTCGTCGGCGTCACCTGGGGAGGCATCGCCGCCAAACAGGGTGGGACCCACATCTGGTTCTGGCTGCCCGCCATCGTCTTCTTCTTCGTGCCCCTGGCTGCCGTCGTGGGCTGGTGCGCCCAGGTCTGGCCGCTCGAAGGCGGCGTCTACCAGTGGACCAAGTACGCGCTGGGGCCGTTCGCCGGTTTTATGAGCGCGTGGAACTTCGCCATGTGGGCGCTGCTGGCCGTCTCCAATGTCGGCATCCTCACCGCCACCAGCCTCAGCTACGGCCTGGGGCCGCGCGCATCCTGGATCGAAAACGATCACACCCTCATCGCCGCTTTCACTGTCGCCCTGTTTCTCGTCATTCTCGCCGTCAACCTCCCCGGCTTCGGTATTGGCCGCTGGGTATCGCACTTCGGCACCGCCGTCACCGTGCTCGTCACCGTGTTGCTGATGGGACTGCTCTTCTATCATCCCCACGCCAGCGCGGCCCACCCCCACGTCAACCCGCAGCCGCCCTTCAGCCTCGCCGTGCCCACCCTCACGCTCTTCAGCCTCAACCTGTTTTCCAAGATCGCCTTCAACGCCCTCAGCGGCCTGGAGCAGGTAGCCGTCTTCGCCGGCGAGACCCGCAACCCCGGCCGCGCCATCATGCGCTCAGCCTGGATCGCCGCGCCCATCATCGCCGTCATCTACATCCTGATGACCGGCTCCATGCTCGCTTACATCCCCGCCGCGCAGGTCGATCTCACTGGCCCCATCCCCCAGATCCTCGCGGCCGCATTCGGCGGCAGCAGCTCAACTGCCATCAACTGGGGGCTCATGCTCGGCCGCGCCACCATCCTGGTGCTGGCCCTCGCGCTGGTCGCGCAGTACGCGGTCATCGTCGCCGAAACCAGCCGCCTGCCCATGGTCGCCGGCTGGGACAAGATGATCCCCGCCTGGTTCACCCGGCTCGATCCGCGCTGGAAGACCCCCACCCGCTCCATCGCCGTCATCGTCGCATTGGCCATCGTCATGGGCCTGCTCGCCACCTACGGCACCGGCGCGCAGGAGGCCTTCCAGGTCATCAACTGCGTGGGCAACGTCAGCTTCGGGCTCTACTACCTGATGATGTTCGCCATTCCGCTGGTCGCCGGCTATCGGCTCGGCCTCCACGCCGGCTTCTGGCTGAAGCTCGCGGCCGCGAGCGGGCTGGGCGTTACCCTGCTGGCGATGGCCTTCCTGGTAATGCCCATCGTCGATGTGGTCAGCAAGGGGCTCTTCGCCGCGAAGGTCATCGGGACCGCGCTCGTGGTGAACCTGGTCGGGGTGGCGATCTACTGGAATACTGCGCGAAGGGCGAAGCCTCAGGCCTTATAGTTTGCCCGCGGCCGCCTGGATGTCCTTCATGTACTCATCCAGGTTGTGGGTCGGCCCGAACACATGCGCCATCATGAACCGATACAGCGGCGGCTTGATAAAGCCCGTCTCCGTAATGTGCAGGGTGGTGGAGTCGGGCGTCGGGCCGGGTGAGAGTTCATAGATCCAGGTTCCGCCGTACGAGGCCTTGGGGTCGTCGAGCATCACGTCGCGGCGCATCGGCGGATCGGTGCGAGTCGCCAGAAACGTCATGAACTGCCCATGATCGAGGTGCTCCACCCAGTGGTCGCGTCCCTGATCGGGCTGCAGCAGGGTGACGGACTTGACTCCCGGCCGCCAGTCCGAGCCCTTGACTACGTTCGTGATCAGCCCAAACACCTTGTCCGGCGGGGCAGCCACCACCCCCGTCACGGAAACACTGTGGTTGACCGGCAGATGCGCGCCGTCAGCATAGACCACCACACCGGCAATCGCCAGGACCAGCACAATGACACCGAAGAACTTCATGAAGACTCCAGGACCGGAAGTGTAGCAGCCGAGAATAAACCGGGGAGAAATTAAGCCTAACTCACGCCACCGCCATTCGGAAGGGAATTCCCCAGCCTGTATCCGAAGGTTTAGAATTCCGCTCCATGATCAGGCGAACCGTATTAACCGGAATGGGTGCGGGAGCGTTGCTGTCAGCTCTCGCCGGCATGCAGGGACTGGCACAGGCCGACGGCGGCAGCCCGGTCTTCGAGTTGCGCGTCTATCACACCTTCGACGGCAAACTCGACGACCTGCTCGCCCGCTTTCGCAATCACACCATCACCATCTTCAACCGGCACGGCATGCACAGCGTCGCCTACTGGACGCCCACCGACGACCCGTTGAAGGGCAAGACGCTGTTCTACATCCTCCGCCATCCCAGCCGCGAGGCCGCAACCGCCAACTGGGCCGCGTTCCACGACGACCCCGAGTGGAAGAGCGTCAGCGCCGCCAGCGAAGTCAACGGCAAGCTGGTGGAGAAGGTCGAGTCGACCTTTCTCCAGCTCACCGATTTCTCGCCCCGCCTCTGACTGACCGGCGGAAGGGCCTTGCGCCTGCGCGCAAACCCGCCGCGCATCGATAAACGGCCAGCAATGAAAATAAATTTTCTGCGCCGGCAACTCTCGATGCATCCTGTTTAGTCCTATGGTTGGACCACTTCACCAGGCCGCATTGGGCGGTCGTGCAAGTGGCATTGAGGCGATGCCCCGCGGAGGGCTGCCATGCGCGTCACTTGTTTTCATTCTCTGCCCATTCTGGTGCTCTCAGGATTACTCACCGCAGTTCAACCCGCATCCGCCGCTACGGTCACGGCGCAGCAGCCGCCTGCCGGACCACCCGCCACCTATCCCCAGATCGTCCGCCTCAGCTACGTCGAGGGCGACGTGCGCATTTCGCGCGGCAAGCTCGCGGAGAAACAAGACGCCAAAGATAACCAGCCCACCACCGGCTGGGAACAGGCTGCAGCCAGCCTCCCCATCCAGTCGGGATACAGTCTGGTGACCGGCACGGGCCGCGCGGAGATCGAGTTGGAAGACGCCTCCGTCGTCTACCTCGGCGCCAACTCCGTGCTCACCTTCAACGAACTCAGCACCACCGGCGGAGTGCCGTATTCCGAGTTGGGCCTGCTCGCCGGCACCGCCACCCTCGACGTCAAGCCCTTCGTGCGCGGAGAGCTCTTCCTCCTCAGGACGCCCACCGATCACATTGCCATCACTTATCCGCAAAAGGCCTATCTGCGCGTCGAAAGCTATCTGGACGCCGTCTCCGTCACGCCCCAGCAGGACCTCACCTTCCGCCTGCCCGGCTTGACCGCCGCGCGGCCGCAGATGGCCGGACAAACCATGTCGTTCAGTCATGGCTTGCGCGTGTTGACGCCCGCCGGCGCGGATGCGGCCGCGGCGGCGGACTGGGACCAGTGGGTCGCCGCACGAGTCGCTGAGCGGAACGTGGCCATGTCGGCTGTGATGAAGGACGCAGGCCTCGCCGCACCCATCCCCGGCTTGGCGGCTCTGAACGGTCAGGGCCACTTCTTTGCCTGCGAGCCCTACGGTACCTGCTGGGAGCCAACCAGCGGCTGGACCCCCCACGCTACCGACGTTGCGCTGGTGAAAACCCAGTCGGAAATGACCTCCGCAATGCAGAACCAGCAACCGCCCGCCGCTGAGCAGGCCCCGCCCGCCACTGCGGCCAAACCATCCGGCGCGCACAAGGCTTCTCCCTCAACCACGGCGGCAGAGTATCTCGCCAACCATCCAGGCGTGACCCTTTACACCGAGGACTACACCTACCCCTGTTCCGAAGCCGCCATCCGCGACCTCTACGCCATCGATCCCGTCACCGGACGCGAGCAGTTCATCGCCAGCGAGTTTGCTGACTTCGGTCTTCCATTCACCGGGCCATTCGCGTATCCCATCGGGTTCCCGATGCGGGGATTCAGCCCGTTCTGGGCCTTCGACGCCTTCGGCGGCTATTACCCGTGGGATTGGGCCGTATGCCATGCCGGTAGCTGGATCCGCTGGCAGCATCATTATGTGTGGGTCGCCGGTGGCAAGCGCCATCACCATCGCCCCGTGCGCTGGGTCAAGTCCGGCCACACCGTGGGCTTCGTCCCCATCCATCCCCGCGACGTCGCCGGCAAGCGGCCGATCAACCTCAAGGACGGCCTCTTCACGCCCACCGGCAGGAAGGGTCTGCCGATCGAGCGCGTCGCCTTCAAAGACGACCAGCCGCTGAAGCTGCTGGACGAGGCGCCGAAGGAGTATCGCAACCCCGTCCTCGAGCCGCTCAAAAGCGCGGACACGCCCCACGCGATGGCCCACTCCGCATTCGAATCGGCCCTCGCCGCCCGCAACGCAACTCCAGCCAGAGGAACCGTAATCGCCAACTCCGCGCTTGCCAGAACCAATGTGGCGAAGAACGAAGGAACCCCCATCAACTTCGATCGCAAGTCGCAGAGCTTTACCGTGGAGCGACAGGTGTTCGAGGGGGGCAGGCCCACCACCACCGTGCAGTCGCTGGGCGGCGGCAACAGCTACCGGCCCGGCAACGAAGGCTCGTCCATGGCCCGTCCCTCGAATGGGGGCAGCTACTCGAACACGGGCGGCGGCTACTCCAATAATGGCGGCGGCGGCTCCCGGGCATCCGCACCAGCCCCGTCCTACAGCGGCGGCGGTGGTGGCGGATCGTTCCACGGCGGCGGCGCGCCCAGCGGCGGCGGCGGTGCGCCCAGCGGCGGCGGCGGTGGTGGCGCGCCCAGCGGCGGAGCCTCGAGCGGCGCATCCCACCGGTAACCCCGCATTGCCCGTCGCCCGGCTGAATTGCCCGATCCGCCATGCGGAACGGACCGAAGAGGAGGACTGCGCGCCCCCCGGACGCGCAGTCCTCAATCTTCGTTACAATCATCAAATCTGTACAGCCCATCCCCCGACGGAGATTTGCCATGACTGACTCTTCCCCGCTTTTCTTTCAGGCGCTCGAAACCCGCCTCGACAGCTACGACCTGCTCCAGCATCCTTACTACCAGGCATGGTCCAAGGGTGAGTTGACGCGCGAAGATCTGCGCGAGTACGCGTCCGAATACTGGCACCACGTGTCGGCCTTCCCCGCGTACCTCAGTGCGCTGCACTCCCACCTGCCCGATGGCAAGCTGCGCCGCCTGGTGCTGGAAAACCTGGCTGACGAAGAGGGCCTCGACAGCGGCACGCCCCACAGCGACCTGTGGATGGACTTCGCCCGCGGCATGGGTGCCGAGGAGTCCA
>Ga0181520_10012446_pt1 | contig 10928 bp, 6 predicted proteins | sample PEATcosm2014_Bin_29_FD_132451 | JGI IMG/M metagenome (GOLD analysis project Ga0181520, IMG submission 132451) | Peatland microbial communities from MTU Mesocosm Facility, Houghton, MI, USA - PEATcosm2014_Bin02_30_metaG | ecosystem: Environmental > Terrestrial > Soil > Wetlands > Peat | place...
ATCAGCAGGTCCAGCGTGCCCTGCAGCAGGGCGATCCGATCGTCGGTTTGCTTTTGGGTCGTCATCCGACCTAAGTATCGCTCCGCTTGGGTCGGATGTCAGCACAAGTGAAGAGTCCCAGACAAAGAGTATTTGGAAATGCTGCAATGCGGCACAATGAAGAGGTCATGAAGACTCCAGAGATCAATCCGTGGAAGTCCGGCTGCAATTTCAGATTGCCGCCCAGCCGCCGTCAGTTTCTGTGCTCCGCCTCCCTAACAGCTATGGCCCTGGCTTGCAATGAGTTGCGGCCCGTATCCGCCTCGACACAGACCGGAATGGCTTCCTCACAGGCTGCAACCGGCGTTGTTGCCAGCCCGGACTTCCGCATCGAGATCGCTGAGATCGACTGGGAGCTTGCGCCCAGGAAGAGAATACGCACCACCGCCTACAACGGACAGATACCCGGCAATCTGATCCGTCTCAACGAAGGCAAGACCGCAACCATCGAGATTTCCAACCGGCTCGATCATGCGGAGATCGTCCACTGGCATGGCCAGTGGGTTCCACCCGATGTGAACGGTTCTATGGAAGAGGGGTCGCCCATGATCGCTCCCGGCGGCCGGGCCCGAATCGCCATCACGCCCAGGCCGTCCGGTCTGCACTGGTATCACACCCACGCCATGGCCAACCGCGACCTCAAACGCGGACTGTACAGCGGCCAATTTGGAATGCTGCTGGTGGAACCACGGGCCAATCCTGCCCGCTACGATGGGGAGGAATTTCTCGTTCTCCATGATTGGGAACCCTACTACTCAGCCAGCGACGACGGCTCCCTGATGGTTCGTTATGTCTCCGGCTCCGTCAACGGGCGCATTCTCGGCTACGGCGACCCGATCCAGGTGCGCCAGGGCCAGCGCGTGCTCTTCCACATTCTGAACGCCAGCGCGACTGAGACCCACTGGCTGGCGCTGCCCGGCCACCGGTTTCAGGTTCTGGCGCTCGATGGGCGTCCTGTGCCAACTCAAGCTGCTGTTGAGACGCTGCGTCTGGGCCCGGCCGAGCGGGTCAGCGCCCTGGTTACGATGGACGCGCCCGGTATCTGGATTCTCGGCGAGGCGCGCGACCGTTTCCGCAACGCCGGCATGGGCGCGATCATCGAATACGCAGGGCGCACAGGAAAGCCGCAAACCGCGCCGCCGCCCAGACTCGCCTGGGACTATCGCGCCTTTGCCGATCCCACGCCGGTCCTTCATAAGCCCGATGTGACGATCCCCCTGGTCTTTACCTCTCGCTTCCAGGGTCACGGAGCATTGGACCGGTGGATGATTAATGGCAAGACCTATCCCGAGACCGCGCCTCTGCTTCTAAATGAGGGTCTTCGCCACCGGCTGGTCTTTGACAACCGCAGTATGGATGACCACCCGGTGCATTTGCACAGGCACAGTTTTGAACTGGTTTCCATTCGCGGGGCTGCCTTGAGCGGCGTCCATAAGGATGTGGTCATTGTGGAAGCTGGAACCGTGGTGGAAGCTGACCTGCTTGCAACCAACCCCGGCAACACCCTCTTCCATTGCCATCAGCAGGACCACATGGACTCGGGTTTCATGGCGCTGTTTCGCTATGAATGAAAGGAGCGTCTTGAAGCTGCCCCTTACCGCACTGTTCCTGCTTGGCGCGGCCGTTTCGCTGGCCCGCGCCCAAGGCAACTACGAGATTCAGGTCTATGGCGTTGACACCGTGCCACCGCACAGCACGATGATCGAACTGCATTCGAACTTCACCGCCGACGGGCAGCGCAATACCATCGGCGGCGTGGCTCCCACCTTTCGCGCCGAACACGAAACCGTCGAAATCACCCAGGGCGTCACCGACTGGTCTGAAGTGGGCTTTTACATCTTCACCAGCGAGCAGAGCGGCCTGGGCGTGCAGTGGGTCGGGGACCATCTTCGGCCAAGGGTGCGCATCCCCGAGAAGTGGCGCTGGCCGGTGGGCGTAAGCCTCTCCACAGAGGTCGGCTACCAGCGAGCGCTCTTCTCGCCCGATACCTGGACCTGGGAGCTTCGCCCGATCATCGACAAGCAGACGGGCCGCTGGTACTTCGCCGTGAACCCGGCCTTCGAGCGCACCTGGCATGGTCCTGACGTCAATTTGGGCGTAGGTTTCTCTCCCGCGGCCAAGATCAGCTACGACTTTACCAAGAAAGTCACCGGCGGCCTTGAATACTATGCCGACTACGGCAGCATAACGAACATTGCCAGTCTCCACGATCAGCAGCAGCAGTTCTTCCCCGCGATCGATCTGAACGTGTCACCCGTCTGGGAGATCAATTTCGGCGTCGGCATCGGCCCCACCGCGGCCACCGACCACTGGATCGTGAAGGCTATCGTCGGCCGCCGCTTCGACTGGGGAAGAAAGCGCCAGGTCCAGTAATGGCCCGGAGCCGGCTTATCAACCGGCGCCCAGCTCATATCACGGCCAGATTCACATCCGCTCCTAGGTCGGGACCGAAAGCAATCGCTTGCCGGTAATGGATCGCTGCGGGCAACTGATCTGAAAGGGTAAGGCAGGGACTGTCTGAGTGCCGTCTATCGAATTGACGCTGAGACGTTGGCCACGCAGATCCGGGCATATACTTCTATCTAACTTTCAGGCTATGTCTCTCGGTAGGAGTGCACGATGCGTCTTGCGGCAAGGTGTTTGTGGCTCTGCGTATTGTCTGGGCTCGGAGTGTTTGCGGCAAGTGCGCAAACCGGCGATCCTCCACGGTTGATGGCCCAGGTGGCTTCAGGCGAGGTGATTGCCTGCGCCTGGTCGCAGGACGGCCACACGGTGCTGACCGGCGGCAGGGAAGGCAAGGCGCGACTCTGGAATGCGGCGACCGGAGAGGAACTACAGTCCTACCAGGGAGAAGCATGGATCTGGAACGTGGCCTTCTCCGGCGATCATCGGAATGTGCTCGCGGTCAGCAATCTCGATGAAAAGACCACAGTACAGCTCTGGGATGAGGCCAGCGGAAAGAAGCTGGGGCGCATGTCGCCGCGGGGGAGCCCGCTTAAAGGGCTTGTTTCCGCGGACGGGAACACGATCGCCACGGCCAACAGGGTTTTCTCTGACGGACAGGGAAACAAACTGACCTCTGGCGCGACAACGATACAGTTTTGGAATGTAGTGACGGGAAAGGAACTCCGCCACTTCCTGGTGCCGGGGGCGGGTTCTACGGCGGTGCATGACGTCTTGTCCCCGGATGGGAAGAAGCTATTCTCGGGAAATGCTTACGGCCCCGCCGTGTGGGATGTGGAGAGCGGCAAGCTGTTGCAGGTGCTCGGAGCCGGGGATGGAGTCGTGAGCGCTGCTGCGTTTTCCGCTGACGGGCGCAGGGTGGTCTGGGGCACGATCAACGGCGTAGTCCGGTTGTGGGATCTGGAAGCAGGAAAGGAGATTCAGCACTTTGCTTCGACCCGGGCAAAGGAGTTCATCGGATCGGTGAAATCCGTGGCGATCTCTACGGATGGGCGCAGCGTGCTGGTTGCAACCATTGATCGTGAAGCCAGGGTGTGGGACGTTGAGACAGGCAAGCTACGAACGCTGATTCATGCTTCCGACGATCAAATCAATAGGTCGGTGAATTGCGCGGCTCTTTCTCCGGATGGGCGCCAGGCGCTGACCGTGGCCGACGACCAGACCTCCCGCCTCTGGGATGTGGAATCGGGCCAGGAACTCCGGCGCATGGTGGGGCGCGCCGATGAGGTTGCCGCGCTGGCTTTTGTCGCCGATGGACGCGGAATCATTGAGGTCAGCAGGACCGGAATGGTCTGGCAGTGGAATGGCGAGAGCGGCAAGGCGTTCGAACGAACCATGGAATCTGCGCAGGGAAATGCACTGCCCGCGGCTGTTTCTACGGACGGCCGCATCGCTGACCTGCGCCCGGCAGTAATCGGCGATGGGAGGTATGTGTTGCCGCTGGTTCTTTCTCCCGACGGCCGCCGGATGTTGATGGCGCCTTTTCACGGGGAGCAAGGGGTGTGGGATGTGCAGACGGGGAAGCAGATCCAGAAGTTCGACCAGAAATCTGCCGGGTCTATCTCCGTTGCGGATTTCTCTCCTGATGGAGCCAAGCTGCTGACTGCGAGCCGCGGCCCGGAATTCTCGCTTTGGGATCTTCAAACAGGAAAGGAGATTCAGCACTTCACCGTGAATCCGGGATGGCGCCCGCGTTTTCTTTACCCCGAGGGAGATTATCGCGACGGCATCGAGCACCTGGCCCTGTCGCCCGACGGCCACCGGGCGCTTACATCGGACTCCGAAGGGTCCACCCGGCTGTGGAATGTGGATACGGGCAGCCAAGTGCGTGTTTTCAAGGTGAAGACTCTTGAGAACCTGTCCGTTGGCTTTTCTCCCGATTCGCACAAGATGATTACGGAGAATGTGGACGGCTCAGCCACGTTGCGGGATGTGAAGTGGGGCAGGGAGCTCCAGCATTTCGGCAAGGCGACACAGCCATCCTTCTCTGCCGACGGCCACCGCGTGCTGATGGGCGGCTCCGCGTGGGATGTGGAGACAGGCAGGGAAATCAGGCACTTTGAGCAATCCTTGGGGAGTGAACCGTTCGTAACCCTTTCAGGGGATGGCCGCCGCGCGTTAATCGGAGGCAAGGACGGCGCCACGACGCTTTGGGACGTTGACTCCGGTAAGGAGCTAGCCCGGCTTTACGGCTTTATGGACGGCAGTTGGGCGATAGTCGATCCCCAAGGCAGATTCGACACCGACAAGATCGAAGGCAACACCGCTCTGCATTGGGTGGTTGGCGGCGATCCAATGCGGGTCTTGCCACTGGCGGCCTTCAAGGACGGCTATTACACGCCGGGCCTGCTCACGCGCATCCTGAATGGCGAGCCTGCTGTGACCCAACACCGATAGCGGTGCTGAGATTTCCGAAAAACGTCGCCCACCCTTCCGGCTCGTCCGCTCAAGTGTGTTTTCCCATGTCGCAGTTCGACTCCCTGCGAACGAGGATCGGCCACCGAGATCTGGAGCGCCACGCAAGAAAGCCGCGAGAGGGATGCGCCCATTTACCATGAATGTGGGGGATGGAAGATGCGAATCTGCCGACTCTACATTTCGCCGGGGCATAACTTTTTCGGTCATCACGAGCAGCCTGCCGGAAAGAACCCGCTGATTGAGCAGGCCGAACTCTGCTGCGTGGCCGGACGCGGCGTTCGCGGCGACCGCTTCTTCGACTACCGGGACAATTACAAGGGACAGATCACCTTTTTCTCCTCGGAGGTGTTTGAGGATGTCTGCAACCGGCTGGGTGTGCGCGGTAAATCGCCCGGCGTGACGCGGCGCAATGTCATCACGGCGGACGTGGATTTGAATTCGCTTGTTGACCAGGAGTTCGAGGTTCAGGGCGTGCGCTTTGCGGGATCTGCCGAATGCAGCCCGTGCTACTGGATGGACCTGGCCATCGCGCCCGGCGCGGAGAAGCTTCTGCAAGGGTGCGGCGGCCTGCGGGCGCGCATCCTCAGCGATGGAATTCTGCGCGTGGAGAACCTGCTGCAGCAGGCATGAAACGAGGCACGCCGCGGGACTCCGGCTTACCAGTACCACCGCTGCGATGATGAATCAGCATCCGCGTGGCGAGCTCGCCAGGAGTGGGATAAAACCCAGTCCGCTCGGTCAATCCTGCCCTGCAATGAGCGATTTAGCCGGCCCATCCCTTGTTGAAAGCGCAGCCAGCGGGTTTATCATGGGAGGGCAAATCGCGATTACCGTTTGAAATCTCTGCAAGAACACACTCGTCGAAGAGTGTGCAAGTGGCACTGCGATAGAGCACGCATGTTCGGACTTCGTTGTACTTCGGCACGCATGATACGAGCTTCGCGCTCCGGGCCTTTCCCCACCTGTCCGCACCACCCGCAAAATGCCTACAAAAAGCGGCTTTCCACCCACGGGAAAGCTGCGCGTTTTTTGCTTCTCCGCCGCTCGTCTTCGTTTACCCATCTTCCTGGCCCAGAAGGAGGCCGGTAATGCACGCTAGTGTCGTAAGTCAGAAGTTCATTGCAGAATTCAGCGACCGAAACGCAGGTCCTTCGGCTCCGTTTGTCGCAAAGAGCGCACCAAACTCCGCTCAAGATGACAGCTCCTTGCGTGGTGAATTAACGACTCACTGCGCAAGATCGATTCGCATTTGTCTTTTGCTTCTGACGTTTGTTGCCGCGGCTCCACTTTTGCGGGCGCAAGCGCCCAACCCCGGACAGGGGACCTGGGACGGCAAGTGCTACGACAACAATGGGCATGTGAAGCCCTGCGGCTCGGCGTCCTCCGGATCGGGCTCGTCGTCAAGCGGGGCCACCATCGATTGGGCGGCGGCGCGCGCGGCAAGCCGGGCACGCAAAGAAGCCAAGGAAGAGCAGAAGCGCGAAAAGGCGGCGGCCGAAGCGCAGCAGAGGGCGGCCGAGGAAGCGGCCGAAGCCCAGCGCACAGCCGACGAACAGATACGGCAGCAGCAGGAGGCAGTGCGGCTGGAGGCGGAAAGAACGGCAAAGCGGTTGGCGACCTTCAATGCCATGAAGGCGGGGATGGAAGAGAATCTGCATCCGGTGGACGACACGGGCGCGGTGGATCTGAGCGACCTGAAGGATCTCGATCACGCCACAGTGCCGCTGCTGCGCGACGGCTCGCGGCAGAACTGGGTGGCCGGCATCACCGACACGGAAGCGCGCCCCATCGCCCAGCGGATCGATGCCGTTGTGCCGCCGCTGCCGATTCCCGCCGTAGAGGCGCCGGCGAGCTTCTCGAATTTAGTGCTGAGCCACCAGGAAGGCATTCTTGAAGTCAACGATTATTTCTGGGCGGGTTGGGATATGTTCGGGCCGATGGGCACTGCCTTGGCGACGCCGGAAAAGGCGATCATGATCGTGGGCAAGGCCTTCATCGCCGGCGAAGACGGGGCCGCGATCTTCCTGGCGAAGAAGCAAGAGGACTACGACGCCGCGCTGCGCTACCTGAAAAACCCCGAGCAGGCCAGGAAGTTCGCGAGGATCGTGCAGAAACTGCGAGAGGGCCGCGAAGGGTCACCTTTCGACGATCCGGAGATGGTGCGCGTAGCAGCGGCCATCGCCGATCCCAAGCTGAACCGCAGCGGCGCGGCCATTGCCTGGGACGCCATGATCTCGCCTCCCGCCGTGGCGGCGATGATGCGCAAGGCAACCATCGAGGTGGCCTCAGAGTACCTGGGCGACAAGGTCAACGAAGGGCTGGAGGAGGTGACCGGTCACAAGGAGGCCTTCGATGCGCTTACACGGGACCGCAATCTGGCCGTGCATCTCTACAAAACGACGCCCTCGGCGGAGCGGCAAAAGCAATTGGCGGCGATCATCGAGCGAGCCAACCTGAAGCTGGCGGATATGTACCGCGTCGAGCAGGTTGCGACAACCCCTGTTGGCCTGAGCATCGGCGATGCGACGGAGAAGTTCGCAGAGAGCTTCTTGGGCAATGAGCCCAAGGCCGAAGGAGAGCAGTAACGGCATCCGCCGCAGATGAAGACCGTTCGGGCGCGGCGCGTGCCGCGCCTCTTCAAAAGCACGATTCTTCCGCACAACCCAGCAATGTTCGAGGAGGATTTCATGAGGTTTGTAGTCGCCGCGGTTCTGGCACTGGTGGTTTCGATGGCGCCCTTGGCACGCGCACAAAATGGCGCATCCAGCCTGGACTCGCAACTGTTCGAAACATGGCTGAGCGCCGACCAGTACCAGGCGTTGCTGGACAAGGGCGCCAACGTCGAGGTTCGCGACAATAGCTCGTTCGTGACGAACGGCATGACCCCGCTGATTGAGTCTGCCATGAGCGGAAAACAGGAAATCGTCCGATTGCTGCTGAACCACGGCGCCAACACCGAAGCGCGAGACAAAGACGGAAAGACGGCGTTGCTTTGGGCCGACGATCCCGAGACGGTTCGCCTGCTGCTGGACAAAGGCGCCAACATCGAAGCACGCAACAAGGACGGATACACGCCGCTGATCGAGGCGGCTTCCGGCGATAAGGCCGGCATTATCGGCCTGCTGCTGGACCGCGGCGCCAAGATTGAAGCGCGGGACAAGGATCAAAGAACCGCATTGATCTGGGCGGCGTTGTCGGGAAAGACCGCTGCCGCGCAGAAGTTGCTGAAGCGCGGGGCGAAGATCGAAGCGCGGGACAAAGACGGCGCAACGCCTCTTTCCTGGGCTGTCAATAACAGATCCACCGAGACGATCAAACTGCTGCTGGACAATGGCGCAAACGTCAACGCCAGCGAAAACTCCGGCAGGACAATCTTGATGCTGGCGGTCGAGACCGGGAACCCGGATTGCCTCAAGCTGCTGTTGGACCACGGCGTAAACCTCGAGGCGCAAGATAAGAACGGAGATACCGCGCTTCAGCGGGCGGTGTGGGCCTACAATGCGAAGCCGGAGATCGTCCGGTCGCTGCTGGAGCACGGCGCCAATCTTGAGACGAAGAATAAGAGTGGATCCACTCCGTTGTGGACAGCTATCAACAACGACAAGGCCGAGGTCGTGAAGCTGCTACTGGAAAAGGGCGCCAATACCGAAACCGTGATGGAGGAGCAGGGAACAACGCCTCTGATTCCGGCCGCCCGAGACGGCAAGATCGAAATCGTGCGACTGCTGCTGGAGCATGGGGCAAAAATCGATGCCGAAGATAGCGAGCACTCCACGGCACTGCGATGGGCGGTGTTCATGGAAAAGACCGATGTGGCCAAGCTGCTGCTCGAACACGGCGCCAATGCCAGCTTTCAGCAGAATGGAGAAAGCCAGCTCCACACGGCGATCGAAAAGGGAAACGCCGGGTTGGTGAAACTGCTGGTTGAGCACGGCGCCGACAAGGAAGCGATGAGCTTTAGCGATGGAACCACGCCGCTGGTGCAGGCGGTGAAGAAGGGCAACGTCGAGATGGTGGAGCTGCTGCTGGACTTGGGCGCCAAGGCAGCGGGTACCGATGCCGACGGACTTGCGCCGCTGCATTGGGCCATGGCCAAGGACGCAGATCCGGCGTTAAAGAAGTTGTTGATCGAGCACGGCGCCAACCCGGCGACGGCGAACAGCAACGGTAGATTTGCGTTAATTACCGCTGCCGAGGCCGGAGACGCGGCCACGGTCCGGCGTTTGCTGGCGAGCGGCATTCCGGTGGAACTGAAGAACCGCGCCGGCGAAACAGCGCTGATGCGGGCTGCGGAGGCCAATCAAGGGGAGATCGTGACGTTTCTGCTGGAACGCGGCGCAAGGGCCGAGACGCAAAACCATTTCGGCAAGACCGCTTTCGATCTGGCCATGGATAGAGTAGCCGTCAAGGCCGTGGGGGTGCTCGCCGGCCGGGGCGTCGATCTGGAAAAGAAGGATAGCAACGGTGACACGCTGTTGCTGCGGGCCGCGCGATTTGCGGGCGCGGGAAACATGGATGGATACGCGGCCCTATGCCGCGTGCTGCTCGACCGCGGTGCGAAGATCGATGCGCGGAGCAGCGATGGCGATACGCCGCTACTGTACGCAGCCGCCGGCGCCTACTCGCCCGTCATCGATTTGCTGCTGTCTCGCCATGCCGACGTGAATGTGCGCAACAACAGCGGAAACACACCGCTGCGTGCGTTTATCCAGGGAAGCGGCGGATTGGTCGATATCGGTTTCTTTCAGCCTGGGGAAATGACGGAGCTCTTCAAGAAGCTGCTGGAGAGCGGTGCGGATGTGAATGCCGGCAATCAAGACGGCATGACGCCTTTGATTGCCGCCGCGGCCATGGTTGACAACCGCCATCCTGACTTGCGGAATCCCAGTTCCAAGATTGCCGATTATACGGCTACATTGACGAAATCGCTGCTTGACAAGGGCGCCAACGTCTTTGCCCGGAACAAGGAGGGCGATACGGCGATTTCGATTGCACAGAAGCAGAAAAACACCGCGGCGCTGCCGCTGCTGCTTGCTGCGCGGCAACGGCAGCTCAAGGAAGCGCGCAATAAGCCGGCCGCTGAACAGTTCGAGATCTATCTGAACGCGTTGCTCGATAGCCCGAGCGACGATACGCTGCGTGAAGAGTTTCTGCGCGCCGCGGCGGCGCAGCCCACGCTGCCGCCGATCCCTGAGGAGGCGCGGCAGTTTGCCTCGGAGGCCTCGCAGAAGCTAAAGGCAGTCAACACGTCGTCCGATCTGGAGCTGCCGATCTCGCTTCTGCGTAAGGCGCTCGACATCGCGCCGTGGTGGCGCGACGCCTACTTCAACCTGGCCTACGCGCTGCAGGCGGCGAGCCGGTACGACGAATCGATCCAGGAGTTGAACTGCTATCTGGAACTGAATCCGCCCGAGGCCGACGCCGCCAAGGCCAGGGCGCGGCTCAAGGTTCTGGAGACCGAGAAGGAGAGCGCGCCCAGCCGATAGAACGCACACTGAACACCATTTTTTGCCGTTTGCGCAATGGTCAGCGCCGGGCGTTTGAAGGGACTGGCGAAGAACATCCACCGTTTCCCAGTCTTCAAATCGCAGCAGGCAAGCGGACCCGAAAGCCGGCGGGCCTCAGTGTCAACAGGCGGTCCTCTTCCTCTGGTTCAACTGGATGGAGAGCCTGCTCTGTTTTACGGTCACTTCAAGAATGCTATCGCCTCCGCTCGATTGAATGCAGGGACGGAAATGACTCGCGATCCGATAGTGAATTGTGTAGACCGGAGTTTGTCGGTCTCCCACCCATTCCGCAGAAGAGCGCGGAATGGGTGGGGCACAGAAGTTTATAGCAAAAATGCGCTAGGCGGATGGCCAGGCCTCGTAAAAGCGAAGATCCGCGCCGAGCATGGACTCAACGTCCTCGACCGGATGGGGATGCCAGCGGGTATCCTGCGTTCTTTTAGGGCTGCTGTTTTTTTCATGAACTGTGGCCAGGTAGAAAGTGTGGTCCGTTAGCGGCAG
>Ga0181520_10012447_pt1 | contig 10925 bp, 9 predicted proteins | sample PEATcosm2014_Bin_29_FD_132451 | JGI IMG/M metagenome (GOLD analysis project Ga0181520, IMG submission 132451) | Peatland microbial communities from MTU Mesocosm Facility, Houghton, MI, USA - PEATcosm2014_Bin02_30_metaG | ecosystem: Environmental > Terrestrial > Soil > Wetlands > Peat | place...
AACATTTCGTCGAGCGGCACCGGCTCGCTGACCTTGTCGTATTCGTTGCAGTACCCGCAACTCAAATTGCAAAACCGCGCCGGCACAATCTGCACCAGCACCGGATGCCCTGTATGCAGCAGCGCGCTGGCCACCATCCTCAGCTCGCGCACCTTCCGCGTAGCTGCAACCCACCGCCCGTGCAACGTCTTTTTCCGCCCAATTGCCATCTCTTTTATTGAACCACACGCGGGTTCAATCCTGCCTCGCCCCCTTGTTCAGGTGAATGTGAAGTTGAATTTGGAACGCTGGGCGCTTGTGTGGAGCAAAAGGAGAAGTTGCTTTGCATATAAATAGAGCGAGTGAGAGCAATATGGGGAAATAGGGCCAGAACGGAGTCAATTTGGTCGTCTTTTGGCGCAGAAAACCATGGTTTCTTTGATCTGTGCTATCCCACCCTGGGCGCAATAACAAAAACGCACCAAGGATGGGGCACCCGGCTTCGGGGTAACTTGGTCGTGCACACTAACCTGAGATTCCACTATTTCCCCGAGCCGATGCGGCGTTCGGTGTCCATCAGGTTCTTCAGGATGTTGTTGATGCGGGTGAGGTGACCTTCACCTTTGGAACGCAGCCAAACGATCCTGCACGGCGTTCTCCCGGAGGGAGAGAATGAAAATAGCCCCGGGTGTAGCGCAGCGCAACCCGGGGTAGCCACCGGCACGCGGAACGCCGTCCCGTAGGGCCGGCGTGAATCACCCCCACACATAGCGCGGATCGTATTCAATACGATGCTGCTTCAAAATGGCGACAAATTCCGCCTGGAAATCGCGCTTTTGATGGTGCTCCTTCTGGCCGGTTATGTACGCCACCGCGGCATCCACCTGGGACAGACCGATTGTGAATGCCCCGTAACCCTCCTGCCATTCAAATCCTGTGAGTCCGCAGCTCTCATGCAACCATCGCGATGATCCGCTCTTGATCTTCCGCATAGCCTCGGCAATTGTCACGGACGACGGCAGCGAAAGCAGAATATGTGCGTGGTCGTCTGTCCCACCAGCTGCGAGAGCCTTCATTTCGTTTTCGCGCGCAATCCCTCCCATGTACGCCCACAGCCGGTCTTGAATCTCGGGCGCGATGGTTCTTTGGCGTTCCCTGGTGGAGAAAACACAATGAAACAGCGACGAACAATAGGTATGCGCCATTGAGAATTATCTCCGGCCGCGTCATGCGGCCATTGAGAATAGCTTACAGGCTGGGAATGTCATACTGCCCCGATGGGGCGGTGCATTTCGGCTCGAACGCATTCCCAGGATTGCGCTGCGCTCCATCCTGGGCTATTCTCGTTCCGCCCCTACGGGGCTGGCATTTTCGATTGGAACGCATACCCAGGGTTTCACTCTGGCTTATTTTCAGCGCCTCCCGCTAGGAGGCACAACAAAGCGCGGTTGTGCAAAAGAAAAAAGTCAGCCGCCCGGAGAGGGCGGCTGATTGGAACAGCAAAGAAGTTTTCTGTCGCTCCAGTTAGCGGCAGAGGCGCCGGCGCGTTGCACCGGCCAGAGCGAGAAGACCCGTCCCAAACAACAGGAGGGTGCCAGGTTCAGGGGTTGCCGCTACGCTGATGGAAGACAACTCAAAGTCGCCGGATGGATTTTCCGATTCGAATGTCAGGGTAGTGGAACTACTGGTTGCTGGCGTGGAGAACACATACCCCATGTATCCATCCGCCGGGGCGTTTGTCTCTGAGAAGATGGTTGTTCCACCGAACAGTACGGTGAAATCGTTTGGGTATCCGAGCGACGGACTGGTGTCGTTCAGGAAGAGGAACTCGATGGTATATTGCTGGCCAGCCGTTGTGGCAAAGGTCTGCGACAGGTCTTCATTCGAAGAGGAGCCCAGAAATGCCTCGTTGGCAATGCCGAGAAGTGTGATGCTTTCGACCGCCAAAGGGTCTCCCTGGTCCACGCCGTTGAATGGGTCCGCGGTGGCTGTACCGGACCAACCTGTAAAGTCGCCGGTTCCAAAAGCACAGTTTTGAATCAGGTTGGCTACTGAGTTGTTGCACTGATCCGCCTTCGCCGATGGGGTGCCGAGAAGGCAGACGAAAAGAAGAGCGAAGATGCTGAACAATTTGCGCATGCGATGTTTTCCTCTCTGCTGGAGCGTCGTGGGGCTGGTTATGGCCAGGCGTTGACGATATTGGCGGCGTTGGGAGTGCCGATGCCGGAGGTGAAATCCCATCCGACGCCGGAATCATAAGCCGGCTGCGGAGCCGAGTTCGAGGTAGACAGAATCCCGTAAGTGCCGCCGGAGACAAAGCAGTTGGTCAGTACGCCTCTCCGGGCATCGCAGGCTGCCACGTTATCACCCTGCGTGACGTCGTTGAAGACGCAGTTGGCGCCAATGGCATTTCCCAGCGACGAGTTGCAGGCGGCATCTCCGGATGCGCCGTACTCGCTGGCGGCGAGGCTATAGAGCACGGTGTTGGAGTTGCCCCAGCTGGAACCGGTTTTCTGATTCACCAGCGCCTGTATTCCGGCCCAGATGGGGCTGGATACCGAGGTGCCGCCGTAGCCGGCCCAAGTGGAGGGATCGGTGGTGCAGGGAGTAAACCCGGAGTTGCCCGTGGGGTCCGAGATGCAGACGGCGTAGTATTCGCCCCAGAATCCGTTGGAGGCGAACAGGGAGACATCGGGGATGTCACGCACGTTGTCGCTGGGAACGCCGAGCAGGCTTTGCCAGGAGGGCTTGGCATAGCCGGCGCAGGTTCCGCCGACGATGCCGCTGGAACTCGGCGTCCCCGTGGCGCAACCGCTGGGTCCGCCGCTGCCGCCAACCGCGTTCAGAAGATCGCTCTCATCCGCCTTGCTGACATAGTTGAGAACGTTATTGCAGAGGCTGGTGGTTCCGGTCGTCGGGACACCAAGGAAATTGGCGACAAGGCTTCCTGCGCAGGAGTCGTTCCAGGGAATCTCCGGGACGTAGGAGAGCGCGGTTTGGAAGTTCGGCCCATTCGTGGTGCTGAAGTAAGTGCCGGAGCTGCCAAGTGGGGTGGGCCCGAAGTCGGTGCCGCCCACGGAGATGTTGTACGGCGTGGAGGTAAATCCGCTCACGCCAATGCCGTGGGTTGACACCCTGCCGTTATCCGAGCTGGCCGCGTCTTCATCGCCGGAGGAAACGAAAATGGAGACCCCCTCAGCAACGGCGGACTGGTAAAGGTTATTGATATAGAGGTTTTCAAGCGCTCCGTTGTCGGCTTCGGATTCGCCGTAGCTGATGCTGACGATCGTGGGGGGATTGGGCTCCTGGAGCAGGTTGGCCAGGGCGAGAAATCCGCCGAACTGGGCGGCGGTGTCGGCACAGGCCGCGTTCATTATGGCCGCGTTGGGAGCGGCGGCCGAGGACCATTCGATATCAATGGCAGCTTCAACGTCGTCTCCGCCTTGCGCGTTGTCGTTCACCCCGGGATTCCCGCAGGTGTTGGTGCCCGTCGGGTTGGACTGGGTGAGGGTGGCGTAGGGATAGGCGCGGCTGAGACCCATCACCTTGCGGAAGGTAGTCCAGTCTCCCGTGCTGTACTGATTGGTATCTTCGATCAGCACGATGGTCTGTCCCTTGCCGGTGATGCCCGCCTTGAAGAGCGGATTGAAGTTGTAAATTTCAGCCAGGTCGGCCGCTCCCAGGTAGTTGTAGCCGCTGCCTCCGTTCCCATTCACGCCCGCCATCCTGCTGGTGTTGCGGCGCACGTTCAAGGCGTGGGGCATAAAGTCGTTCAGCTTCGCAATACCTGATACCACAGGAACCAGGGCGGCGGGAATACTTGGGTCGTTGAAGTTGGCGAAATGCGCTCTGCCGTTGACGCTCAGCTTGTGCAGGGAAGCGCCAAACGCCGCGCGCACCATCCCCGCACTCCCGGAAAACTCGATGACCGTTGCGTCCGGGGAGACCGAGTCGACGGCGAAGCCTTGCGAGCTAAGCCAATCCTCGATAGTGGCGATGTCCTCCGGCACTGGGCCGAACAGCGTGCCGATCTGCGCGTTGGTCAGCCATTTGTGATAGTTGGCCGACCTTGGATCATGCAGCTGCGCAATATATTGCGTGAAAGCTGCCTCGTTTTCGGGGGACCTGTGCAGGACAAGTTGCAGTGCGTTGAGCGGCGCTTCGTCGGCAATAAGACCGCGATCGTTGGCCGCAATGGCCTCCGGGCGGGTATTGCCGGCCAAAGTCACCCGTTGCGTGTTGTCGATCTTCCTGATAAGGAGAGGGTTGTGCGTCTCGGCGGGCGCTATCGCGGCAAAACCCAAAGCAAGGGCCAGCGACGACAGCGCAAGGACAAATTTGTTGTTGGACATGAATGGTGCCTCCGGGGAAGGGAGAGCTTGCCTGATTAGTGCGAATTTTCGTTCCGCGTTCTGATTAAATTAGGTCAATTCCACAGTTTGTCAAGCGCAAAATTCCAAGAATTTGGCGTCAATGATCGAGCAAAGGATCATCAGAGTCGTCTGCGGTTTGTGACTTATTACTAAATATTTCTCTATAAACACATTGCAATTAATTGGTTACAGAGTTTATGGCACTCTGTGCGACTGAAGTATTGATCCACAGACCGGGAAAGATCGTAGACATTTTTCCCACAGGCGTTCTGTGCGGTTAAAGCACCCAGTCCTTCGACACTTAAAGGCGCTGCTCGCCAGGCATTCTCTTGCGCCATAGTATTCTGGAATGTGCCCCGCAACCCCGGCAGATGAATTCCGGGCCCCTGGAAACCTGCCTGCAAAACAGCCTTCGCTAAGAACACATTCATACAAAGGTGCAGGAACGAATGACGGAAGCCGCAAGAAAAGTCGAGATATTTGACACGAGCCTCAGGGACGGGCTGCAACAGCCGAACCTGGAGATTTCAGTGCCCATCGCTCTAGGCCTTCTGCAGCGCATGGGGGCCTTTGGCGTGCACTATGCCGAAATCGGTTTCGCGGGCGCGAACCAGTTCGTCGGCGACCTGGCCGCCGCTCTCGATGCCGTCGACACCAAGGCCATGAAGCTGGCTCTCTTTGGCAGAACGCGCGGGCGCGGAGCCAAGGTGCGCGAGTGGCCCGATGTGCAATTCATTCTCAGCCATAAGAAGCGCGTTTCCGTGGCCGTGCTGGTGGTGAAATCGCGGCTGCTGGATGTAAAGCTCTCGCTGGAGACGCCGCCGGAAGAGAACCTGCGCATGGCATACGAAACCATTGCGTGCCTGCAGGACAGCGGCCTGGAAGTGATCGTTGACCTGGAACACGCCATGGACGCCGCGTGCGGCCGGCGCGAAAAAGGCAACCTGTGCGACGCCGATTTCAATCAGCGCAGCCAGGACTACTTTCACCAACTGACGGAGCAGTGCGCGAGCCAGAAGGTGAGCCGCATTGTGGTCTGCGACACCACCGGCGGCGCCAGCCCGGAAGAAGTAACTCAGGTTATCGGCGGACTTGTGTGGAGATATCCTGAAGCCAGCTTCGGATTTCACGGCCACATGGATCGCGGCCTGGGAATTGCGAATACCCGCGCTGCCATTCTTGCCGGCGCAGTTCAAGTACAGGGCACGCTGCTGGGAACGGGCGAGCGCTGCGGCAATGTAAATTTGACGACAGTGATCGGCGGCATGCAACTGAAGGGCGAAGCTGAGTTCGTCTCGCAAAAATCACTTACGGGACTTACGGGACTGGCACATTCGGCTTACACGGCTTTCTCGATGGAGACGCCGCACGGCGCGCCCATTGTCGGCCCCGGCGCTTTCGGCACGTGGGCGGGAATGCACGGCAGCAGCGAGCGCAAGAATCCGGGTGCGTATCTGTGGTGCGATCCGGCGAAGGTGGGCGCGAATCCAGTTATCGGCGTAAACGCACAATCGGGAAGAGCGAATATTATTCTGCTCTCGAAATCGCTGGGCGTTGAACTCGATGCGGAACAGGCGCAGGCTTTGATGGACGCCAATCAGGGAATGATTGAGGGCGGGGGATTTACGGCCAGCGAAATATCGTTCCGGCTGGCCTGCATGAAAGTGCTGAATACATTAGAGGATCGGTTCAGCGTGAAGAGCTGGCGAGTTCTGGATGAGTCCGATCAAACGGGCGAAAGATACGTGCAGGCTTCAATGTTATTGTCCATCGGCGACACGACTGTTACTACACGAGCGGAAGGCCGGGGCCCGGTGGATGCGCTGACCAAGGCGATGCGGCGCGAATTGGAGGGCTGGTTCCCCGCCATCGCGAAGATGCGGCTGGGCACGTTCAGCGTGACGGCGCTTGACGTTTCAGCGCACGACACGGCGGCGCATGTGCGCGTTACGGTGAGCTTCCATGCCGATGGTCACGAGCCATGGATCACCGCGGGAGTTAGCAGCGATTTAAACCAGGCGGCGCTGATGGCAATAGTGGATGGATTCCATTATTGGCTACTTAAGAGTCCAGCTAGCTAAGTCGAGTTACTATAAGCTGCGATCAATCTCAACTAACTGGTTTGGATTGCCTCCCGGAAAACCTTGTTGCGGCTCAAGCATTCCACAGTGTTTTGAATCCACCTGGAGCGTGACTGTCTGCTGCCTTCTGTCGCGCAGCACGGTCACCTGCACCTGCTTGCCACGATGCGTGTGAAGCGCGCGCTCCCAGTCTCCCAGCGTCGCGATGGTCTGCGGCCCCACCTTGATAATCACGTCGAAGGCTCGCAGTCCGGCCAATGCGGCTTCGCTCTTGCGCGCCACCTGCTTGACCATGAGCCCGTTGGGCACGCCCAGGTACTCGGCCATCTGCGCGCTCAGCGGCTCCACAAGCGCGCCCACATTCAAGCTGCCGAAGGACGGCATGTGGAATCCGCCCGGCGGCGGCGCGGCGCTTTCGTCCGCCTGAATGCCCAACTCCGGCCCCTGCGTGAGTGCGTCTTCGCTGGTGCCGATCTTGTTCCACACATCGTGTTCCATGACGCGGCGGTCGGCTAGTTTAACAGTCAGGGTCTGAAGGTTCCCGTCGCGGCTGATTTCGATATTCACCGTGCGCCCGGCCGGAATAGATCGCAGGAGTTGCCGCAACTGTTCGGCGCCTGTCACATTCTGCCCGTTCAGTTGGAGCACAACGTCGCTGACCCTAAGTCCGATCTTCCCAGCCGGAGCATCATGATCGATCATCGTAATGATGGCCCCGCGAACTTCCCTGAGCTTGAGCGGCTGCGCGTTTTGCTGATCCACATCAGCCAGATAAACGCCAAGGTAACCCTGAGAGCTGGAATGGAGCAGCGGAGTGTGATGCTTTAGTTGTTGGAAAATGCTTCGCGTTTGCGCTGCTGCTCCCGGTGGGGCCATTGCGGCCCACGCGCCTATCAGCACTACGAATCCAAGACTACGATACGGCCTCAAAACGTGCTTCATTTTCTCTTCCCCTGCAACTGCGATTTCTCGATTCCGCATTCTTGTCTTTTGCGATGCGGTCATCGGCAGCATGGCAGCTCCTACTGAATATCCGGCACGCTATTCAAAACCTGGCGCGAAGCATTCCGGATAAAAGGATTTTCGTCCGAAGTGGAAACCGTATGCAGCACCTGCCGCACGCTGGTATCGGCTTCCACCGGCCCCAGAATATTGATAGCCGCAGTGCGAATGCCTGGGTCGCCGTCGCTCATCAGCGCCTCCAGAACCGCATCGCGCACACGCGTATCTTCGGCCACATAAGGCTCCAGCCCATGCAGCGCCTTCTCGCGCACGCCCGCATTCTTGTCGTAACGCAGCACCATCAAAAGCGCATCGCGCATGCCTCCCGCTCTGCAACTGTGCCCGGCCCGGCACTCATCCGCCAGCAGACCCACAGAATCTCCGCGCACACTAGCCGAAGCTGAGTTCTCACTGGCCAGCATCAGCAGATGCCGAATCGCCGGATCGTCGAGCGAGCCTTCCATACGCTGCGGCACCACCTGGTTGTAACGCACCTCTACCATGTGACTGTTCGGCTGCCGCACGATGCTGGAAATGTTGGCAATCTCCGCCGGCGCGCTAGCTCCTGTCGTGGGTGCCGCGGGCGGCAGCGCAGCCGCGGTCTGCATCGATTGGGTCGCAACTGTGTGCGCCGCGCGATTCTGCGCAAACTGGTATCCGCCCAGTGAGCCCGCGCCCGCGCCAACCAACAGCAGCAAGCTAGCAGTCAACGGCGCGCCCCACACGCTGGCAAAGCCATTCATCACGTGCTGACCCAGCCGGTGATACCAGCACCTAGGCGGCAGTGCGTCCAGCGCCGCATCTAATTTCAGCCGCGCGCGCGCAATCAGATTTGCGTCCGGCTCCAACACGGGATGTACATCAGCCATCGTCTTCAGCGACAGCAGTTGCTCCTGCACCCCGGCGCACTCTGGACATGCGGCCACGTGCCGCTCCAGCTCGCGCGCCTGTTCCTCGGCCAGCTCCCCATAAGCCGCCAACACAATTTTCTCTTGGGCAATATGACATTTCATCGCTACGTCCTTCCAGCCTCAAAACCCTCATCCCGCTACCGGCGAACATCCGCATCCCCTCAGGGGATTGCCACCGGCATCTACCGCAAACCCGCCAATTGCGTTCTCAGCTTCTTCGTTGCTCTGAAGAGCGTATTCTTGGCGGTCTCTTCCGTGGTATCCAGCATCTCCCCTATCGTGCGCAAACGGAGTCCCTGGTAATGCTTCAATTCAAAAACCATCCGCTCCCTCGGCGTCAGCTTGTCCAGCGCGGCTTGAATACGCTCGCCCAGCATCTTGCGGTCCAGCTCTTTGCCGGGATTTGAAAACGACCGGTTATCCGACACCGAAGCCAGCACATCAATTTCGCCGCCGGATTGATCCAGAACCACCGCACGATCCTCACGCCGCGTCTTGCGCCGCCGCAGCTGGTCCAGGCAAAGATTGGTGACAATCCGGTAAATCCACGTATAAAAAGAGCACTCGAATCGAAAATTGCCTAGGTACCTGTAAGCCTTTAAAAATGCTTCCTGATAAATGTCTTCAGCGTCGTGCTCGGAGCCCGTCAGGTGAAACGCCAGCCGCAAAACCTGTTGCTCATACTGCCGTACCAGCGTGTCGAAGGCCGTCCGCGACCCCGCCTGCGCCTCGCGGATCAGCTCCATCTCCGGCTCGCGCGCCTGCTTCCGTTCCTCTGCGCTTTTCGCCCCGTTTGTTGCCTTGGTATCAGCCATGCCTTGCGAGGATTGTATCCTCCTGGCCGACGGCCAAGCTATGAAACCCGAAGCCCGAACCGGGGAACTCAAATAAATCGCGGTGTCCGTTGCCATCGAAACTGCTCCGGGAAGAAATTTATCCGCACTCCAATAGACGCGGATTCAGCTATTTCGTAAGCCGCGCATCTGTTCTGCTTTAAAGGGACGCGGTTTTAGCCTTTCAAGGTAGGCAGGGGTTGGCTGCGCCGTCAGTCGGAGGGATGCGGGGGTTTCAACCCCCGCATCAACCCCCGCATCAACCCCCGCATAAAGCGGCAAGATCACCGAGGGCTTTAGCCCCGGAGGTATATGTTTCTTCGCGTGCCCTGTCATTCTGAGCGAAGCGTAGCGGAGTCGAAGAACCTGCGTTTCAACCCATTTGCGAAATGGGTGGGAAACCACAAACCTTGACCCTCCGCACCCAACGTTCCGCACGCTACACTGGAAGCAATGAACGAATCCCTCTTTCCTGATCCCGCCCCCGAAGCTCCCAGCCCACGCTTCACAGCCCACTGCGACGGCGGTTCCCGCGGCAACCCCGGACCCTCCGGCTATGGCGCCGTTATTGAAGACGCAAAAGGCCTCGTTGTCGCCGAACTGAGCGAGTTCCTCGGCATTCAGACCAACAACTACGCCGAGTACTCCGGCCTCCTGGGCGTGCTCCGTTGGTCCGTCGAACACAACGTGAAGCACCTGCGAGTGGTCTCTGACTCCGAACTGATGGTCAAGCAGATGCAGGGCAAGTACAAAGTCGCCAGCCCCATCCTGCGTCCTCTGTTCGACGAAGCCAGAAAGCTCTCTCGCACCATTGCCAGCTTCGAGATCCGCCACACCCTTCGCGGCGGCAACAAGCAAGCCGACAAGCTGGCTAACGATGCAATGGACAAAGGCATGGGACGCAACCGGCCAGCATAGGTGCCTGTCGAGAGACTCCAGTTTTGTGTCAGGGCACGACTTCGGTCGTGCCGTAAATGTTGCAAAATTAACGCGGGCTTCAGCCCTTGAGGGAAGGCTTTTCAGGTCCTGGCAATATTTTCAAAAAGATCGGGGACGACGCAAAGTGGCGAATCACGTTGATGAGATGACGGAACAAATGCTGGCGGACTCAGGCATCGGAGCGGGGATGCGGGCGGCGGGTGGCCCGTTCATCAACCCCAAAAGGAACCCTGTCACTTGAGAAGCTGTGCCCCGTTCATCGCGGCTCTATCGCGATGAGCGGGCGGGTGGTTTGGGGGTAGGCCGTAGCGAGCTATGATGGTGCCATGCCGTACGGTCTCAAGCGGTTCCAGAAAGCGGAAGCTCTTCACTTCATCACTTTCAGTTGCTTTCACCGTCTCCCTCTGCTCGATGCGCCTGGCGCCATGAACACATTCGAGGCCGTACTGGAACTGGCTCGCGCACGCCATCAGGCGAGGGTCTACGCCTACGTTCTGATGCCCGAGCACGTCCATTTGCTCATCAACGAGCCGCCTATGACCCTCGTGGCCCAGTTTCTCAAGGCTGTAAAGCAGATGACTTCGCGCAAACTGAGAGGCCAGCGAGAAAAGTTCTGGCAAGAACGTTACTTTGACCGCAACGTCCATGGTGAAGATGCTCGCTCCGAAGTGATCCGGTACATCCACAGAAACCCTGTGAAGCGCGGATTGGTTGCATCTCCCGGCGATTACCAATGGAGCAGTTTCAACCATTACGCGACTGGCGTTCGAGGAGCGGTTGAAATCGAGTCAGAGTGGACAGCAAGCC
>Ga0181520_10012448_pt1 | contig 10924 bp, 8 predicted proteins | sample PEATcosm2014_Bin_29_FD_132451 | JGI IMG/M metagenome (GOLD analysis project Ga0181520, IMG submission 132451) | Peatland microbial communities from MTU Mesocosm Facility, Houghton, MI, USA - PEATcosm2014_Bin02_30_metaG | ecosystem: Environmental > Terrestrial > Soil > Wetlands > Peat | place...
ACCAGATGCCGGAGATGGACGGTCTTGCGTTCCTTGTGGAAGTAAGAAAACAGTTTCCTGAGATTCCATTCATCCTTTTTACCGGCCGGGGACGGGAAGAAGTGGTGATCGAGGCGATCAACAACGGGGCCGATTTCTACCTCCAGAAAGGAGGAGAGCCCATGTCCCAGTTCACTGAGCTTGCCCATAAGATCAGACAGGCTGTGCGCCGGAGAAAGGCAGAACGAGCCCTCGAGGAGAGCCGGGATTATCTCAACCTGATATTTTCCTCGGTCAAGGCGGGGATTCTCGTGATCGACGCTGCAAGCCACGGGATTGTGGATATCAATCCCGCGGCAGCCGAAATGATCGGGCTCCCGCGGGAACAGATCGTCGGGAAAAACTGCCATAAGTATGTCTGCCCTGCCGAAACAGGAAAATGCCCGATCACCGATCTCGGCCATTCCGTGGACAATTCCGAGAAGATCCTTATCACGGCAGAGGGAAAACACATACCGATCATTAAGTACGTTACCACGGTCATGCTCTCCGGAAAACCCTGCCTGCTTGAGACCTTTATCGATAATACGCAAAGAAAGCAGGCAGAGCAGGATCTCCGGAAGGCTTACGATGAACTCAGGATGCACCAGGAAGAGATCCAGGCTGCGTACGCCGAACTTGCCGGAAACGAACAGATCCTCATGCATGATTATTCCACCCTTATCGAGAGCGAGCGGAGCCTCAAGGAGAGCGCGGAGCAGTTTAAGACCCTGTTTGATTCAGCAAACGATGCCATTTTCGTGGTTTCGGACGGCGTGTTTGTCCGCTGCAATGCCCGGACACGGGTCATTTTCGGCTGCTCCGATATCTCTGAGGTCCTTGGACACTCCCCGGCGGAATTTTCTCCCGAGTTCCAGCCCGATGCTACGAGATCCATGGAACGGGTCAGGGAAAATGATCGGGCCGCGCTTGAAGGGATCCCGCTTTTTTTTGAATGGGTACATACCCGGCGCGACGGGACACCCTTTTATACAGAGGTGTCGCTCAATGCGGTGGAAATTGGGGGGGAGATGTGCGTCCAGTCAATCGTGCGGGATATCTCGGACCGGAAACGAGCCGAGCAGGCTGCTGCACTTGCAAGCAGGAAGCTGTTTATGATGAACGAGTTTACCCGGCACGAGATCACCAACACCATCACCGGCCTTTTGGGGCTGGTGGACATGGCGTACGGTATGCCGGCGGGCGAGGGTCGCGACCAGTTGAACCGGGAGATCAAGGGACTCGTTGTCGATATACAGAAACAGGTGGCGTTCACCAAGGAGTACCAGGAGGTCGGGGTCAAGGAGCCGCGGTGGCAACAGGTGCGGGAGATGATCCCGACCTCTTCCCGGCCGGGGATCCACGTCTCCCCCTCACTCGATGAGGTCGAGATCTTTGCCGATCCCCTGGTGGCCAAGATCTTTACCTATCTTGCCGAGAACGTGGTACGCCACGGTGAGCGGGCAACACGGATCACCATCGGGGCAGAGCAACACGGTTCCGGCCTGAAGGTTATTGTTGAGGATAACGGAGTCGGGGTGCCCGAAGCCATGAAGGCCGCAATTTTCGAGAAGAAGATTGGCGAGCGCAAAGGAATGGGCCTCTTTTTAGTCCGGGAGATCCTCGGGATCACCGGGATTACGATTGAGGAGACCGGAACGTTTGGCAAGGGGGCACGCTTTGAGATCCGGGTGCCGGAGGGAGGATTCCGGTATGGGAAGAACGGGAAGGCCGTAGCGGTGGAAGAGAAAATACCGGAGGGGGTGCCGGAGAGATCATGAGGGGGATTCCCCCCCCTCAAAAAAATTGGTCACCCCCCTCCCCCCACGTAGCGTTCCGCAAAAAAAATGATCGGTCCGATCGTTTCTGAAATTGGCCGGACCGACCGATTCCGGAATTGGTCGGGGCGGCCGCTCTTGCAGCAGTATCATAGGTAGCCCCCTCCCCCCACTTGCTGCTCCGCTAAAAAATTGATCGGACCGATCGACCTCATAATCGGTCGCCCGGCCCTTTGCTCGTGCAGGGAGAAACCATGGTTCCGAAAAAAGCCTGATTTTGCAGCTGAAGATTAAAAGAAAAAAGATCGGGTTTGTTGGATTCCCTTTCGCGAAGGTACCCTGCCCTGGCTTTTTGGGATTAAAGCAGGGAAGATTCCCTCAAATTCCCAAAGAGAAGGTTACTGCCCCGTTCACTTCGGGGTTGCCTCAATCACGATGCTGAAGGTGTTGGCAGCGGATGACGGACCTTCCCAGGAACGCATGTAGACCGCCTGGAATGTGTACGTTCCCACCGTGTCAGGCGCAAGGAGCCACTCGTGGTACCCGCCGGCCCCGATCAGGGAAGAGTTCGGCGCAACATAGGTATCCGAGACCACGGAGAGGCCTTTTGAAACCGTGGCGTTCCACTGGTATCCCGTAGTCGGGTTCTCCGCGAGGGTGACAAGAACCTGGTTGCTGGCCGGGATGGTCAGAATATCCCCGTTCGATGAGCTGTTCACGGGAATCGTGGTTGCTGAATTGCCGGAAGTGGTGGGTGTTGGTGTCATGGTCTGTACAATGGAGGGGGTAGTCGAAATGGCCGTTGCTGCCGGTACGCTGGCAACGGGTGTAGTCGCCACAGGAACCGCCGTGGCAGCCGGTGTGGCCGGGGCGGGTGCGGCATTTTGCGTGCATCCTGCAATTACAAGGGCTGCAAGGATAAGGGTGCAGCACAGCGCCCCCATAACGTAAGATTTCCTCATTCTGGTCACCTGTTAAACAAACAGGTTATCGCGCGAATTTTTAATAAATCTGGCGATAACTACGATTCCTTTTGCAGTCAACCATCGCGCCCGGAAAAAAACGATCTCCCTTTTAGCCTCCCGGCCCAAACATCTCCGGGATCCTATGAGTGAGGGTGCGGGAGATATCAGTACGACCCCGGGGGCCACCGCTTCAAAAGAGAAGACGGTTGTATTGAGCCTCCTCTGCGACATCGGGCTCTGGCTGCCTGAGATCGCCGCGGTCGTCCTCTCTGGTTCTGTGACTCTCTTTGCCGATGTCATGAAGGATGGCAACGAGATCCTTGCCACGGTCTTTGCGCTTGCCATCCTCCTCAAGATGAAGAAGGGAGGTGAGTTCAAATACGATTACGGGATGGGCAAATTCGAGACGTTCACCCGGAGTGCCACTGGCGTGGTGATGCTGGTATCCATCATTATCATATTCTTTGCCGCATTCCACCGCATCTTCGTCCCCGAACCCCTCCAGACTGCAGGAGCCTACCTCGCCATACCCTTAATGGTCATCTCTGCCATCATCGATACGTACCTCTGGAAGAAAAACTACCGCATCTCCCTTTCTGATCCCTCGCCCATCATGGAGGCCCAGTGGCGGCTTCGGCGGACCAAGTCATTTGCCGATATCGCAGTCCTGCTCTCGCTGGTGCTCTCGTTTGCCCTGATCGGCTATTCCTGGTCCACCTACATCGATCCGGTGATCTCATTTGTGATCATCGGCTTCCTCCTCATTGCAGGGTTCCGGGAGATCTCCTCCTCACTCCCCGATCTCTTCGATAAAACACTCGAAGAGGAACTCCAGATCGTCATCCTCCACGAACTTTCTGCCTTCTTTACCGAGTACGAAGGGTTCTACGGGGTCCGCTCCCGAAGGTCAGGCAGCAAGATCTATATCGATATCTTTCTTGGATTTGACCCCGGGCTCAGGATGGGCGAGGTGCAGGCCACATGCGACCGGCTCAGGGCCGCCCTTGAGCAGAAGATTTCCGGCAGTGTGGTCTCTATCGTCCCCACCAGTGAGCCGGCAGGACCGGCGCACAGGTAACCTTTTTCCACGGCTACAACAGGTGGTTTCTCCTCCCCGGGGGCGAGGGGATGTTTCACCGGAAAAGAAACTGTTTAATAACGCGCACGACAACCCGATCGTATCGGGTGTATGTTTTCGTGATACATGTCCTTTCTATCGACGACGAACCCGCCCTGCTCGATCTTACCCGGCTCTTTCTTGAAAACACCGGGGAATTTGCCGTAACATCAGCCGTTTCCGCAGAGGAGGCACTTGAGATCCTTAAGACCCGGCGGTACGACGCGATCGTCTCGGATTACCAGATGCCCGGCATGAACGGGATCACCCTTTTGCAGCACATCAGAGGTGCAGGAGATACCACCCCGGTTATCATTTTCACCGGGAGGGGACGTGAAGAGGTGGTCATAGAAGCGATCAACAGCGGTGCCGACTCTTATCTCCAGAAAGGGGGAAACCCAAAGGCCCAGTTTGTCGAACTCGCAGAGAAGCTTCGCCAGATTGTCCGGCGATCGCGGGCCGAAGGGGCCCTCCGCAAGGCAGAGGCACGGTACCGGGCGCTCTTCCAGAATGCCTCGGACATTATCCGGATCCTGGATCACCAAGGCAGGATTGCATACGATTCTCCCTCAGCCGCAAAGATCCTCGGGTATGCACCCGGTTCCCTGGAGGGACGGAATCCTCTTGATTTTGTCCATCCCGAAGATCGCGACCGGATCCAATCCGATCTGGCCCTGGTCTATAAAAAGAAAAACCCGGGAACGCCCTCCGAGTTCCGGATACAAAAAGCCGACGGCAGGTATATCTGGGTCGAATCCATCGCCTCCAACCTGATAGGAGAGGAAGGCGTCGATGGCGTGGTGGTTACCACCCGCCCGATCACAGAGCGTAAGGAGGCAGAGATGCGGCAGAAGAAAAATCATGAGGAGCTCTTTGCCGCATTCGAGCAGCTGACGGCAACCGAGGAGGAACTCCGCCAGAACTACAACGAGCTTGCCGCAAGCGAACAGCGGAGGATGGAAACAGATCGCATGGTACGCGCCTCCGAAAACTTTCTCAAAAACATCATCACTGACGTCAGCGAAGGCATTGTAGCCCTGGACTCTTCCCTGCGCATTACGCTCTGGAACCCGTTTATGGAAACCCTCACCGGGATCCCTTCTTTGCGGGTGATGGGAAAACGGCTGGACGAGATCTTCCCCCAGTCCAAGAATACCGGCATCCTTGCCATGATCGAACAGGCACGTACCGGGGAAACAGTGGAGACCGCCGATCTCCCGGTCCTGCTGAATGCAAAAAAGGAGAACCCGATCTGGGTGCGGGGAATTGCCTCCCCCTTAAAAGACCACGAAGGTTCGATCACTGGCGTAATCGGGGTTGTCCAGGATATTACTGCACGCAAGAGAGCGGAGCTGGCATTGCAGGAAACCACCCGTGAGCTCCACGAAAGCGAGGAGAAGTACCGGACGGTCTTTGAGGCAAAAAACGACCCCCTCCTCCTCGCCGATGCCGAAACAAGGCGTATCATCGATCTCAACCAGGCGGCAGAAGATTTATATGGGTATTCTCGCAGTGAGATGCTCGGGATGACGTTGCTGGAGCTCTCTGCTGAACCGGAGAAGACAAAGGAGGTCCTCGACCAACGGGTTCCCCGGGTTGCCCTGCGCTACCACAGAAAAAAAGACGGCCTGGTCTTTCCCGCCGATATTGCGCTTGCCTGGTTCTCTTTTAAAGGGAGATCCGTGCTTATCCTCTCCATCCGGGATCTGACCGGTGTCCAGCAGATCGGCGATGCCCTCCGGATCGCAAACGTCAAGCTCAACCTGCTTATCGGGGTAACCCGCCACGACGTGCTAAATTCACTTACCCTGCTTTTGGCCTATAACGGGTTCCTCAGGGACCGCGAGGTCGATGATCCGACCCGGGACCTTCTTGAGAAACAGGAAAAGGCCCTGCTTGCGATCCGCAGCCAGATTGAGTTCACCCGCACCTATGACGATCTCGGTATCAAGGCCCCGGTCTGGCAGCATGTGGGAAATACCGCGGTACGGGCCTATGCGCAGTTTATCCATACCATCTCATTTACCTGCGAGACCGGCGACCTTGAGATCTATGCGGATCCGATGCTCGAGAAGGTCTTCTACAACCTGTTTGACAATGCATTCCGGTATGGTGAAGGTGTCACCAGGATCCGGCTGTACGGGGAAGTAGACGGAACCGACCTGCTCCTCTTTTTCGAGGATAATGGGATTGGCATCGCTGATAGCCAGAAGAGCCGGATCTTCTCCCGGGGCATTGGCAAAAATACCGGCCTTGGACTCTTTTTAACCCGGGAGATCCTTGCCATTACCCGTATCGGAATCGCAGAGACCGGGGAGTACCGGAAAGGGGCGCGGTTCGCACTCCGGGTGCCCCGGGGTGCATACCGCCTGATGAAGTGAAACCCGTAATCCTTTCAGGGTATGACCCGGCACGTAATCCGGGAAACTGTGTACATCACGCGTCTGCGATCCCGTCAGCGTAATGGTGGGGTCCCGGGTGGACGATTTCTATCAGCGACCGCTCAAAGCACTCGTCCTCGCGGATCAGGCGGGAAGTATACCCGAGGGTATGAAGCGTTTGTGCGAACTTCATGGTGGACGCGATATACTCCGGCGGCAGCGCCGCGCAGTATTTCGGTGAGATCCGGTAGGTTTCAAGAACAAAACCTGGGTCCACCATCCCGGTTGTCCCTGCCACGATCCGTGCACATGCAGCCGGGTCACTGCGGATCCACTCGCATGCAGCCTCGTGGGCGGTTAAAAACCGGGTAAGGAGATCGCGATTTTTAAGCATCCTGCGCATCACCACGATGCCATAGCTGGGATTGAACGGCCAGAGCCGGTCCGGCGGGATCACGATCCTGCCATTCCCGTACGTCCGGGCAGTTGTTGCAAGCGCCGGGGTACCGGCGGCAGCGGCAATCTCCTTCTGTACGAGTGCATCGGAGAGGAAGTCTGCCCAGGGATAGTTGCGCACGGAGATGTCCGGCCTCCTGTTCTTTTCCAGCAGATCGGTAACGATCACATCATGAATGGAGCCTTTCGGGGGTGTCCCGATCGCTTTTCCTGCAAGCTGGGAAAAGAACGCCTGCATGCTGCCGCATTCATCAAGGGTCCGGATCGTACTGTCCGCAATCATGACCGTTCCTTCGATATGGCCACCGGCGATACAGGCAAGTTCCAGCCCTCGGTCGATCCCTATGATGACCGGGGGCATACCGATATACCCAAGGTCAAGCCGCCCTGCCTGCATTGCACTGATGATATCCGGCCCCGAGGGGAAGAGCGACCAGGTTGCACGGACACCCTGTTGTGCAAGAAGATCCGAGCCGCGGAGCAGGAACGCAGTATGGTAAAGGGTGGAGAGATGGCCGATCCTGATGGTCTCATCCGGCATGATTTATCCGACCTTTCTGAGTACAGCGTCGATAGCTTCATCCACGCAGGAGAGTTCGGGGCGGAGCATTCCCACGGGTACATCGACAATCTTCTCGACCATCGTTGCAAGGATCGGGGCGCAGATGATCCCCGATGCCCCGTCCTTTTCCGCCCGGGCGGCAGCGACAATGCATTCGTCAAGGGAGTGAGCGGAGTACCCCCGTATGACATATTTCTGCCCCCCGGCTTCCACTTCCCGGGTGGTAAAAGAATCGAGCAGGAATTTTGCCGCAATCACCGCGATGAACCGGTTGCGCTCCGGTTCTAATACTGACACGATCTTTTTTACCGTGGATAGGCGGGGATCCCGCTCCCCCACCGTCACTTTGTACAGGGTAGAAACAGGGATACCGGTCAGTTCCGCGAGCTCTTTTACCGTCAGGTTCTTGCGTTCCAGTTCTTCGTTGAGGGCCGTGGTGAAATCGATCTCAAATATCCGTTTCGAGAACATATTATCCTTTATGTGGTATTTTAAGGATTATAATTGTTACTATAAGGTTAATTTTTTTGTAAAATTGGAAAGATATTTGAAGAATCCCGCAGATGATCATGCGATGTACAACGAGAAGGCATACGAACTGACCGTGCTTCCCGGCACCAACCGGAACGGGGAGCAGGAAGGCTTTGACCGGATCGTGATCCGCCCGGGAGATTCCCTCTCTATTGTCGGGCCCACGGGGTCCGGCAAATCGGCATTCATCAACGATATCGAGGTACTGGCACAGGAGGATACCGTAACCGGGCGAACCATTCTCGTAAACGGGGAGGAGCCATCAGAAGAGCTCGTGCGCGACCCGGCAAAAAAGCCCATCGCGCTCATCTCCCAGAACACCCGGGTGATTGCCGACCTTTCGGTCTCCCGTTTCCTTGCGCTGCATATTCAGGCACGGGATACCGGGGCAGGCCGCCTGATGGCCCGCACCATTGCACTCGCGAACGAATTTACCGGTGAAAAGATTGCCGAAGGTATGCGGATGACCGAGCTCTCGGGAGGCCAGACCCGGTCGCTCCTTATCGCAGATGCAATCCTTGTCGGCCAGACCCCGATCCTGCTTCTTGATGAGGTGGAGAACGCCGGGATCAACAAGGAGCGGGTCATTGCCTGCCTGCGGGAATATAAGAAAGCCGTGATTTTTGTCACCCACGACCCCTATATCGCCCTCATCACCGACCGGCGTATTGTTATGAAGAACGGAGCGGTGTCTGCGGTGATTGAACCTGACGGATCCGAACGTGCTGTTACCAGTACAGTTGCAGAGATTGACGCGTACCTGTGGGATCTCAGGGAGAAGATCCGCAACGGGGACCGGGTAGATACACCGGATATCATTCCTGCAAATCACAAAAAGGAGGTAGTTGCCGCATGAAACTCGTAATCGTTGCCGGCCCCCCAAGCGCCGGAAAGACCGCGGTCATCCGCCAGATCATAAAAAAATTCGTAAAGTCCGACAAACCTGCGTATCTCAAGATCGATGTGGTAAAGGCATTCGAGGACGAGGAACTCGCTGAAGAATTCAAAATCCCGACCCGCAAGGTCTACTCGGGCGATCTCTGCCCTGATCATATGGGCATCATGGTACTCAGGGACGCAATCGCCTGGGCAGAAGGGATCGGTGCCGGTATCCTTATTGTCGAGAGTGCAGGGCTCTGCCTCCGCTGCACTCCGTACACTACGCAGGCATTCGGCATAGCTGTACTTCCCGCCGTATCCGGTAGCAACTCACCCCTGAAAATGGCACCCTTAATCGCCCTTGCCGATGCAGCCGTAGTCACCAAGACCGATCTGGTTTCGCAAGCGGAAAAAGAGGTGTTCCGGGAATGCATCCGCAGCGTTGTCCCCAAGATCGATATCATCGAGACCAATGCCGTGCAGGGGACGGGCCTCCGGTACCTCCTCCAGGCCATCAGCAAGTACCCTACAATCACGGATGCAGAAGCCATAGCGCTCCGGGGTACCCCGCCACTTGGAGTCTGCACGATCTGCATAGGTAAGAAAGAGATCGGGTGGCAGCACCACTTTGGTGTGATCCGCCCGCTTGAAGAGGCAGATAACCTCTACCGGGGGGACTAAAACGCCATGGCATGGGTTCCCCCCGGAAAAGACTGCGGTGCGTGCGGATTGCCGAAATGCAGGGATTTTGTAAAAGCGGTGAAAAAGGGGAGCAAGACGGAGAGCGACTGCCCGTATTATACAACGGATCACTGCGCTATACAGCGACAGACGAGCTATTCAGGGACCGACGTCACCGGGGCCAAGTATGATTTTATCATACGGGCATTCCCCGGTGAACCCTCGGCACGTAAGTTTGTCGTGCCCTTCCGTGCCGATCTCGTGGAAAAGTGGGACATCCGGGCGGGGGCGCTCATTACCGGCCGCCCCGCGGGCCCGGGCTGTCCCCTGTACCATGCGCTCCGGGTACTTTCTGCAAACCCCATTACCGGTGTCCTCGAATGCCACACGGTCGGCCCGCTTGAGGCACGAAAAGAGAAGGCTTTCGATGTGCAGGCCTACCATGTCCATGCATTCGAGGGTATTGCCGAGACCGTGATCCGACCCCCCACCCTTGGGCTCCGCCAGCGTTTCCTCCCCGGCTACTGCATGATCGATCTCGCCCACACCGCACTTGTGAACATGGTCCTGAAGAAAAAAGACGGGGTCCATGTAAGGGTGGAAGACATCCGGATCCTCTAAAGGGTTCCGTATGATCCCCAAGTACCGCATCCGGTGCATCAGCGGGGGGGAGATTGTCCCCGATATCACCTCCCTTTCCTGCCCTGCCGGCCATGATTCCCTGCTGCGCACCGAGTACACCAGCCGCAGGCTACAGCTCTCTTCCCACAGCGGAATCTTCCGGTACCTTTGCTGGCTGCCCGTTACCGCCCCCTTACTCCCATCAGGGGGTCCGGTAACTTTTACCAGTGATGAGCTCTCCCGCGAGCTCGGGCTTTCCCGGCTTGCCATCTCCTTTTCCGGGTATTCCCCGGAGCATCACGCCTCCCTTACCACCGGTTCGTTCAAGGAACTCGAAGCCCTTGCCACCCTCCAGAGGCTCTGGGAACTGGGAAAGAAGATCCCGGTGATTGCATCCGCGGGGAACACCGGGCGGGCCTTCGCCGGGCTCTCAGCACAGTACGGAAAACCTGTTGTCGTGGTTGTACCCTCCAGTGCGGTCTCCCGCCTCTGGACAACGACTCCCGCACAGGACGTCTTCCTCGTTGCGGTGGACGGGGATTATACCGATGCAATCGCGGTGAGCAACGCGCTTGCAACGGTCCCCGGGTGCGTGCCGGAAGGCGGGGCAAGGAACGTTGCCCGCCGTGACGGCATGGGAACCACAGTGCTTGATGCCGCAGTCACGCTCGGCCGGATACCGGATCATTATTTCCAGGCTGTCGGGAGCGGCACGGGAGCGATTGCGGCGTGGGAAGCGGCGCTCCGCCTTATAGGGGATGGCAGGTACGGCACAAAACTTCCCCGCCTTCACCTGGCCCAGAATAAGCCATTTACTCCCATCGTTTTGGCATGGCAGCAGCGCCGTCGTACCTTTAAGCCGGAGCTTGATATGCCGGATGCACCCAATGCCATAAAGGAGGTAATGTCCCCGGTGCTCACGAACCGCAGCCCGC
>Ga0181520_10012449_pt1 | contig 10923 bp, 9 predicted proteins | sample PEATcosm2014_Bin_29_FD_132451 | JGI IMG/M metagenome (GOLD analysis project Ga0181520, IMG submission 132451) | Peatland microbial communities from MTU Mesocosm Facility, Houghton, MI, USA - PEATcosm2014_Bin02_30_metaG | ecosystem: Environmental > Terrestrial > Soil > Wetlands > Peat | place...
AAGGCGATTTTTTAGATCTTGTGAGGCGGCAAGGTGGTTGCTGAACTCTTCTGTTTGGTCGGTTTTTTCATCAGAATGATCGATGTCAGAACCAAAGTCGATAGGTTGTTCGTCGTTCTTAATTTCCATCAAAAGCAGTCCCCGCTCCTTCTCAAGCTCTGTTTTATATTTTTTTAATTGTTCTTCTTTCATAGTTTCCTAAGGATACCCTTCGGGTATAGATGCGTCAATAGTTCGGCATGTTGAATAATCCGGCAAAACAAAGCAGCAATCGTCCAAGACGGATTTTGATAATTGCCGCTTCAGAGGGTTAATCTTTGCCGCATTGCCGGAATTTTGCCGCATTATATTTAAAATCCAAATAACCCGATAAGCCCATAAAACCTACTGTTAAACAAAATTGTTTTACAAATTGTTTTCCGTAAAACACATTAAAAATTCTTTATGAATTAAAATTATGTTTTCCGTAAAACATAATTTTAATTCGGAGACCCAAAAGGGGTTTAAGACCGCAAAATTAAATAAATAACTAATTAATCTTTTTTAATGTGTTTTACGTAAAACACATTAAAAATTCAAAATGAATGAATAATAAAGAAATTGGTAATTTGGGAGAAAAGATAGCCTGCGATTATTTAATTAAAAATAAATATAACATTATTGGTAGAAACTATAGGGTTGGATTCGATGAAATAGACATTATCGCAAAAAGCCAAGATGGAACACTCATATTTATAGAGGTAAAGACGGTGACCGGAAAGGGCGAATTTGTCTCAGGTTTTATGCCCGAGGATCAAATGACAGGTTTCAAACTAAAAAAGACCATTAGAGCTTGTCAGAAATTCTCAGTTCAACATCCGGGCCTGATTGATGATGAGAAAGGATGGAGAATTGATCTTATCGCGATAACCTTAAAGGGCGAGAAAACGGGTATCCTTCACCATTACAAAAATCTTTGACGGAATACTGGCAATATTTGCGCGCGAGCAGTTGACATATTTTTCAAAAGAGGTACACTCAGAGAGTAATTTGTGGACCGCTTGGAAGCGGCCTTTTTTAAAGAAATGCTTAACATAAAAGAATTAACAAAAGCGCTGAAGCAAGTTGCGGACGAAAAAGGATTGGATCCGGACAAGGTTTTGGATGTGATCGAATCGTCGATTGCTGCCGCGTATAAAAAAGAATACGGAGAGAGAGGAGAGGTCGTGCGATGCAAACTTGATCAAAAAACAGGGGAGTTGATTTTTTCAAAAATAAAAACGGTGGTGGATGAAAGTACGGTTCGGTTCGTTGAGGAGGACGAAGAGACTCAGGAGGGCGAAGAAAAAAAAGCGATTGCCGTCGAAGAGAGCGAGGATGATGAGCAGAAACTTCCGCGGTTCAACCCTGAGCGGCATATCACTTTTGACGAAGCGAAAAAAATAAAGAAGGATGTTCAGGTTGGCGATGAAGTCGCGTTTGTTTTGGAATCGCACGAAGACTTCGGCCGCATCGCCGCGCAGACCGCGAAACAGGTCATCCTCCAAAAGTTGCGCGAGTCGGAACGCGATTCTATTTTGAATGAGTGGCGCGGCCGCGAAGGACAGATCGTAAGTGGCGTCGTCCAGCGGTTCGAAAGGGGAAATATTTTTATCGATCTCGGAAGAACCATCGGTGTCATGTTCGCCAATGAATCCATTCCTGGTGAACACTACCGGACAGGTGAGCGGTTGCGCTTTTTGGTGCTGGCGGTACAGGAGGACACCCGCTTGCCGGGAATCATTCTCTCGCGGTCGCATCCGAAATTTGTCGCAGAACTTTTCCAGATGGAAGTTCCTGAACTTACAGAAAACAGCATTGAGATCAAATCGATCGCTCGCGAGGCGGGGAATCGTACGAAGATCGCTGCGGTGTCTAAAGTTGAGGGAGTCGATCCTGTCGGAGCATTGGTCGGCCAGCGCGGTACGCGCGTAATGGCGGTGAATAACGAACTTGGAAACGAAAAGATCGATATCGCCGAATGGTCGGAAGATCCTGAAAAATTCATCGCCAACGCACTTTCACCGGCAAAGGTTGACCGCGTGGAGATCCTCCCGCGCAGAGAGGCGCGTGCGTTTGTGCCGGAGAATCAGCTCAGTCTTGCCATCGGGAAAGGAGGACAGAATGTTCGCCTCGCCGCGAAGCTGACCGGTTGGAAGATAGATGTTCGTTCGCAAAATAATCCGGAAGAGGTGCAGGAAGGGGGAGTCGCAGGGCTCATCGACACCGATCAAATTCCTCTGGTAGTAGATGATGACGAGAAAGAGGACATCATCAGCTAAACTAAAAACGTCGTTTTCAAATAAAATAAATACAAAAAGTTATTCATGTTGTATGCAATAATTTTCGTCCCGATCGCGTTAGCAATTGTTTATAGTGCGGTGCTTGCACTTTGGCTCAAGAAGCAGCCCGCAGGAAGCGCGGACATGGTGGAAATATCGAAAGCGATCCAGGAGGGATCGATGGCATATTTGAACCGGCAGTACAAAACCGTTGCCGTGGTCGCGGTGATACTCGCGGCGGTGATCTGGTTCACGCTCGGAGCACCGGTGGCTCTCGCGTTTTTGGTGGGAGGCATCGCTTCGGCGCTCACGGGATATATCGGAATGAACGTTGCGGTGCGCGCCAATTCCAAATCCGCCGAAGCGGCAAAGAAAGGTTTGTTCCCGGCCTTGTCGCTCGCGTTCCGCGCCGGATCGGTCACGGGACTTTTGGTCACGGCGCTCGGACTTTTGGCGGTTGCGGGAACGTATTATCTTTCGAACGGAAACATACAGGCGCTCATCGGCCTCGGCTTCGGCGCGAGCTTGATATCGATCTTCGCGCGCTTGGGTGGCGGTATTTATACGAAGGCTGCTGATGTGGGAACCGACCTTGTCGGAAAAGTTGAGGCGAACATTCCGGAAGATGATCCGAGAAACCCCGGCGTCATTGCTGACAACGTCGGCGACAACGTCGGCGATTGTGCCGGTATGGCCGCCGATCTCTTCGAAACATATGCAGTGACGCTTACCGCCGGCATTCTTCTCGGCTCGCTCACTACGGTGGTGTCCGGCACGATCGGATTCCCGTTGCTTTTGGGCGGCGTTTCGATCATCGCCTCTATATTAGGAACCTTCTTTGTACGTTTAAGCAAAAACGATTCCATCATGGGCGCGCTCTATAAAGGGTTGATCGCTTCGCTTGTTTTTGCGGCAATCGGGTTTTACTTTATCTCGACCTACGTTTTTGGTGCCGCTTACCTGCATATATATCTTTCTTCGCTCACCGGCCTCGCGGTCACGGCGCTTATGGTGATCATTACCGACTACTACACGGCAAAGCGATTCCGTCCCGTGAAGTCCATCGCTGAGGCGTCAAAATCCGGCCACGGCACAAACATCATCATCGGCCTTTCAGTAGGAATGGAATCAACGCTCCTTCCGGCGTTTGTGATCGCGCTGGGAATTTTAGGGAGTTACGCGCTTTCCGGGATCTATGGCGTTGCCATCGCGTCGGTCGCGATGCTTTCTGTTGCGGGGATTATCGTTTCGATCGACTCGTTCGGCCCCATCACCGACAATGCTGGCGGCATTGCCGAGATGACGAAGCAGCCGGAGAACGTGCGCAAAATCACCGATTCACTTGATGCGGTAGGGAACACTACGAAAGCGATCACAAAGGGATATGCCATCGCGTCCGCCGGTCTTGCGGCGTTAGTACTTTTCTCCAGCTATGCGAGCGAAGTCAAGAACGTCATTTTTGACCTGAGCAACCCGTCCGTTCTTGTCGGACTTTTACTGGGCGCGGCGATGGTCTACTTCTTCGCCTCGTTGACGCTTCGTTCGGTGGGTCGCGCCGCGGGTGCCGTGGTGGATGAGATCCGTCGTCAGTTCCGTGAGATCAAGGGCCTTATGGAAGGCACCGCCAAGCCGGAGTACGGCAAGGCGGTCGATATTGTGACCAAGGCGGCGATCAAAGAGATGATCATCCCTGCGCTCGTTCCGATCGTGGGCGTGCTTGCTGTCGGATTCTTGCTGGGCGCGGAAGCGCTGGGCGGTCTCTTGATCGGCGTGATCGTAGGAGGCTTGTTCATGGCCATGTCCATGACCGCCGGAGGTGCGGCATGGGATAACGCCAAGAAGTACATCGAGGATGGCAACTTTGGCGGCAAAGGCTCTGAAGCTCACAAGGCAGCGGTCACCGGCGATACGGTCGGCGATCCGTACAAAGACACCACGGGCCCGGCCATCAACCCCTTGATCAAGGTGGTTAACATCATTGCCCTCTTGATCGTTAAATTCTTGCACTAGGCTCTTGGGGTTTGTAGTATTAAGCAGGGTAAGGCAGTATTAATAGATAACCATGACCAATTCAAAAAACCAATCTCCGCGCGGCGGGGAAGAGTACTCGCAATATCTCATCCCGACCGTCATCGAAAAATCGCAGTATGGCGAGCGTGCGTATGACATCTATTCGCGGCTTCTTAAGGAGCGCATCATTTTTTTGGCGGGCCCGATCAATGATGGCGTTGCGAACATCATCATCGCGCAACTGCTTTTCCTCGAGCACGAAGATGCGAAAAAGGATATCAAGCTTTATATCAACAGCCCGGGCGGTTCGGTCACTGCCGGTATGGCGATCTACGACACCATGCAATACGTTAAGCCGGATGTCTCGACGATGTGCGTAGGCATCGCGGCTTCAATGGGCGCGTTCTTACTTGCGTCAGGGAAAAAGGGGAAGCGCTTTGCGTTGCCGAACTCGGAGATACTCCTTCATCAAGTTGCCGTTGATTCAATCGGCGGACAGGCTACCGAGATCGAGATCTCCGCGCGGCAGATATTGAAGACGAAACAGCGGCTCAATCAGATACTCGCATAGCACAGCGGCCAAACATTGGCGAAGATCGAGAAAGACACCGAGCGGGATTTTTGGCTTTCAGCCGAAGAAGCGAAAGACTACGGCGTGCTCGATACGATCATAAAGAAGTCTTAAGTTGGGGCGGTTCAGAGGCAGAGTTTCTAAGCGAAAATGAGTTATCCTGAAGTTATCCACAGGCGTGGTTTTTCGCGCGAATCAATATTGCTATACTAAAGGCAGTAGATTGATTTGAGAATAGGATTCAAATCGCTCGCAGAGCGATGTTTGTGGCCAAGGCCACATTGGCGCGTCTATTACCGCCACAGTTTCACATATCTGCAAAATGGGCAGTTACCTAATTTATTTATACAGGAGCTGTCCTTTTTGTTTTTCACACAATGGCGACATTGGAACCTTTTAAATTGCCCCGCTTTCCCAGGACGAGCTTTTCTTTTTTCTCTATTCAATCTGAGCGGGTAACGGGAGTCGAACCCGTGACTTCACCTTGGAAGGGTGATGTAATACCGTTATACCATACCCGCGTCGTGCACCAATAAGCTCGTGTTCCATTGTATATTCTAGTAGGGGAATTCTCAATAGCGGTAGTGCCTCAGCGACGGTTTGATGACCGTGCGGAGCGGTTAGATCACTTGCCTTTTCGCCCTTATTTTGTTAAAACTAGGGTATTCAATTCATGCCTAAATTCTCACGTCGTACCAAGGCCATCGCGGCCTTTCTTATCGTAATAGCGGTCGGTTATGGCATCGCTCTCTACTTGGAGAGCCGTAATAGCGTTCCTCCCGATTTTACGGCGGCCCGGCTTCAGAGCGCCATTATCGCCCAAGATATCGTGAATAACTCGAACCAGTCAACGGCGACCCTCCAAAAGATAAACCAGGACGATCAACAGGGGAATTACACCGACGCTTTGACGCTAACGAACGGTCTTGTGACCCAGAGTCAGGATCTGCGCAACCAAGCAGTCGATCTTTCGAATCAAGTTGAGAACATGACAAAGGCACTTTCCGGAGTCAATGATTTTAACGCGCAACAAGCAGCGCTTGAAGCGATATCGAGCCGCCTCGCGGTCATCAACCAACTTGTCAATTATAGCGGCGACCTCACCAAACTTCTTAATATATTGCAGGCAAAGTTCACGGGTACGACAGGAACGGACGGTCAGGTGCAGGCGCAGGTGAGCCAGATCAACACCGACGTGAATGCGATCAACAATTTCAACGCGCAGGCCGGGCAGGCGATGGATAAATTTGATAAGATAGAAAAGAGTTAAGCTAGCCGTTTTTCTGCGTTGCAGCTTGGCGTGGTGTATCAGTATAACGTGAGCGCCTGTAGCTCAGCGGTAGAGCCGCCGTCTTATACACGGCTGGTCGTAGGTTCGAATCCTACCGGGCGCACCACATTTGTATATACGGGCAGCGGTGAGTGAAGAAATGAGAGAAGACGGCCCTTCTGAGCGGTTCCAACTCGTCCGAAGACATAACCCGCCGGAAGCGTGATGTGTTGGAACCGCCGCTTGAAACAAGTCGGAACTCGTTCCCATGCGTTTGCCAGATGCATGAGCGGCATAGAGATCGTATTGAGATCGTTGAGGACAGATTCCGGCTTTGTCTCGTTTTCTGGAGTTCCGCCTTCGAGTTCTGCCAGCCTTCCTTCAAGGAGAATTCGTTGTGCGCGGAACTCATCGTCGGTGATGAGTTCTTCTATCTTCATGCGGATCAACTGTTGTAGTTGCTCCCTTACCCGCCTCGCTTCCACCGCACGCTTTTCCATTAACGCCTGTTTTCCTCCCGCCCACGATTCGCCAATGCTGCGAATGAATTCGCTGAGATGCGCGAACGAGTGGCTGGGGGGCTTGTCCGCCACCGCAACTATGCCGTGCGCGTGGACGCGCCGCCGGGATTCAACCCTGAACGCATTCCTTCGCTCATCGAAGAGACGCACCACCGCTTGGCGCGCGTCCAGATCGAATGTCTGCCCTACGAAGAAGTGCTCACCCGTTACGACCGGCCCACGAGTTTGTTCTATCTCGACCCGCCGTACTACGATATTAAGCTTTACCGCTACAACCTGGAGCCGGAGGAGTTCGCCGTGATGGCGAAGCGGCTCGGCAAGTTGCGCGCCAAGTTCATTCTTTCGCTGAACGATGTGCCCGAGGTCCGGGCGCTCTTCAGGGGGTTCACAACCCGCACCGTTGAACTCGCCTACACCGCGCAGAAGATCGCCGGACGCCGCTACCATGAACTGCTGATCTCGAACTTCTGAGACCCGTCCCAAAACCCCGTCAAGCATTTTGTTCCGCGTTGATTCCTCGTGCAACCTGTTGATTTCGATGCTCTTGCGCTTTACTGCGCAGGAAGTTGTTACCGTTTTCGACACCCCGCCCCCAATACTCACCATGATGATTCACACCCTCGAACAACTCGTGAGTTCGGTTTGGAACCGCCTGCAAGGGCGGCGACAGGCGCGGAAGGAAACCGGGTCTACCATCGCGCTCGGGTTCCATGTTGCGGATGAACAGCCGACGCGACATCGCGTGGGGTTGAGCCAAACCCGTCGCACCATGCATATTGCGGTCCTTGGAAAAACAGGGACCGGTAAGAGTTCGCTCCTCAAGAATCTCTGTCTGCAAGACATAGAAGCCGGACGAGGCTTCGTATACTTCGACCTCCACGGCGACGCAACGCCGTTTCTTCTGAGCGCCATCGCTGCCCGCGAGTGGAAGCAGCAAACGCATCTGAGCGACCGGCTGATCGTCATCTCGCCCGCAGACCGGGAAATGTCGGTGGGCCTCAACCCGCTCGAAGATGCGGAGCCGGATTTCGTCAAGATCGCGGAGTTTGCCGAGGTTCTGAAACAGCGGTGGGGCTTGGAGCATTTTGGCGCACGCACGGATGAACTACTGCGGAATGCCCTCTACACGCTCGCGGCGAACCGTCTGACACTTCTGGAACTCGCGCCGCTCCTCACGCATCAGGGATTTCGCGCCGCGTGCCTCAAGAATGTGCCGAACGCCGAGGTCCGGCAGTACTTCGAGTTCCGGTACGGGCAGGCGAGTGAACCAATGCGCGCCGTGATGCGCGAGCCGATCCTCAACAAGACGTCAGCCTTTATTGAGGCCATAAATAGCTAATTATAAAGAAGATGACACGCTTTCCTAAAGGTTGGATTGGCGGGCCGCAGGTGTGCTGTCCCTGTGTTGATCCCGGCACACTTGACAGCCTCTTTCTTCGCCTGTCATTAGCCCAATCCGCTCGGGCCTGGAGACGGTACTTCATCCGCAGCTTCTTGCTACCGTTTGCCAGAACAGGCAGCTTGCGCTACAATCAATTCTTCCTTTTGACTTTAGTTCCGTTTCGTTACCTCCATATGGTCATGGGGAAAGGAGTGATCAAATCAATGTTCAACTTCAGAAGGAGAAAAACTGCATACATCTGCTTAAGCGACTTCAATCCTGCAGCGCGCGATCTGCTCGCAAGGTACTTCGACCTCACTGTGCGACCACCGGGCCCAAGACCGGATAGTGGCGAATTGATGCAGTTGGTGAAGGACTATGACCTTCTGGTAATCGGTCAGCGAGAAAAGATTACCAAAGAAGTGTACGATTGCGCCACGAAAGTCCGAATCATCGGTACCCTATCGATTGGGCTTGATCATATTCTCCCCGCTCTTCTCCTGGATAAAAACTTCATTGTAATCAATACACCTGAGGCAAATGTCGTCTCGGTCGCAGAGCACGCTCTAGGCCTAGCGTTTGCACTTTCAAAGGTTTTGCTGGACGGAAACCGTGCCTCGTTTTCACACGAAGGAAGAAGTGGTATGAAAGGCACTCCTCACGACCTGTCGGGTAAAGTCTTGGGCATAATTGGCGCTGGTAGAATTGGCACAAGGATGCTTAAATACGGAAGTTCTTTAGGCATGTCGGTGCTTTGTCATACACAACATCCCAAAGCGCACTCGGCTTTGTCGCGGATAGGGGTCACTTTCGTGAACTTGGAAACACTTCTCGTGTCAAGTGACATCGTGAGTGTGCATGTGCCTCTGGCCGACGATACTCGTTACATGCTCAATGCTGAGACAATTCAGAAGATGAAAGAGGGGGCTATACTGATCAACACATCCCGCGCCGACATCCTTAACATCCGGGATTTGAGTGAAGCACTAAGAGCGGGGCGGATCGGCGGCGCGGGTCTCGATGACGTAAATGATCAGGACATTGACCTGCTCTCGAACATGGCGAACGTGATCGTGACTCCGCATGTGGCAGGGGTGACTGTAGAGGCAATAAGCAGAATGGATACTGAGTTGGCCGAGAGGATTGTCAGCCATGTTCGTAATCATTGATCCACCTCCAACCCAATTCTGGAACCTAAAATCAATTCTTGACGCACTGAACCTCACCAACGTCGCTTCTTGGGCGAGCATAGTATCACTTTTTTGGACCGCATACTTAGCCTTAAAAGTAAGGACCATAACTGCTGAGCGTACCCGAGAACGGGAGGCGTTTGGAAAAGCACTTTCAATCAGTAACCTAGAAGCGGTCATGAATGAGGTTGCGGAGGCTTTAGTGCCTTTGGAGACCGATGGCTCAATCGCAGCTGAAGCGCGCCGGGCAATTTCCGAAAGCAAGACCGAGCTCGTACGGTGCGCAGGAGAAGTGTCTGGTGTTCTACGTGCAGTGTCGGAGTACTTTGACCAGACTAATGCGCCGGCCACACTGACTCTGATCGATGATTATTTCTCCAGTGCATTCATGGTGAGAGAATTGAAGCGCTCCAAGCATTTCTTTCGCGTCATTTGTGTGCGGACAATACGCGTGACTGAAGCAGAGTTTTTGACGGCGGCACAGGAACGGGTTTATCACGGATGCACCATCGAGATTATGGCGTTGAGTGACAGCGCTCCGAAGGATATTGTCGAACACGCAATACGTATGTTACCAATCCCAAGTCCAAGGACCCTCGAAGACTATGTTACCGACATGCAGCAAGGCAAACAGAGGATTCAGCGGTTTGCCGACCAACTAGCAAAGCATCGCGACAATTTCAGATACTATGAGTTCCGAACATTGCCGAATATTCACATGGTTCAGGCGGACAACGATATCTATCTAGGATTCCAATACTTTGCACTATTAGAAGAGCATTCTCCTTTGAGAAAGCTAGCACTTCACCTCCCTGCTAGATCCCCAATAGGTGCGGCAATAGCAAAGCAATTCGACGACCTTAAGAAGCGTCAGGATACGGTACAGCTAACATGACAACGACCTACCTAGAGAGGCGCAACAAAGTTTTTATTGATAGCCAGGATGCAGATTTGTTTCCGAATGACCCAACGGCACATCTTTACGAATTGCGATGTTTGCCCTTGGCGAGCGAAGGGGACGTCTGTATATTCTCCGAATTGCCTGATGCCGCCATCCTCCGATATTACAAAACAGTTCGCCCGACTCTGCCACGTATCTACTCTCCGTCAGATAGGAGACAAGACTTAGCTAGTGCGATGTTGGCCGATACACTGCTTCTTGGTACGCTAAGAGAGATGATGCTGACCGAGAGATGGGAGATCGAACCCTATTCATGTTCCAATACAATGCTAGAATTGTCCAGACGTCTTGGGCTCGAAATCAATATGGACACGAAAGTCTGCCAACAATACTCTTCGAAAGTGGCTTTCAAGAAGTTGGCGCAGCATCTTTGTCTGCCCACTCCTTCATCAATCGTTGTTTCATTGCCGGAGGACGCGCACATTGTTACCAACTTTGTTCTGCAGCATAACAAAACAATACTGAAGGCGGATGTATCGACAGGTGGAAGTGGCGTACGGCAAATGGAGAGGATGTCTGCGAAGGATACTCTACTGGACGTCCAATCGGTTCCGCGTGGCCGTTATCTGTGCGAAGAGTTTATTAAGGCACAGGCTGAGGGAAGCTTCCACCTGATCTACTGCGAAAGTGGATATCGCTCAAAGATTGCTGAGACCTTCTATGAAGGCTTTCACTACGCTGGATGTTCATTTCCTGCGAGCGCATTCATTTGTGAAAAG
>Ga0181520_10012450_pt1 | contig 10922 bp, 9 predicted proteins | sample PEATcosm2014_Bin_29_FD_132451 | JGI IMG/M metagenome (GOLD analysis project Ga0181520, IMG submission 132451) | Peatland microbial communities from MTU Mesocosm Facility, Houghton, MI, USA - PEATcosm2014_Bin02_30_metaG | ecosystem: Environmental > Terrestrial > Soil > Wetlands > Peat | place...
GCTGGGCAGCTTTCGCTCTGCACCGCTCGGGCGGCGAAACCTGACAATCACCCTGTCCATCATGCTGCGACCTCCACTCTGAACTCATGAACCGACTGAATTGAAGCGGCGGAAATTAGTCTTTTACTCCGCGCTTCCCTCACAAACCTCACCACACTTGCACGCGATATTCCATGCCGCTTGGCTGTCTCACTCAGAGACAGACCACCCAGCCGGTCGGCGGCGACGGCATCGTGGTCGATGTCCAGTGGTTGGCGACCGACCGGCAGACCGTCGAGCTTTCTCCGTCGCATTCCCGCCCGAATGCGTTCACGAATTAGATCGGATTCAAGTTCCGCGATGCTTGAGATCAGAGTGATGAACAACCTCCCCATCGCTCCATCCGTTGCAATGTTCTCCCGTTTCGATACGAACTCGACTCCAAGGCTGTCCAGTTCATCTATGACCGTGAGAAAGTGCTTTGTGGAACGCGCCAATCTATCGAACGCACTCACAATCAGAACGTTGAATTTTCTTTTCCGTGCGTCCATCAGCATCGCGTCCAGACCGGGGCGGCGACATTTGCTACCGGAGATGCCCACATCGGTGTATTCAGCGACCACTTCAAGGCCACGCTGAGTAGCAAACTGCCGGAGGTCATATAGCTGGTTATCAATGCATTGCTCTGGCGTGCTGACCCTTGCGTATACCGCACATCTTTGATTCACAAATGCCTCCTTATACTTTCCAGCAAGATTTCTGACGGATTGATGATTGGCCGCAGCCGCTTGATTTGTGCAAGGGCGGCGTCGAAATTCTTGTATCCGACTGCGGCCATCCACGCGGCTGTGAGGCTCGGAGCCCTGCTTATGCCTTGGCTACAATGAACCAGCACTGTTCCCCAACGGATGTTTTCGGCAATGGCGTCGAGGATACGGTCGCACTGATGGACGGGCACCGGCTCGTCATCAGCGATGGGCAAGTGCAGGTAGTTGATGCCCTGATGCTTTGACTCGACCGGTAGTTCGGAGAGCGAGACAACCGTTGTAATCCCGTTGTCGTTCGCGTCCGCTAGCTCTTCTGCGTCGAGAAAACTGCCAAGGTAGAGCCGTTCCCATATTCGGGTCATTGGGCTCCCCCCTCACGCTTCGTGTTCCTGCGGCGTTTGGTGGGCTCATCAGCAGCGAGAATGGGAATGGGCAATCGCCTCTTCCGTCTCATCACGAAGCACTGGCCGGATTGCCAATCAATCTCGGCGTAATCCAGCAAGTGGGGGATGGTGTCGTAGGAGAGCCGCTTGTATTCAGGGAATAGTCGAAACGCTTCGAGTTGCGCACCGATCCCGCAGTTGGCGCGGACAATGACTGAAACGCCGAGGTCGCCGGGGTGGCGAAGGAAATCGACTACGAAGAGGTCTTTGGGGGGAGGAAAGAATTGTTCCGACACTTTATAGTATACCGACGAGAGTCTGCATTTGACGGAGAGTTCCAACAATAATTTGCTGTTGCCGGTGATTTTTATGAAATTCGTCGTGTGCTGCACGGGTAGTTGTTCATTTATGACAAAATGAACTGTGTTTATCAAGCAGTAGGTGAACATAATGACGAATCCGTGGTTGGAATTGCGCTCTGACCCTCCATACATCCTTCCGATGGACGAAAGACAAATTCGTGAGCACAACTCACGGCGGCACGAGAGTTCGAAGCTAGCCCTTGAGTCGATTCCTGAGCCGTTCATTGGCAATCCAGAAACGGCGAAGGTCGTTTTGCTATTACTCAATCCGGGACACAACCAATATGAATCCGAAGCCCACCGTCACCCCGACTTGAAAGAGGCACTGTTTCGGAATCTGCGCGGTGAACCACGGCCATACCCATTTTTCCCCTTGAATCCTTCCCTCTCGTGGAGCCCCACCGCCAAATGGTGGCTTCCGCGTACGCGTGAACTGAGGGAATCAACGGGGCTGGATTGTTTGACACTGTCGGAGAAATTGCTTGCAATTGAATGGTTCCCGTACCACTCAAGAAACTCTGGCCTCCCGACAAGGCGACTATGTGAGTCGCAGAAGTACACGTTCGAACTTGCGAAGACGATGCTCGCCACTAAGTTTGTTGTTCGAATGCGCTCTGTGAACCACTGGTCGGCAGTTGACCCAAGATTTCGGGACATTCCATCTCTGAAAAACCCACGAAGTGGCTACATCAGTCGCAGTAATACAGAAGGGAATTTATTCGAAAGGATCGTGGAAGCATTGACCACCAGATAGTGGAAGAAGGATGGCTCAACGAAAAGACCGGGCAAGGCGTGGATTAGACCGCTATGATGTATCACTCACAGCACAGCAATCTGCACAAGTTTGCGAGTGTCTTCGAGGGTGGGCATCTCGTCGTAGATTCGCCCATCGAGGAGACGACCAGCCTTGGATTTATGAACCCCACCCCATTGCTTGAAGAAGAAGGGAATCCCGTGGAGACGGCACTGTCGGCGAACGGAAATCACCCATTTGCGCTCCATAGGCCGTGAACCGATTCCGCTTTCGCCGCCAACAATCACCCAGTTAATTCCGTCCAGATTCATCGTACCCAAATCCTCCAGAAGCGGCTCAACCGATAGAAAGCGAACAGCAGCCGGGGAGGAACGAAGATGAGCAACTCTGGGAAGGCCATGTCTCTTATTTTCGACGCTTACTCCCCACCAAATGTGCGGCTTCGATGCGGCCACTCGCAAGCGAGTCTTCAGCAAGCCGCGCATTCGGGCTGAGCGTTTAGTGAGAATCTGGTATGTGTGCCAATCTGCTCGGATCATCACATCCGCCACTTCGGCGATGTAGTCATCGGGGACACCTTCATGAAACAGGTCGCTCACGGAATTAACAAAGACCCTCTTCGGCTTCTTCCACCGCAAGGGGTCATCTAGTTTCTGGGGTATGAGGCGCAGGTCGAATCCCTGTTCAAATGGATGGCCGGGGACACCCCTGAAACGTTCAGCGAACCTTTCTGCGTAACAGTGAGCGCATCCGGGGCTGATTTTAGTACACCCACGCACCGGGTTCCACGTTGCGTCCGTCCATTCAATTTTCGAGTGTTCAGCCATGCAGAATCCCCTTGCTGCGGTATCCGTCGAATATGTCGGACATGATTTTGTTTGCGGTTTTTTGATGTGCAGCGAAAAACAAATAGTAAACCGGTGAATTTTTCGAGTTACGCATCGGTACGGGTTTGGGTACATACTGGAATCCGGCAACCTCGCGAAGTCGAGAGCGAAATGCCTCTACGATAGCCTCATTGGGTTGCTTCTCGGGGTCACCGAAGAGATTCCATTCCGTGCAGAATGCCACTTTCTCCCAAGACTCATCACCCCAGAATGCTGTCATCTTCCGACGCTTTTCAGGTGTTGCCACATCGTGAAAAACGTTCCTGTTCATGTCCAAAATCGGGAAGTTCAAGAATACTTCGATAGTCCTCTCTCTCGCCGCAGCTTGAAGCACTTCCCACTTCAATTGAAGTCGATACGGGTCAAGCACACATAGAGCGCGTCGATATTCCTTGTAGCGGATATTCGGAAAAACCTGTGTCAGCAAGATGGTGTTGCAATCCCCGTCATATACATAGACGTTTGCCCTTCCCTGAGACAAACGCCGCAATTCCTCAGTTCGAGTTTCATCCAAGTCGATAAAGTGGTACTCGCAAAACGGCGGAACGATTTCGAGTGCGTTGATAGGACTGCCCGGTATCAAGTCCCCGGTTTGCTTAGAGAGATGGTGCCCTGCACCAGCGAAGCCGTCAATATACGAATGGTGCAATTTCCTCTTGGTCAGAATTGGCGAGTACGCAGCACAATACTTCCTCAGAATTTCCAGTTTGAGTTCAGACCATCCGCCCACTTCGTCGTATTCCAAGCTCTTTGGTAATTGGTCGTCCACAATAGCTCCCATTTGTATGGGACGCTAAACTGCCACAAACAGCAAATGAAAAAGCCTTCCACTAAGAAAACGCGCTTTGCGGAACCGTAAAGGTATAACTTCTTTCCGCCAGCTTTCCAGCAGCGATGTCCCAAGGCATCAGGAGAAGTTCTTTGCCTCCTGTCACCTTTGGCCGACGCTTTCCTTCGACTTTTACGTCATAGACGATGAACAACGCTGAGTTCGAGTACTGTTTCGCATGTGCAACTTCATTGGGCGTGAGGGAAATGCAGGTACCGTCACTTTGGGTGCCCTTCACTTCTACGAACAAGTCTGCACCCCCAGACGTGCAGAGGAAGTCGAATGACTCGGTTTTGTGCGTGTCCCTCGGCTTAAGTCCCAGCTTCCGCAACCGCTTCTCCGCCCACTGCATCGAATATTCCTCCACCGCTTTGCGGATGCGCGGGTTGCTCTGGCACCCCGCTCCACTCTCGATGCTGACCTCAACAACTTCAGCAATGTCTTGGTCGGTCGCGCTCTCCGGACTAGTCGCAGCGTTCTCATGCCCGTACGAGGTCACGTACTCGGCAGCATCAGCCATCCATGGAGAGTTCTCTTTGGGGCTCCCGTGGTCATCGAGCGTATAACAGATATTCGCCCGACCGAATCCGCCCTTTACACCTCCCGGAACTCGGAACGACCTACGACCGAGAGGCAAGAGCATCCCAAAGTCATCAACAGCCGCTGTTTCGAGAAAATACCCGAGTTGACGACGCGCCTTGAGGGTTGACTTTTGCTCATAGCGATAAACAGTCGCATCAAGATACCACCCCACGATGTACTGTCCGCCCTCATCGGGATTTCTAGCAACGAATATTACAAGGACATGTTCAAGCTTGTTCCCTAAGAACGCATGTTCAATTCTTTCCAGATGAATGCTCGACGGGTTCGTTTCTTGCCGCTCCTGCGGCTGCAACTGCGGTTGAAAATATCCGAGGTAGCGATTCTCAACAGGGAGGAAGTTGAAGGCTTCGTGCCCGATTTCGGTTTCGTTATAGGCACCACCACCAATTGGTCTAGAGTCGTCTTCTTGCACTCCCTTGTACCAGCGCATCCAGCCGACTCGTGCAAACAGAACTCGTTTCGTCATCTATCCTCCCAGTGAAGCTTCGGCTAGAATCCTTCACCTTTGTTGGACTCGACCTCGACGTTCACATTCAATACCACGCTAACTACATTGCAGCGTATAGACCTCCGCCCTGCCCAGTATAGGAATCGAACACATGCTGGTACACGACGTTGCATTTGGTCTGGTAAAGCTCGGGCGTGTATGTTCGCGGTAGTTCATCGAGAACGGTCTCGATGGTGTATCGCACCGCTGCCCGTGTCGCTTGCCTCTTCTTCCAGTCCAGAACGAGCTTTTCGCTCTTGAGCTTTTGGAGAAGCTCTTTGGCAACCTTCTTCACCTCGCGCTCCTCTGCCTTGGTCAAAGTCACTTCCGGCTTCGTAAGCAGGTCGAAGATGGTCAATTCCTCTTCGGTCAGTTCCTCGGAAATCGCTCGTTTGTCTTCTTCTGACAGCTTCTGCGTGAACGCCATTAGCCGTGCGAAGAAGGTCTCGATGTTCGCTGCGCCAGAGTTGTACTCGTCTATCATCCGCTGGAACTCTTCGAGGAAGTTCATCCGGGTCTTGTTTAGCTGAACCATCTTGGCTACTTTGACAGCAATCTGAGTCCGCAGCTTCTGCGCCTCAATGGCCTTCCGCCCCGTATTAAATTGTTGACGCAGCAGGTTGAAATCAATCTTGCTTAGGTCAATGTAGTTGGCTTCGACAGCCGATGGGCGAATCACGTAACCCTCGGTAGCGATGGACTCGTCAAGAACGCCGGACACCTGCTCCATGATGCCGGAAATATCCGCAACCCCAATCTCGCTCCGAATCTTCTCCGCTATCACCACCAACAGCTTCCGGATAGCACCGAACTGGTTCGCTGTCGGGTCAGGGAGCAAGGACTTGAAGAGCTTTTCGACATCCCCGACCAGACCGAGGAACTGTCGGCGGATGTCATCCTTCAGGACGAATGCAGCAACCGCATCCTCTTTCAGCTTCTCCCGTTCAAAGCCCGTAGCCTTCAGAATCGTGTCTAGTTCCACGCCGTGCTGCTGGGAAAATACCAACGCCTTCTGGATAGCGTCATTGAGCAGCCGGACAAGTTCATCCTTGTCCTTGATGGGCATCTCGCCACCGGTCTCCGTTGTGCCGTAGATGGCGAGTGCATTCTGGAGGTCGCGGAAGATTCCCACGTAGTCCACGATGAGGCCGTTTTGCTTCTCCTTCCACACCCGGTTCGCTCGTGCAATTGTCTGCATGAGAGTATGGTTCTTCATCGGCTTATCGAGGTACATGGTCGAACATGATGGGACATCGAACCCGGTGATCCACATCGCGCAGACGAAGACGATTCGCAGCGGGTCGTCGGGATTCTTGAACTTCGTCTCCAAGTCCTCCTTCACCATCCGCTTGCGGTGCGTGGCGATGTCCAGCCCCTTCAGCTTGAACTCTTCAATCTCGTTCTGCGATTGCGAAACCACCACCGCCATGTCCGTCTCTTCGAAGTACTTCAGGCGGCTTCCCAGTTCTGGCCTATCGGCAGGGTCGGCGGTTGCGATGCTCTGCCGAAGTTTCGCAAGCTTCGCCTTCCAGTATTTCTGCACCTTGTCGAACATCCTGACGGCGGTCGCCTTGTCGATGGAGATGACCATCGCCTTTGCCAGCACGCCGCGCCCGGTGTAGTGAGCCACGAGGTCTTCGGCAATCTTCTCCAGACGGTCTTCCCGCGTGATGAGGTGGTACTCTCTGGCGAACTCCCGCTCCAGCTTGGCTTGCTGGTCGTCACTCAAGTCAGCGGAATCAATAATGTCGGCGATATCCTCGGCGAGGTTCTCGTTCACGAGTTGGAGTTCGGGGATACGGTTCTCGTAATAGAGAGGGACTGTGTTGCCATCATCAATCGACTGCTTGAAGTTGTAGACAGAGACGTAGTCGCCGAAGACCTCCTTCGTTCGCTCCTCCCCCACCATCAGTGGTGTGCCGGTAAAACCGATGAACGCGGCGTTCGGCAGAGCATTCCGCATATTCAGAGCAAAGGTGTCGTACTGGCTCCGGTGTGCCTCATCGGTGATGACGATGATGTCCGATCGGTCGGAGAGCTTCGGGTACTTCTCACCATCGTCGGTGCGGAACTTTTGTATCAGGGTGAACAAGAAGCGGTGATCTTCGGTGTTGAGAAGCTGCTTCAGGTGTTCAGCACTCTGAGCCCGGACGTGCTCTTCCTTCTCTATCACTGCACCTGTCGATGCGAAGTTCTTATAAATTTGGCCGTCGAGGTCTTCGCGGTCGGTGACGATGAGGAACGTCCAGTTGCCGTGAAGCTTCCGCATCACCTTCTGCGAGAAGAACACCATCGAGAAACTCTTGCCAGACCCCTGCGTGTGCCAGAAGACGCCTATCTTGCCTTGATTCTCCTTTAGCTCCTGCACGGCATGAAGGGCGCGGTTCACACCGAGGAACTGGTGGTTCTTGGCGACCAGCTTCGCGGTCTCAAGCTTCGCCTTGCTGAATATCGTGAAGTTCTCCACGAGGTCGAGCAGCCGAGTCTTGTCGCAAACGCCCCGGACGATGGTCTCCAGACTGACCACGCCCTCTTCGCCTTCGTCGTTAATCTTCTTCCACTCGGCGAAGTGCTCCCACCCCGCAGTCATGCTACCGATTTTGCTCTTCGATCCGTTCGAGAGAATGATGACTGCGTTGTACCAGAACAATTGGGGAATCGTGGTCTTGTAGTCGGAGAGGTTGTGCTTGTAGGCATTCTCAAGTGCTTTGTGGGATGCCTTCAGTTCGATGAAGACCAATGGAATGCCGTTAACGAAGCCCAGTAGGTCGGCGCGTTTCTTGCCGTAGTCGCCTGAAATCCAAAACTGGGAAGCAAGGAAGAAGTCGTTATTCTCCGGCGTCTCCCAGTCGATGATTTTGACAATCTCGATGGCCTCCTCTTCGTCGCCTGTGCGGTATGTGACCTTCACGCCGTCTTTGAGGAGTTGATAGACCTCTTGGTTCGCCCGGACAGGGCTCAGGACGCTACGGTCTTTTGCGAGTTCTGCGACCCCAAGGTCTGCGGCGGCAGAGGACAATCCGGGGTTCAGGTTGGCAATCGCCTCCCGCAGTCGGGACTCCAGAACCACCTGAGCCGAGGTTTCCCGTCCGAGGGTTCCGCCAGTACCGAAGGTCTCGTGGTAGCAGTCTTCGACTTCCCAACCGAGAGTCGTAAGCAAGTCCATCGTGTTGCGTTCGAGCGTGCCTTCGCCGTCTGGGTCTGTGTAGGTCATACCATCTCTGCGACCACTTCCTGTTCGATTTGCTCAACGCTGACTTCACCCGAGACCAGCTTGGGGAGGAGGAGGTCACAGGTGGTTTTCAGATTTCTATTCTTCTTTTCAAGAAGTGCCATCTCAAGGAACATGGGCGTGATTATCCCCTCAAAGCTATTCAGCAACTGAACAGTTGGCACCAAGACGGGGATTCGATTCAAATTCGCCTGAGTGATTTTGGGCTGTGCCGCTCCAGTAACGCATCCTGTCACGTCTGCGTCTGCCAGATGTAGGTAGAGGTAGTAAGTCGAGATGGGAGCTTTTCCTTGAACGACGTGAGTATGGTTATTCGGCCAAAACTTGCCATCGGTCAATTGGAGTACGGGCCTGTTGTCAGGAGTGATGACACTACCGTCTTCGCCGACTAAGAGGAAGACGCCGTCAAATATGAAGTCGTCAATAAAGTCGAAAATGGTGGCTGCACCGTAGTACGGATACTGTCCCTTCCTCGTAGACCGCTCGATTGAGGACAACGGCTTTCTTTTCGAGTCGAAGTTCAAGCTCACGGTTCCAACTGACTGGGCACTCCATCCATCTGGAATCATCCCCATTTCCGACTCGACCATCTTTACGCCCTCGTTGCCGGGAAAGCGGAAGTTGACAAACCACTCTCTGTACAGCATCTGCGCCATCTGCTTCAGAACCCTGACGCGCCGAGTGTTGTTCTCAATCAGGTCGTCGTAGGCTCCAAGAATTGCTCCAACATTCTGTTGAGTCTTGAGTCCGGGAACACATACATCCACTTCGCAGAACGCAGTCTTGTTAACAATGGGCGTTGCTGCTCCACCAGCGATGCCCTTTATTCGTTCAGTGTTGAACCTGAGAAGATGAAACACGAATCGCGGGTCGTGATGCGCTTTGTCAACCACCACACTGTTTATTTGCTGGTTTGTGAAACTCGGTCGCTTTGTCAAACAGATTTTCCCAATTGTGGCACCAATACAAACGAAGCAGATGGAATCTGGAGCCAGCAGAATGCGCTTTAGCGATTCATATCCTTGGCGAGAAAGGAACCTGCCCGTGGTTGCATAGGTTTCATCATTAGCGAGGTCGGTAGGCGTTATGAACGGGAACTCTGTTCCGAACAACTCGGGGGTTGACGATGAAGGCGTTCTCCCAGTGACGACTTGTCCTAGGTCACCGATTCGGATTTGACGCCATCCTATGCTCACAGGGGACTCCCCCCGAGGAGAGTTGAAACGTTCTCGGCAATTTTCGCCTCTAACTCCCGCGCCTCAGCGTTCAGCACCTCCAACTCCTCATTGAGTTCTTCCAGCCGCACTGCAAATTCAAAATCATCCGCTGCACGTTCCGCAACGCCCACATACCTGCCCGGATTAAGGCTCCAACCCTGTGCTTCGATTTCTGTGAGCGTAACGACCTTGCAAAGTCCGAGCACGTCGGCGTACTTGCCAGTCGGGAACGTCTCCTTCATCAGGTCGCCGCTTCCACATTCTGTTTCAGCCTGTTCGCCTCGATACAAGCGAACGATGTTCGAAAGGAACTCAATCTGCTGCGGAGTGAACTCGCGGTGTGCCCGGTCAATCTGGGTAAAGGTGTGGCGTGCATCAATAAAGAGCACCTTGTCTTTGAGCTTGGACTTCGCCTTGCTCCGGTCGAGGAACCAGAGGGTACAGGGGAGCGTCACTGTGTAGAAGAAGTTCGACCCGACCGATACCACTAGGTCTACGGCTCCGGTCTTCAGGAGGTCGCGGCGGATGTCCAACTCCGAGCCACGGGCATCTCCTGCCGAGTTCGCCATCACAAACCCGGCGCGTCCGGTCTCGTTCAACGCAGAGTAGAACAACTGAATCCAGAGATAGTTTGCGTTGTCGGCTTTTGGAATGGAAAACGGATAGCGCGGGTCGTCCTTGATGCGCTCCTTGTCTACCTTGTCCACGTTGAACGGCGGATTCGCCATCACGAAGTCAAACTTGCCGACGCTCTTGTGCGGGTCTTCGTAGTAGGTGACCGACTGGCGGATGTCGCCGGAGAGGCCGTGGACAGCGAGGTTCATCTTGCAGAGGCGGATGGTCTCGGCGACCTTCTCCTGCCCATACACTGAAATCTCGTTGACGCTCTTCCGGTGGTGCTCCACAAACGCCGCCGACTGCACGAACATGCCGCCTGAACCGCAAGCTGGGTCGAGGATGCGCCCGTGGTAGGGCTCGATAATCTCCACGATGAGCTTGACGATGCTGGTGGGGGTGAAGAACTCGCCGCCCTTCTGCCCCTCCGACATGGCAAAATTTCCCAAGAAATATTCGTAAATCTTGCCGAAGGCATCTCCCTCGATGGTCATCGGTATGGACGAGAAGTTCTTCAGCAGTGTGATGAGCAGGCTTTTCTCAAGGGCGTTGTACGTTTTGGGCAAAACGTCTCGGAGGTCTTCGTTCTCGGCCTCGATGGCCTTCATGGCATCGTTGATGGCCTTGCCGACATCGGTGCCCTCAGGGAGGTTCAGCAGGTGCGAGAACCGGGCATTCTCAGGGATGAAGAGGACACCTTGAGCCTGATAGTCGGTCTTGCCGACTTTGCGGCGTCCGGTGCTTTGCTGCGCCAGCTTCTTCTCGGCCTCTCCGAACTTGTGGTCGGCGTAGCGAAGGAAGATGAGA
>Ga0181520_10012451_pt1 | contig 10921 bp, 7 predicted proteins | sample PEATcosm2014_Bin_29_FD_132451 | JGI IMG/M metagenome (GOLD analysis project Ga0181520, IMG submission 132451) | Peatland microbial communities from MTU Mesocosm Facility, Houghton, MI, USA - PEATcosm2014_Bin02_30_metaG | ecosystem: Environmental > Terrestrial > Soil > Wetlands > Peat | place...
AATCCGAACACATCGCCAATCACGCATGCCAAATTATTAGCGCTGCCCTGAGGAAAAAGAAGTGCAATTTTGCACAATATCAGGAAAAATCTCTGTGAATAATTGGTGAGTAGATTTGTGGGCTCCTACGAGGCGAGAGATTCACCTGCTTCGTTCCCACCGCACACCATTTCAGTATCCGGCGGCCTTGCCGTAATGGCTGCGGTGGTCCTGGCCGCCTTCGAGCGCGCCGGTTTTGGGGTTCACCGCGATGCACTCGCCGTTGGCCCAGAAGCCGTTTCGAATGCTGACGTCGTAGCCCATGGCGCGCAGGGCAGCGATGGTGCCGGGCGGGAATCCCGGTTCGAGGCCGAGCTTGTCGGGCAGGTACTGGTGGTGAAAGCGGGGCGCGTCAACGGCCTGCTGAATGTTGAGGCCGCTTTGGGAGGCGGAAAGAAAGATATTGGCGACGGTGGAGATGATGCGGGCGCCGCCGGGTGAACCAAGGACGTAGCGCAACTTGCCGTTTTCCAACACGATGGTGGGAGTCATTGCGCTCAGGGGACGCTTGCCGGGGGCAATGGCATCGGCCGGACCCTGGATGAGTCCGAACATATTGGGCGTGCCGACCTTGGACGCGAAGTCGTCCATTTCGTCGTTTAGGAGAAAGCCCAGGGTGCCCGAGGTGACGTGGGAGCCGAAGCCGTTGTTGAGGGTGGTGGTGACGGCGACGGCGTTGCCCTCGCTATCGACTATTGAATAGTGGGTGGTGTTCTGCGATTCCGCGTGGTGGCCGGCGGTTTTGGGCGCAGGAGGCAGAAAGCCTGCGGGGCGCTGGAGTGTGGCGCTGGGGCAGGCCGCGCGGGGATCGATGGATGCACGCCAGGCGGCGGCGTAGTTCTTGGAGGTCAACTCGGTGACGGGAATGGGGTTGAAGTCCGGGTCGCCAAGGTAGTCTGCGCGGTCCATGTAGGCGCGACGGAAGGCCTCGACAATCAGGTGGATCGATGCGGGGCTTCGGTCGCCAAGCTTGGCCAAGTCATAGCCTTCGAGGATGTTGAGCGCGCTGACGAGCACGACTCCGCCGGAGGATGGCGGCGGGGCGCTGATGATGGTGTAGTCGTGGAAGGTGCCTACGATGGGAGCGCGCTCGACGACGGTGTAGGCAGCCAGGTCTTCGAGAGTGATGAGCGCGCCACCTTTTTGGAGGTCGCTGACCAACTCCTGGGCCATCTTGCCGTGATAAAAGGTATCGGGATCGGCGGCGATGCGCTGGAGAGTGCGGGCCAACTCTGGTTGCCGGAAGAGGTCGCCCTCTTTATAAAGCTGTCCGTCGCGCTGGAAGATGCGTTTGGAGTCGGCGAAGCGAGCCAGATCGGGGTCGCTGAGTTCACGAGCTTCTTCGGCGGTGAGTTGGAAGCCGCCGGAGGCTAATTTGATGGCTGGGGCGATAACGCGCTGGAGGCCGAGTTTGCCATATTTTTGCTCGGCATAGGCAAGTCCGGCGACCGAACCGGGGGTGGCGATGGAGCGATAGCCGATGATACTGGACCACCCCAGCGACGAAGACCTGTCGCCGGGGACCCCGGTGTTCGACCCCAGCGACGAAGACCTGTCGCCGGGGACCCCGGTGTTCCACCCCAGCGACGAAGACCTGTCGCCGGGGACCCCGGTGCCGGGAATGACATTGCCGCTGGCGTCCTGGTACATGGTTTCGGTGGCCGCGAGCGGAGCTTTTTCGCGGAAGTCGATGAAGGCGGTTTTTCCGTCGTGGAAGCGCAGCAGCAGAAAGCCGCCGCCGCCCAGGTTGCCTGCCGCGGGATGGACCACAGCGAGAGCAAAGCCGGTGGCAACCGCTGAGTCCACGGCGTTGCCGCCCGCGCGCAGAATTTCGAGGCCGGCATCAGAGGCGAGGTGATGGACGCTGACCACCATGCCGTGCGGCGCGCGCACCGGCTGCTCGTCGCGATAGGGAATTGCGCTTACCGAGACTTGCTGCGCGTAGGCGAGGGAGGGGATGAAAAGCGCTGCGCCGAGCAATGTAGCCAAGGCGGGGAAAGACGGCCGCTGAATCATGGTAGTGACAGGATAGCGCGGAAGGGAGGCTGCTTCGCGGAGGACTGTGCTGCATTGGTCATTGCAGAACTTTGCGCAGGCGGTATTATTCCCCCATGCGCATTTCCGAGCAAGGTGTCTTGATTCTGACATTATTTTTCGCTATCTCGACCAGGGGGGCCTGGCCGCAGATGTTGAGTCCCGCTATGCCCGCGGTGCTGACTTCCGCGCAGATTGTGGACGAGATGCAGCGCCATAATCTGGCGCGCACTGAAGCACTGAAAAGCCTGAAATCGATTCGTCACTACCAGGCGGAGTATCAGGGTTTTTCCAAAGACATCGTGGCCAAGATGGACGTGGAATACGACTACGACGCAAAGTTGGGGAAGAGATTTCAGATCGTAACGATGAGCGGATCCAAGATAATCTGCGACAAAGTGCTGAAGCGAGCGGTGGATAGCGAGATGGAAGCCTCGCACGACATTGGGTCGACGGCACTGACACCCGCGAATTACAAGTTTCACCTGGCAGGAATCGACAATCTGGGGGGAAGGCCAGCTTATGTATTGGATGTTGAACCGCTGGCGGCAAGCAAGTTTCTCTACAGGGGCAAGATCTGGGTGGATGCGGCAGATTTCGCGTTGGTAATGATTGATGTGGAACCGGCAAAGAACCCGTCCTTCTGGATTTCGCGAACTCGGATTCGGCAGACCTTCACCAAGACGAGCGGCTTCTGGTTGCCAGAGTTGAACCGGAGCGAAAGCAAGGTGCGAATTGGCGGAACCGCTGCGTTCACAATCGACTATGGGAGATACCAGGTTGTGCCGAGTGCGCCGCTTGTGGCGAACGCGTTGCGCGGGTATTGATCTGTTTGAAGAGTCGGTGATAGGAGAGTATTCCCGGTTCTGAGCCGGAGTTTTGCAGTTTCCCACCCATCGCAAAAAGCGCGATGGATGGGGCACGGGTGATCTGTGCTATCCCACCCTTGCGACAAAAACAAAAACGCCGCAAGGATGGGGCACCCCGGTATCCCGGCTTCTGTTAGCGCTGCCTCTGCCAAGAGTGGCTGCTGTGATACCGTTTGAATACGGCGTCCTTGAGCCGGGCCGGGATGGTCTGGCCTGAGCAGAGTGTCCGCGACGGGCGGGAATCATGGACGGCGGGCGCAAACCAAGAATGTCTCAACGGCCGGAACTTTTATCGTTTTCCTTCGCCCCGAACCCGGCTTCAATGCCCGAGTCCGTGCCCGGTCACGCGCCCGATCCTGCGTCAGGGCCGAGACATGCGCCGCAACGGATACCGCCCTGGCTGGAGCGCGCCGAGTTGTTCCTGCGGGTCTTGCTGAGGATGTACATCGGCCTGGCCGTCTGCTGCGCGCCGTGGTTCAGAGTGTTCTGGGATCAGAACCCTTTGTTTGCGCAATTTCCTACTCTTGGCGTCTACGCGGCCAGCGGGATAGTGCGCGGCCTCGTGTCAGGGCTGGGGCTGTTGAACCTTTGGTTTGCGTTTCAGGACGCTCTCTGTCATTGGGATGGGTGAACGCATGAAAGATCAGGGACCAGGGACTAAGGGACCGGGGACTGAGGAACCAGCCGCCCCGGTCGCGGTGATTCCCGTAAATGGGGCTGTGCCTGCACCGCTGGCATCGGCGCCGCTGGCTTATGAGAACGCCGGATTTTTGAACAGCTCAGACGGACGGCTGATACGGATTGTCTCAGAGTATTTGGAGCCTCTGGCGCGCTTCCGGCGAGAGAAGATTCAGGACACGGTGGTGTTCTTTGGCTCGGCACGGTTCCGCGGGCGCGAGGAGGCCGACCACGCCCTTGAACTGCTGGAAAACACCGGCTCGACGCGGCCAGCGCCCAGCCATGAGCAGCCAGCCAGTGCGCCTGAGATTGCCGAAGGCAAGGCAACGGATTTGCAGTTGAAGCGTGCCGAAGCCGCGGTGAAGATGGCGCGCTATTACGAGGACGCGCGGCGACTGGCGGGGCTGCTGACGAATTGGGCAAAGCAGATTCCCTCGACGCGTGCGCGATTTGTGGTCACGAGCGGCGGCGGACCGGGCATTATGGAAGCGGCAAACCGCGGCGCTCACGAGGCCGGTGGAAAAACCATTGGGATGAACATAAGCCTTCCCTTCGAACAGCACCCCAACCCCTACATCACGCCCTCGCTCAACTTCGAGTTCCACTACTTTTTCATGCGCAAGCTGTGGTTCGCCTACCTGGCGAAGGCGTTGGTGGTTTTTCCCGGCGGGTTCGGAACGCTGGATGAGATGTTCGAAATTCTCACGCTTGCGCAGACCCACAAACTGGCCAAGAAAATAACTGTAGTCATCTACGGCTCGGATTATTGGAAGAAGGTTTTCAACCTCGACGTATTGGTGGAAACCGGCGCCATATCGCCCAAGGACATTGAGCTGTTCCAGTTTGCCGACACGCCGGAACAGGCCTTCGAATTGCTGCGCCAGGGGCTGACGGAGAACTACCTCGAAGCTGAGATGGCAGAGAGCAAGACGGCAGAGGGCAGGGCGGTGATCGCCGACGAGGATCTGATGAGCGGCGTGACGGTGGAAGATTTTATGGGACCGGACATGGCGAAGACGCGGAAATAAGCGTCGGCTATGCCGCGAATTACTCTTAAATTCTGATTGCATTTCCTAAATTTGTCGGCTACTCTTTGCACTCAAAGGGAGACCCCCTTCCTGCTTCGTCCTTTTCTTTAGCGCCATCTTCCTCGGAAGCCGAATCTTCCCCCTGAGGCCCTGGAGCTATGAACCGCTATTCGCTGGTCTTTGCGCTGTTGGTCGCATCCACCTTTGCCATCCATGCTCCGCAGGCCGTGGATTCGGCCCAATCAGGAGAGGCAGCGAAGAAAGTTGCGGGCTCCGCAAGACAGAGCGCATTGGAGAAGGAGCCGGGGGACTTCATCGCGGCGTTTGTGAAAAAAGCGAATCCTGGCCGCGAACAAGCGCCGCAACTCCAGGTTCTCTTTGCGACCGTTCCTCATCCTATCGAGACCCACCTGGCCGCGGCATTCGACCACGATGTCGCAGCGCTTCAGGATGGTCTTCAGGAATCGGGCTACCTATTTGACAGTTCCTGGATTCCCTGGAGCATTCACGACCGGCGCGAGCTGTTCGCTGACGACGAGAAGGAGAAGAACGCAAAGGACCTGGAAGACAAATCGCCGGGAATTCTGCTGTTTCGCAAGTACGGTCCGCCCAGCGAATCCTATTCGCAGGGGATTGTGGTCTTCCTCCTCGCCGAAAAACCGACGGCGGGTATTGCGGTTTCTCAGGTCACTACCGCAATCGATTTGATGGGCAAAAGCCACATCGGACTTTCGGATCCGGTTCGCATTCTCGGGCCCAACTACAGCGGGTCGTTTGCTTCGCTTGTTTCCGTGATTCGGCTTCTGCACGTCAAAAATCCGGCGGCGGAGTTTGTGATTCGCAGCGGTGGGGTCACGGGCGGGGACGAAGCGGTGCGCACGATCAGCGGGCTTTGCAATAGCCAGCCCACAATCAGGATCGATTTCGGAAGCGCGCATCACGACTTCGGCGACTGGATCAGGCCGGTCCTTTCAACTTTGAGTTGGATGGGAATCGACGGCCAGCGAAGCGCGATTCTCGAAGAGGACGAATCACTGTTTGGCGGTATGCTCCGAAACTATGTCTCGGCCCACAGGCAGCAAATCAGCAAAACCAAAAAGCGCGACGCGGACGCCGACACTGCCTTAGAGGGCCCGTGGGGCCTGAGCTTTCCGCGCGACATATCGAGCCTTCGCGCGGGGTATCAGGAGCAGGGGATCTTCAATGCCTACTCACCGGCTCAGCCCTGGAAGAGATTCCTCAATCTGAAGGGCAATGACCGGAGCGAGGGCGACTCGGTCAGTTCCTTCGGAGGGGCGGCAACCATAGAGGCACAGGAATCGATTCTCTTCGGCATCTCGGAGTTCATCAAAGCTCATGATATCCGCGCGGTGATTGTTTCAGCCACGAACGAAGAGGACCGCTACTTTCTCACTCAGTTTGTCCATGCCAATGACCCCGGCGTGCGAGTCGTCATCGTCGGGGGCACACGCGTCTTCCTGCGAGGATCTACGGCGCAGTTTAGCGGCGACATGATGGTCGACGATTTCCCCATGCTGCCCCGACTGCAGGACTGGACGGGAACCCGGGACGACCGAAGTGTCCGCCTTTTCGCCGACAGCGAGTCCCAAGGGACATACTTCGCCGCAATCGACCTCATGGTGGCACAGCCCAAGAACGTGCCGAAGAATCCCGGAGGAATGATCACCACGCCGCGCAAGTGGTATCCGCAGTATTCGGAGCCCAATTGGAACGGGACCGGGACGCCCGTCGAGCGCCCGCCGATGTATATTGTGGCGCTTGGAGGAGACGCGACCTGGCCGGTTACCGAGGGTTCATGGTTTCCGTGGACTGTTCTTGATCCGAGAGTTCACAGCGCGTGGCGCGTCGAGATGCCCTTCGAGCTTTTCGAGCGCAGCGGCGAAGCGGTTCCCGGGAAAGCGCCGAGTCCCGTGTCGATTCCCGTAGGACGATCCTGGAAGGTGTTATTCATTGTCACGCTGATCGTGACCGTTCTGTACGCCACGTTCTTCTTTTATGCAGACCCGGTGAGCAGGAATGCCTTCGCCAGCTTTGCTCCGTCCCCCGAATGGCGATTCTGGCTCTTCAAAGTTGCGCTTCCGGGGGCGGCTCTCGGAGGCGCCTTCCGGATTCTGGCGTGGGCCGTAGAGATGCCGGCCAACGCATCGCATGCAGCCGTCGCCTGGTGGCGTATGGCCATACTGCTCTCGGCTCTGGCTCCGCTGGAGGTTGCGGTTGCGGCACTGGTCAAGGCTGTTGTGCTGGTAAAGCTTCGTTGGAACCACCGGATGCTGATTGCGTTTTCCACGACGGCGCTGGCTGTTCTTGTTCCCGGCTTCTTCAGAATATTCAGCTGTGATCCATTTGGCGGGCGCGACGCAGGTTCCTTGCTCAATACATATCGGGAGATGTACATCGAATCGGGGCTGTCTCTGGTCCCAACCGGGTTGTTTCTTTTGGGCGCCTTTCTTGTGTGGGCCACGCAGGCAGGAAATGGGGCAGCCGTGCTGGCTGCCTCGCCGAGGCTCCCGGACTTTCACAAAAACCTTAGAATCTCGCAAGTCCGTGCGGAGATCATCGAACGAATTGGAAAACCTTTGCCATTCAACCGGGAGGCCCTGTGGATGTGGGCCGTATGGATCAGCATCGTGGCGGCGCTCACCGCCGCCAATCTGCGTTTCCCTCCATTCCTGGCGATTACATCGCTGGAATCCTACCCGACCACGGTATTGTTTCGGGGAATCTCCGCGGCCATTGCTGCGTTGATGCTTCTGGATATTCTGCAGTTCCTCTGGCTATGGAGTGCGCTCAGGGGCCTCTTGAGCGCACTGGCCAGACACGGATTCAAGCGTAGCTTTGTGCCGATCACAGATTTCAAATGGCGGAATATATGGTCGTTCACAGGCACCTCCCTTCAGGACCGCAGACCGATCGTCGCCGCGCAGAACAGCTGTGCGCTTGATTTGGCGCGGGAGCACGGCTTCAAGGCTCTCCTTCCCCGCGCGGGCGCATTGGAACAGATGCGAGACTTCTACAATAATGTCAATCTTCGCGGAGTCAGCTACGAACAATTCGCGCAGGACGGACACCTTTTCAGAGAAATCATGGCCGAAATCGGCACCAGGCTCTCATGGCTGGTGGAAAGCCGCACAGACACCCTGCCGCCTTCCGGGGTTTCCGCCGACGCCGAGGCAATCCAGCGCGCCCTGGTTTGCGGCTGCAAGGGTGACGGCGGACGCTTCAGTGATGAGGCGGAGGAATTAGCCAGGCTTCCGGAATGGCGGCAGATGGCGGAGAAGCTCGTGTGCCTGATGTACATCGCTTTTATACAGACGGTGATCGCGCGGTTGCACACGCTTTTGTTTTCAGTTGCCTCAATGTTCTCTCTGCTCGCGCTGGGGGTTGCAATCTATCCGTTTGCGCCGTTCACGCCTCTGCTGATGATGGGCATTGCCCTGCTGCTTTTCATAGCCGGGGCGTTCTTCAAAGTCTTCAGTGAGATGGACAGGGATCCGATCCTGTCGCGAATCGTGAACGGCGACGATCGCAAACTCCAGGGAAGCTTCTACACGAAATTCGCGGAATCGCTTGCCTTGCCACTGCTCGCGCTTGCAAGTTCGCTGCTGCCGGGAGGGACAAGCCGGTTACTGGAAGTGGTGCAGGCTTTCCTCAGTCATGGCCAATAGTTGCTGCGTCAAGGGCTGACGAAGAACCACCTCGCAGCCGAGACGGCAGAGAGCAAGGCTCAGAGGGCAAAGCGTCGGACTATCAGAAAATCAGTTGGAAATCCCGTCGGGGCCAGGTAGTTGGTTGTCCTCTAACAGCAGCTTTGCCCAATCTGGAGCCGCATAGCCTTTGCCTTCAACCGACCATTGGGCCAACTGTTTTCCTGTGCTCACGTCGAAAAGAGTGCAGTAAGAGGACCTGTCGCTGTGTAGTGGAGCCTGGCGAAATGAAACCTGGTTCCCGTCCTTGAGAAATATCCAGAATCGTATGTCCTTGTCTGAATCAACTCTGCGGATGACGCGTCCAGCTCGCCAAATATCCAATTGCACTGCGACCGTAAGAGGGTAGTCCGTACCGGCCTCGAGAGGAGTGAGTGTTCGGTTGACGAGCCAGCCGACGGTCGCCCTATCCGGCCCGATCCGTATCCCACTGAAGCCGCCACCAGCCTGCCACTTCTTAGGCTCGATCATGTGGTCGCGGCCATCGGCGGTGAGGATATGCAAAGTTCCTGCGTCGTCCGTGTAAGCCTTGGTAACGGCGGGGCGATTTGTGGCAAATGCGAGAGAGCAAGCTGATGCCAGACAGAAAATAGCCAGGAATATCCGCATTGGGGTATTGTAGTGCGGCTCGATGACTCATGGTGGGGACTTGATGGCTGGAAGCGCAATCGAGGAGTTTCTAAAGCCGGACATGGCGAAGACGCGGGAATAGGCATCCCGACATTTTGGAGTGTGGTACTCAGAGGTAGTGGCGAAGTTTCCGGATAGCCGACGATACGACCGGGATAGCCAGACTGCCACAATGACGATGGGCAACATGGAGCAATGGTTGGCTAGAAGCACCGAACCGATTCAATAGCCCTTCATGCTTTCGATATCTGGCAAACCGAAGGGTTTCTCGGTCCCTGGAAGAGAATAGACCTCGAGTGTGCTGATTCGGTCATTGGTCTGCCAGAGCATTGCGCCCACAGGCATGCCCTCAACCTCGGCGAGCCAGTCGCTTACGAGTTTCTCGCCCTTGCTCCCCACTGGCACTCCGTCTAAAGCAAAGTCGATGGTCGGGCAGCCGCAGTTGCAGCGCCAGACAACGCTCAGCCTGTCTACTTGCGGCAGCAGTCGGCTCCAATCAACGTGGCTATGCTCAATTAGCCATCGGACTAAATCGCGCTCTTGTTGCGAGAGCGGACGGTTCAGAGGTTCCCTAAACTTGCTTGTGACCTCGTGCATACTCAGATTGTATGGGCATTTGTGTCCACGCAGCAGGGTTCAATTTGCACACAACTCCTGAATTACCGCCTAACCGGAAACTGTACACCTGCCGCATTCTGGGGATTTTACCGGTGTTTTGCCCGTAACTTTCTGGATTCCTTGGTCTATTGAAGCTGTGTTAGCGAGCCATTAACCTCCCGTTGATGGTCGGTCATGATACTTAGAGCAGCGATTCCGGTCCGCGAGCGGAGTCACAAGGAGCATGACATGGCCCAATCGACCATCTCCTACCAATGGCGCGATAAGGATGCATCACAGGGTTTCCGGTGCGGCGTTTCGCTGCACAGCCATACCAACCAATCACGCGAGACCCTGGACTTTCTGGCGAATTTCGGCAACCAATATCCGTGGATTCGTCCGCTCCTGTCACGTCTGGAGCGGCGGTCGGAACAGGTGCATGGGTTGCGGATCAACTACGCGGCAAGCTACTGGACGCCGCCGATGACACCCAAGCTGGCATTTGATCTGGAAAGCCGGCAGATTGAAAAACTGAATCTGAAGGCGATGGTCTCGATCACCGACCATGACACCATCAAGGCACCGATGCTGCTGCGCACCGTCCCCAGCGCGCGACAGATTCCGGTTTCGGTGGAGTGGACCGCTCCTTATGGCAATCAGGCCTTCCACCTGGGCGTTCATAACCTGCCGAGCGCCAAGGCTACGGAGTGGATGGAAACGCTGGCCGAGTACACGGCAAATCCCAGCGATAAGCGCTTCACGGAGATTTTGAAGGCGCTCGACGAGGAGCCGAATGTGCTGGTGGTTTTCAACCACCCGTTGTGGGACCTTTATCTGATCGGCCAGGAGAAGCACGGGTTTCTGGTTAACGAGTTTCTGCAAATCAACGGCAACTACCTGCATGCGCTGGAACTGAACGGCCTGCGCAACTGGGAAGAGAACCGCGCTGTGCGGCGGCTGGCCGAACAGTGGAATATGCCGCTGATTTCAGGCGGCGACCGGCATGGCGTGGAACCGAACGCCAATATCAACCTGACCAACGCAGCCAGCTTCACTGAATTTGTTCACGAGATCCGGCGCGAGAAGAAGAGCGACATGCTGTTCATGCCGCAGTACGCCGAACCGTGGAAGCACCGCCTGCTGCAATCGACGATTGATGCAATCCGGGAATATCCGGAGTTTCCGCAAGGCTCGCGCACATGGGATGAGCGAGTCTATCATCCTGATGCAAACGGAGTGGTGAGGCCGCTAAGCGAGCTATGGCCTAACGGAGCGCCGCCAAGAGTGATGACATGGATGCTGGGGGTGGTGCAGTTGATGG
>Ga0181520_10012452_pt1 | contig 10920 bp, 9 predicted proteins | sample PEATcosm2014_Bin_29_FD_132451 | JGI IMG/M metagenome (GOLD analysis project Ga0181520, IMG submission 132451) | Peatland microbial communities from MTU Mesocosm Facility, Houghton, MI, USA - PEATcosm2014_Bin02_30_metaG | ecosystem: Environmental > Terrestrial > Soil > Wetlands > Peat | place...
AGGATTTCGAGGCGACCATCGTCAGTGCCGTCGCTTGGGTCTACATCGCCCACGTCCGAATGCTGACCAGAAGGTTGGCAAGATGCTGAAATGTTAAATTGTTAATATGAGTCAGGCTCTAAGAAAACTAAATGACATAAAATTTCCATTGCGTGGCGCCGTTCACATTAATCCGTCTGGTTCGACAATAGCATCAGGTCGTTGAGGGTTTGACTTGAAATGCTTTGAGGACCAAGACCGATGGACAGCACTGCGCCCCACCTCCTCCATATCGTCGCCTTTGCCGTCAGCTTGAGTTTCGTCTGGGCTTTGCTCGACGCGGCGAGTTCGGACGCCGGCGGCTTTCGCATCGCCAATCGCGTGCCGCTTCTTCTGCTCGCCGGGTTCCCGTTGGTCGGGGTCCTCGAAGGCTTCGCCGTGCAGGACTGGCTGGTTCATGCGGGTGTCGGCTTCGCCCTCTTTGCCGCCGGCGCCGCGCTTTTCGCCTTCCGCCTCTGGGGCGGCGGCGACGCCAAGATGGTGGCGGCGGTGGGATTATGGCTCGGGCTCGGTGATTTGCCGCGCTTCCTGCTGGTGATGTCGGTGGTGGGCGGCGGTCTCGCCATCGTCGCTCTCGCCGCCCGCCTGTCGCCGGTGCCGACGGCCGGACCATTGGGGGCGTGGCGCCAACGCCTGGCGCGGACCCGTCACATACCCTACGGCCTGGCGATCGCCGCCGCCGGCCTCGACTGGTGGATCGGCGCGGCGCGGTCGCAAATCTGGGGGATCGGATCATGAAGCCGGGTGTCATCGTGATCATCGTCGCCGTGCTGGCGGCGGGCATGGCCGCCATGTTGGCCAAGGTATGGCTGGACCGGCAAAGCGCCGCGCCGCGAAGTGAGGCGCCACCGTCGATCGAAGTGATGGTCATGGCGCGCAACGTGGCGGCGGGCACGGCCCTGCAGGTCGACGATTTGCGCTATGAGAACTGGCCGGTTTCGCTGTCCTCGCCGCGGCTGACGTTGCGCGAGGGCGTGGCGGACGGACGGACGGCCTTCGCTGGCCAGATCGCCCGCAGGGCGCTCAACGAAGGGGAGCCCTTTACCGCCGAAGCCACGGCCAAGCGCGAGAATGCCGGTCTGATGGCCGCGATGCTGAGCCCCGGCATGCGGGCGGTGTCGATCGCCATCAGCAATCCCACCGACGTCTCAGGCTTCATCACCCCGGGGGACAAGGTCGATGTCGTGGTGGCGGCCGACCTGGCGCGCGCCGTCGAAGGCGAGCGCCCGCCGCCCAGCGATCGGCTGCTCCGCTATTCCGCCGAAACGGTGTTGACCGATGTCCGCGTCCTGGCCATCGACCAGCAATATGCCCGCAATCCCGACGGCGGCGCCGTGCAAGGTAAGACGGCGACCATCGAGGTGACGCCAAAGCAGGTCGAAATCCTCACCGTCGCCGGTCTGCTCGGCAGTCTGCAGCTCGTGCTGCATGGCAAGGACGATGGCGATTCCGTCCCGCCGCACAGTTTTTCCGGCGACGTCGAAATCAGCGCGGGATTGCGCAACTTGCTCGCCGGGAGGCCGGTCGCCACCGGCGGCACCGTTCTTCGCTTTCATGGTCCGGTCGTGCTGGTCAATCGCGCTGGCGCCGTTTCGACAGAGGAATTCGCAAAATGATCAGGAAAATCGGCTTTGCCGTCCTCTTCGGCCTCGGCCTCGCCTTGTCGGCTCAGGCGGCGGACACCCCGCCGGCCACGCCGGAAGCCCGGGCGCCGCTATCCGACATCATCCATGTGGCGGCCGGCCAGTCGGTCGAGATCAACGTGCCGGAGGAGTTCAAGGACGTGGTGGTCGGCAATTCCGACATCGCCGACGTTGTCGTGCAATCGCGGCGCAAGGTCTTCATCGTCGGCCGCGTCAGCGGTCAAACCAATATCAGCTTGCTCGACCCGGCCGGCCGCACCATCCGCCGCATGCAAGTCGACGTCGCCATCGACACCTCGGCGGTCCGCGATGCCTTGCGGCGCATCCTGCCCGGCGAGACCGCGCTTGAAGTCGAAGCGGTGAACGACAGCCTCTATCTGACCGGCTCGGTCAAATACGACGCCAGCGTCGCCATGGCCAAAACCCTGGCCCGCCGGTTTGTCGCCAACGACGTCAATCTGGTCAACATGGTGCGGGTCTCCAACGACCAGCAGGTCCTGCTCCATGTGAAAGTGGCGGAAGTGGAACGGACGGTGCTAAAGGAGCTCGGTGTCGGCACCTCGACCACCAAGACGATTCCGCTGCTTGGCCATTGGGGCACGCTGTCCGGGGCGACCAGTTCGACCGCCGACCTCATCAACTCGTCAGCCAACACGATTTTCGGAACGGCCACCCTCGGCCTCGGTTCGCTCGTCACCAACCTCAATATTCTGGAAAGCCAGGGCCTGATCCGCACGCTGGTCGAGCCGAATCTGACCGCGGTTTCGGGTGAGACCGCCACGATGCTGGCCGGCGGCGAGTTGCCGATCCCCGTCTCGCAGGTCAACGGCGCCATTTCGGTCGAGTTCAAACCTTACGGCGTGTTGCTTGGATTTACCCCGACCGTTCTCGACCCCGGCCGGTTGAGCATGAAATTGAGCACCGAGGTCAGCTCGATCGACACGGCCAACGCCACCGCCATCAGCCAGACCATTTCCGTGCCCGCCTTCAAGGTGCGGCGCGCCGGCTCGACCATCGAATTGCCGTCCGGCGGCAGCATCATGATTGCCGGTCTGCTGCAAAACGACATCACCAGCAATATCTCCGGATTGCCGGGGGCGATGGATCTGCCGGTGCTCGGCCAGCTGTTCCGCTCGGACAGCTTCCAGCGCAACGAGACCGAGTTGGTGGTCATCGTCACCGCCTATGTCGTGCAGGCGACCGATCGACAGGCCAGTCTGGCGACGCCGTCCGACGGGTTTGCCCCCAGTTCCGACATCAAGCGCTTCCTGCTCGGCCGCCTGCAGGACACTTACACCACCACCAGCAAGGCGCCGGCGGCGGAGCCGCCGCAGCTGCAAGGCCCCTACGGCTATATCGTTCAGTAAGGAGGAAACGATGACGTCTCCCCGCCTCACCCCATTCCTGTTGCCCGTGCTGCTGCTGCCATTGCTGGGCGCCTGCGCCGACCTGGTGGAAGAGGACTACCGGCTCGGCCATCCGGTCGCCGTCGAAGACCACACCTTGGTGGCCGTGTTCGATCGTCCGCGGTTCGGCCAGGACCTGTCGTCGTTCGATCAGGACCGTCTGCGCCGGTTGGCGGAAGAATCACTGCGCCGCGGTTCCGGCGCCGCCACGGTCAGCAGCGGCGATGCCAGCTTCGCGCAAACGCTCGCCGCGCGTCTGCAGCGCCTTGGCGTCGCCGCCAAAGCCGACAGCGCCAAGGGAGGATCGGACGAGGCGACCATCGCCATTCCGGTATGGACGGCGCGCCTGCCGGAATGCGGCCGGTTCGAGCGCGGGATGAATCCCGATTACGACAATACGCCCAACAGCAATTGGGGCTGTTCGGTCAACCGCAACATCGCCGCGATGGTGCAAAACCCCGCCGATCTGGTGCGCTCCCGCGAGGCCAGCGGCCGCGACGGCAACCGGTCCGCCGATGTGCTCGACAAATACGGTCACGGCGCCGCCACCGGCTCTACCCCGGAAGTCATCACCGCTGGCTCCGCCAGCACGGTCGGACATTGAACCATGGGATATGCCGCGATGATCCATCGACTGAGCATCGACGCCTTCGCCGCCTCGCCATCCGTCGCGTCGGTTCTGCACGAGGCGCGGACCAGCCAGCAATTGGTCAAGAGCCGGATGGACGTGCGGGAAGGAGGTTTGCCGGCGGCGATTGCGCATTACTCCGACAAAGGGACGCCGCAATTGGTGATCATCGAGGAGGACGACGCCGATCGCCTGCTCGCCGGCCTCGATCAATTGGCCAATGTCTGCGAGGCGAACACGCGGGTGATGGTGATCGGCGGGCAAAACGACATCCAGCTCTATCGCACGCTGCTCTCCCGCGGCATCAGCGAGTATCTGCCGCGCCCGGTCACCGCCCGCCAATTGCTCGACGGCGTATCGGCGCTGTTCTCCGACGCCCGGACCGCGCCGCGCGGTCGGGTCATCGCCTTTTGGGGCGCGCGGGGCGGGGTCGGCTCGTCCTCGCTGGCGCAGAATGTGGCCTGGCAGCTTGGCCAGCATCTGCGCGAGAGCGTCGTCTATGTCGACCTTGATTTGTCCTTCGGCAGCTCGCTGTTGGCTTTCAACATCGAGGCGAAACAGACCGCGGCCGATGCGCTGCGCAATCCCGAGCGGCTGGATGGCGTGCTGCTTGAACGCTGCATGATCGATTACGACGAGTATCTGCAAATCCTCGCCTCGTCCGGCGACTGCCGGGCCGAAACCACGGTCACCCCGGACGGTGTCGAGGTTCTGATCGATCTGGCCCAGCGTCTCGCCGGTCACGTTGTCCTCGATCTCCCCCATCTGTGGACCGACTGGACCCGCCAATGCCTGTCCGCCGCCGACGATGTGGTCATTGTCGCCCAGCCGGATTTCGCCTCCCTGCGCGAATGCAAGACATTGCTCGATTTGCTGGCACCCAGCCGCGGCGGCGCGGCCAAACCGAAACTCGTCCTCAACAAGGTCGACGTCGCCCGCCGGACCCAGCTGACGCCGAAGGATTTCGAGGAGTCCATCGGTTTGGCGCCGTCATTGTCGATCGTCTTCGAACCCAACCTGTTCGGCGAGGCGATCAACTCCGGCCAGATGGTCGGCGAGATCGCCAAGACTCACCGGGTGACCCAGTCGCTCGGCCAGCTCGCCCAGGCGGTCGCCGGCAAGGCGCCGAGTTCGGGCAAGTCCGGCGGAAGGCGGGGCGAGGGGATCTGGCAATGGCTGAAAAAATAGTCAGTTTCGGCCGTCGCGAAACCGACCGCATTGCGGCGCTGCCGGTCGAGCGTCCACTGGCGGCGAAGGTGGAAGCGTCGCCGGTGCTCCCGCTCGCCGCACCCGATCGCTCCGCCGGGATCGACCGCCGGCTGTCCGACATCAAGATCGCCATTTTCAACGACCTGATCGATTCGGTCGACCCGACCGAACTGGCCAAACTGGCGCCGGCGCAAGTGCGCGAGGAGATTTCCGACATCGTTTCGGAAATCATTTCCATGCGCAACGTGGTGCTGTCGGCGTCCGAGCAGAACGTTGTCGTCACCGACATCTGCAACGATATTCTTGGGCTCGGGCCGCTCGAACCCCTGTTGGCGCGCGATGACATCGCCGACATCATGGTGAACGGGGCGGGCAACGTCTATATCGAGACCGCCGGCAAGATCGTCCTCACCGACATCAAATTCCGCGACAACGCGCAACTGATGAACATCTGCCAGCGCATCGTGTCGGCGGTCGGGCGGCGGGTCGATGAAGCCAGCCCGATCTGCGACGCCAGGTTGGCCGACGGCTCCCGCGTCAATGTCATCGTGCCGCCACTCGCCATCGATGGGCCGACCCTGACCATCCGCAAATTCAAGAAGGAAAAACTGACCCTCGACAAGCTGGTTTCCTTCGGCACCGCCAGTCCGCAGGCCGCGGCCATTTTGCGCATCGTCGCGGCAAGTCGCTGCAACATCCTGGTTTCCGGCGGCACCGGCTCGGGCAAGACCACGTTGTTGAACTGCCTGACCCGCTATATCGACGCCAGCGAACGCATCGTCACCTGCGAGGACGCCGCCGAGCTGCAACTGCAGCAGCCGCATGTGGTGCGCCTCGAAACAAGGCCGCCCAACCTGGAAGGGGCCGGCCAGGTGACCATGCGCGATTTGGTCCGCAACTGTCTGCGCATGCGGCCCGAACGGATCATCGTCGGCGAAGTGCGCGGGCCGGAGGCGTTCGATCTGCTGCAGGCGATGAACACCGGCCACGACGGTTCGATGGGCACCATTCACGCCAACACCCCGCGCGATGCCCTGTCCCGCGTGCAGAACATGGTGGCGATGGGCGGGTACAACCTGCCGGCCGCCGCGGTGCGCGAACAGATCGCCTCGGCGGTCAATGTCATCGTCCAGGCGGCCCGCTTGCGCGACGGCAGCCGAAAGATCACCCACATCACCGAAGTGATCGGCATGGAAGGCGACGTCATCACCCTTCAGGACCTGTTCATCTACGACATCGAAGGCGAGGATTCGAACGGACGCATCGTCGGCCGCCATCGGCCGACCGGTCTCCGCCCCGCCTTCTGGGACCGCGCCCGCTATTTCGGTCTCGAGCGCGACCTCGCCGAAGCGCTTGGTGAAAATCATGATTAGTCCATTGGCCAACCTGCCGCCGGAAATCGCCGGCATGGTCACCTTGATGATCGCCGCGCTCGCCGCCCTGGGATGGAAAATGTATCTGACCCTGCACGGGCCCCGCGCCCACATCCGCCGGCGGTTGGCGACACTGACCGGAACCGGTGGGGCTATCGACGAGGCGCGGCGAAACGGCCGGCATGCCAAACGCAAATCGGTGCAGTCGCGATTGAAAGTGGCGGAAGGCGCCCGCGAGCAGACCCGCGGCTACAAACTGCGCGACCAGTTGCGTCTGGCCGGATTGTCCATCGAACTCGGTCGGTACCTGGCGATCTGTGGGGCTCTCACCGTCCTTCTGCTCGTCGTCGCCAAATTGGCCGGTCTCGGCTGGATGGGAGCCCTGATCGTCGCGATCATCGGGGGTGTCGGCCTGCCCAAGACAATTGTCGGAAGCATGGCCAAACGACGCGTCAAACGGTTCTCCAGCCAGTTTGCCGACGGCATCGACATCATCGTGCGCGGCATCCGCTCGGGCCTGCCGCTCGGTGAGTGCCTGAATATCATCGGCCGCGAGATGCCCGACCCGATCGGCACCGAATTCCGCCAGATCACCGAGGGGCAAAAGCTCGGCATGAATCTGCAAGGCGCGGTGGCGCGCATGGTGACGCGCATGCCCCTCACCGAATTGCGATATTTTTCCATCGTCATCGCCATCCAGCAACAGACCGGCGGCAATCTGGCCGATACGCTGGCGAAGCTGTCGGAGGTGCTGCGCGCCCGCAAGAGAATGCGCGACAAGGTGCAAGCCTATGCCAGCGAGGCGCGCGCCTCGTCCTATATCATCGGTTCGCTGCCGATCGTCGTTATCGGCGCCCTGGCCGCCCTGTCGCCCCACTACATCTCGCTCTTGTTCACCACCGACACCGGCAATGCCGTGCTGTTCATCGGGGCATTGACCGAGATCGCCGGCCTGTGGGTCATGCGAAAAATGACCAATTTCGACATTTAGGAAAGCCAAGCCATGCTGCGCACCTTGATCGTATCCGTCGCCGCGCTGGCCGCCTTCGCCTCGGTCCTGGCGGTGGCGCTACCCTTGCTGGCGCGCAACCGCTTCGCCAGTCGGATGAAGGCGGTCACCACCCGTCGCCAGGAACTGTCCTCCGCTCAGCGGGCCAGTCTGAAAGGCCGGCGCAAGACCGGCCAGGCGTCGCGCCAGGCGATGATGCGAGCGGTCGTCGACAAGATGAAAATGCGATCCCTGCTCGACGCCAGACCGTTGAAGGCCAAACTGGCGATGGCCGGATGGCGCAGCCAGTCGGCGCCGCTGACCTATGTTTTTTCGCGGATCGCCTTGCCGGTCCTGCTGCTCGCGATCGGACTGGTCTACACCACCACGGTGTTCGCCCATCTGCCCCTGCCGACCCGGATGATGATTCTGCTGGCCGCCGCCGCCACCGGCACCTACCTGCCGGCCGTCATCGTCACCAACGCCATTCAGAAGCGGCAATTCGCCATCCGCCGCGCCTTTCCCGATGCGCTCGATCTCATCGTGATCTGCGTCGATGCCGGTCTGTCGGTGGAGGGGGCGTTGGTCCGGGTGGTCGAGGAAATGACGATGTCGGCGCCAGAACTGGCGGAGGAGTTGGGGTTGTGCAGCGCCGAGCTGGCCTTCCTCAGCGATCGGCGGACCGCCTGGCTCAATCTGGCCGAACGGATCGGCCTGCCCCAGGTCAAGTCGCTGGCGACGACCTTGCTCCAGACCGAGAAATACGGAACGCCGGTCGGCCAGGCGCTGCGCGTGCTGGCGCAGGAAAATCGGGAATCGCGCATGTCGGACGCGGAAAAGAAGGCCGCGGCGCTGCCGGCCAAGCTGACCGTACCGATGATCGTGTTCTTCCTGCCGGTGTTGTTCATGGTGATCGCCGGACCGGCGGCGATTCAGGTTTCGCGGGTCATGCACTAGGTCTTGGTTTTCCCTTGTCGTTCCGCGGACGCGCGACGGCAAATTGTCACCTTTCGCAGTTGACGCACGTCTGTTCGCCCGTTGTTATCGAATGATGATCGAGGGGGGCGGCGTGTCGTGACAGGGTTGGGAGACAAGGTTCACATGAAGTGGGCGCCGTGGTCGTGTTGGGAAATTTTCATCATCCTCTTCACCGCCGGCCTGACGACGTTCCTGGTGTTCGATCAGCCCAATTTTGTCCAGGACGCCATTGATGCGGATCTTGTCGTTCCCGGAACATTTTTCTGGGATATCCTGCACCGCGCCGGCGCCTGGGGGGCTTTCGAGCTTCCCAGAATTCCCAGTTTTTTCCCCGATCTTTTGGTCTTTGGGGTGGGGCAACTCGCCACCGGGAGCTGGAAATTCGGTTATTTTTTCTACGGGCTGGTTGCTTTCACCACCCTGATTCTCATGGCCGGCCGGATCATCCAGAGCCAGTCGGAGGGAGGATTGGCGCGCGGGTGCATGGCCTTTCTGCTGTGGGCTCTGCCAATTCTCGCCGTCGAGCTTTGGCCCGGCACGCCGGCGGAAGCGGCCATTCACACCTGGATCTTCAGGCCGATCTCGCACGGCGGCATGTTCGTCCTGTCCCTGGCGGCGCTCGGCTTGGCCCTCGGCAATCTCAACCGGCTCCGCTGGTATCTGCTTGTCCCGCTATTTTTGGCGTCGGTGCTCGGTCTGGTCAGCGACCTGCTGATCTTGTCCAACTTTGTCGGTCCGCTTTGCGTCGCCATGGGCTATTTCAGTTGGCGAAGATCGGTCCGGCCAGCCAATTGCGCGGTTGTGGCGGCCACGGTTGCGGCCGCCCTGGCCGTCGGTCTGGCGATCGATCACGCGATGCCGCGGCAATCGGTTTCCCATCTGCTCATCTGGTCTGACATTCCGTCGCATGCGGCGGCTTTCTTGGTGTCTCCATTCTATCCGCTTGGGGTCGACGCCCCTTTTGCCATTTTGCTCGGCCTTGGCCTGCCGCTTTCCGGGTTGGTGCTCGGCTGCCCGCGACCTCTCTCGCGGGACAGAGTTATCCACGTCGAGCCGGCGACGTTCTGGTGGATCGCCGGCACGGTCGGTGTGCTCGGTTCCGTGCTGGTGACAGCGCTGATGTACGCCGAGGTTCACAGCTATCGCTATGCGGAGGCCCTGCTGTGGTGGCCGGTCATTATGGTTTCCTCGGTCGTGAACAGGCGGGTGCGTGTCGGATCTCGGTTCTATCCCGCGGTTCCCTTTGCCGCCATGACCGCATCCCTCATCGCTCTCGCCGGGTTTCATAAGCCGGCGCTATTTGCCGCGGATGATCCGCTTCTGTCCTGCATCCAGGATCAACCGGGCCTGGAGGCCGGCCTGGGCGGTCTGAACTATGCCAATTACCTCCTGGCCGAGAGCGATTGGTCGGTCCAGATGGAAGTCTTGTTCGACCCGGATGGGGGCGCCTTTCATATCCTTAACGACCCCTACTGGTACCTGCACGACCGACGGGACCCCAGCCGTCCACCCCCCTTCAATTTCATCGTCATGACTCCACCCCCGGATGCGGACGCCTTGGCCTCGCTGCGCCGTACATTCGGGCGGGGCGCCAAAGAGTTCTGGCGCGCCCACCGCTTTGCCGGCCTGAACAAGGACCTCATCCGCTCGCTCTATGGCGCGCCGGATCGAGTCGTTTCTTGCCCGTCCAGCCGAGGCGCGACACGCCGGACCAGCTCGAGTGTCGATCTTTGGATCTATGATCGGCCGGGACAGCTGTTTGACCGTCTGGTCGGCGTGTCGAGACTCTTGTGGCCGTCAATGATTGCCGAAGGACGATCCGTTTGCGCGCCGCCACAGCGTCTGTCCGGTACCGGCGCGTCGACGTCCGCTGACGCGATCACCGTACAACTCGGCACGGCGGGGGGCGTCGCGACCTATGGCCCCTATGTCGATCTTCCGCCGGGGCGATATGTTTTTTCGCTGCTTTATCGCCTCGATGGCCAAGATCGCGGTGGTGACCAATGGTTGGTCACCGCCCTGTCTGGCAAGCGGCCCTTGTTTAGCGGCCCCTTGCCGGCGACCGGCAGTGCTTTCGCCACTGTCGATGCGGAACTGGCTGTACCGGCGGATGCTCACGATCAGGTCGAGTTGGTGACCGTCCTCGGCGGCGCCGGCGCGATCGAGGTCAAGGGAGTCGGCATTTCTCCGGTCGGTGGCGCGGGAGAGAGGCATCCCTGCGGTTCGTCCCTCACCGATTGAGCGCGGTTGCCCACGTGCGGTAGGTCTCGATATTGGCCTTTGCCTGGGCGTCGGTGAGATCATGACGGGTGAGATTGGCCGCCTGTTCGGTGTCGCCCTTCATCGCCAGCAACAGAGCCAGGTTCTCGCGGGTCTGCATGGTTGCGCTGGGGAGGTCGGCGGCGCGGCGCAGGGTGGCGATCGCCTTGTCCAGCTCGCCGGCGACGGCCTCCGACAGTGCCAGATTGTTGAGCACGACCGGATTGTCGGGCGACAACTCGTCCGCCCGCGTCAATACGACGCGCGCCTCCGCCGAGCGTCCATCGGTGTCGAGGGCGACGGCCAGCGTCGACAGGATCTCCCAACGGTCCGGCGCGGCGTCGCGGCCGCGCTGCAGCGTCGAGGCGGCAAGGCCGATGCGGTCGGCGGCGAGGTA
>Ga0181520_10012453_pt1 | contig 10920 bp, 7 predicted proteins | sample PEATcosm2014_Bin_29_FD_132451 | JGI IMG/M metagenome (GOLD analysis project Ga0181520, IMG submission 132451) | Peatland microbial communities from MTU Mesocosm Facility, Houghton, MI, USA - PEATcosm2014_Bin02_30_metaG | ecosystem: Environmental > Terrestrial > Soil > Wetlands > Peat | place...
AAACATCTGTACGGCATTTCATTTTGCATCTATGGATTGGCCGCGGCCTACCAGGCTACGGGCGATCCAAAGGCGCTCGAACTCGCGAAGAAGGCTTATCTCTGGACCGACCAGCACGCGCATGACTCCGAGCATGGCGGCTATGATGAGTGGCTTTCCCGCGACGGCACGCCGATTCAGCCGAATGTTCCCAACGGGCGCGTCGCCATGGGGCCCATCGGTCCTGTCGGCTACAAGTCGATGAACACCCACATTCACTTGCTCGAGGCCTTCACTGAGCTTTACCGCGTCTGGCCTGACCCGGCACTGCGCGCGCGTCTTGAAGAAATGCTGGTCATCGTGCGCGACAAAATCTGCGTCGAGCCCGGTGCCATGAATCTCTATTTCACGAATGCCTGGCAGCCCATTCCCGACCATGATTCCTTCGGCCACGATGTTGAGACTGCCTATTTAATGCTGGAAACGGACGAACTCCTCCATCATCGGGCCAGCGAGAAAACGGAACGGATGGCAAAAATGCTGGTTGATCACGCTCTTGCCTACGGTTGGGACACGACCAATGGCGGCTTTTTCCAGGACGGCACAACCATGGGAAAGTCCGAGAGCCAGCTCAAGGAATGGTGGGTCCAGGCAGAAGGGCTCAATGCGCTGCTCATGATGCACGAGCGCTACGGAGCGCAGGAGCCGGTTTACTTTGCTCGGTTCGTCGAGCAGTGGAACTTCATCAAGAACCACACGATCGATAGCCAATACCGCGGCCTGTATAACCTCACCCAGCCGGACGGCACGCCGATCACGCAGGACAAGGGCTCCATTTGGAAGGGCGGATACCACGACGGCCGTGCGTTTTGGAACGTGAGCGCTCGCCTGCGCAAACTCGCGGCAGGGCCATAGCCTTCGCCTGCATCAGCCGTTCCCGATCTTGAGCGCGTCCTCCGCCGTGGCCGATGGGAAATGGGATACCACGGACCTAGCCCCACGGGCCTTGTGTCAGGGCACGACGTCAATCGCGCCAAATCGATTCTGCGGGTCTTGTATCAGGGCTCGGCTTTAGCCGTGCCGTAAAATCCGAAGAAAAAGGAGCGGGGCTTCAGCCCCTGTCGGCGTTCGCCGAGGCGAAGTCGCGCGCCGAACCCGCCCTCCCTTGTCAAGCCATAAAATCTCTAAGTGTTTGATTCTCCGCATCTTCCATTTGCCGATAATTTCCCCCACTTGGCGCATACTCGTTCCATGATCCGCTTCTGCTCAACAACTGACCAAACCGCAATCGTTCTTCTAACCCCCGCATGCCGCCGCCGGAATCCGACTGGGGCCCTTCTATCGAGCTCCGCTAACCCCGCTAGCTCCGCTAACCACGCTGTGCCAGACGGCTCGCTTCAGGCCCCAAAAACCCGGGGGAGTGATTTTATACACTTTGAATCGCAAAAAATCGACATAACTCCTTTATCATCAACAAAAAGTCTCAAAAAATCGTCTCGATTTTTTACGATTTTTGTTGATTTTTGTGCGCCAATCGGCCCCTTTTACCCCTCGAATCGACCCTCGGCGGCCATCCCGGGGCAGGCGCGCCGGACTGGTGGGGCCGCGGTCCGCGTACGCTTCAGCATGCCGCCGTTGACGGGCTCCGCTGGCGCCGCTAACCCCGCTAGCTCCGCTGCTCGCCTTCCGCAGCCGCAATCTCCAGGGTGTCTCCACGCTCGCTCTGCGTCTCGCGAATCGTTCCGGCAGGAAGCTCCAGGATGCTGTGCGCCGACAGGCACGCCGAAAGGCGCCATGGACCAACCGCGCTGCGCGCCTTCTTGATCCGGCGCTCGCGGTCCAGATAGATCAGGTCGATGGGGAATCGCATGAAAAACGTGTGTACGGATTCGCAGGGCGCGATCCACAATCCTTCGCCGCGCTCCAGGCCGTCTCGGCCCAGCAATCCTTTTCTCCGTGTAGGTCCCGTGTGTGCGGCTTCAAGCCGCGTGGCCAGCACTGTCCCGCGCGTCGCGTTCCTCACCAGCAGCGGTCCCTGCGGCCCGGCTTGCGCGGGCGGCGAAAGAAACTCCCCCACCGCCTTGGCCATCCTTTGCAAGGGGTTCATCCGCTCGCCTCAGAGTGATCCTGGCGTCTACGCACGGCGGCGTCTATTGCTGCGGCGTTGGTGCCCCTGTAGGCACACTCGCGCCGGCGCCCGAGTTGATGGCCGCTCCTCCCGTGCCAAATCCACCCGCCCCGTTCTCGATGATCAACGGTTTCTCCGGCTTCATGCTGTCGATCAGCGTCTCCACCGGTACCGACGCCGATGTCGGCGGTAGCGTATTCTCCGGTGTCTTCGCGTCCGGCTGATGCACCGCGATGTTCGAATTCGGCGGTATGAACGGCACAGTAAAATTCAGCGCTGGCAGCGTTGCGTTCGCTGCAAACGGCGCAACCACTTCCGGCGTCACAATCACGATCAGCTCGGTGTCGTTCTTGGTCCTCTGCTCGGATTGGAACAACTTGCCGATGATCGGAATGTCCCCGAGGAACGGAATCTTCTCGAAGGTATCGCTCGTGCTCTTATCCAGCAGGCCCCCGATCATGAAGCTCTCGCCGTCGGCCAGTTCCACTTCCGTGTTGACCCTGCGCGTAGTGATTCCCGGCACCTCAAACCCTGAGATGTCCACCTCGTTGGAGTAGTCCAGCGCGCTCACTTCCGGCGCAACCTGCAGCCGAATGGTTCCGCGAGGCGTAATGGTGGGAATGAAGTTCAGCCGGATGCCATACTCCTTGAACTGGATGGTCACCGTCGACAAACCGCCGGTTGAGCCCTGCGCCACCGGATAAGGAAACTCCCCGCCCGCCAGGAAGCTGGCTTCCTTGCCGTTGGTCGCCAACACGTTCGGCTCCGCCAGCACCTGCACCACTCCCTTGGTCTCCAAAGCCGATATGTCCGCGCCCACGCCTAGGCCGGGGAAATAGGCCAGCAGGTTGAACTCATTCGACAACGTCGCAGACCCACCGACTCCGGAGATTCCTCCGGATCCGGTTGATCCGCTGCTTGTGATCGATGGCGGCGCAAACTGCGTGGTGGTCACTCCACCCACGGCATTCCCCAGGCCAAGATTGAACAGGTTGATGCCCAGCTGCCGCGCCCGGTTGCGGTCCACGCTGGCGAAACGCACTTTGAGCAAAATCTGTGGGTCGGACTTCGGCACATCCACGTCCAGCAGGTTCACGACCTTCCCCGCTGAAGACGCAATCTGTACCGCGCGCGCTGAGCTCACCAGATCGCTCACCGTGCCCCGTAGAAAAATGTTGTTGTTGCTGTAACTCACCCGGATCGTCTGGCCAGGCAGCTCCGCCCTAAGCTCGCGACGGATGGCGTCAAGACTGTCGCCCGTCACTGTCGCCTGAGCCCGTACCGTCACATTGAAGAACTGGCGTCCGCCGTGAATGTCCCAGATGATCAGGCTTGTTTCGCCGGCAGTTTTGCCGTCCACCATGATTTCCGTGGGGCTGATCGCCGTGGCTTCCGCAATGTCGCCAATCCCAACCGCGACGCGCTGGATCGGTTGCGCGCAGTCGACCAGCACCGACTTTCCAACCGTCACTGCCAGTTCGTTCGTCGAGTCCTGGTAGGTGGCTTCTGCTGCCGGCGGTTGTGCAGCCGGCGCGGCCTGAGCCGGCGTGCTTTGACTCCACACGGCCTGCCCGGCAAACAGCGCCAAGGCCAGCGCGCTGCAGGATACGATGGTGACCGCTGCCTTCGTCCTCAATGCTGCCCCTCAGGTGAAGCAAACTTTTCGTCCGTGGTATGGTTGCCGTTCATCACGACTATCGAATAGGGTTTCTCTGCATGCCTGGCAGGGCCCCTTGCGGCTCGCTCATGTGCTTTTGGCGGAGCCTCATTGCCAAAAAGATTGCTCATGGCCGTCGGCGCAATCTTTGTCATTTGTGTATCCAGCGGATTGCGCAGCACCAGTTGAATCTTCAGCGAATTGGCCGCCAGGCTTAGCAGCTCGGCCTGATCGGGTGTCACCAGAAGGTTCACCACCTGCACTTGTTGCGGCTTGCCTTCGGCGTCCCTCTGAATATCGGTGCCCGCCGAGAGAACCTGGATGTTTTGTAGAATCGTCTCCGTCACGACCCCTTCTGTGGCGCCCTCGCCCGGCGGGTTGCCCGACGCCAGTACGTCCACTCGCATGCCGGGAGTTACGAAACCCGCCACACCCACAACTTCATCGACTCGCACCGCGCATGCCCGCATGCCCGGCGGAATCGTCGGCGCTAATCCGCCCCCGGACCCAAGACTCGCCAACTGGCTGTCCAGAATCGGCTCACCCTGGGCGATCTGCGTAATCACGCCCCGGCCAATCGCATCTTCCGGTTTCAGAATCGCGCCCTTGGGTGGCGCGCCCCCCAGGGTCATCGTAGTCAGGTCACCCGTCGTCAGCACCGCACCCAGCGGAATGTCCTTGGCTGCCGCCACCACCTGCGTCGTTGACACCGGCTTCGACGCCGTCATCCCCTTACTCACAATGCGATAGACCAGCCACGCGCAGCCGCCGGCGATCACCATTGCAACCAAAAGGATCGTCATCAGTCTTCGATTCATTCCTGCACCGATGGAGCCGGCTCGCGCCAACTCCGCCCTTCTTTGCTTGCCTCACCCGTTGCGTCTTCCCGTTCCGCCTCGAGTTTCCTCTCGCATCGCCGCTTCTGCTTCCCGAAAATAACGGTAAATCGCGCCCACTCCATTCATACTGATCGAGTTCGGCGCGCAGTGCGGTTTCAGTGTAGTCCCTGAAAGCTTCACAAATCGCATCAGAATCGTCGCTATCTATCGATGAGGTATCAAAAGTGCTATGGGGGAATGCCTCTCAATGAGCGATTCTGAAAAGGGCAGCAATGTACTCCCTCAATGGACCCGCCCGCCGTCTCGCCGCACTCGCGTTAAGGGGGCTGTTCCACGATAAGTTTACCGTGAATTGACTCGGCAATCGGGGGTCGCGTTTGCATCTTCCGTGTTATAGCCGCGACGTATTTCATGTGCCAACTTGGGAATTTCCCCGGAAAAATTCCTTCGTTCGCATGTTCCAAAAGTCATGGCCTTTGCCCAGAATCTCTAACGGGGGATCCAGCCGTTGAAGCGCTCTTCTTATACGGTTACTCTCTTCACCGAGCAGTTTGATTCAGGCCCTCGACCGACCTCGATTGGGGCTTCCATCGTTCTTCACACGTTGGCAATTGCTGTGGCGTGGTTCAGCATTGCCTACATGCCCCCATTTGCCCGAGTGTCCACGGAGCACTTTCGCGTAAGGGAGCTTGATCTCGACATTCCCGAGGATATGCGTACACCTCCTCGCATTTCCGCTCCCGCCGCCAACGCCGGCGCACATGCCCCAGCTTCCCAAGGCAAACCCTCAGCCAGTGAGCCAGCTCTCCGCGAGGTTGCGCAGGCCTCTCCGGGCCCGCAGACGCTCATCCAGCCCGACATTGAAAACCCGGTCAAGCTCCCCGATCAGATTCCCGTGCCTCAGGTTGTCATTTGGTCGCCAAGCAAAATCACGGTCAAGAAGATCACTCCGCCACCACCGCAGAAGCCTGCGTCGTCCGACGTCCAGCCCTCGGTCGAACGGCCCAATGATGAACTCACATTGGCCGACGTCAATGTTGCTTCCAGTTTTCATCCCACGCCCAGGCCGATCGTCACCCCAAGCACGACTTCCCCCGTCGCCGTACACGTTCCGCAACAGGTGCAGTCGCCTCCGGTCACTTCCTCGCAATCCACGGCGCAACCTACGCCGGCCTCGATTCTGTCCTTATCCAACCTGCGCATGAAGGAAGGAATTGCAACCTTGCCGCCGGTGAATGAGAGTGTGGTCGTGCGTGGGCCGGGAGTTCTCGCGGGTCAGGGGAAGGACGCCTCGCCTGGAAATCCCAACTCCTCCGCAAAGCCGGGACAGGGGGGGGCAAGTCCGGGTCCAGCCGGCAATCCGAACAATCAAGGCTCCGGCGCAGGTCAAGGTCTGGCGTTCAAGGTGTCCGGGCCAGGCTTATCGGCTCCGAATGGCGGCCAGAAGGGTCCCGAACCCGAAAACGGCAGCGGCCCAGACAACCTTGCGGGCAATCAGCTTTCGACAACCACCCTCACTGTCCCCAGAGATGGCCATTTCAGTGCCATCATCGTCGGAAACTCGCTTGACGATCAGTACCCCGAAATAGCCGGCGTTTGGAATGGAAGAATCGCGTACACCGTTTACCTGCATGTCGGCTTGTCGCACAGCTGGGTGTTGCAATACTCTCTTCCACGCACGGTCGACGCCTCTGCAGGCAGCGGAGCTACCCATCTTGACGCGCCCTGGCCTTATGACATCGTGCGGCCCAATCTCGATTCCGGTTCCATCGATACTGACGCGCTGATGGTTCACGGATTCGTGAATCAATCCGGCCGCTTTGAAACGCTCAGTATCGTCTTCCCGCAAGCCTTCCCTCAGGCCCAGTTCGTGATCGCCGCGCTCGAGAAGTGGCAGTTCCGCCCTGCCATGCAAAACGGCCAGTCCGCCAAAGTTGAAGTTCTCTTGATTATCCCTGAGCAGTTCGAGTAACCGGCTCGAGCCGCCTGCCGTATTCCACGACTGTTTAGAATCTTCGCTTACGGTCGCGTTCCCAGTTCCTGGAACATTTCGCCATCTGCCAGTGGCGTCACCACAGGTACCGCTGCGCCTACATACTCCGTCAAGGGGCCGGTGCCGTTGGCACTCGACGATACCCACACGTTGCCCGATCCGTCGATAGCGATTCCGTACGGTGAGAACATCCCGGAGTTTACGTAGCCATTGGCGCCAGTGATCGGGGTTCCGGCTGAATTGAATTCGCTGACGCTGTCGAAGTTGCCGCCATTATTCACTGCCCACACGTTGCCGGCGCCGTCGATGGCGATCCCATATGGATTGCTTAGGCCTCCGCCGCTGTAGCCATTTTTGCCCGAGACAGCCGTCCCGGTTGAAGTCAATTCGCTAAGGCTGCCGACGGCGCCGCCTCGGTTTGTAGCCCACACGTTGCCCGAGCTATCAATCGCCACGCCGTAAGGGGCGTTCAGTCCCGCGCCTGTGAATAGAGTCACGGTGGGCGGCTGACCCGGCAGGTTGCTTGGCACAGCCTCGGCAAGGCTCGCTTTGCCGGCAAGATAATTCGCCGTCCACACGTCTCCGGAAGTGTCGGCGGCAATACCCGCGGGACCCGCCAGGACCTGGTCACCAAACCCGCTGCTGCCGGAGATCGCCAATCCGCCGGATGTGTTGGATTCGAATTCGCTCAGGCTGTTGCCGCCATTATTCGCAACCCATGCATCGCCTGTGGTGTCGATGGCGATGCCGTATGGATTGTTCAGCCCGCCGCCTGTGAATCCGGGAGGACCCGATATCTTTGACCCATTGGAATTGAATTCGCTGATGTCGTCTCCGTTAAAGTTCGCAACCCATGCGTTGCCATAGTGGTCAATAGCCACGCTGGTTGGGTTGTCCAGCCCGGCCGCAATGTAAGGCGAACCGGTCTTCGGAACCCCGTTGGAATTGAATTCGCTCAAACTGCTGGCGTCATAGTTCGGCACCCACACATTCCCGGCGGCATCGATGGCAACTCCGCCAGGCGCAACTCCCGTACCGTCCAGCCCGCCTCCCGTGTATGTGATTGCAATCGTGAAATCGTTTGGCGCATAGAGTAGCGTCGGCTGGAATGCCAGATTCGACGGCACCAGCCCGAGCAACGTTGTCACGTTCGCACCGGGATTGTGGGCGATGTTAATCGCCGCAGTCGCCGTCTCCATCGGCTGTGAGTTCCCGTTCATGGCGTTGCTGAATAACGTGCCGCATGGCGTCGACAAAGGTCCCGCCGAGTTCACGCACGCCGCCAGAATATCTGCCAGTGAATCGATCTCGGCTTGAGGTACTAACCCGTTGCCGTTAGGGGTCGCGGGAAGCGCGACGCCCCGGCCCAGTGATTCAAGGTTGGTCACAGTCGCAAATGCGTTCGGGACATCTGTCGCCGTCGCCAGCGTGCTGCCAGAGCTGGAAACGTGCGTCGCGTCCGTTGCAAATCCGGAGATCGCATAAGCTGTCGTGATTGTCGAAATCTCGTTGAGCACAACATAGGGCGCAGACGAAAGCGCGCCGCACGTCCCAAGGGCTGCCATGAGGCCGATGGCCGAATTTGCACCGCTCCCCAGCCCCGGATCGCCCCCCACGGCGTAAAGGTACACTTGCGATCCCGCGTTAGGGCAAGTGAAATCGCCGGTGATGCTGAATGTGCCTCCGGATTGCGTCGTGTAGTAATAGTTGCCGCTACCATCAACGCTGGTGCCGCCGCCGCTTTCCAGCAGCGAGAGGGCCGAATCGCCATAATGGGTTGTGTTGGCTGCGAAGAGGTAGACATGCGCGCCAACGATCGGCTGCTGCCCGCCGTGCACCATGCCATGCAGCGGCGCTCCCGGAACGGAGCCGGACGCTGTCTGTGTTGGCGTTGGTCCCGGCACTCCAGAGCAGCCGGAAAGGATGAGAACACACGATGCCAGTACAATCGTCCAGGAAATACGCACGGGGGGAACTCCCTTCGATCAGCCGAGTCGCGTCGTTACCCGGTTTTCTCAGACGTTGTTACCGGATTCTCTGCGTAAAGTCAAGCCCACATTCTATGTAGTGCCGGCCGGAATCAGTCGCGGCGTGCTCAGATTGTCTACAATCGCGCGGAAGATTGCCGTCAGCTTGGTAATGTTCTGGTTGGTTGGCGCCGTCGCCTCGCAACCCTGGCCGTCATCGGAGTAGAAATTCGCCGCAGACGAGGCCATCGCCGCTAATGCCTGGCAGGGCTGGTCCCCCGGTCCCCAGCTTCCACCATTCACCCCAACCGAGGCGCTGTATGTCTTGTCCGACAGGCAACCCCCTGAGGTTTCGGCGCCGTAACCGATCGTGTACACCGTCGTCCCCGCATTCGCAGCAGCCTGCGCCGCCAGCACCGCCTGTCCGCACATACCCAGTGCCGACGGGTAGGTGGGTGACTCATAGCCGTTGGGGTTGCTGGTCTTTGTTCCCGTTCCATTTAAAGTGCCTTCCGACGCCACGAGTTGGCTCTTTGTGTTGCAAGCGCCGGCCGCGGTGTTGGCATTCGAGGCGCAAGCCGTCGCGTCGCCGTCGGTCAGCAGAATGATGGCATTCTGCGACCCCGGATTAGCCGCCTGCTGCACCAGCAGTGCCGCCTGCGCCGCGTAGATCACCTGCGCGTAATAGGTTCCTTCGCCGCCCGGCGCCTGGATCCCGGAGCAGTTGCTTTGTCCCGAGTCTCCCGCCGCGATCACGATGCCCGCAGCCTGGTTCAGGGTCGTCGCCGTATCGCTCGTCTTGTAATTGTTCGCAAAACTGGTCACCTGGTAGGTGTCCGCCGAGGGCAGTGTCGTGTTGGAGGGCGGATCGGGAAATGTGTATGCGACGATTGTTGGATTGCTCTGCGGGCATTTCGAATCATCCGGCGCCGTCGCGGCCGTCACCGCAGGGAACACGAACAGGCTGACGCTATCCACGTAGGTCGTGCTTGAGGTGCAGGTTTGGCCCAGCCCGCAGGGATACAAATCGTTCAACAGAGCTTGTATACCTAGCAGTGAGCAGGTGATTTGCGTTCCATTGCATTGGTCGCCGCTGTCCGCATCGTTCATCGACGAGGTGGTGTCCTGAATGACGGCAATGTTCCATGGGCTATTCTGGCCGCCCGCCATAGCCGCCTCCGCCGTATAGGACACGTTCATCTGTTTCATGCCGACAAGTCCGCCGAACCACAACGGAATCGTCGCGGCCTGGGTTACCGACATTGCGTTGTATCCGCCGGTGGCGCCCGATGAAGTCTGGCACGGCACGTTCAGGCTGGTCGACACAGTGCTCAGGCAAAGGAATGCCGGTGTCGCGGTCACGTTCTGCAGCATCGGGTTCGCGTTCATGCCATTCGACTGCGCGCTGTAGGTCGTCACGTAGGTTTCCGCCAGCGTCGTGTTTGGCATGGCTTCCGCGCCGGCCAGCGCCGCCGAGTTCGTCGACGCCACAAGCCGCTGGTACGCGTAATACACGTGCCCGGCCTCAACCGATGCTGCGGTCAGAGACATCATTGTGGATGCTGCGATCATGACCAGAACTGCTGACTGGCCTCTTTGATTTCTCAGGAACCTGCGCATTGATGAAATTCCAAACTGTTTCATTTGCAAATTCCTCCTTTCACGCAGCCTCGGCGCGGAATCCTTCGGCGCTCGGTCGCTTTTTGGGTTGAACTTGAATTCTGTGGGCACATGGGTCGCATGGTTTGCTGGCAGCGCCATCGGCGTCGCCAAGGCAAACTTGAGCATTGCTGGTGCTTTCCCGCCACGGAAACGCAATGCGCCTCTTCGCACGGTGCCGGCGCACGGATCTGCCTGCGCGTGCAGTCGCACCCGCGGCAATTCTGCTCTTCTGGAAATGAACGGTTCGCGGAGGATCGGCCAACGCGAATGAACCTTGGAGACAGTTCTCTGAGTGCGTGGTCAGCGCGAAGAGGTCATCGGATTTGTCCCTCTGCGATACCATAGTGCGGCCTCGCGGACACTCCTGCGACCTCTTGGGGAAGGGGTAACTTCTGCCATCATCGTGCCTTGTTTGATTACTGCAAATTGCACTTTCGTGCTATCGGCTAATTACCTACGTCATAAATTCGTTGGTGTGCGTCAACTATGCAGCAAAAAAGGGTACGGGGATCTCCCCGTACCCCTCCTAACTCCGTCCCTTGTTGTGTTGCTACGCCTTGACCTACGTCGTTCCGGCGGGGATCAGCCGCGGCGAGCTCATATTATCCACAATCGCGCGGAAGATCGCCGTCAGCTTGGTAAGGTTCTGGTTGGTCGGCGCCGTCGCCTCGCAACCCTGGCCGTCATCGGAGTAG
>Ga0181520_10012457_pt1 | contig 10917 bp, 8 predicted proteins | sample PEATcosm2014_Bin_29_FD_132451 | JGI IMG/M metagenome (GOLD analysis project Ga0181520, IMG submission 132451) | Peatland microbial communities from MTU Mesocosm Facility, Houghton, MI, USA - PEATcosm2014_Bin02_30_metaG | ecosystem: Environmental > Terrestrial > Soil > Wetlands > Peat | place...
AACTCCCGCATGCACCCCGGATGATCTGGTGAAAGGTTCGGAGTGTATGGTTCCGGTCTATGTCTGGGAATTGCCTGTCCGGATTGCCCACTGGGGACTGGTTGTATCCCTGGTACTGCTGACGGTCACCGGGACCTACATGCACAGCCCTTTTCTTACTGCGAATGGCTCGCGCGCCTGGGTGATGGGCTGGATGCGCTTCGTTCATGAACTGTCTGGCTTCCTGCTCATCGCCATCTTCATTCCACGCATCTACTGGTTCTTTGCTGGTAACCACTATTCATCCTGGCGTTCGTGGCTGCCCCATACCGCACGCCAATGGACAAGCATCAAGAGCATGATTGCCTACTACGGGTTCAGGCGCCGCAAGCCCTTCGAGGAGATCGGCCACAACTCTCTAGCAGCACTCGCATACATTGTCGTTTTCTCGCTGGTGGCCCTGGAGTTCATCACCGGCCTGGTGCTCTTCAGTGAGGTCGAGGGGGGCCGCGTTTTGAACGTTTTCGTGGGATGGATCCCCTGTGTCATCAATCTCCAATGGATTCGCAGCGCGCATTTCCTGATCATGTTTCTACTCGTTGGCTTCTTCATCCATCACATCTACAGCGCCTTGCTGGTCGGAATCAGCGAAAGAAACGGCGAGATGGAAAGCATCTTCACAGGTTGGAAGTTCGTTCCCAAGCGCCTTGTCGATGAAGTGACAGAGGCTGAGAATCGCGGGATCGCCCCACAGAGGCGGCCGGTGAGAGGCAAGCAATGAGGGAGGATTCGCGATTCCGGATTGCACTGCTGGGTCTTGGCAATCTGATGCGTACCGATGACGCTGTCGGAATGCTCACGTTGCGCAAGCTGACAGAGGATGGCAGGTTGCCAAATGAAATCCGGGTCATCGAAGGCGGAGCACTAGGCCTCGATCTGCTGGAGAGTCTCCGCGACATCTCGCACCTCCTCGTGCTCGATGCTATAGACACCGGCGTTGCTCCGGGCGCGCTCTTGAGATTCGGAGGTGGGGAAATCGACAATCTACCGGTATCGAAGAGTGTTCATCTCCTTGGATTTTCAGATTTGATGTGTGCTTTGCGCCTCATGGATGCTGCCCCAACGGAAGTTGTTCTTCTCGGAGTGCAACCGGCGTCCACGGATTGGGGAACGGTTTTGACTCCAGAAGTGCTTCCGGCCCAACAAGCCTTGATGCAGTCTGCGCTTGAGCAACTCACGCGCTGGATCAGTGTGGCCTCCGCACCCACACCGCTGCCTAAGGAATGTCGAGATCTTGAAGTCTTCACATAGGAAACGTTCCTGCGTAAGATGGCATCTCCAAGTTGGCCAATCGGGAACCGCCGTTACTCCGTTACTCTTTTACGACGTTGCCTACTAATTTGGAGGCGCACTCGCCTTTACGGCGATCTTGAAGGGAGTCAAAATCCCTGTCCTCGCTCGCCTTCACATTTCAAAGATGCTTCTGTAATGCTCGCGCGAAGCAAGAACCGCCGTACTCTTGGATTATTCGAATCCTCTGACAAGCGATTCTCGCATTCACTTTGCCAACGCAGTTCTTATGTAAGCGTTGCTTTGTCGGTTTGGCAACTTGAGACTCTGCAAGATGGATGCCGGCAGCAGCCCGAAATCGCGGCGGTCTTGTTGCATACTGCGTCCCTGAGTTCTTGTCGTCTCCACCGCTTAATAGACCGCCAAAATGCTGCATCGAGCCTTTTCGGCAATGTTATGTACGGTACCGCCCCACACACGTGAGATCGCGCCGGAGTGGTGACGCCGACCGATTAAAAGGAGGTCGGCACCCCAATTTGCGATGTGGTCGACAATCGACTGCACTTCATCGCCTTCGACAATAATTCCCTCAACTGTGATTCCGGATTCTTGCGCGTGTTTTATGCCTTCACTCTGCAAGTTCCTGTAAGACGCATTACGTTCCTCTAGCAGTGCCTGCCGCGCTCCAGGCAATTCAGAGTCCATAAATGCTGCGTACACGGGGAGGGGCTCGCTTACAGTCAAGAGCCGCAGTTCCGCCTTCAACGCCCTTGCCAACTCGAGCCCACTCGAGAGTGAACGCTTCGCTTCTGCCGATTCATCGAATGCGATCATGATTTTCTTGTACATCGGAAGTCTCCTCAACTTAAACTGCGACCTTGCGGATCATGGTATTCACGTTTGGAGCTCCGACATCTTCACGGTCATAAGTCGACTGGATTATCCGGCTCGTAATAGTCGGAAAACTATGAAAATTCAGGCCAATAGAATTTTGGCGAAACCAGGTTGGCGTAGCCACCACTCTAGCGCAGCGTTGCTACACAATGAGTGATTTAGATCACACTTTGCTGTCCAAATCACTCAGCAATGGCTTCGACTTAAGTTAGAGTGATCATTCGGGCATCCCAAACCACTGGCACGAGCCTCTCGGAGACGAGGGGCCTTCGTGCATTATGGCGGTTGTATTCTGCGAAATATATAACTACCGGAGTAAGGTGGGGTCTGGACTGTCGCCAATCCGTGCATGACCCCTCATTTTCTAGCTAGGTCAGGTTTGCCGGTAATCCGCCCGGTACAGTTCACCGGCGAAAAGCCGACTTTTGACGAGCAATCGGCATCGATGAGTGCTTTGGCTATTACGCGGTCACTGAGAATTCAAGGCCAATCTACGGTGCCGGACCACCCGGGAGTTCTTGACCTTGCTACCCTCAGGGTTCGAACATTCAAGGAACAAATCGGCGGAGCCGACGAGGCCGCGAAACCGCTACTGGATGTTCAGGAATTGCTGCAAGCCATCGGACGCGCTTGCGATAGATCCGTGCCAGGCTGAGTTTCGCCGCGTTGTGGGCGAATATGCTGTTGATTACGTCAAGCTCGGTGGAGGAACGACATGGCTGGATTGCTTACTTTGGCGGGTTCTGCTCCTGCACGGCCTCGAAGAACGATGCGCTCTCGCGCAGCGCGTCGGCATAGTGGCCGACCAGCGCATGTCCGCCGGTTGGAAAGAGGATGACCCTCCCGTTGGGCACACTGGCGGCGATAGACTTCGCGCGGCTGGCGGTGCCGAACCGATCGTCTTCGGCGCTAATCGTCAGGACCGGGCAGGCGATTTTCTCAATTGGATACTGCTCATGCGCGGCAGCAGTCTCAAGATCGAACTTCATCCCTGCCAAGCGCGCACTTACCGGCAGAAGGTGTTCCAGAATTCGCCGGACTCGCGCCTTTTCACCAAGGTCGGCGGCGAGGACCACGGCTTGGTCTGTCCCAAGCATCGTCCGGGTCAGTCCGCCAGGCATGACCGGCATAAGTTTCAGCACGGACCAGGCAGCGAAATCGGAGTTGATCATCGCGCTGGCGACGGCGCCGCCATGAATGGTCGTCCCTACCGGCAGGTAATCGGCAGGGACGAGAAGCACCAGCCCCCGGCAGCGTTCCGGATGACGGATGGCGAACTGCAGGGACGACCACGCTCCAGCCGAGATGCCAACGACGACTACCTTGTCGATGCCGAGATGGTCGAGGAGTCGGCCATAGGCATCGGCCTGCATTGCGGTCGTAAGATTGGCGGGCAGGGTTGAACGAAGATAGCCAAAACGGGAAGGTACGATCAGCCGGTAGCCGTGCCCGGTCAGCGCGCTGGTCATGTCGATGCCCTGGTCAAAGCCGCCTTCGGCACCGTGGACAACCAGCAGCGGCTCGCCCTCGCCCATCACGGCGTATTCCACCGTGCCGAAAGACGTCTCTATTGTCTCGCTATGGTTGACGAGACGCCCGCGTGCAGTTGCCAAGTCATGCGCAAACATCGCGTAGATTCCGGCCATGGCAACGACAAGGACTGCGAGAATGACGAAGAGGATTCGGCGCATGATCATACGCAGAAACGCAGCAGAGAGCCTATCATTGGAGACTCAGGAATTCCTGCAGGCCATCGGACGCGCTTGCGATAGATCGTGCCAAGCTGAGTTTCGCCACGTTGTGGGCAAATATGCTGTTAATCACATCGAGCTCGGCGGATGTTAGGGACTCCTGGGCCTGCACAACCTCCACATTGTCCGTCACGCCGGCATCGAAGCGCTGTCGCGTCAATTCCAACGTCTCTCTTGTCACCTGCAGGTTTCTCCGGGCCACTTCCACCTGACTCGTTGCTGCCCGGAGATCGAGGTAGGCGTTCCGGACATCACTTTCTACCAGGCTCCTGGTGTCTTCGAGTTCCGCCAGCCGCTGGGCTAGAGTCGCCTTTGCCTCTGTGATTTCTCCCTCCGTGCGGCCTCCCAGCCAAATCGGAACATTGAGAGTGGCCGCGCCAAAATATGTCGTATGCATCTGCGGGGGGTTTGTTCCGATCCCTCCGTAGTTGCCGTTGACAGTTAGGGAAGGGAATCTCTCATCGCGGGCAGCGGCAAGTGTGTGTTCAGCCGCATGGACCTGCGCCTCGGCTGCTTTAATATCCGTACGACGCTCAAACGCCTGTTTGAGCGCGTCCTCGAAGCTGAGATCCGGCGCGGCCAGGAAAGGCACGTCATCGGTAAGTTCGTATGCGTCGGTTGGAGGGAGTCCAGTTATTCGGGCCAGAATTATCTTCTGCTTGGCCACTTCATCTTCGAGTGAGATAACTCGTTGTTGCTGCGTTAGCTCTTCGACCTCGCTCCGGTCGGCATCGATTTGAGGCGCCAAGCCCACACTTCGCTTTTGCTGAGTCTGCTGAAAGAGTGCCGTCGCGGTGTCGAGTTGCGCGTGGGCGGACTTTACCCTTTTTTCTGTTGCAATCACTTGAAGGTATGACCCGCAAACCGCCAGGACGACCAACTCTCGCGCATCCCGCGCCGCGAACTGGCTGGCGCTCAAGACATCTCTAGACGAACGGTAATTGTTCCACGCGCTCAGATCGACAATCGATTGAGTCAGGCTGCCGCGCAGATCCATATTGTTGAAGGGTCCTATGGTCGGCGGGATTGTAAAGCCCGGAATGGTGATGCGGAGCCCTTCTGCACTTAGGCTGATTTGCTGCAGAGTCTCGGCCAGATAGCCGCTCGCGATTGGAAGCAGAGCGCTTCGCGCAACCTGGCTCTGCCCTTCAGCCTGGCGCACAGCGTTGCTCTGGCCCACAGTCCCAAGGTTATAGTTGAGTCCTCGCGCGATGGCTTCGCGGAGAGAGAGCTTGCCCGAAAACGGCATCTTCGCCGTGCTCGAAGCGCTTCCGGTAAAGGGTCCCTGGACCTGGACTGATGGGTTAATCGTATCTACGCTTGTTGTCGTTCCTGCAATGGGAGACTCCACTGCGGTCACCGACCCGTTCCGTCCTGAACGCCCGGAGAGGGGGAGCGGACTCGCCTGCGTAATCTGCGATATGCCTGACCGCGATGTGACGAAGAAGGTTCCCATACAAAGGATCGCGGCAGCTCCTCCGATCCGGCAAATTGGCGTTTTCTTTCTCTTCCCATGAATCATTTCAAGTTACCCCGTATTAACTGAGCTGCTTTCGGAATCGCCAAACGCTGAGCGAGCCAAGCACCAGCGTGATGATGAGCAAGCCAAGGAAGTTCGGCCAAAGGTCGATGAATCCGCTGCCCTTGAGCGTGCTTCCCCGAGCGATGGTTGCAAAATGGTGAACCGGGTTTACTACTGTGAACGGCTGCAACCACTTTGGCATCGCCTCAACCGGATTGAGCGCTCCAGACAGCGATGAAATCGGAGGATTGACGAAGAAGCACAAGAGCTGCGCTTGCTGAGCCGACTTGCTGAATGTGGCGATGACGGTGCCAATGCTGATGCCGGACAAGATGCACAAGGCGCCACCGCCGAGCAGAAGGAGAATGTTGCCATGGAATGGAACGCCGAACGCAAACTTGAGGACAACAATGGATCCGAACATCATCAGGACGAGCAGCACGAACAGCGGCGTAATCTTGGCGATGATGATCTCCGAACTCGTAGCCGGGGACATGAGCAACTGTTCAAGCGTCCCGGCTTCCCGCTCCCGAACCATCGCCGCGGAGCAAATGAGAGAGCTGCCCAGGATCATGAGCAACCCGAGCACACCGGTGACGATAAACCAGGAGCCGACCAGACCGGGATTGTAGAGAAACGCGGGCTGCAGTTGCACTTGACCGCGACGGGCGAGCTCCGATCCGTCAATTGGCTGGACGTGGACATGAGCTCCCTCACCATCCAGTCCCGCATTGAATCTCTGAATGATGCTTTCTGCATATCCGCGACTAATCGTCGCTGTATTTGCATTCGTGGCGTTCAGCAGGAATTGAATCGTAGTCTGGCGATTCCGGAGCAGATCCCGCGCATAGTCGTAAGGGATCACCATCCCGGCATCGGCTTTGCCCTGGCTGACTGCATCTCCAAGTTGATCGACCGAGGAGTAATAACCCGCGAGACGAAAACTCGTGCTCTCGGTCAACGTCGCAATCAACTCCCTGCTCTCAGGCGACCGGCTATCGTCGACGACGGCAAGAGGAACGTTGGTTACTATCGCGCTCAGTGCAAACCCGATAAGACTCAACTGAATGAGGGGCATGATAGCAAGACTGAACATCAGCTTCCGGTCATGGAGAGTCTGAGCAAACTCTTTCCTGATCAGTGCGCGCAGACGATAATTGATGAGGCGATCGAAAAGCTTTCTCATGATTTATGCCTTCACCTGCATCCTTCTCATGCCGAGCCATGCCAGGCCGTAGAAGATGGTTCCAATCGCGCCGATGATGAGAACCTTGTACCAAGTGGCGGGCCATCCCCCGCCTTGCAAGAGCGCGTCGCGGAGGATCTCGATGTAGTACCGGCCCCAGACGAGATCCGAAATCCAACGGATCCCAAGCGGTATATTGGCGATTGGGAAGATCAGGCCTGAAAACAAATAGACAAGCAGAAATCCGCCGAACGCCACAGCCTGCAAGGCCGCTGCCTGGTTTGGGATGACCGCTCCGACCATTGTTCCAAACGCCGCCACGCAAAAGGCATAGAGGACGGTGGCGATCAAGGCGGGGGTGGGATCACCAACGAAGCTCAGACCAAAATAGGTGAACAGAAGCACCGACATGATCAAACACTCCGCGAGAGCCACAATCATGAACGCAAAGATTTTCCCCAGCAGGAACTCATGCGCGGGAATGCTTGAGACGTAAACCTGCAGAATCGTCTTCAGCTCGCCCTCTTTCGCCATTGCGAGTCCAGCCAGCAGCGGCGGAAACATGGATAGGCCAAGCGCGAATATTCCTGGGCCGAAGAACTTCTCCGAAGAGAGTCCGGGGTTGAACCAGAGTCGGATGGCGGTCTGAATGGGGTCTGCTTGCGTTCCACTGCCCCGTTGGTTGTACGAGATTGTGATTTCGCCGGCATAAGCCGAAACTAACTTCGCCGTGTTTGAATCCGATGCGTCTACCAGAAGCTGGACAGGCGCATTAATGCCGCGCGCCATGTCGCGGCCAAAGTGCGACGGGATGATCAGCACGGCTCGTGCAGCATTGGAAGCGAGAGCATCCTCGGCGGTTTTGTCCACGGGAAACGGGACCACCTTCAGAGTGATCGAAGCACGGAAAGCATCGATAAATTCATTGGACGCCGGTGAACCGTCAAAATCCTGCACGGCAATCGGAAGCTCGTTCACCGTGAGCGAGAGCGCCGAGCTCATTAGGACAAGCAGCACCGTGGGAAGGGCCAGCGCGAGAGCCAGAGTGCGCCAGTCCCGAAAAATCTGGGCCAACTCTTTGCGCATTTGTGCAATGATTCGCCTCATGCATGCCTATTCTGAATCATCGGTGGCCGCCTTGCCCTGCGTCCGCGCCTTCTCCACAATGGCGATGAACACGTCTTCGAGCGAGAACGGGGTCTCTCTCGCGCTCATCACTCGGAGCCCGTTCTCTTCTAGCCGTTTTGTGGTTTCCTTTATGGCGGTAGCAGGATCTTCGTCGGTGATCACATGAAGTCGCTCGCCGAAAAGGGACACCCGCCAGCCTTCCGTTTTGCTTTTCAACAGATCGGCAGCGCGTTGGGGTTGGTCGACGATAAATTCGAATACGTGACCGGACTGCTGGCTCTTGATGCCGCTGGGTGTGCCCTCGGCCACAAGCTGGCCTGCAACCATCATTCCCAGACGGTTGCACTGTTCCGCTTCCTCAAGATAGTGAGTTGTCACGAGAATCGCCGCGCCGCCGTCGGTTAGGCGATTGATCATGGTCCAGAACGCGCGCCGCGCCAGAGGATCGACGCCCGAGGTCGGCTCGTCCAGAAAGAGGATGTCCGGCTCATGCATGATTGCAGCGCCGAAGGCCACGCGCTGCTTCCAACCCCCAGGCAGGCTGCCCGTAATCTGGCTCTCTTTTCCGTTGAGCCCCGAAAAGGAGAGCACCCATCGGATCTTTTCTTCGCGGTCCTGGTCGGGCACGCCATAGACGCCGGAAAAGAAATCGAGGTTTTCGCGAACCGTCAAGTCTTCATACAAAGAGAATTTCTGCGACATGTAACCGATGCGCTTGCGTACGGCTTCCGTTTTCAGGTTTCCACCTGTACCGCCCAACTCCATAGTTCCGCTTGTCAGGTCCAGCAGCCCGCAAAGCATCCGGATGGTCGTTGTCTTTCCCGCCCCATTCGCTCCGAGAAGTCCATATATCTCTCCGTTCCGAATCTCAAGGCTTACATTCTTCACAGCCGTAAACGATTTGAACTCCTTGACGAGATTCTTCGCTCCGACCGCAACTTGTCCGCGCAGACTGCTGTGATCCTGCTTTGCTGGAAATTCCGATGTGTCGGTCTTCTCGCGTAGAGCACGCAGCTTGGCTACGAAAATGTTATCGAGCGTCAGTTCATCGACACGCATCTCGTCGAAAGAAAGGCCTGCACCTTTCAGCTTCTCGGTGATCCACTTTTGCTCTTTGTCCGGATCATGCACCAGCAAGTCGATCTTGTCGCCGAACCGCTCAACGTCGATGATGTCCTTATCAGCCCCTGATCCCTCGGAGAGCACACTCTCCGCTTTCCTGAGATCTGCCGTGCGAAGTTCGATCCGCTTCGCGCCCAAGCTGGCGCATAACTCCGATGGCGTGCCGATCTGAAGGATCGCGCCTAGATGCATAAACGCGATTCGATGGCACCGTGCAGCTTCATCCATATAAGGGGTAGCCACAAGGATCGTCAATCCCTCTGTCGTCAAGTGAGCTAGCGCGTCCCAGAACTCGCGACGGGAAACAGGATCTACGCCCGTGGTCGGCTCGTCGAGCAGCAACACTTTGGGCTGCGGAACCAGCGCGCAGACAAGCGCGAGCTTTTGCTTCATCCCACCGCTCAGTTGGCCAGCGAGACGGTCCGAGAATCGGTCCATATCAAACATCTTGAGATATTGAAGACTGCGATCCGCGATCTCATCCGGCGGAATGAGGCGCAGATCACCGCTATATCGAATGTTTTCCGCTACAGTCAGATCGGGATAGAGACTAAAGTCCTGCGTCAAATACCCGGTTTGGGATCGCATATCCCGTGCAGGGCGGCTCAGTATGTTCGCATTACCGGTGGTTGCTTCCATCACGCCTGCGAGAATCTGAAACGTCGAAGTTTTACCGGCTCCATCGGGGCCAATCAGTCCAAACATTTCGCCGTGGTTCACATCGAAAGTGATTCCACGCACCGCATCGAGGGCGCCATATCGCTTCGACAGGCCGCGAACATCGATGGCCCGCGGCGCGGCGACAGCTTGACGATCAGGATCCGTCCGGTCCGGGACCGCCTGTTCTTCCACCGCTCTATCTGGACTGGCAGTGATCATTTACGCCTGACCTTCGGCCACTTGTCTCCCTGCACCAGAACTTCGCCATCGACTGGCATACCGGGCTTGGCAAATCCGAAGCCGCCGATCAATTGCAGCTTGAGGCCGACCACCTGCTTGACGCGGTCGTCGCGGAAGTACGTGTTTTCTGGAGTGAATGTCGCCTGTGGGTCAATCCTGGAGACGTAAGCGTAGATAGGTTTCTTCGAGTTGGAATCGAGATAGACTCGGGCCGACTGTCCCACTTTCACTTTGCCGATTTGGCCTTCTGGAACAAAGCCGCGCAGATACACCTTGGTTAGGTCCAATAGTGTGATGATCGCCGTCCCTGCTGTTACCACCTCGCCCGGTTCCGCCCCGCGCGTTACCACCGTTCCGGAGAATGGCGCCTTGATGGTCAGGTCATTGCGGTTGTCTTCCGCTTCTGCAAGTTCGGCTTGGGCCTGCTCTGTCTGAGCCGTTGCATTCGCCACTTCAGCTTCCTGCTCCGCAATTTGTCTTCGAACCGATGCGACCTGCGATTCGCGGATGCCTGGGTTTGAAAGACTTGCCTGTGCCGTGGTCAGTTCGCTCTGCGACGCTTCAACCCGGCGCCTTGAAGCCGTAACCACCGCAAACTGTTGATCGGCCGTTGTCGAGGCCTGAAGTCCCTGTTGTTCCGACACAGCTCCCGTTTTTGCAAGGCGCGTATAGGCATCTCTATTGAAGGCGGCAATTTGATAAGCTGCCTGCTGCTGAGCCAATTCTGCCTCTGCGGTCGCCAGATCGGCCTCCGCTTGTCCGACGTGCCCTTCTGTATCAAGTCTTGACTGGCCAACCTGCAACCGGCTTTGCGCTAATTGCTCTTGAAGAACAGCGATTTGTTCTTCGGCGGCGATGCGCCTTGCCTCTGCCTCCGAAAGAGCATCGCGGGCTTGGTCTTCACGCGCCCGAATCTGAGCGTCGTCGAGAATAGCGATCGTGTCTCCGGCATTGACGCTGTCACCCTCGCGCACGCGAACTTCAAGAATGCGCCCGGTTGTTTTGGAAGCAACCGCCGAGTCGTCGCCTTCGATCCTGCCGCTCACCACGACAAGGCTTTTCGGGATACGAGGCGCCGCAAAAAAGATATTCCAGATTAAAAGCGCTCCCGCAATCAGGGCCACGCCAGCGACGCTCATCAGGAT
>Ga0181520_10012458_pt1 | contig 10916 bp, 9 predicted proteins | sample PEATcosm2014_Bin_29_FD_132451 | JGI IMG/M metagenome (GOLD analysis project Ga0181520, IMG submission 132451) | Peatland microbial communities from MTU Mesocosm Facility, Houghton, MI, USA - PEATcosm2014_Bin02_30_metaG | ecosystem: Environmental > Terrestrial > Soil > Wetlands > Peat | place...
GAACCGGAAACGAGGTTACCATTGGGTAGGGTTGCCAGAGCCGTTATGGCGCTGCTGTGATATTGTTTCCAGGTTGCCACGCTTTTGTTTTTTAGATTAAACAATACGATATCTTTTGAGTTTCCATGCTCATCCCAGCCGACCATCGCCACAGTGTTTTTGATATGTGTGGTGGTAAGGGCGGCGATGCCCTGGTATACCCTGTTCTGATAAGAGGTCGATGATTTTTGTGGTGTCGCTTGTGATTGCTGTTCTTCGGTTTTTACTGCAATCGTTGGCTGTGCTGTCACGCCGCTTGTTGATGCGCTTGCGCTACACGATAGCGTTGCTGTCGACGATGAGCTGGCTTTTGTGGCGGTTGCAATAGGGGGAAGTTTGGGGATTTGCGATTGTTTACCGTTTCTGGTGCTGGTAAGTGCGGTATGTTTATGGTTTGCGGTGTCCGTGGCATTGGCGTAAAGTGGGTTTATCCGTATCGGTTTGCCACAAAATGTGTAAGGGGGTGGCGCTAGGGCTGGCCGAGTGGCATAGACTTTGGTCTGCATGGCACATACGGGCACTGATGGTGACACTAAAATGAGTATGAAAATTTTGATAACAGTTGCTAAGGACTGCTGCATAAAGAATTCCTGGCATGGTTAATTGGGTAATTTGATTTTTCAAGGATCAACACCATACAGAACCGGTGGCAAAACAGCAAGAATAGAGAACTTTTATTGGGGGAAAATGCAATACTTAAGAGTAAAAATCGACCTTTAATACTCCGTTAATGCCTCGACTGGATTGAGGCGTGCAGCCTTTTCGGCCGGATACAGCCCAAAAACAAGTCCTATCATTGCCGTGAAAAAGAGTGAGACAAGAATTGGTGTGAGTTCGAGGATAGCTAAAACACCAAACCACCGATTGAGGGCAAGCGCGGCCCCCGCGCCAAGCGCGACGCCGATGATGCCGCCAATAACACAGATGGCAACGGCTTCGATTAAAAATTGTAACCTAATCACATTTCTGGTTGCGCCAAGCGCCGCTTTGATACCGATCTCTTTGGTACGTTCTTGCACGGCAACAAGCATGATGTTCATCACGCCAATACCGCCAACAAGCAGTGCGATGATGGCTGCGATGAGCGAAAATAAACTTACCGATTTGGAAGCTTCTTCTGCAGCGGCGGCGTATGTCTGAGAGTCTTGAATGGTGAAGTCATTAGGCTCCCCTTCTTCAAGTGTATGGGCAACGCGAAAGATCTTTTCGAGTTGGCGAACAACCGCTGCAACCTGCTCCTCGCTATAGGCACTTAGTGAAATATAGAAATTTTTTCGACCGAAATATTTTTGATGGCATGTAAAAGGGATAGCTACTTCCGGGGGCCCGAACTCAAACTTGCCCTTAACTTTTGGCGGTGTGAGGACACCGATAACGGTGAAGGGGATATTGTTAATACGTATGATAGCGCCCAGTGGGTCTTGGAGTTGGAAATAAAATTCTTTTGCCTCAGGGCTTAGTACGACGACATTCTCTTTCTGTTCTACTTGCTGCTGTGTAAAAAATGTGCCGCTCTGTATGGTTCGATCTCCGATTAGTAACGCATTTTCATTTTGCCCCCTGATCTCAGCGGAAGCGCGCTTGCCCGCATACTCCACTGGTTGGTTCGCGATAGCGAATGGCGTTATGTATTGCACCGCGGGACATTGTGTTTTAATAGTATCAATATCATCTATAGTTAGCGGTTTTGGTGGTTTTGCTGATCCTGATCCCGACATCCAACTACCAGATGCGATAAATACACTTTTTGCTCCATAGGCAAGCCACTGATCGCGTGCCTTAACCTGAGCACCCTTACCGATGGCTGATATCGCAATAATTCCCGTAATGCCAATAACGATACCAAGGAGGGTAAGTAATGATCGCAATGTGTGGTGACACATGGCACGAAAGGCCATGAGCATGAGCATGTGTGTTATCATAAAAAACCTGCTATTAACTACCAGCAATTTGCTTGGCAATCTTTTTCATCTCTTCTGATGCTGTCATATCATCGGCAATAATATCATCCGTTGCGCTTACGCCAGAAAGAATCTCAAACCATGCGTTATCGGTTACGCCTATCTCAACGCTCTTTTCTACAAACGATTTGCCATCGACAACCCACAGGATTTTAACCGGATGCTTACCTGTTTGTCGTAACAGGGCCTTCTTCTTTTCTGGATCAAGTGGCTTGAAGTCATAATGTAGAACCTTGGCAGCGCCCTCCAAAACTTTGCTGTTAAGTTGAAACACGAGCCCAGGAACGGCAAGTACCTGCTTAGCTTCGGCAATGATTGTTTTGGCATGAACGCTCATGCCTTGGCGCAAGAGCCCCTCGTCATTGTTGAGTAAAATTTCTGCCTTGTAGGTGACTTGATTTGTCTGCTTTTCAGCAGCGGATGGTAGCTCCGCCTTGCTCTGACCAATGAAATCAATGGTCCCCTCCCACGGTGGTCTGTAGGGATAGGTGTCTACGGTGATTTCTGTCGCCATACCACGTTTAACTTCACCGATTTTGCTTTCATCAATGTAAAGCGTTGCCTTCATAACGCCTAGATTTTTGGCGATTTCAAAGAGCACTGACGGTGTCGCCGCTGATGGGCTTACCGTCTGGCCTTGTTCGACGGGAATGGAGACCACAACGCCATCTTCTGGAGCGCGGACAAAGGTTTGTTCGTATAAAAACTTTTCTTTGTCATAGGTTGCTTGATTGGTGGCTACTGTAGCAACGGCCTTCTCGTATGTCTGTGTGCTTTGCTCGAACGACTCTTGCGACAGTTGTCCGGCTTTATACAACACCTTGTTACGTTTGTGCACCGCTTTTATAAATGTCAGGTCAGCTTTTGTTGTATCAAGGGCCCCTTTGGCTCTTCGCATCTCAGCATCACCGCCGTTTTGATTTTCAAGTTCGGCGAGCAGCATGCCCTTGGTGACTTTCTGCCCCTCTTTAACATGGATCTTTTTTACGGTTGCGGTAAACAATGGGCCAATCTTAGAGGTTCCCTGCGCCTCCAGTGAACCCTCGGCACGCACAATGTTTTGGATATCACGTTTTTCAGGTTTCTGTGTTTTAAAAAGTATCTGCACCTGCTTAGGGAATAGTGTTTTATACCCAAACCACACAACCCAACCAAGACCAAGAAATCCAATGATAAGTACGACTAAGCTTTTTATACGCATGGATGCGTCCTTTCCAAAAAAACCTTTTCAAAGGAAGGAATAGATACAAGCAACGTAACATCTTTTTTGTAACTTTCCTAGACTAAAGCCTTCCAATTTTCTTTTTCAATGATACATTCAAGGTAATGTCGAAAAAATCATGCAAACCAAATCATTGTAGCCACAAACCTTGTCCCCAAAGATGTTTCCGTGACAAGGAAACATGGAAAGATAGAGCGTTATATGGCACTTCTCGAGGCAAAGAGATTAGTTAAAACGTTCAAGATGGGTGAGACCACCGTCGTGGCTCTCAAGGGTGTTGATCTCGCTATCGTCGCGGGCGAATTTGTCGCCATTACCGGATTTTCTGGCTCAGGCTAATCGACCCTGATGCATCTGCTTGGTTGCCTTGATACGCCAACCTCAGGAACGTACACCATTGATGGTGTTGATGTTTCGCAAGCGGGGCATGATGCGCTTGCACACATACGTAACCAAAAAATTGGCTTTATCTTTCAAAAATTTCATCTGCTTGCTGATTTAACGGCGCTGGACAACGTTGCCCTGCCACGCATTTTTGCTGAGGCTCCCGAAGCGCAAGCGCGCGAGGATGCCAAAAAATTGTTGGATATGGTTGGCCTTGGCCATCGTGTAACGCACTATCCATACCAATTGTCTGGTGGTCAGCAGCAACGTGTTGCTATTGCGCGCGCCCTTATCAATAACCCCTGCATCATTCTTGCTGACGAGCCAACAGGAAATTTGGATTCAACCTCGGGCAGCGCTATTCTTGAGCTCTTTAAAAAATTAAATGAGCAACAGGGTGTTACCATTATCATTGTTACCCATGAGCATGCCATTGCTGCAAAGACCAAGCGCATTATCGAATTGGTTGATGGCAACATAATAAGTGATAAAAAGACGTAATAAACACGCTCAATCTAACATAACCCTTAAAGCGCTATTTGCTTTGGGCTCGGGATTGTTATGAAGAAACTAATTTTTATTTTGTGCGCGGTGCTGCCATCCGCCTTCGTTTTGGCAGAGCTACGGCGCGATGAGGTATCACAAAAAGGCGGATGCCGCGTCGTAGCCCATGGGCAAAGACGGGCGTCAACCGGTGCTTCCACCATGCATCTAGAAGCTGACTGTATTAGGCAACTCACGATGGAAGATGCCGTTCAAATGTCACTTAAACACCGCCCAGACCTTGAGGCGTTACGGTATGCAACGCAGGCAAGCAAGTCTGGGGCCAAGGCGGCGATTGCCGGTTATTACCCAACGATTACGGTAGGGAGTACGTTTTCCCAGAATGACAATCAAGTAGCTCCCACCAATCTCACCGAGCTCGATGTTAAGCAAACAATATTCTCTTTTGCAGGGCCGCAAGAAAAATATCGCGTGGCTAAAAAGCTGGCCGAGGTTAGCGAATTGGATGAGGATATCAGGGCCCAAGAGATACGGCTTGCTGCGGAGTCGGCGTTTCTTGAGGCATTTTATGTGCAAGAGCGAGCATGCTATATCCAAGCGCTTTCGTGTTCATCAGAGGCAAGTTTTAAGCTCGCATCTGCTGAAAACAAGCTGCAGCGCACGGACAAGGACGCCTGGCTTGATAAAGTTGAAACCTTTGCAACCAATCTGAAAACCATTCAGCAATTTGATGTGAAGTTGGATCAAGCGTACCGCAAGCTCGAGTTTCTCACTGGGCAAACACTGCTGAGAGAAACAACAAGCAAGACGAAGAAGGGTGTGCACACGGAGAAAGAGCGGGCTCAATTAGTTTGGCAGCATAAGAAAAAGATAGTTCTTGAAAAGCTTGAATCGTATTATACCTATGCTCTTGCCAATCGCCCCGAAATCAAACAATATGCCAAACGGGCAGAAATGGAACATGCAACCATGCGTTTGGCGCAAGGCAGTAGGCTTCCATTAATTGGTGCATCGGCACAGGTAATGTTTGATGAAAGTAAATCAGTGGTAGATCCTGAAAGCCAGGAGGTGATTTCTGGAAAGACTTCTTGGAACTATTCGATTGGGCTCAATTGGACGATTTTTGATGGTATGGTGCAACAACATGCAGAGCGGCAGGCAAGAGCAAATCGCATGAAAGAGATATTGAATAAACAACAAGCAATTTTGACGATTAAGCAAGCCGTGCAAGATCTGTACAGTGAGCTTTTAAGCAAGCTTCTTGAGCTCCAGGCGAAAAAGATAAAGTATGTTCATGCGCGCAATACGTTTAAGCTGAGCAGCCAAAAATACGAGCTCGGCAAAATCGCAGGCAGCGCATTCAAAACGGCAGAAACGGCGTGGAAGGATGTCCAGCTGGAATGGATTCTAAGCAATGTTGCTGTTGCACTCGCGGAGCAAACCCTTATTCGGGCGTGCGGTTATCCTGCCGCACTTGGCTAGGCAAGAAGGAATCCGCATTCCTCGATCCGCCTACGCCCTAACGTGGCTACGGCGTGACAGGTACATTTTGCTACGCAAAACACTCCCGCCTACGCGCTTCGCGCTATGGCGTGGCAAGCGGGACGAGCGGATTAAAAATGCCCGCTCGTGGTGAGTGCGAGCCTACGGCGAGCGTACCTGTCCCGTCAGCTTGCCACGTCGAAGTTCTAAGAACGGAGACGGGTAGTCACGTCGTAGCCGAAGGCGAAGACGGACGAAGACGGATCGAATCATCGCCCGTAGGGCGGCGGGCATGGTTTCGAAAGAAGTTTAATTTTTTAAACAGAGTACACTCATGGCACGTAAATTGGTTCGTGACAACATTCCACATATAGTTGAACAAGCGGGGCGTCGCGTACAATCGTATGTTTGCAGTGAGCAGGAGTTTAAGGAACGCCTGCGCGATAAACTCCAAGAAGAGGTGAACGAGTTTTTACAAGACAATACGGTGGAAGAGTTAGCCGATATTCTTGAAGTGGTCTACGCGCTCGCTAATCTTAATCACGTTTCGCCGCAGCAATTAGAGGTACTGCGAAGCCGCAAGGCCCAGGAGCGGGGTGGTTTTAGTAAGCGCATCGTAATCGATAATCTAGGGTGATAAGGGCGTTATGGCTTTTGGAGTCGCTTACTTTTCGACAGTCCATATACCATTTGCCTGTTCGCGTGCGTGCACAACGGCCCTAACGGCTGCTTGTGGAATCTGTTGATTGCCATAGATGTGTGGAAAAAACGTTCCACCTGGTTTGTTTTGTTCTAGACGAACCGCTAGCCCGTGTTGTTGTAACACCGTCCTATCAAGCTCGAGCAACACAACCTCCCCATGTTTCTTAAAAAATTTTTGCAAAATTGTGTGCGCTTGCGTTCCGAGTGAGGTATGGATAATCCCGTCTTTTTTGTCCAAGTCGGTTAGTATTACACAATCGTGCGTGCGTGACGGATTGTAGCTTGCTGGTACTACAATTTTATAGATCGCTTCCGGGTTTAGGGTTAGGTGCGGTATGTGTGTGCGCTTGTGCAGGTAGATGCCGATGACGATGGTGATGATGAGCATGAGGGCAATTAATATAGTTGCTTTCATCAAGGTCCTTTGGTTATCGCCGGTAAACGGTTGTCTTAAACGCACCTTCGTAGATTGTGGAATAAAATTCAACAACGTCAATAGTAAAGCAATTGGCTGCAAGGGTCGGTTCGACTTTAAGGTAAGTCCAAACCGACCCAATTTTTATGCGCTCAATACCATTTGTTGTCAAAGATGCTATTGTCGTGGCAGATGAGTTGTTTGCGCCGATGAGGTGCTGAGTGATGTTAGGCTACTTGAGCTTGAGGCTGTGGCGGCAAGGGTAGCATTACTGGCTGTTGTGGTTTCGCTCTCCTTACCATCATCAAGAATTCTATGTAACAAATCTTGGTCTATGCCGCGTTCTGTAAAGACTTCACGCGCAATATGTTGATTTGAAATGCCTGGTTCAAGGGTAAAGGTTCTTTGTACCTTGTTATTAACAACACTAACCGTGCCACGCCCATTCATTACAACAGGAACGCGATAGTTAATATAACGACCGTTGGTATCAGCTTCGAGTTGTGTAAGTGGCTGAAAGTGTGTTGCTAAAATACTTATGCTGTTAGGAAAGTAACATAATGTTTTGGCAACTTTGTAGCCGAGCTCTGTTCCTTCTGCGGGTGATGTTCCACTAAAGAGTTCGTCGAAGGCGGCAAAGCTTAGAGCGTTCTTTTTGGCGAGGTCATCTATTTTGCGAACATGTTTGAACACGCGTCCTGCTTCAGCTTGAAAGCGTGACTCTTGGTCAACTTGGCTATCAGCAACGTTCATATATGTTGCGATGGAGCTAAATATCGATGTGGTCATTGCCTGAGCAGGGGCTATGCCAATACTTTGTGCAAGAATAAGTGCTATAGCGATACTTTTAAGAATGGTTGACTTACCAGCTGAGTTTGGGCCTGTGACGAGCATGTTTGGAACTTTATGGTCAATACCCAAAGCAACGTTATTGGGGACGACATGTTCTGGGCCAACAAACGGTGACCATGCATTTTTAAGTTCAATACGTGGTGCACCCGTTTCTACATACGTTGGAAAGCAATACTTTACGCGTTGGCTTTCTGACGCCTTCAATAACTTAACGATGGCCATGTGTGCATCAATTTCGGCTAGACCAGCCATGGCGGCTTCTAGATGGCGTGTTGCTTTTTGCACAAAACGGTAGAGAGTGAAAACTTTTCCACGATTAAAAAAGATTGAGAATTGCTCAAGCGAGCGCTGGTCAAATGTGCCAGTGTTGAGTAGTTTGAACATTTCTGCGACGGTACTATTTTGCTTTGGCAGTTCATCAAAAAGACGATGCATATTTTTAAAGAAGGCTAAGTTTTCCACGATATTTTTTTCTGATTTAAGAAGATTGTAAATCTTTTTCATTGTGCCAAAGTAACGAGCAATGCGTACAAATCGTTTACGTAGAAAATTGTCATATAAATAATCTACTTTAATTTCTGTGGTGTTGTTAGGGATTGTGTGGAGGCCATACAATGTTCCAACACAAGCAGTGATGCCTTGTGTATATTGGTTTGGTATGAGGAAGGCCGAATAAAATAGCAAACCGCATGCTGCCATTGTTTGGTTGGTAAAACCAGATGCTATGGCCGTAAGCGTTCCGCCAAGAGGAACCCCGAAGGATGATAATGCAAACATAAAAAACATAAATGGCATAGCTAGGGTAAAACCATAGCTTATAATGCCTTGTATTTTACTTAGAGCTTTTTTTATGCTCAAAACAGTGGTGCTATTGTTGAGACAATTTGATATGGATGAGAAACATTTGCTCAAACCTGGACATGCGGCCCATTTGGTTGGTGGGAAGTACGAGTGCGCTCTGATGTAGGACATCAAAATACCCTCGGTGCCTGATAAAAGGCCAACAACATCGGTCTCGTCGATTGCGATATCCTTGTAGCACGCCTCAAGTTGACCTAGCAACTCTTCATTGCAGTACAGTAGCTTGGTGGTATCCTGTCGGGCCTTAAGCACGCTGGCATCATTTGTTGGACGTGCAATCATTCCTATTAAAAAACTTTTGCCGAGCTCGGTTTGCGTATAGTTGTTACTGATAATATTGCCAAGACATTGAGATGGATTATCAATGCTACCGCATAAAAGATTTAAGTCTGTCCATGTTGTGGAATCAATTACTGGCGTGGCAGGGCGTGTCCATGGTGTTTTTTGTTCTGCTTCAGCTGCACTAAGAATGTTAAAGGCACGTTGACATTTTACGATCTTGGTAGGGTTGTTAACCTCCTCGTTGGTGAAAAAGTCGTAAAAGTCCCGATCATTTGCTTGTTCGTTGCCACACATTTCATCAAATGTTCTTCGGGTTTCAATGGGAATGGATCGTTGGTAGCGTTCAGCAATCTCGTTACATAGGGGGTTTTCTGGTTGTTTATCAATATCCATGACCACATCTAGGCTGGCGGTATCAGAAGGAGCTGCTGCGTTGGAAGAACTTGTTGATGACGAGCTGGCTGATGAGCTGCTAGAACTAGAAGAACTTGCTGTGATACTTGGTGTTTCTCGTTTTTCTTCTTTCTTAGCTTCTTTAGGGTCTTGCCTGTCTTGCAATCGATCCATATCAATGGCAACGCTTATCGCTGCTTGTTCATCACTCGTCGGAAGTTGTTGATACTTCATTGCCAATGCTGATGATGTGAGACAGCTTAGCAATGCCATTGCATAGCAAAAGTTTAGATAACGCGTTATGAAAGACAGCTTCATAGAGCCTCCATTTGAATTAAAAATAGAAAAACATAACCTCACCACCAGGCTACCAGGATAGGCTATTTGTGTCAAAAACGAGCAAAAAGAGTGAGTTTTTGTCAAGTTGGCAAGTTTATAAGATTTTGTCTGCTTGGCTGGCGGTTGAATTTTTACCATAGTGTGGTAATATTATTACCATTACATGGTAAAATTTTGACCATTAAGGAGAAAAAACATGATTTTTCATCGTAATATCGCCCCAAGGCTTGAAGCAGCACTTGCCAGAAGCCCAGCCGTCCTGCTTACCGGCCCTCGCCAGTCCGGTAAGACAACTTTGATGAAGGAATTGGTTCAAAAAAAGGGCTATGCCTATGTCACGTTTGATGAGCCGGGTCAACTCAATGCCGCCAAGAATGATCCGCTTGGCTTCATTAAGGGTTTGCCAAAACCGGTGATTTTGGACGAGGTGCAGTATGTCCCGGAGGTATTTTTACCCATCAAACTGGTGATTGATGAAAACAGAACTCCCGGTATGTTTGCGTTAACAGGCTCAGCCAATCCGTTACTCATCCCACGTCTTGGCGATGCTTTGGTTGGTCGCTTAGAAATTTTGAACCTTTTCCCGCTTTCACAGGGTGAGCTGCGTGGCAAAACCGAGAACTTTGTTGAACGTGTTTTTAGTGAGCAGCTGCCCGAGGCGGGTGCCGTTGAATCTAAGGTAGAGATCATTGCCCGCCTCATGGTCGGCGGTTATCCGCTTGTCCAGGGTGTGAGCGATCAAGATCGTGAGGCATGGTTTGCGTCATACATTATGACCATTTTGCAACGTGATGTTTCAACCCTTGCCCATATCGAAGGCCTCCATAACTTGCCGCACCTTTTGCAACTACTGGCGACGCGTGCAGGCGGGTTGCTCAATACGGCAGAGCTGGCACGTACCTCTGGCATTGCCAATACGACGATGCACCGCTATCTTGCGTTGTTGCACACCACCTTTTTAATACAGTTTCAACAGGCGTGGAGCGCCAATCTTGGCAAACAGTTGGTCAAGTCGCCCAAAGTTTACTTTCTTGATTCCGGATTGTTGTGTCATTTACTTGGCGTCGGTGTAGCACGCTTGATGGGTGATGATAGGCTTATGGGCGCTGCATTTGAGAACTTTGTGGTCAGCGAGATTGGCAAGCAGCTCAGTTGGAGCGCGCTGCGCGTTAAAAGTTTTCATTACCGTACGCAAGCAGGAAGTGAAGTTGATTTGATACTCGAGGCACCCGATGGGAGCATTGTTGGCATTGAGATCAAGAGCGGGGAATCGGTTAAGGCTGACGCTGTTAAGGGGCTTACAGCGTTACAGGATTCGCTTGGAGATCGTTTCGTTCGTGGGATAGTTCTTTACACAGGAGCGAGTGTTATCCCCTTTGCCGAACGCATTCATGCGTTACCCGTCAGTTCGCTGTGGGCGTAGCAGCTAATGTTTAAAGGTGCTTATGATGCCTAGAAAAAGATCTTCGAAAAATTCTAC
>Ga0181520_10012459_pt1 | contig 10916 bp, 6 predicted proteins | sample PEATcosm2014_Bin_29_FD_132451 | JGI IMG/M metagenome (GOLD analysis project Ga0181520, IMG submission 132451) | Peatland microbial communities from MTU Mesocosm Facility, Houghton, MI, USA - PEATcosm2014_Bin02_30_metaG | ecosystem: Environmental > Terrestrial > Soil > Wetlands > Peat | place...
CAGGGCAAAGTGTCCGCATGGTAGAACTGCGTTGCGCCGTTCCAGAATTCATGGTGGTCCAGAAACGTCACCATTGCCCGCTCAAAGTGACCGTCCAGGTCCCCCAGTCTTTCGACACAGGCTGTGAACGCGTCAGGCTCTTGCCGGAACTGGTATTTCGCCTCATCCCGGATCGCGCACCAGCCCTTTTCGCAACTCAGCGCATGAATCTCGCGGAATTTGGCATCCATCTCGTTGCGCTGGCCCTCCGGCAGTTCCAGCCATGCAGCAAACAGAGCATCTATCCGGGTTTCCTTCATGTCCGTAAAGTTCAGCTCGCCGAACAGCCCCCGCGCATGGAAGTAGCGGGCAAGCAGTACATTCGGCATCTGCCGGAAAAAATCGCGTGTGGAGTAGTGACTGCCCATATCCCCCTCCGCCACAGAGCACAAATCCGGCGCGCTCTTGGACATAGTAGGATGTTGCTGTACATAACCATACCGCGAATTTGAACCCTATGCGTGCGTTCTGACGACGCCGGAGCCAGCCTGGAGCGTACTGTCGGTGCAATTGCATTAAGAAACTCCTAGGCGTGGCTCCGTGCTCCTTCAGGAGGAGCGAAAACATGAACGCAGTCGAAATCGAAACAGCGGTATCAACTCTGGCAAGTCAGCCGTTCGATACGACTGAGTTTCCGTTTGCCTTTCTGGCGGCGTTCGACAACAAGGAGACCACCCTCAAGCGGCTTCGGAAGGGCGAGACCAACGGCTCGGACCTGGTCGGGGGCGTCCTTCAGCGCAACAACATCCACATCGCCACCTGCGCGTCCGGGCAGGTAGGCGAGACCCTGCGAGCGCTGCGGTTGAGTCCCAAGACCGCCGCAGCCAAGGCCAAGTTCATCCTGGCCACGGATGGCGAGACGCTTGAGGCCGAGGAACTTGCCACCGGCGAGACGGTCGCCTCCGAATACAAGGACCTTGCCCAGCACTTCGGATTCTTCCTGCCGCTAGCGGGCATTTCCACAATCGCAGAGATCAAAAATGACCCAATTGACATAAAGGCTACTGGGCGGCTCAACAAGCTCTACGTTGAATTGCTGAAGGAAAACCTGGAGTGGGCCACCGAGGCGCGGCGGCATGACATGAATCACTTCATGGCCCGCCTCATCTTCTGCTTCTTCGCCGAGGATACCGACATCTTCCGGGGCAGCGGCACGTTCACAAGCACGATCGATCAGATGAGCGAGCGCGACGGGACCAATACCCATCAAGTAATTGAGACTCTTTTCCGCGCCATGAATATCGATATTCCCGACCGCGCCTCCGCCAATCTTCCAGGTTGGGCCGATGGCTTCCCTTATGTAAACGGCGGGTTGTTTTCGGGTAGCACGAATGTGCCCCGTTTCTCTCGGATCGCACGTAGCTACCTGCTTCGCGCAGGCGAGTTGAACTGGCGCGACATCAACCCGGACATCTTTGGCTCCATGATCCAGGCGGTCGCGGATGAAGGCGAGCGCGGAGCCTTGGGAATGCACTACACCAGCGTTCCCAATATCCTCAAAGTCTTGAACCCGCTCTTTCTCGACGAACTGCGGGCGCAACTGGAAGCGGCGGGCGACAATCCCCGAATGCTGCTGAACCTGCGCAAGCGAATGGCTCGGATTCGCGTTTTCGATCCGGCCTGTGGCTCGGGAAACTTTCTCGTCATCGCCTACAAGGAGATGCGGGCCATCGAGGCCGAGATCAACCGCCGCCGAGACGAGGAACTTAACGCTTCGGAAATCCCCATCGAGAACTTTCGCGGCATCGAGGTGCGCGACTTCCCCGCCGAGATCGCCCGGCTCGCCCTTGTCATTGCCCAGTTTCAATGCGATGTGCGCTATCGCGGTCCACTGGTCGCCCGCTCTGTGTTCCTGCCGCTGAAGAAAGAGAACTGGATCATCTGCGGCAACGCACTGCGGCTGGACTGGTTGAGCGTTTGCCCCTCGACCGGCACAACTGTGAGGCTTGTTGCAGACGACCTGTTCGCTACTCCGCTGGAACAAACCGAAATCGACTTCGCGAATGAGGGGGGAGAGACCTACATTTGCGGGAATCCGCCTTACCTGGGTTCCACATGGCAGCAAGCAGCGCACAAAGATGACCTTCAGCAAATCTTCGAGTGGCGTACTGATACCTGGAAGGCGCTGGACTATGTCGCTGGGTGGTTCATGAAGGCAGCGGACTACGGCACCAAAACATCCGCCGTTTCCGCGTTTGTTTCGACAAACTCAATATGCCAAGGTCAGCAAGTTCCCTTTCTTTGGCCGTTGATATTCGATACCGGACACGAGATCGTTTTTGCGCACACTTCGCTCAAGTGGTCTAATCTCGCCAGCCATAATGCCGGAGTGACTGTTGTCATCGTTGGCATTTCCAATCAGGCCCAACGCATTCGCCGTCTCTATTCGGTCACCGATAGCGGCGAGCCCATATCGAAGGATGTTCCGTTCATCAACGCCTATTTGGTGCCATCCCAAAACGTCGTTGTGGAGAAGGCCATGAGGCCACTAACCGAAGTGAGTCCGATGGACTTTGGGAATAAGGCTGACGACGGCGGACACCTGACCCTAACGCCATATCAACTGGACGAGATGCGGATCGATTGGGGCATTCGCGCTAGATTCATTAAGCAGTTCTACGGGTCGAGAGAGTTCATCAATGGTGAAACGCGGTACTGTATCTGGATTGGCGACGAAGACGTTGACGATGCCATGACGGTTCCCACAATAGCCAGACAGATTGAACTCGTTAGACAAGCGCGGGAGAGCAGCAGGGACGCATATGCGCGGAGCCTTGCAAGGAGGCCGCACTCCTTCAAGACTCCTAGAATTGCGACGAACCATGTCATCGTGACCCCAAGAGTTAGCTCTGAGAATCGCGCCTTCCTGCCGGTCGGCGTGATGGACGGATCAGCAGTAATCGGCGACCGTAATTTTGCGATTTATGATGCGCCCCTTTGGAATATGGCGCTCATCGCATCAAGACTTCACTGGGTGTGGATTGCCACAGTATGTGTTCGCATGAGGACTGACTTCTCATACTCCAACACGCTTGGGTGGAATACATTTCCTGTTCCGGCGCTTACCGAGCAGAACAAGGCCGTTCTCACACAATGTGCGGAGAACATCCTATTTGCCAGAGAGACCCATTACCCTGCGACGATAGCCGACCTGTACGATCCTGAGACCATGCCCGAGAACCTGCGCCATGCGCATGAGCAGAACGACGAGACGCTGGAGCGCATATACATAGGCCGACGCTTCCGCAACGATACCGAGCGGCTGGAAAAGCTCTTTGAGATGTACACGCGGATGACGGCGGCACCGCAGCTGGAAGGAAAAGCGCAACCGGCAGTGAAGAAGACGAGGAAGCGAGCGCAATGACGATGGCTGACAACCCGACCAACGATAGAAGGATTCCCTCGGTCTCCATTACGACGGCCCGCACCGGGGCATCGAGCCGGGCGAACGCGCTGGGGATGCGCCCCATGCAGGAGCGGGCCTTTGCGCAGCGGGGCGAGCAGTACCTTGTCATCAAGTCGCCGCCCGCCTCGGGCAAGTCCCGCGCCTTGATGTTCATCGCGCTCGACAAGCTCCACAATCAGGGGATCAGGCAGGTGGTGGTGGTGGTGCCGGAGCGGTCCATCGGCGGCAGCTTTGCCAGTGAGAAGCTGACCGAGCACGGATTCTTTGCCGACTGGACGCTGAAGCCGCAGTGGAACCTATGCGATGCGCCGGGTGTGGACGAGCCACGGGTCGCACAATCCAAGGTAAAGGCTGTGGGCGAGTTTCTGGCCAGCGGCGATCAAATCCTGCTCTGCACCCATGCCACCTTCCGCTTCGCCGTGGACGAGTTGGGCGTAGAGGCATTCGACGGGCGGCTGATTGCCGTGGACGAGTTCCACCATGTGAGCAGCAACCCGGATAACCGGCTGGGTAGTCAGTTAGGTCAGTTCATTGCTCGCGACAAGGCGCACATTGTGGCGATGACCGGCTCCTACTTCCGGGGTGATGCGGTGGCCGTGCTGGCTCCGCAGGATGAGGATCGGTTTGCCAAGGTCACGTACACCTACTACGAGCAGCTCAACGGCTACCAGTATTTGAAATCGCTCGACATCGGCTATTTCTTCTACACGGGCCGCTACTTGGATGCCATTATGAAGGTGCTTAACCCGGCTCTGAAAACGATTGTTCACATTCCGAATGTGAACTCGCGGGAGAGCCTGAAGGACAAGCACAAAGAAGTGGAAGAGATCATGGACGCCCTGGGCGAGTGGAAGTTTGTCGATCCTGAGACGGGCTTCCATGTGATCGAGTTGCCAGCGGCACAGGGTGGTCGGCGCATCAAGGTGGCGGATTTGGTGGACGACTCCGACCCGACCCGGCGCTCGAAGGTTCTGCAAGCTCTGAAAGACCCCGGGAAGCGCAACAACCGTGACCATGTGGACATCATCATCGCCCTGGGCATGGCCAAGGAGGGCTTTGACTGGATTTGGTGCGAGCACGCGCTGACGATTGGCTACCGCAGCAGCTTGACGGAGATTGTGCAGATTATTGGCCGCTCGACGCGAGACGCTCCCGGCAAAGAACGGGCGCGGTTCACCAACCTAATTGCGGAGCCTGACGCCGCCGAGGCCGTCGTGGTGGACGCCATCAACGACACGCTGAAGGCGATTGCGGCCAGTTTGCTGATGGAGCAGGTATTAGCCCCGCGCTTCGAGTTCACGCCCAAGAATGCGGGAGCTATCGAAGGGTTCGATTATGGCCCCAGCGGCTACGTGGAAGGCGGCAAGAATGTCGGCGTGAATGAGGCAACGGGCCAGATCCATTTCGAGATCAACGGCCTAGTGGAGCCGAAGACTCCCGAGGCCAGTCGCATCTGCCGCGAAGATTTGAACGAGGTCATTACCGCGTTCGTCCAAGACAAGACGGCGCTGGAGCGTGGCTTGTTTGACCATGAAAACACGTTGCCCGAGGAACTGACGCAACTACGCATGGGCAAAATTGTGCGCGAACGCTACCCGGACCTGACCGAAGAGGATCAAGAGGCGGTTCGCCAGCACGCTATCGCCGCCCTCAACCTGACGCAACAGGCAAAACTGCCTACGGCTGGCGCTGGAGGCGACGCTGAGAGCGAGGCGAGAGCGAATACGGCGCTGATCGATGGCATCCGCAAGTATGCGATGGATGTCCGAGAACTCGACATTGACCTTATCGACCGTATCAATCCCTTCGAAGCTGCCTATGCGGTTCTGGCGAAGGCGATGGATGAGAGAACGCTGCGACAGGTCCAGACGACCATTGCAGCAAAGAAGATCAGCATCTCGGTAGAAGAGGCGCGTGAATTGGCGGAGCGTGCTTTGTTGTTTAAGCGGGAGCGTGGTAGGGTGCCAGACATCAACTCGCAAGATGCCTGGGAGAAGCGTATGGCTGAGGGTGTCGCGGCCTTCGCCCGCTACCGCGCCCAGCAGAAAACGAATTCTGGGGATGGGAGAGCTTGACTGGGGTTCAAATGAAGGCGAATACGGCTACAAATCAACTTTCCGATGACGAACTGCTTGCCGAGCTTGGCGTGAGCGCCGAGCCGCCAAAGACGGGCGGTCGTACTCCGCGCGAGGAGCGCATCATAGCGGGATTTGAGGACATTCAACGATTCTTCGAGGCGAATGGTCGAGTACCTCAGCATGGCGAGGAACTCGATATTTTCGAGCGGCTGTACGCCGTGCGGCTGGATCGGCTGCGGTCAATGCCCGAGGCGCGAGCATTACTCGCCGGGCGAGACACATACGGATTGCTCGCGGTGCCAGAGGGGCAAGAACTGCCCGAGTTGGACGAACTCAATGACGAGGCGCTTCTAGCGGAATTGGGAGTGGGAGAAAAGGGCGAGTGCGACATCACCGTCTTGAAGAATGTTAGTCCGCGCAGTGAACGGCAGGCAGCCGAGGAAATTGCAAACCGCGCTGCTTGCCGGGAGTTTGTACGCTTTAAGCCGTTTTTCGAGCAGGCTGAGAGTCAACTGCAAGCTGGGCGGCGGGAGTCGAGACGGTTCGGAAAGGACGCTAGCATCGCTGAAGGCGACTTCTTCATTCTGGGCGGTCAACTCGTTTATGTCGCGGAGGTTGGAGAGACAATTAAGGCCCCAAATGGGGAAAGCGACGCACGTCTACGAGTGATTTACTCCAACGGCACTGAGAGTAACCTTTTGCGGCGGTCGCTACAGCGGGCGCTATACAAGGATGAGGCGGGTCGCAGGCTAACGGAACCGAATGCCGGGCCGCTGTTCACCGATAATTGGGAAGAAGATGACATTGCCAGCGGCACAATTTATGTGTTGCGCAGTAAATCGAGTCATCCTTTCATTGCGGAACATCGTGAGCTAATCCACAAGATCGGAGTTACTGGTGGTAAGGTAGAATCCCGTATAGCCGATGCAGCGAATGACGCTACGTATTTGCTAGCAGAGGTTGAAGTCGTTGCAAGCTATAAGTTGGCTGAAATCAATCGCACGAAGCTGGAAAACCTGTTCCACCGCATTTTTGCAACTGCTCAACTTGATCTCACCATCCCTGATCGTTTTGGGAATTCGGTACATCCACGAGAGTGGTTTCTCGTCCCGCTTCAGGTGATTGACGAAGCCGTACAACGCATCCGCGATGGTTCCATCACGGATGTGATTTACGACCCGAGGACTGCCCACTTGGTCGGGAAGTAATCCAAGAGTCTTTCCAGTCTTATTCGGGGGCTGGAGAACCAGGGACTTGGGCTCCCAATGATACATCGGTTAGAAACATAGGCTCCGAGTCATTTCCGATCTCCTTCCGCATGGCCTTCGTGATCGCGTTGTATTTCGTTGCGAAGTCACTCGTCCGCGTCGTGAGCACTTCAGGATGTCCGCCGATGATCTCCACAGAAATGTCGCTTGTGAACATCGTGAAGTCGGCCAAGGCAGTTCTCACCTCAGCGTCACAAGCTAGGCTTGCGATCACTACCATACGCGAAAGTTCATTCGATGCGGTCTCCCAAGCGGCACCCACTTCTATCTGTTTCGCAACCCTCATCGGGGAGCATTTGACTTCAGTGCTATTCGTCAGATGGATTGCGTGCAATTGCACCAGGGTATCTTTTGCGGCAGCCGCTTTTGTCGCAATATCGATCAGGGTATCCCGCTTCATTTCCCATCGTTTTTGCCGATCCCACACGGCGTCTGAAATCTTGTTCTCGATCTCCTTTGTGGTTCTAGTTGTCTCCTTCAGCTCAGTGAGGACCGTTTGAAAATCCTCGTGCGTGGCGAGGCTCTCGCCTTTTCTCTTTAGGTAGGCTCCGACGAACGCCCCGACGCCTGCACTCAAGACCGAGATGATGCTGATTCCCGCATAGCTTAAATCGCCCTCAACCAACATTGTTCTCCCCCTGTCCTGTATGTCAGGGATCATAGTGCCCGGTGCAGCCCTGTGCAAAACTCGCTTATTTTCAATTTCCTATAGTGGCCGAGGGAAATCGCACAAAAAGGGGTCAAGGTGATGAAAGCAAGCCTCCCGGACAACTAACCCGATTGTCAGTTTCTGCCAACATTGTGAATATTAAAAATGCGCATTTCACTCCGTAAGCCCAAATGGGTGTGCCGTAGGACACCCCCCCCACCCCTTGGACAACTATCCTGACGGTCGCAGGGGGCGAAGACAGGCCGGTACGTGGGTACAGTAGGCAGGGACAAGGCCAAGCTAAAGCGCGAAGCCTGACTTATGAGTTTCCGGCTAGAGAGTCCCAGATTGGAGTTGTCATATTAAGTCCCTCAGTCCGTAGCCCCGTTTCACTCTGCCGACCAACGCGGACTGAGCGCCGAAATCGGTACGTTCATGAGGTCTTGGAGTGCTTTGCCGTTGGGAAAACTGGGAAGCATACTCGCAATCGTTCCCGCGACCAACATCTGACCTTGCACACTTGCGTTACTCTTGAGCCAGTTCTGAGGACTAAAGACTTTGCCTCCGACCTGTGCCTGATTGAGGGCGCTCTGCAAAGCCTGCTCGACACAATTGGCGACCAAGGGCAGAATCTCATTAGCATTTTCTACAGCCTTCATTGTGCTCCCCGGCTCAGGGACCAAACCTGCCTGTTTGTTCGTGACTGAAATGAGCGCAGAAACTGCGAACAGCAAATGATACTTTACATGTGATTTTCCCGCTCTCAAGGCATTATTGAGAGTCAGGTTAGGCCATGCTGCGTCGATAGCATTTAGCCACATCTGAAGCGCGAGAACCGATTGGGGGTCATATCCGGTCCGAAAGATTGTCTTATAGTATTCATCGAATAACCGCTTCTCATTTGAAGAGATATTGGGCCGTTGACAGTGCCACGCCATGACCATACGCGCGAGCACCGCTGCATCTACGGTCTGCAATTCGTCCTTGTTGGCGGGCCTTTCTTCGCCTCTCTTGGTCATGAAGAAACCGTTCGGGTAGCGAGCTTCAAAGGCCCTTTTTAGGCCGACCATGACCTTATCGTTGCTTCTGAGGTCTCTTGGTTTTACGGCGCTCTGCGAGTTTGTGTTGACGCTGATCCGGTCGGCGAATGCACGATCCGGGATTTCATAAAAGCGGAAGAGGATACATGCTTCCTTGGCTTCCGGTGCTCGTACTCTCTCGGATACCGAGTAAATAGTTGACAAGGATTGACACCCGTTGACAACGCTCAGTCCCGTTACCGTCATCTCGCCCTTGTCCATGTCAACGATTGCTTCATCGCAGATTGCCGTGATGCCATTGTGATAAAAAAAGAAGTCATTTACACGTTCGCCGTTGATCGTGCCTCTCAAGGAACGATTGACTTTGTTGTTTGGTCCGAGCGACTGACGAACATTCTTACGGAACAGGCGTCCGTCTGTAATCCCCGGCATCTTCAGGCATTCTCTCAGGGGCAAAACCGTAATGATGGTCTGCGCCCCACCCACCTTCGTAACCATTGTCATCTTCGGATTTATCGACAACGTATGTTCTACCGTCGGTAATTCTTGAGCTTCAGCCTCAGCAAGCCGACTTTCGAGAAGTTCAGTGTCCACGAGATGTAGACTTGCCGCAAAGTCATCCGACTCCTCAAACCTGAGCGCATATGCTTTGAGGTCGTCTCTTGCCGCCACAGTCAAACTGCCCGTAGTCAGCAATTCAAATTCAATGCGGTACTCATCTTCCAATGCCTTTCGCACTGCCTCAAGTTTCTGCTTTAGCTTTTCATTGCAGTCCTTCTGCAAGGAAGGCAAGTCTTGCAATCGCATCCACGATGCCAAAACTTCTCTCAGCGGCTCTGCATCCACTTGGTCCGTAGAGATAAATTTTCCTTGAATAATGAGGATACGGCCCTCGTCATCGTCAATGATGACCGCATCTATTTGCTTATCGTCTGCCCCGTCCGTAATAGCGTCGTGCGCGGCCACCGGATCAAGCAACAGAACCCGTCGCAAATACCAAGCGATGAATCGTTGGCCATCGTTAGCGAAGTTCTGTTGGTAGAAGCTGTCTTTGCTTATCTCCTGCTTGATTTGTTCGAGCACTCGGATTCACCTCTCACTTTGGGGTGTGACAAGTTTACGCCTCGCACAGCCCCGGATCATTGTTCCGCACATTGCCCACCCGTGGGTCTACAGGGTACACAGTCATCTCTCCGGCGTTGTAAGGTCGGAGCAAGTCAACGGGCGGGCGTTCGGCCTCGTCTCGCGTGAGCCATCGGTCGTAGTCGGCTGGCTTGAGAATGACGGGCATTCGGTCGTGTACGGTTACCGCCAGTTCGTTCGGCTCTGTGGTGACTATGGCGAAGCTCTGCAACCAATCCCCGCTTGCTGGTTCCTTCCAGGCATCCCATAGACCCGCGAAGGCGAACAGTTCCCTGCTCTTCAATGTGAAGGCATAGGGCTGCTTTGTCTTCTCACCCAGACGCACCCACTCATAAAAGCCGTTGGCTGGCACCAGACAGCGACGGCGCTGGAACGGACCTCGCCAGGTTGCCGAGGTTGTCAGTGTTTCGGCGCGGGCGTTAAACGTCGAGTATCCCTTGAAGTCGGCGAGGCTCTTTGCGAAGTGAGGCACCATGCCCCACCGCATCGCTACCATCTCGCGCTCTGTCGTATCCCGATTGCTGCGAATGACGGGCTGCATAGTGGTGGGAGCGATGTTGTACGATGGCGCAATCTCCAGAGGCAGGTCTTCGCGGTTGCCGAGGTAGAAGGCTTCTATGAGGCGTTGCTTATCAGAGTCTCTGAAGTAGCGATTGCACATAAGGCCAACAGGCTATCACCATCCGCCCTTGCGTCTGCGAGTGATGGACACCTGTTGCTGTACCAGATGACTGTCTGGGAAGCCCAGATAGACCTCAGAGGGCCTATACCGGCGCAGCTCCCCGCACAGCGGGCACGCCACTACCAGGTTGCCGCGTGGGAACTCTTGCGCTCCTGATGGGATGCTGCGGACACACTTCTTGCACGTCACCACATATACGGTTGGGTGGACGGCTCCCTGCTGGCAGTAGTGCATGGACATTGGCGAATAATAAGCGAAAATAATGCAGGTGTCATCCACATTGCGAGCGTGATCCGGGTGGTCGAAGGGAACAAGTTGAAGGCAGACCAAGGCAGGCGGTGTTCATCTGCACTCACAAGGCGGGACAACGTGCGGATCGCAGTCTAATCTCTGCGTCTTGGGGGCACATTTGGGGGCATTCATATACTGCAAAATTGCCAGACTGTTGATTCTACGTGTGTTATAAATATGATACGAATCCTGCTGTGCCACAAATTCAACAACTTAGAGCTACGAAGGTCCAACCAGGATCGCGCAGGAGCGCATGCGCGGGTCAACAAAAGGTCCAACTGCGTTCGCCATGCTGCGGATGGCCGGGCGTGGCTACGGGA
>Ga0181520_10012461_pt1 | contig 10916 bp, 9 predicted proteins | sample PEATcosm2014_Bin_29_FD_132451 | JGI IMG/M metagenome (GOLD analysis project Ga0181520, IMG submission 132451) | Peatland microbial communities from MTU Mesocosm Facility, Houghton, MI, USA - PEATcosm2014_Bin02_30_metaG | ecosystem: Environmental > Terrestrial > Soil > Wetlands > Peat | place...
AAATCGCAAAGCCAGTTGACTGGACCAAAGTTCATCCTTCATTAAAATGTTAATAATACCCTAGTATCACAAAAGCCAAACCCACGAAAAGGAGCAGTAAAACAACTCCAAAAATATCGGCTTGGTCATCATTCAGGTTTGAATTGTTGATGATTGAGTTTAATAACAATTTATTATAGGTATCTATCTTACCTAATTTTGGTTGTGGAACAACCTCGTTGTTCTCTTCCGGCCTGTATATCTCATCTAATGAATAAACAGGAAACTTCTGTCTATCGTTAACATTTCGTTTTTTTGGAAAGAACAGTCTCATTAATTTGTTCGGGCGTGGAATATCCCCTCTTGGATCATCTTTACTCTCATCCCATCCTGTCCAGAAATTTTCAAGACCATCGTCATATTTTTTAGGAGAGTACACAATTCCTGAAAGAAACGCACTTGCGAAAATTATTACTATTCCTCCCAGGCAAACGGGAAAATGTGCTGCTTTCGCCGGATCTATCCCAATAATGAGAACCGCCAGTATTACGCCGTTAAAGGCAATAATTTGTGCGAATTTCTGGTCCATCGCATTAAAGTCATCACTCATTTGTTTTTGCCGGTTACACAAGTATGCGAATAAGATGTGGTTACCTGGTTTCTCCGACCCCTGATTGCCACTGTTGTCAGTCTCGTCCAGTGCCATACAATTTACTTAATCACAGTTTTATTATTTATTTTTTTATATACCAAAATTGAAATCAATACATCCTGCATCTGAAGTCTGATGTTTGCATGTTCAGTGTGGTTAAAAGATGACTTCAGGTGAAAAGCCAGCCATGAAGTGTGAATCTTGTTTATTAATTTTCACGAATTGAAGAATAATGAGGGTCGGCCGGTGTTTTAGCAAAGGGAGACGCTCAAACGGGGCTCGCCACCCCGTGCCGCGTGGGCTTCTCCAAAAGATTCAGGACATAAATGAAATTTGATTTCATAGAGTGCAAGAATATTTTAATAACTAAAATAAAAACCTTGAAGCTATCCAAGATTTGAATACACTTATTCCGAAGGTGAAAAAATTTTGCCAGAAAAAGAATGGTATATTGAATCAATAAGCAAAATGGTTCGAGGGGGATTCACACCTCAAAATGCTTGCAGGCACCTAATTCAGGGGGGATTTCCGGAAGGAGATATTCTTTTGGCACTAAAAGAGTTTGAAACTATGACCAATAGGATCCGGACGATGAGAGACCCACCGAGTCTCACACCCAAAAACAGGGGAAACAGCTGGTATATTGGTCCGGGACCGTCGGATATTTTCTGGCCTGCCTTAAAGAATAGTCTGATCCAAAATCATTGGGACGAGAGCCGAATCAACTCTCTTGATTCTGCGTCGACCAAAATAGTATCCCTACTGGAGTCCCCAAATTCAGAAAATTATTCCGTCAAAGGATTAGTATTGGGTTATGTGCAGAGCGGTAAAACTGCAAATTTTACCGCGGTCATAGCAAAAGCAGCAGATTCCGGATATAAATTTTTTATTGTAATGTCCGGGTTAACAGATTCATTAAGAAATCAAACCCAAGAAAGGCTGGAAACTGATTTAATTAGTTTAAAGCCGGAGTTATGGCTTCCATTAACATATCCCAATGGAGATTTTTCTCCGAGTGCCTTTCCGAATCCTCATGGGATATTGTCACGTTCTTCAAATCAACGTATAATTTGCATAATTAAGAAGAACCCATATCGATTGAGAGGACTTTTAAGGTGGTTAAAGAAATCAAAAGATATTCTACCTGCTTGTCCGGTTTTAATTATTGATGACGAATCGGATCAGGCTAGCATAAATACGCTAAGTCCTGAAAAGAGATCGAGTATTAATCAATTAATTATAGATATTATAAAAATATTACCAAAAAACTGTTATATTGGGTATACAGCCACTCCTTTCGCCAATGTTTTGATAGATCCCACTGTTCCGGAGGATTTGTATCCTCGTGATTTTGTTATTGATCTTGATAAATCTGTGGAATACTTTGGACCAGAACAGTTATTCGGAAGGGATCCTTTATCACATGATGAACCTGAGGCCAAATTCGAAGGTCTTGATATGATTAGAAAAGTTGAGGATGAAGAGGTAAAATTTTTACGGCCAAAATCTTCTCAAAACTGTCAATCTTTTGTTCCGATTATTACAAAAACCCTTGAGGATGCAATAAAATATTTCTGGATGGCTACAGCTGCACGATATGCAAAAGGTCAGCATGACTCACATTCAAGTATGCTAATTCATACAACTCTCTCCACTATTGTTCATGAAAGATACCGGACATCGGTTATTTCATACCGAGCAGATTTCTTAAATAAATTATTAGAAAATGATGCGATGTTGATTCGGGAATTAAAATCTTTATGGATGCAGGAATTACAAAAGGTTCCTGGAGAGGAAATTCAATTTGATCAGCTTTTCCCCTATTTACAAAAGGTTGTTCAAAAAACAAAAGTGATTGTAGATAACTGCAAAAGCAAAGATAGATTGGATTACGGGGGGGGCCCTCAGGTAATCATCGTAATCGGGGGCAACACATTATCGAGGGGGCTGACAATCGACGGTCTTATTGTAAGCTATTTTGTCCGTGCTTCCACAGCATACGACACATTATTGCAGATGGGTCGGTGGTTTGGTTATCGCAAAGGATATGAAAAACTCCCTCGCATTTGGATGACAAAAGAACTCAGAGGATACTTCCGGTTATTGGCGACAGTAGAAGAAGAGATCAGACAGGACATTCGTCGATATGAAGTTGAAGGGATAAGTCCTCTTGACTGCGGAGTTCGAATCCGAACTCATCCAAAACTTAGCATTACTGCACGCGCAAAAATGCAGGCAGCCATTCCCTGTTATATTTCGTACAACGGGCGGAGGGTTCAGACGATTTTATTCCATCACATGGATAAAAAATGGTTACAAAAAAATATCGATGTGACTAGGTCATTAATTGAAAATGCCATTAAAATGAAAAAAGAGATAAAAAAACTTGAGATCGGGGGGTATTTAATAAGAGATATTCCTGTCGAAGAAATTCTAAAATTTATTAATACGTATAATTTTCATGAAAATAGCCAGGAAATGAAGCCAAAACTTCTTTCAGGATATATTATTGAACATTGTTCATTTGAGGAATTGAAAACTTGGAATGTATATATTGCAGGTCCAAAAAATGAAAATGGTCGAAATAAAATGGAATTTTTACCAGGGATCGCTCTCACATTAATCACACGTTCGCAAGAAAATGCATTATCCGATGAGGATACCGCAAGTATCGGTGTGATGACAAGTAATATTGATTATATCGCCGATTTGGATTCGCCCAAGAGATATACCGATTCTAAAATTGAAGATTTGAAGAAAATTCGAAAGGAAAAATTACCGGGAATTGGTTTGTTAGTCTTATATCCAATCGATAAAGATTCTAAAGCTTCTCCGAATAGCGATAACAGGGTCGATTTAAAAGCAGTTGAAAATATAATAGGCGTATCAATGATTTTTCCAGAGTCGGAAAAGGATACACCCCAAACATATATGACAGCTGATCTTTCGGGCATTGAACGGGAGATTGAAGAGGAATTTATCGAAGAAGAAACGGATGAATCTGAATGTGCCGATTGATATGATATTCGATAACCTCCGTTTAGTAACATTCGGCTGGCATTTGTTAAAAGAACAGCCAGACACCAAAGAAGATTTTTTGGTAAGAGTAATCGATGATGCCCGCTGGCTCAAGGATTCTGTTTTTTTTGCCGTTGATGCCAATAATTACCGGCATCTTTTTATCAGTGTTCAGATGCAATCGCCGGTTATAACGGATAACAAATCAGCAGGCGTTCAGATTTACGAACGCATTCTCGATGACATTAAAGGCAGAAGGAAATTTATCGATGTTGTCTGCCTTAAACCCGATCTTAATGATCTTTTTAATATCCTTATCGGGGAAATCTTTGATGGTCTGAACCCGGATTTGAATAACTCTAATGACATCTGTGTAAAAACACTTTCGCGCTGGAGAGAGTTGATAGAGAAAGGATTTCAGGAGAAGATTAGTGAGCATCAAATTATAGGTTTGTTTGGAGAACTGAATCTGCTGTTAAAACTAGTTAAAAGCAATCCCAATACATTGGAATACTGGAAAGGTCCTTTAAAAGCACGCCATGATTTTATGGCCCCGGGGATATCTATCGAGGTTAAAACCAGTAAACGACGATATGGGCGCTTTATTGAGATTAATGGTTACGATCAACTTGAACCACTTCCAGGCAACAGTCTATTTGTATTATATATAAAACTGGAATCAACCATGGAAGGAATTTCAATTAAGGATATAATCGGGGATATTTTAAAAAATTCAGTCGAAAAAGAATTGTTTTTTACCCTTCTTGCAGGGGCTGGATTTAGTGTTGATATTATTAATTTTGCGGAAAATTTCAAATTCCGTATCGTTGAAGACCGTATCTATGACGTTGAAAACAATTTCCCACACATGACTTCAAAAAGTTTTAAGGGAGATTCCCTTCCCCCGGGAATTTTAAAAATCTCATATGAAATTGATATATCGAATGAACCTCCCTTCCCGTTAAATGCAGAGAATGAAGAAAAATTGATTGAAAAGATCTCTCAAGGTTATGCAGCCACTTAATTTACAATCAGAAAAATTCTCTGCAACGGGTAATCTGGTTTCACACGGCTTACTTAATGCCATGGGGAGACCCCAGCATTCTTTACAAAAAATATTACTCCGGGAGACCGTTCAGAACAGTTGGGATGCGAGATCTTCCGATGAGGATCCGGTTTCGTTTTCAATTAAGGGCTGGACCGCAACAACGGCACAAATGGATTTCCTAAAAAAAGTCATCTTTGTGGAAAAACCTAAAAAATTTGATGATCTTGAAAAGGTTATCGAACATGATGATCATATTGATTTTTTGGTAGTTAGTGACAGGGGAACAACCGGTTTGGGAGGTCCCACCCGGGCAGATAAAATTTCTAATATCACTGGACCGCAGGATTTTGTCGATTTTCTTAGAAATATTGGACAATCAACGGACCGGAAATACCATGGAGGAACATATGGGTATGGCAAAGCAGCACTGTATCTTTCCAGTTCAATAAGAACAATCTGTGTAGATACCTGTACTTCTCACGAAAATAAACCACAAAGACGTTTCATCGTATCGGCAATGGGAGAAAAATTCACTATCGGTAAGGGAGAATATTCGGGGAATTATACTGGAAGACACTGGTGGGGCAGGATTTCGGATGATGAAATTGTAGAGCCTGCTTTGAATAGTGACGCAGAAAAAATTGCATCCGAATTAGGTTTGCCGGGTTTCACTTCCAATGAATTCGGAACAAATATTCTGATATTGTGTCCCAAATTTCAGGATTTGGACCATGATGCGCTCATGAAATCTCTGGCCGAGTGCATCCCATGGTATTTCTGGCCGAAATTTATTCCGGATAAAAATGGAATTGTACCTATGAAATTTGAGTTGCAATGGGAAAATGAACTTGTACCAATTCCAGATCCATATAAAATGCCAGTTGTAAGAAAATTTATTGAATCTTATGAAAATTATCAAAGAATGGAAAAAACTTTATCAGATAATTCTGAAAATGGTGTACATAAGATTGAATGTAAAAAACCCAAGAAACATCTAGGAAAATTATCTTTGATTCGTTTTCCCGCTGAAGCCAGAGATATTCATATTAATACTGAAACCGATTCTGATATTCCGTTTACAGGCCAGACACATCATATTGCCCTGATGCGGCAGCCCCGTCTGATATTAAAATATCACTCAGGTCCTCCCTTACCAGATGATATGGTTGGATATGCCGGGGTTTTTATTGTTGATGATGAAGTTGATCGGATATTTGCACGAGCCGAACCTCCTTCTCACGATGACTGGATTAAGACTTTGCTAGAAGGGACAGAGCGTACTTATGTCAGTACATATCTGATAAGAATTACTGAAGTACTTAGACAATTTACCGATCCCCCCCCAATCGTGTCTGGAGATGAGCAGCAACAGATTCCGATGGGTCAATTTTCTCAGTTTTTAGCGCCTTTATTACCCGGGGTAGGAAATTCCTCACAAAAAATGATTCCTAGAAACGAATCCAGCTTGGGAGTGAGTCCAACCGATGGGAGATATACCGGAAAATCCCGGCAGGAAAGAGCTCTCCGAAAATCACGTCATAAAGAATCGCCCAAATCGATAAAAATCAAGATACTTGAATCTCCTGAAGTTATAAATCTGGAGGGTAAAAGGACTGCAGTTATAAAATTTGATTTTGATAAAATACCTTCCTGCGTCGGATATAAAATTGAAATAGACTCCGCTGTAATTCTGGATGGGAACAGTATAGAAAAAGAACCTCCTGCCGGTTCTGAAGTTCCTTATCTTATTGGCTGGAAAAAGGCCGATGATCGTGACTGGATAAAAGAGAAAGAAATTTTTATTCCTTCAGATCAAAAGGGCCCTTGGCACATTGCTGTCAGTATCACTCGGGATATCCTTACAAATATTTCTGTCACCGGGGAGGCCGAATTTACTAAATGACCTCTATAGATATATATCCATTTTTACGTCCTTCTGAAGATGCACTAATTGTAAAATGGACAGTCAACGGAGTTGAATCCATTGAAAGTTCAGAAATTCCCCACTGGGATCCTGCAACTTCGATAAAAATACAGGCTAATGTTTCAATAAATCTCCAAAAGATAAAAGATCAATGCAAATTTTCTGATGATGATATTATCAGAATTTCTTTTAAATGGTTATCCCTTGGAACCAATCTGCTCAAATGCAGTGAATCGGTTGATACACCACTTGAGACAGGATTATTTGAAGATACATTAGAACGGGGATTCAGCACAGAGATTGATGGAGGATTGATTTTTGATCATGTAAAATGCAGCATAATCATAAGTGTTGTAAATAATTGTAAAAATTCGATACATCCATTCATCAAAAAAGGAGCAATTTTATTGGCTAAAGATCTGGAAATAAATTTAGATTCCGAGGAATCGCGCTTTCCAGTGGAGCAAATTGATTTCAATAACAATTTTCATCTTCCTGCTGATGCAGGTTGGTTCCTTGACTGGAATCCTGATGATCTAACGATTATGGCTCTTGGGGGTATTCGACTATATATCAACAGTCATCATCAGAACATAGTCAAAGCAGTAACAATGAGAGAGAAAACTCCGGTAAACTCTGCGATAACCCAAATGATAAAATTTGATATTGCCAGATCGCTGTTTTTTGGTGCATTACAAAATGAAAAATTTTTAGAAGACCCGGATGACTATGAAGAGGGTTCAATCGGCAAACATGTTGTCCGATTAATTGATATCACTTTTCCAAATGAGGATATAAACGGGTTGAGTAATCAGGTAAAAGACTCAAAAAAAAGGCAAAATCTTGAATGCAAGTTACAGGAAAAGTTAAAGCTGTTCCAGGAGTTAATTTGAATGTATTTGTATCCAAAACTCCCCAATTACGTTGCTCAATCAACTGCAGAAGAAATTGCCGGACTTGATGTTGTCAAATTAATTAATAGTAGTAATACCGAACATCCCAAAGCTATTTATACAACATCGGGAGGCAATCGTGCTGATAACCTACATATGAAAGATATTCAGGAAAAAATACGTAAATGTGGACAGAAATGGAATTATCCCACAATTGCTGATAGTAAGTCTCTTAAGGGATTCGACCTAGATTCCAGTAAAATCTTACTGGAAAATTTAAAAATGATGCCATTTGAAGCATGTCAAGGAGATACATGGGCCTTTTTCGGATGTATTTTATTGCCCGATCTTGTCAGATGGCGATTTTTCGATAAAGATAAGCCAACTACGTTGGAACGGTTCACCGGGAGCAAATGGGGACTTCGTAATACATTTGGCAGACTCTGGTGGCGTGCATATATTCTTACTGATTCAAGGAAAAGCGATCCTTTTTTCCTGTTAAATAATCTTGGTGAAGATGAACTTGTTCAGATTACTGAACGTCCCTCAATTGCAGGAAATACTAAACTGGCCAAATCCTTTTGTAATTCTTTTTTACAGATTCTGTCAGAGAATCCATCATTGGATCGATCCATTCTTTTCAGAGACTCAATAAAACGTTTAAGGCGAGATATCCCGATTATAGCTTTTGAAAGTATGAATGAGGAAGAGCTTGAAACATTTCTGGAGAATTTATTTACCGAATCCATCGAAAATATCAAGTAAATCTGATTTTGAAATACACACTCATATTAATACGGTCTGTTTTTTCACACTTCTGAATCCTGCAAGATCCTTGGGCAGATCTGATATTTTTCTCAGATTATTGAACTGGCGGTATTTTTCCAAGAGTTTGATTTCATCAGGAACATACAGAATGATGTGATCATTTTCAAGGTCTCCGATTTTAGCTTCAGATAAATCATGTTCGTCACTCATTGATACAAGATACACATATCCCATATTCTTCTCAATGGAAACCTGACGCCAGCGCTCGCGGATTGTCCTTTTAATGCTCAGGAATATTGCCTTTTCAGGATGTGTCTTTGCAACAGAAACAGACGGGATGATGAAATCGATTTTCTTGAACCGGTTTTTATCTTCCTTTAGAGGTTTCTCACATATGATATCGATCTTTTCTAAAAGGAATGGAACAGCTCGCTCAAAAGAACTGCCGGCTCGAGCCTTGCGTGACTGTGCAGCCCGGTGTTCAAATTCCAAAGCCAAAGGAAAACCGGCATCTAGTGCTTGAATGAGATTAATATCTGTAGGAAGAAAATTTACACAATCTCGTTTCAATTTTTCCAAGGCTTGCTGTTCATAATCCAGATATCGTTCGTACGCTTCATGTTCAAATGTCTGCAGGATTTGCCAGAAATTATCCTCAATTATCTTTTTATCCAGAAGATACCTCGAATCCAGACTTTCCGCCGTCTCTGAAAATATTGAATCCACGGAAGGAATGAAATCCAGAGCTGCATCAACCAGCCGGGTCTTCTGATGAACCATTACTGTTAGCTAGTGATTCATTGATGATAAATATCTCCCACAATTATAAAAAAAACTAAAATTTCACTTTCACACTGCCTTTGACAAATAATTAATCAGTGCTTCACCAATCTAGTATTAAGTTAACGGGAATTTTCTCATCCATGACAGGCAGGACAGGAAAAACAAAAAACAAACCGATGAAATTCATCGATTTGTTTGCAGGCATCGGGGGTATCAGGCTCGCTTTCGAACGAGCCGGTGCAGAGTGCGTGTTTTCCTCAGAATGGAACAAATTTGCTCAACAAACATATGTAAAAAATTTCGGAGAAGTTCCAGCCGGTGATATTCGACAGATTGATGCTACGGATATCCCGGATTTTGATATTCTCTGCGGAGGCTTTCCCTGTCAGCCATTCTCTATTGCCGGGGTTTCCAAGAAGCTCAGCCTTAACAAACCACATGGTTTTAACGACCAGACCCAAGGAACCCTTTTTTATGAGATCCTTCGCATTCTGAATCAAAAAAGACCGGAGGCATTTTTCTTGGAGAATGTAAAAAATCTTGAATCTCATGATAAAAAGAAAACATTCAGTATTATAAGAGAAGCATTGTTGGACTCCGGATATTCTTTCCAATATAAAGTAATCAATGCGAAATCTCTTGTTCCCCAAAACCGTGAGAGGATTTTTATAATTGGATTCAGGGATCCCGGTAGAGAATTCAGATTTCCAGAGATCCCGAACCTCAATCCAAAGATAAAGGATATCCTTGAAAAAAAAGTCCCGGAAAAGTACACACTTTCCGATCATCTCTGGCAATATCTTCAGGGTCATGCAGAAAAACACCGGATCAGAGGAAATGGATTCGGCTTCGGACTTGTCGATCTCAACAATCATTCCCGGACACTTTCTGCAAGGTACTATAAGGATGGCAGCGAAATTCTAATCCCCCAGAAGGGAAAAAATCCCCGCAGATTGACTCCACGGGAATGTGCTAGACTGCAGGGGTATCCAGATTCATTTGAAATTCCGGTCTCGGATACCCAAGCATACAAACAGTTCGGGAATTCAGTTGCGGTCCCGCTAGTTGAAATAATTGCCAGACAGGTTGTAAGTATACTGAATGAAAAACCCAAGAGAAAAAACCGACAGATTATCCGAAAGAAAACCAAACAGCTAGTTATCATCGATTGAACCGATAATCATCTGTACAACCGAATCCGGCTCTTTTCTAATCTCATGTTCCCAAAACCGAATGACAATCCACCCATCATCCCGCAAAAGATTGGTTTGTTTTTGATCCCGGTCTACATTGGACTGAATCTTCTTACTCCAGAACTCCTTTCTGGTTTCCGGCTCCTGAAAACAGATCGGACACTTATGCCAGAAACAGCCATCGACAAAAATCGCGATTTTCTTTTTGGTGAATACTATATCCGGTTTGCCGGGCAGGTTATAGTGGATACGGTAGCCACGGATTCCATGGGACCAAAGCAATTTTCTTAATTTGACTTCAGGACCGGTATTTTTTCCCCGGATTTTTGACATATTAAATGTCCGCTGCTCTCTTGTCAGGACATCAGTCATTATTCAATATCACAAACAGGATCCGTTAATAATTATCTGATTAAACCTCCCATTGGGCCTTAGCCCACGCGGCAAGGGGCGATAAGCACCGGTGAGCGTCTGCTAAAAAACTCATCAATATTCCCTCTTCTCCGGCACAACCCCCCGGATCCCACCTCGTGCATTCCGGACATCCCCGACATACCTCGGGATCATATGGCAATGGCAGTGCATCACGGTCTGCCCGGCTGCTTCGCCAACGTTGATCCCTATATTATAACCAGCCGGTTGGAAATTTTCTTCAATA
>Ga0181520_10012462_pt1 | contig 10915 bp, 7 predicted proteins | sample PEATcosm2014_Bin_29_FD_132451 | JGI IMG/M metagenome (GOLD analysis project Ga0181520, IMG submission 132451) | Peatland microbial communities from MTU Mesocosm Facility, Houghton, MI, USA - PEATcosm2014_Bin02_30_metaG | ecosystem: Environmental > Terrestrial > Soil > Wetlands > Peat | place...
AGCCGCGTGATCTGGAGATGATGAGTGAGGGCATCGCTCAGAGACACTGTGCCGCCCTTGGGGAGTTGCACGGGGGCTTCGGGACTGAACTTCAGAGCGGAGATGATTTCGGCCACCAGCTGATGATCGTTCTGCGGAATCACTCCGCAGGCGTCGCCGGCTTCGTACTTCAGGCCGGAGTCTGCGATGGAATATGCCAGGTGCATGGTTTGCTTGGTAGACACATCCTGCGTGAGTGGACGCTTGTCGACCAGCGGGGCGTAGAAGGGATTCTCGCGCGAATAGACAGTGCTCTTGCCATCCGCAGCCGAGGCGCTTGCGGAGGTCGGCGCGGCACTTTCGCGTGACGAGGATGGCGCGCTGCGGGCCGGTCGCGCGGCAACGATGGATTCCAGTTGCGCGAATAGACCCTGCTTCCAGTGCGTGAACGGCTCGTCGAGATCGACATCGCAGTCCACGCGATCATAGATGCGGACCGCACCGAGAGCGGCAAGCTTATTGTCGAGGTCGATGCCGAACCTGCAGAAGTGCTCGTAGTGCGAATCGCCCAGCGCCAGCACGGAATACGAGAGATCGAGATAGCGTGGAAGCTGCTCGACGCAGAGCTTTTGAAAGAAGGGCTGCGCCGCATCCGGCGGATCGCCTTCGCCGTAGGTGCTGACGATGAAGATGGCATAGCGCTCCTCGGCGAGCGCGGCCGGAGTGTAGCCCTCAAGCGAAGCCAGAGACGCGACGTGGCCCTTCGACTTGAGTTCCTTGGCGACTTTACGGGCCAGCCCTTCGGCGGTCCCGGACTGCGACGCATAGAGCACCGCAATCTTCAGCGACGGTGGAGGATCGGCCGGAACTGCCTGGGCGACGGAGAATAGTCCCGCCAGAAATCCGTTGAGCCACGCACGCTGCTCCGAATTGAATGGCGCGTTATCGGGTATATAGGGCACTGTGTCCGGTGGCTTGACGACCTGCGAGGTCATACGCACTCCTTGGCGAGACAGAAATCCTTGAGGTCAGTGATAGCGTGGCGGCGGGTGAAGCTGAGAAACGATTCTTCGGGGTTGCGCAGGCTGATGTACGCCTGAAACAGGCGCTCCATCACCGGCGAAAGGTCGCTGAAGCGGATGGAGGGGATCAGCTCGCGCGCGATGCCCTGGTCCTGGTCCGAGCCGCCGCCGATGACGACTTGATAGCCTTCTTCGCCACTGAGTTTGGTCCCAAGCAGTCCGATGTCTCCGATGTAGTGCTGCGCGCAGGAGTGAGGGCAGCCGGTGACATGCAGGTTGACGGGCTGGTCTATCGTGAAGCGGCTATCAAGAAAGCTCGCCAACTCGACTGCGTGAGACTTGGTATCGGTAGCGGCAAAGCGACAGCCCTTGTTGCCGGTGCACGCGACTGTGCCGCTGAGCACGCGGCCCGCAGTGAATTTGATTTCGGCGGCCAGCAGCGCCTGCGTCGCGGCTTCGAGGTGTTCGGTGGCGATGTTGGGGATGACAAGATTCTGCCAGACGGTGAGCCGAAGCTCGCCGCTGCCGAAGCGATCGGCAATCTCAGCGATGGCGAGGGCCTGGGCCTCGGGCAGGCGTCCCACCGGGACCACCACACCGATGTAGTGCATGCCCGGCTGGCGTTGCGCGTGGACGCCGATGTGGCCGGCACGGTCGATGGGCTTGCGCGGCTCGCAGGCATCGGCAGGAAGGCGCATGAGCGGGAATGCGAGGCGCTTCTCGGTCTCGGCCAGGAATTTCTCCACGCCCCACTTGTCGACCAGATACTTCAGGCGTGCCTTTTTGCGGTCGGTGCGGTCGCCGTTGTCGTTAAACACTCGGATCATGGCCGCAGCTACAGCTACCGTCTGGTCAGGGTGCAGCAGCAGGCCGCAATCGCTGGCGAACTGCTTATGTCCGGTGATGCCGCAGAGGACGACGCGGAAATAAACTCCCGCTGGGACGGCTTGCCCCTCGCCGACGCGCACGGCCAGGAACCCGATGTCGTTGGTATCGGCGACAACCGAGATGGCGCCGCCATTGTCGAACGCGACGTTGAACTTGCGGGGCAGGCCATACATGTCGCGCGAATTCAGGATGTAGGTATTGAGTGCTTCGGCCAGCGGCGTCACGTCGAGCAGCTCTTCGGGATCGATGCCGGTGATCGGGGACGCGGTGATGTTGCGAATGTTGTCCGCGCCTGATCCCCGCGAGGTCATGCCAAGCGACTGGATTCGGGTCAGGACGCGAATGATATCTTTCGGCTGGAACTCGCGAATCTGCAGATTGCTGCGGGTAGTGATATCGAGACGGCCGGAGCCGCATTCGGAAGCGAGATCCGCGAGGCCGCGAAGCTGGTGCGTGGTGAGAATGCTGCCGGGTACGCGCAGGCGCAGCATGAAAGAATCCTGCGCCGGGGCGACATAAAAGAGGCCGTGGAATTTGAAGCGGAAAAGATCGTCGGGCGCCGGGGCCTTGTTCTCAGCGGCGTGCGCAACTAGTTTGTCCCAGATGTCGAGGGGATTCTCCTCATGCTTCCAATTCTCTTCGCGGCATAGATCCGAGACCGGTGTGCCGAAGTAGAGTTCTTCGCGATCGGCTGCCTCATTGTCGACTCCTGAAGCGGGGTCTGAAGTGATGAGGCCCGACGCGGTGTGTCCCACAAACGGAACCGCCCCGCGCTGGGATACGCCGGCAAAGAAACCCCGCAGGTATTCCTTCTGCTCGGGGGTAAAGGGCTGGTTGGCAATCTGATCGGGAACCATCAGCAACTTCCTCGCGAAAGACTGTGCGAAAGCGAAAATGCAACGAGGCACGCCCTGAATCTCTTTGAGGGAAGAGGCCGATATGGCTTCAGCACAACCGCAGACACGTCCGCCAAATCGAACACTGCGCAACAGCAGTGGATTCAAGGCTCATCGTGGAGCGGTAAAGTTATCGAACGGGTGGGAGGACGCGCACGGCGTGGTGCGACGCTCCTGGATTCGGGAATCCCCAAGTGGCGAAGACAGATCCCGACTCGACGATAGTAGCGCGGCCGTTTCCGAATTGCAAGGGCGATGCGCAGGTTGTGTAACGACAAGGGTTACAGGCAATCACCAATCACAGCGCGGCGAATTCGAACATTGTGATCGGCAAACTTCGGGAGTGGTCACTTGTCACATGCTCTCTCCCGTGTTACAAATCGGTTATCCGATCCAAGCTCACGCGGCACCCAGATGTGTCTCGTACAATTCGCGATCCGGATTTCCCTCTCAACGCCTGAGCCAATTGCCTGAGTCCTCGCGTAAACGCGATCGTCTGCGTCTTGCCATATCTGCGCCTGCCTGAGGCCTCCAGCACTCAACTCAATCTTCTCGCCCACCGGGTGCCCGACACGGGATCCGCTGCCCTCTGTTTTCACACTCTGCCGATCCAGGAGCGTTGATGAAACTTACTCGATCCATTTGCTTGCTACTCGTGGCGGCTACCGCGTCCTTTGCGCAGTTCGGTCGCAGCCAAACCGCGCCGGCCCATCCTGAGAACGCGAGCACGCTGCCGGTTTCCATCTCGGTGTTTGACCGCTCGCGCGTGGACGCAACCCAATGGTACGCGGCGACTCCGACTGCCGAGACCTACGGCTTTGTTGAATCCCTGGTACGACTTGGCATGGCGCAGCGGATTAAGAAGTGGGATTGGCAACTGGAGCTGGCGTCACCAGCAGATCTCGACCTTCCAATCGATGCTGTCTCGCCGGTGACCGCGCAGGGACAGCTTGGCCTTGGCGGCACGTATTACGCATCGAACGGCAACAACTCCAACCCGGCAGCCGCGTTTCTGAAGCAGGGATATGCCCGCTATCACTTCACCGGGGCCGATCGAACCATTCGCGCAGGCCGCTTTGAGTACTTTGACGGGCAGGAGACGCAACCCAAGGATGCGGGTATCGCGTGGCTGCAGACCAACCGCATTGCTCAGCGGCTGATCGGCAACTTCGGCTTCTCCACGGCGCAGCGCAGCTTCGATGGCGCCGAAGCGCACTTTGGTTCAGGCAGCTACGACATAACAGCGATGGCCGCGCGCGCGGACCAGGGCGTGTTCAATCCTAATGGCAATCCGGAACTCAACGTAGACCTTGAATATCTGGCTTTCACCAAGTCCAGCTTCGACGGTCACTTGCTGGTGCGTGCCTTCGGAATGGACTATCACGATGGCAGAACCGGCCTGACCAAAACCGACAACCGGGCACTTGCTGTGCGGGCGGCCGACCACAAGAACATCCGCATCGGCACCTACGGCGGCGATGCCGTTGCGACGGTTCCCCTGGGGCCGGTGCGCGGCGATCTGCTGTTCTGGGGCGCGCTGCAGAACGGGCAGTGGGGCTCGCTGAGCCACAGTGCCGGTGCGGCCGCAGTTGAGGGCGGACTCCAGCTTGCCGGTGCGGCGACCGCTCCGTGGCTGCGCGGAGGATGGTTTCGCTCCACCGGCGACAACAATGCAACCGACAACGTGCACCACACGTTCTTCCAGGTGCTCCCGACCCCGCGTGTTTATGCGCAGTTCCCGTTCTATAACCTGATGAACAGCACCGATGAGTTTGTGCAATTGATCGACAAGCCTGCCAGGAAAGTCAGTGTGCGCTCGGACCTGCATTGGTTGAAGCTCACCTCAACCAACGACCTCTGGTATCAGGGCGGCGGCGCGTATGACAACAAAGTCTTTGGCTACACCGGTCGCCCTGCCAACGGTCATTCCAGCTTCGCTTCGGTGTTCGACGCCAGTGTCGACTGGCAAGTGGCGAAGCCGGTTACGATGACGTTTTACTATGCAAAGTCATTTGGAAAGAGTGTTATCGGCGCAATCTATCCCACCACCAAAGATGCTCAGTATGGATATGTCGAATTTGTCTACCGGTGGGGCGTTCCGCAACGCGCGGCGCGGCCTTAACAGCGAGGGGTCCAGGCTCACGATGCCGCTCACTGTCCGCAATCGTTTCCTTAGGTGCCTGGCCTGGCGCGTGCGGGCAGACTTTCGTCAGCCCCTTCAACCGCCTGATAAACACGGGTCGAAATGCCTGTAGACTAATCTCAGTCAGCCGACGACTCGTTCACAACTCAGGCGATTTAGCTCTCCACTTTCGAGAGCTTTGAAGCAGTCCAACCAATGCCACCAACGGCTGTCCAAGCGGGAGCGCCCTGAAGGTCTGGAGGTTTCGATGGCACATGCAAGTTTCGACGGGCTTCGGGTGTTGTCACTCGAGTCTCGCCGTGCCAAAGAAGTCGCCAAGCTGATACGCACCTATGGCGGTGAGCCGTTTGTCGTGCCCTCCATGCGGGAAGCGCCGCTCCAGTCGCACCGCCAGGCTTTTGAGTTTGCCGACGGCCTGATGCAGGGCAACTATGACCTCGTTATCTTTCTAACCGGGGTTGGCGTAAGGGCTCTGCTCGACATCGTCGTCACTCGCCACAATCGCGAGGACTTTCTGCAGGCGCTGCGCTCGGTTCGCATCGCCGCGCGCGGCCCCAAGCCGCAGGCGGCGTTGCGCGATATTCAGGTTCCGGTTTCAGTGGTCGCGCCAGAGCCCAGCACCTGGCACGAGATGCTCGCCGCCATGCAGGCGGAGTTCGGGGAGTCTCTGGCTTCGATGCGCGTCGCAGTGCAGGAGTATGGCGCGTCAAATCCGGAGTTCCTCTCCGCGCTGAACGAGCAATGCGCCGAGGTAACCAAGGTCCCGGTGTACCAGTGGACTCTGCCCGAGGACGTCCGCCCTCTGCGCGAATGCGTCCTCGGAATAGCGCGCGGGAACGTCGACGTGGTGCTCTTTATGACCGCGGTCCAGGTGATCCACCTCTTTCAAATTGCAGAGCAGATGAACTGCGTGCAGGACCTCCGCGATGGGCTCGCGAAGATGGTTGTAGTCTCAATCGGCCCGACCACCTCAGAGGAGCTCGCGCACTACGGGATCAAGCCGGACTTTGAGCCCTCGCGGCCGAAGATGGGATTCATCGTCAATGAAGCCGCGCAGTACGCTGGCAAACTGTTGCTGGAGAAGCGCGCCAACGTTGAACTGGCTGATCCACCCCAAACCGCGATGCCGCAGCGACAGCGGATGGGTGGGCCTGCTGCACCAGAGCGCGCTTCGATCGAGCCAGTCCGCAAGGTCGCGCTCTCGACGCCAACCATGGCTGGCTTTCGCGATGGCCTGACTCCTATCGACTTTCTACATGAGATCAGCAGCCGCATTGCCGCAGCCGATTCGTTCCATCTTGTTCTCGGCCGCATCGTTGACTTTGTCACTGCAATCATCCCATGCGACTCCTGCTTCATCTACGTGCTGGAGGGCGACAAGCTCGTCCTGCGCGCGTCGAAGAATCCACATGCCGACCTGGTCGACCAACTCGGTTTGCAGGTGGGCCACGGAGTGACAGGCTGGGTTGCCGAGCATCGCGAGCCGGTTGCAATTGCCTCGGACGCGTCCAAGGATTCACGCTTCAAGGCGTTTTTGAATGTTCCAGAGGATGAGTTTGAGGCCATGCTTTGCACGCCGATCCTGTGTGCAAGCAAGGTGGTAGGCGTGATGAACCTGCAGCATCGAAATTCTTACCAGCACACGCCGAACGAGGTGCGATTGCTGTCGATGATCGGCTTCCTGGTGGGAGCCGAGATCGAGCGGGCGCGCCTGGAGACGGAAAATGCGGCTCTTTCTGGCCGCCTGGAAACCCGCAAAGCGGTCGACCGGGCAAAAGGCATCCTGCAACGCGACTTGGCCATCGCCGAAGATGAAGCGTACCGCCGTATGCAGCGCGAAAGCCGTCAGCGCAGGAAGTCCATGCGCGAGATCGCTGAAGCAATTCTGCTAGGCGACGATCTGAAGAAAAGCCGACTGGAAGCCGATGAGAAGCCGGCATGAACCCATGCAGCGATCCGGATTATTGACCGTGAATCGCGTGGGCGCGTCGGAAGGCGGATTCGATTGACCGTTCGTAGAAGCGGTAAAGGAATAGGTCTCCAAGGAGCCTCGGTTATCCGATGGAATCGGGCAAACCTTGGGGGCGTTGTGTTAAAACTTATGTAAGACATCTGCTCAAAACCGAGACCTCAGTTTTGCCAACAACACTGGGAAAACAATTTTGGTGCAAAATCCGAATTGACCCTAAAGGACTTAACTTTTACCACCAACACTGAGATTTCTTAGGACGGCGGGTGGGATCCCTTTCCCGGCACCAACAGACCTACTCATTCCATTGACTAATTTACGCGGGTGGCGGAGATGGATGAGGGGTCGGTGCCCTGAATGAGACCAAGAACGTAACGTGGCGGTGATTCCGGTTAGAGCAGCCCGATGGCGCGGCCGGCCACTCCTACGCCCAGCCAGAGCGTGAGGGAGATGATGGCGGCGATGCGAGACCAGAGGTTGGGCGCATCGGCGCCGGTGTGCAACAGCGCTCGGCGGTGCAGCGTGAAGTAGAAGGTCACGGCCGCGGCGAGCAGAGCTATCTTCCAGCGGAAGGCGGGGCTGTAATAACACTTGCCCGCCTCCTCAGAGAGCAGTGCGATACCGCTGACGACCATGACGGCGAGGCTGCCGAGGAGCATGCGGCTGAGATCGCGGCCGATCAGGAACGCCGATTCGCCTTTGAGGATGACGCCGAGCAGGCGCAGGTCAACGATGAGGACGGAGCCGCCCAGAATGGCGAGTGCGAGCAGGTGCACCATCTCGACGAGGGCGAAGTCCCACTTGGAGGCCTGCATGGCATGACCGAGCGGGGAGTGGGCGAGCGCCATGAAGAGAGCGTGCAGGGACATGGAGAGCGGACCTTTCAAAAGTAGGCGATGGCGCGGCCGGCGACGATAACACCGCTCCACAGCAGGAGGGAAGCGATGGCAGCGGCGCGCGCCCGCCAAGGAGAGAGGCGCAGCGTTTCCCACTCGGTGACGCGGCGATAAACCCCGGTGTGGAATATGAGCGGGTTCAGACCAGCGAGCAGAAGCAGGAGCATCTTGGCGCGAAATGCGGGATTGGGGTAGTTCTTGGCGGCCTCGGCCCAGAAGAGCAGGAAGCCGCTGACGAAGCTGACGGCAAAGCCGGACCAGGTGAGCGGCAGAACGTTGCGCGCAACACGAGCTACGGAGATGGGACGCAGCAACAGGCCGAGCATGCGCAGGTCGAGGACGGCGATGGTGCCGAAGAGCAGGGTGATGCTGAGGACGTGGATGGTCTCGATGATGGGGAAGACGTTGTTCGACTCGCGGATCATGGTGCCGAAGTGCGAGTCATAGAAGATCTGGCAGATGTGCTGCAGCAGGGGCATAGGCGATGCTGAATTCCTTCTGGGCGCTACTTGCTGGTGCCGGGAAGCGATCCGTGGTCGGTGCCATCGTCGCCGGGACCTCCGTCGCCGGGGCTGCCGCCGTAGAGCTTGCGGCCGTCCGGCAGGATCACGAGGCGGCCGTCGGCGAGATTGGAGCCGTCCTTGGCGCGATAACCCTCAACGACAATCTTGTCGCCGACCTTAATGTCGTTGCGCTCCCAGCCGCGGCGGCTGAGCGCACCGGGACTGGCGCTTTCGACGCCCCAGTTGGTCACTTTACCGTGAGCGTCGACAACGTCGAGGTAGAAGTAGGTATGAGGATTGGTCCACTCGATGCGGGTGACCGTGCCAGCGAGACGGATGGGCTGGGCGCCATCGAACTCAGAAGAGAAGGCGTGGTGCGCGTAAGCGGGCAGGGAGGAGAGTAACAGGGCAAGTGCGAGGGCGAAACGGATTCTCATCGAGCATGCTTCCTTTCGGCCAATGCAATCTTTCAGAATCAGGGCCCAGGTTTATCCGGAGCGATGCCCCACTGCGCGAACTGGTCGGCGATGCCGGGCTGGAGGGCCAGCGCGGCGGAGATGTCGGACGCTCCTGCTGTGGCTTCCTGCAAGCGCTCCGCCAACCCGCGCCCATAGAGAGAGGACGCTTTTTTCGGGTTTATTGCAAGTGCCGCGTTGTAGTCGGCGATGGCGGCGACGGAATTCTTCATCTTGAGGTAGACGAGGCCCCTGCTGTCGAGGGCGAGCGGGTCGTTGGGGCGCAAGGCCAGCGAGCGGTCGCAGTCGGCGAGTGCGGCCTGGAGCTGACCGATGATTGTGCGGGAGGCACAACGGTTCCGGTAAGCGGCCGCATAGCCTGGCTGGAGGCGGATGGCCTGGTCAAAGTCGGCAACGGCAGCGTCGTCGTGACCCTGGTTGTGGCGGGCAATGCCACGGTTATTGAAGGCCTCTGCCAAGTCGAGCCGGAGGCGGATCGCTTGATCGAAGTCGGCGATAGACGGGTCGAATTGACCGGTGACGAGGTAAGCCACCCCGCGGTCGTAGAAAATGGAGGCATCGGACGGATTAAGGCGAAGCGCCTGCGAGTAGTCGGCGATGGCCTGGCCGTACTGACGTTGGTCAGCATAGGCATTGGCGCGGTTGACATAGGCGTCGGCGAAGTCGGGCTTAAGCGTGAGGGCGCGATCGAAGTCGGCTATGGCGGAGTCGAACTGGCCGAGGGCGTCGTAGGCGCTGCCGCGGAGGTTAAAGGCGTTCCCGTCGTCGGGCTTGAGCCGGATCGCCTCGTCGTAGTCGGCGATGGCCTTGGCGAGCTCGCCGAGAGCGACGTTGGCGGTGGCGCGGTTGGAGAAGGCACCGGCGTAATCGGGCTTGAGCTGGATCGCACGACTGAAGTCAGCGATGGCGAGATCGTGCCGGCCTTGGAGGTCGTAGGCGATGCCGCGGTTGTTTAGGGCGACCGCCAGATTTTCGTCATCCTGACGGCCAGACTGGATGAGGGCGGTGCAGGCAGGGATGCTGAGATCGGGGTTGGAGCCCTCGCAGCGGGTCCAGTTATCTGTTTCGGTCTGGGCGCCGGCGAAGGAGACGGCGCAGCAGACGCTGGCAATGGCGAGTGCGCGACGGCCTGGCAACGAGCTGGAAAAACGGAAGATCATGGGAAGCCCAGAGGCGAGCCCCGGCGACGGCCGATTGCGAAAACATCATACACAGCCTGGCGAACGGCAGCGACGACTTACCTGGTTAGGGTCGTGGGCGACAGGGTAACCTGGGTTTCCTGGGTAAGGCCATCGGTGATCACGATGGGGCTGGAAGTGAAGCTGACGGAGTCGGACTTGAGGCCAGCGCGGGAGGCCGTGACCTTGATGGTGCCGGGCGTGAGCGTTGAACGAATGGCGACGCGATTGATGCCGTCTTCGGTGTTGAGATAGAGGTTGTTGGTGGTGTTGGTCTTGCCGGAGTTGTAGCCACCGCGCCAGATGGCCGGGACGGAGCCGTTGGCGCCTACTGCGTCCATGGCGAAGTCGACGCGGGCGTCGTCGGTGGGGCAGCGTTCTCCTTTGGCGTCGACAACCTCGAAGTCGATAAGGGCGATGTCGGTGCCGTCGGCGCGCATCCCGCCGGGCGCGGTGTGGAGGGTAAGTTTGATTGCGGCAGGTGGGCCTGCGGTGCGAAGCTCGTGAGTAGCGACCACCGCTTTGCCTTGGTAGCCGACGGCTTTGATGGAGCCGGGGGCGAAGGCGATGTTGGGGAAGGCGTAAAGGTAGCCGTTTTCGGGCGTAGTGAGCTTGCCCTGAGAGACGCCGTTGACGAAGAGTTCGACGCCGTCGACGTTGTTGGCGACGACGTTGATCGTCTTAGCGGTCTTGCTGCCGTCGGGCTGGGTAAGCGGGTACGACCAGTGGCCGATGATGTGGATGTCGGGCTTCTCGTTCTGCATGACGCGCTCGACGAAGTAGATTTCCTTGGGCAGGCGGACGGCGTCGACCTTGCCGCTGACACGCGCGACTTCGCTGGTGTCCTGGCGACCGTCGGCGTTCTCGTCGGTGAAGTAGATGGAGGAATAGGCGGCGAACTTGGAGTGGTCGGGGTCGGTGTTGGAGATGCGGTTGGAGTAGAACATCCAGTAGCGCTTGATCTG
>Ga0181520_10012463_pt1 | contig 10914 bp, 8 predicted proteins | sample PEATcosm2014_Bin_29_FD_132451 | JGI IMG/M metagenome (GOLD analysis project Ga0181520, IMG submission 132451) | Peatland microbial communities from MTU Mesocosm Facility, Houghton, MI, USA - PEATcosm2014_Bin02_30_metaG | ecosystem: Environmental > Terrestrial > Soil > Wetlands > Peat | place...
TATTTGACGGAATACGCGCCGAACACCGCGCTGTTGACGCGGATCATCCGCGCGGCGGTGAACAATCTCGCGGGTGTTCCCTCGGTGGTGTTTGGTTTGTTTGGCTTGGGATTCTTCATCAATTTTGTGGGTAAAAACATGGATTGGCTGCTCCACAACGGGTCCAAAGCCTGGGGACAGCCCTCATTGATCTGGGCGTCCCTGACGTTGGCGGTCATGACCCTGCCGGTGGTGATCGTGGCCACGGAAGAATCCCTCAAAGGCGTCCCGCAGGGGTTGCGGGAGGCCAGCCTGGCATTGGGGGCGACCAAGCTGGAGACCATCATGAAAATTGTCCTGCCCCAGGCACTGCCCGGCATTCTGACGGGCGGAATCCTGGCGGTGAGCCGGGCGGCGGGCGAAGTGGCGCCGATTCTGTTCACCGGGGTCGCGTACTACATGTCCTCCCTGCCCACCCATTTGACCGACCAGTTCATGGATTTGGGCTACCATGTGTTTGTGCTCTCCACCCAGTCGCCGAACATTGACCAGACCCAGCCGATTTTATACGCCACGGTGCTGGTGTTGCTGATGCTGACGTTTGCCCTTAACATCGTGGCGATTCTGGTTCGTTCCAACATGCGGCGCAAAATGCGTTTACTGCAATGACTTGATTTATGTCGGAAATTTCCCTGCCCAAAATCATCCCCGCCGAGGCGAGAACCGGGATTCCCGCCGGCAGCCGGACGTTGATCACGATTGACAATCTCTCGCTGTACTACGGGGCGTCAAAGGCGTTGAAAAACATCAACCTGTCGCTGGGGGAGCGGGTGGTGACGGCCTTCATCGGTCCTTCAGGTTGCGGCAAGTCCACCCTGCTCCGCTGCCTCAACCGGATGAATGACCTGATTGACAATGTCCGCATTGAGGGGGCCGTGAAAATCGGCGGGCACGACATTTATCATTCGGATGTGGATGTGATTGAGCTTCGCAAGCGGGTGGGGATGGTGTTTCAAAAGTCCAATCCATTTCCCAAATCCATTTTTGAGAACGTGGCCTACGGCCTGCGGCTGCATGGTCTCCGGGACAAGTCCACCCTGGCCTCCTCGGTGGAGGAAAGTTTGCGGGGCGCGGCGTTGTGGGACGAGGTCAAGGACCGCCTGCATTCGAGCGCACTGGGCCTTTCGGGCGGGCAGCAACAGCGGCTGTGCATCGCCCGGGCCATCGCCATCAAGCCCGAAATCATCCTGATGGATGAGCCGGCCTCCGCGCTGGATCCCATTGCCACGGCGCGCGTGGAGGAGTTGATTTTGGAATTGAAGCAAAACTTCACCATCGTCATTGTCACCCACAACATGCAGCAGGCCGCGCGAATTTCTGATTTTACCGCCTTTTTTTACATCGGGGAACTCGTGGAATTTGACGCCACGACGAAGGTCTTCACCAACCCCGCCAAGAAACAAACAGAGGACTATGTGACGGGACGGTTTGGTTGAACGCGGTTGAGATTCGCCTATGGACAATCATTTTGAAATTGGGCTGGACGGTTTGAGGCAAAAATTACTGACGATGGCCAGCCATACCGAGACGGCGGTCAATCAAGCGCTGCAAGCGCTCATCCAACGCGACTTTCAACTGGCGGTCACCGTCAAGGAAAGCGACCATATCATTGATCAATTTGAAGTGGAGATTGACGATCTGGTCATTCAATTGCTGACCAAAGCCCCGCTGGCCACCAATTTGCGGCTCGTCACGGTGGCGATGAAAATCGCCCAAAATCTGGAGCGCATTGGCGACGAGGCCTCCAAAATCGCCAAACGCGCGGTGGAACTCTCGCAGGAACCCCCGTTGAGAATCCATCTGGACCTGACGCGCCTGGCCAGTCTGGCCCTGGACATGCTCAAGGCGGCCCTGGATGCCTTTGTGCATCGCGATTCCACGGCGGCGCGGGCGGTCATCCCCAGGGACCGGGAAGTTGATGCGCTCAACAAGGAAATTCACCGCATCCTCGTGCAACACATGGTGGAAAACCCGGGCACGATCGGCCGGTGCCTCCATCTGATGGTGGTCTCCAAAAGCTTGGAACGCATCGCGGATCACGCGACCAACGTGGCGGAAGATGTGGTTTATCTTTGTGAAGCGCAGGACATCCGCCACACCGGGGCCAAAGGCCCGCCGGTGGTGTAATTCACCCCAGCTTTCCGCCGGGGCGCAAGGGATGGCCGGCCAGAAATTCCCGGGCGGCCAGACAACGCCCCCCCTCCCGCTGCAGTTCCGTGATGAGCAAGGCGCTTTCGCCGCAGCCAACGATGATTCCGTCCCGGTCGGCTTGGAGTATTGCACCCGGCTCCCCTGGGCGTTCCACCACCCGCGCCCCCCGGATTTTTAGCAGAAGCGGCTTGGACTCCCCCTTGGAAAACGTAAAGGCTCCCGGCCAGGGGGTAAAGGCCCGGAAGCGGTTCCAAATCTGTCTGGCCGGCTGAGCCCAAACGATGTGTCCGTCCTCCTTCTTTATTTTAGCCGCATAGCTGGATCCTTCGGCGGGCTGGGGTTGCGGGGAAAGGTTGTCCGCGAGGTAATCAGGAATGGTTTGCCCCAGCAATTCGGCCCCCATCCGGGCGAGCCGGTCGTGCAGCACCGGGGAATCGTCTTCGGGGGTGATGGGCGTGCGGCGCTGCGAGAGGATGGCCCCGGTGTCAAGTCCGGCATCCATTTTCATGATGGTCACCCCGGTTTCGGCTTCCCCGTTGGCAATGGCCCATTGAATCGGCGCCGCCCCCCGGTACTTCGGCAGGAGCGAGGTGTGGACATTCAGACAGCCGTGCCGGGGAACGTCCAAAATACTTTGCGGCAGAATTTGACCGTAAGCCACCACGACGATAAGGTCCGGGGACAGCAAGCGGAGTTGTTCCAGAAACGATTCGTCCCGGGCGCGCAGGGGTTGCAAAACGGGCACGCCCGATTGGAGGGCGAGAACTTTAACCGGCGAAGGCTGGGCTTCCAGGTTGCGGCCCTTGGGCTTGTCCGGCTGCGTCACCACGGCGACCACCCGGAACCGGACATCGGCCAGGAGCGCGGCAAGACTGGCGCACGATAATTCCGCCGTACCCATGAAAATGACGTTGACCGGGGCCATGGTTTGAGGATTAAAGGGCTGGTCCAAACCGCCTCCTAATGCGTCACCGAGTGGAGCAATATATCGCCCAGGACCTTCGCCGGGCTTTGATCCGCATCAATTTTATGAACCAATTCCGCGCCGTAAAAACTAAGCACGGGCTTGGTCTCTGCCTCGTAGATTTGCAAGCGCTGGCGGATCACCTCCAGGTTGGCATCGTCCAGACGGTTTTCCTTGATGGCCCGGCGTTGGATGCGCGCCACCAAACTGTCAAAGTTGTTGCAATAAAGATAGAACACCCCCACCACATCCAACACCTCATCAAGAATCTTCGCCTGGGCCAGGTTGCGGGGAATGCCGTCCAAAACGAGCATGTCATGAGCGGGATGAAAGCGCCCGATTTGGATGCTGCTTTCGATGAATTGACGCCAGAGCTCGATGGCCGGGGCATCCGGCACCAGCTCTCCCCGGCTGGAGTATTCCAGAAAAATCTTGCCGAGCGGACTGTCCGTGCGCAAATTGCGGAACACATCGCCGCAGGCGCAGTGAAAAAAATTCGGGATGACCCCCAGGATTTTTCCCTGCGTGCCCTTGCCCGCGCCGGGGGCGCCAAATAATAAAATGCTGCGGTATTTCAAGCCGGTTTGGATTTAAGGGTGATTTCCTGAATATCAGCGAACGGAGCCGATATCACTTGCGGCTGCCCGTCCTGCAGAATCTCAAACTGAAGATCGTTCAGGCCGACATTTAAGATGCGTTGCACCTCAAAGTAACCCTGCGGAAGTTTGAGCAAAAAATCCAGCTTTTGGTCGGCTTCGTTTCTTGCCGGCGTGCAAAAACCCGCAAATTTCGTCTCCATAAACCGGCGGTTGAAGGTGAACTGTCCCCGTTTGAAAACCTGCAGCACGGCGGGGGCCTGGGGAGCCGCGGAAACGGCGGCCACCTGAATGCCCGAGAGATCCAGCGCCTCCGTGGTGGCATGAGTCTGCTGAGTCGCGACCGTCTCTGCGGGGACCGTCGTGCCGACCGCCGCCGGAGTGGCCGGGGCGCCAGGGGTTGCCAGGGGGGCTGGGTTCGCCGGGGTTGCGGGCGCACTGGCGGCCTCCCCTTCGGCCTGCGGAGCCGCTCCGGTTTGCGCCTCCTGCTGCAGGCTGGGCAGCAGGTAGAAAATAGCGGGGCCAAAAAATGGCAGCACTGCGGAGATCCCCATCACGACCGCCACCGGGCGGGCGCGGCAGATGGCAATTTCAAACCCGGCATAGAGATTGGCGGCATAAATTAACACCAGCAAAAAGAGCCCCACCGAGGAGGAGGCCATGGCTGCCAGGAGTGATTGCCGGGCCGGCCGGTCCAGGCGGGAGACCTCTTGCAGCTTGATATTTTCCGTTTGATGAACCTTTTCAACCGGCGGAAGCTCGAGAAAGGGTTCCACCAAGGGCCGGATTTTGGGGTTTTGAGCCAGTTGCTTCAGGCCCTCCTGCGAAAATTGCGTCCACGGCATCTGCTCCGTGTACCGGTCATCCGCCAGCCGGAATTTGATGCCGGCATCGCTGAACGTCACAATATCCCCCGTCAGAGTGGAGCCATCCGCCAGCGAATAGGTGTCCGCCGCCGAAACGGACAGCATCAGGCCACAAAACCAGATTACCATGATTGCCCAGAACGATTTAAGCACAAACTGCTTTTAACAAATACGCGGGTTCGTTGGAAGCAAATTCAACGGCTCTTGCCCAATTCATTGACCAAGTCCTCCACCACCCAGTTCTTCCGCGCCGCCTGCAACCGGTCGGCCGCCGCCCCATGCTGCCACACCGCGTAGCGCAGCGTCCGTCCCGGATCCGCCTGCAGCGCCGGCTGGGCCAGCAGACCGGCAATAAACCCGGACAGCACGTCTCCGCTGCCACCTTGGGCCAGATGCGGATTGCCCGAGGGATTCATCTGAATTGCCTCCCCCACCCGCCCCACCAGCGTCCGGTGCCCTTTGAGCACCACCCAGCAATTGCCATAACGTCGTGACAGCTCGAGCAAACTCTCCTCCCGGTTGGCCTGCACCTGGGCCACGGTCTGCTTGAGCAGCGCGGCCGCTTCGCCGGGATGGGGCGTCAGCACCCGGATCGTATTTTTCCCAAGCGTGAGCGGCACAAGCCAGATGAGCGCGCTGGCGTCCACCACCACGGGCACGGGGGCGTCGCGCCACAAGCGGCGGAAGATGCCCTTGATGTCATCCGTCAAATCCGGGGCCGCCAGCCCGGGCCCCATCAGAATCGCGCTGGCCGAATTAAACCGGTTGATGTCCGGCGACCACACGCCCACCATCGCCGATTGCAACTGCGCCGCCACCGGATAATAAACGGATTCCTGGGTGAACAGCGTGACCAGTCCCGGTTGCGCCCGCTGCGCCCCGCGCACCGTCAAAATGGCCGCCCCATGGTACCCCATGCTGCCCGCCAGCGCCACCAGGTGCCCGTAGGTGCCTTTGTGCGTGTCGGCTGCCCGCACGGGGGGAAAATGGTCAAATTCGGCGGGTGAAATCCAATTCAGTTTGGTGTCGGGCATGCTTAAAACTAGCGCTTTTTTCCGGGGATCAAAGCAGAATCACCACCCCGTAACCCAATTGTAACGAAAATAGAAATTGTGTGACGATTTAGCGCATGTTATTCAACAGGGGATGAAGCCGCGTATTTTAGTGGTGGATGATGAACCGGAAGCGGTGGAACTGATTGAATTCAACCTGAAACAATCAGGCTATACGGTCAGCACCGCGGGTGACGGGGCCGATGCCTTGAAAAAGGCGCGCGCCCAAACCCCCGACTTGGTGATTCTGGACGTCATGCTCCCGGAGATGGACGGGTTTGAAATTTGCAAAACCCTGCGCCAGGATGCCGCCACCTCCAAGGTCCCCATCATCATGCTCACCGCCAAGGCCGGCGAAATTGACCGCGTCCTCGGACTCGAACTCGGAGCCGATGATTATTTGACCAAGCCCTTCAGCACCCGGGAACTGCTGTTGCGGATTAAGAAAATCCTCTCCCGCGGCCAGCCCGCCGAACCCGTCGAACAACTCCTCCGCTTTGGCGACCTGGCGATTGACGCCCCCCGTCATGTCGCAAGCTGGCGGGACCAGCCGTTTGACCTCACCGCGACCGAATTCAAACTGCTCACCATCCTCGCCCAGCGAACCGGCCGCGTGCAATCTCGCGATCAACTGCTCCGCGACGTCTGGGAGTACGACAGCATGATTGACACCCGCACCGTGGACACCCACATGCGCCGGTTGCGCGAAAAACTCGGCCCCGCGTCCAAGCATCTGGACACCGTCCGGGGCGTGGGCTATCGCTTCGTTGAATGATGTGGCCGGCCCTGGCAATCCTCCTCGCCGCCGCCCTGATCACCCAGCATGACCTCGGGCGTCGGCAACAATTTCTCCTCCATCAGAAGCAACTGCGGGATTTGGAGGATCTCCAGCGCCGTCAGCAGCAAACCATGACCGACACCAACGCGCAGCAGCAGGTCCTCTTCAATTCCATGATCGAAGGCCTCCTGCTCCTGGACCGGCACCATCGCATTTACCTCGCCAACCGCGCCTTTAAGAACCTCTTTCGCGTCAAGGCCGAATTGCGCGGCAAAACCATCATGGAAGCCCTCCGCCTCCATGAACTCTCCGCCCTCGTGGACCGCGTGGAAGTGGACGGCCAGGTCTTTGACTACGACCTGAAACCGCCGGATCTGAATGAGCGCTGGCTGCGCATCAACGCCGCCGCCGTCTATAATTCCGCCTCCGAACGCGACGGCACCATCCTCGTTTTCCATGACCTGACCCGCATCAAACAACTCGAACGCACCCGCGAGGAGTTTGTCGCCAATGTCAGCCACGAACTCCGCACCCCCCTCTCCCTCATCAAAGGCTACGTCGAAACCCTCCTCGATGGCGCCCGCAACAACCCCGAGGTCGCCGAGCGCTTTCTCAAAATCATCGAGCGCAACGCCCTGCGCCTGGATCTCCTCATTCAGGATTTGCTCACCATTTCCGCCCTCGAATCCGGCCGCATGAAACTGGACCTCCTCCCCGTGGATCTCCTGTCCCTCACCGACAAAGTCCTCGGCGACCTGCATTCCAAGGCCGCCGACCGGGGCACCACGCTCCTCAACGTCCTTCCCCCCCTCACCGTCACCGGCGATGTCAACCGCCTCTACCAGGTGCTCGCCAATCTCCTGGACAATGCCATCAAATATGGACGCGCCCAGGGCCGCGTCACCGTGGGCGGACGCCTCACCGACGACAAAAAAATTGAAGCCTTTGTGGCCGATGACGGTCCCGGCATCCCCACCGAGGCCCAGGACCGTGTGTTTGAGCGCTTCTACCGCGTGGATAAGGCGCGCTCCCGCGACCAGGGCGGAACCGGCTTGGGGCTCTCCATCGTCAAACACATCGTTCAAAGCCATGGCGGTGAAGTATGGGTGGAAAGCGAGCCCGGCAAAGGCGCCACCTTCTTCTTCACCCTGCCCGCCAGTCCCGTCAAAGCGCCCGTCGCCCCGGCCGGACAAGGCGTTTCCACCAGCCAGCCTGCCGCTTGATGGCCGTCAGCCCGTCCGGCTGGCCTGTTCGTCGTCCCGCAGGGACACCGGATATTAGCCGGCTGCGAAGTGGCTGGAACGGTGCGATTAAACCATCAAAAGTCCCGCAAGGGACGCTGGAAAACAGAGGGTCTGATTTCGCGCGATGCTTTTCCAGTGTGGCAGGCTAAGATCCGGTCATCGCTCCGCGAACTGCAAGCCTGGAGCGGTTTCAATCGCGCCCCCTGACTCCCCCATTTTCCCGCCGGTATGCGATATTCATGGTCGGATTCCACCCGTTCCGACGGGGTTTTCTTGAGTCGCGGAGCGACGTCCGATAATAGCCCGCGGTTTCAACCGTGGGTGGCGTTCCCCAAACCCCTCAAGTCCCGAAGGGACGACCGAATCAGAGGTCAACAGGGTTGAGCTTGACGCTCTCCCCAGTTTCTTCCATGAACACAACCCGCCAAAGCCGGATGAGAATCTTTGGCATCGCCTGATGGCAGGAATCGGTTGACTTGCATCCCGCCGGCCTCCCGGCGCTTCCGCCAACCCGGAGGGTTGCCAGAATGTCGGGCGCCAGCGACACCCCCGGAACCCGACCGGAAACCGACCGCCCCCCCGGCGGGGTGCCAGAACTCCCCAACCCGGCGATCAATCCCCATAAATGTTTCTTCCATGTCTGCTTTCATCTTCGCGTTAATTGGCGTTTATTCACGGCCACGCCCCTTCTAAAACCGGACGGCCAAACCTTCAACCCGGCTACTTATCGTCTTCAGTTAACATTATCATAATAAAACTTCCGATTAGACATTGAAATAACACCATCCGGAAGATATGCTGAACCGGTAAATCATTGCGGATTTAGCAACGAACAAAAAACGCATTCTCAACCACGATGGGCACACCAAATCCATTCATTTATCCACCCGTTGCAGTCGGTCGTGATCAGTCCCGCGGGCTTTGACCCGTGGCGGCGGCGGTTGGCGGGGATTCCGCCGGGCCATGACGCCGCCCCCTCCCGACCCGCACGGTGAATTCGAGAATCATGACGACCAATCCGCAACCCACTCCCTCCGCCCGGCGAAATTTCAGTCTCCACTGGCTCACCCGCCATGCGCTGGCATTGGGGGTGGTCGCCGCGGCGTTCCTGGTGCGCTCGGGTCTGGAACGGCTGTCCGGCAGCAGTCTGCCACCCTACCTCACGTTTTACCCGGCGGTCATGCTTTCGGCCCTGATCGGGGGCTTTGGTCCGGGACTCCTCGCCACTCTCGTGGCGGCCCTGGGGGTGGATTATTTCATTTTGCCCCCGCAGGGATCGCTCGCCGTCGCCACGCTCACCGACGCCGTCGGCCTGGCATTTTTCACCGGCACGGGCGTCTTCCTCAGCATGGTTGCGGAACTTTACCGCCGCGCCCGGCCAGACACGGCGGAACAAAATGACGCCCCAGTGCGCGCAGGCCGGGATGCCCCGGCCCGCTGGTTCCGGCAGGGTTTGCTGGTGAATGCGGGACTGGGGACGGCGCTGGTCATCCTGGCCATGGCCGTCTGGCAGTGTACCCGGTGCCTCCGGTCGGTGGCCCAGGCCGACCAATGGGAAACGCACACCTACGTCGTGATCCAGCAATGGGACCGTTTGTTGTCCGCCTTGAAGGATGCCGAGACCGGCCAGCGCGGCTATTTGCTCACCGCCAACGAAGCTTACCTCGAACCTTGCCACGACGCCCTCGGCCAGGTCCAAACCAACCTCATCAACCTGAAACAACTGACCCGGGATAACGCCGTCCAACAGCAACGGCTTGCCAACTTGGAAACCCTCATCGCGGGCAGGACGGCCGTGCTCAGGCAAACCATCGAGTTGCGGCGCTCCCAGGGTTTGCCCGCCGCCATCGCCCTGGTGACCACGGATCAGGGCAAAGCCCTCATGGACCAAATCCGCCTCCTGATCTCTGCGGCTCAGGCGGATGAGGAACGCTTGCTCCAACAGCGCGCCGCCGCCAAAAGCGCCGACACCGGCGAAACCGTCCAAGCCCTGCTGGCCGGCGGGGTGCTGAGCTTTCTGCTGCTCATCACCGTCTTCTTCTACCTCAAGCTGGAAAACCACCGGCGCACCAAAGCCGAAGCCAGCGTCCGGTTTCACCGCGATCACCTGCAGGAGTTGGTGGCCGCGCGCACCGCCGAACTCAGCCGGACCAATGCCCGGCTCACCGAAGAAATCACCGGGCATCAGCAGGCCCGGGAAGCCCTCTTCCAACAGCGCGAATGGCTCCGCGTCACCCTCACCAGCATCGGCGACGCCGTGCTCGTCACCGACACCGCCGGTCGCATCGCCTTTCTCAATCCGGTGGCCGAAGCGCTCACCGGCTGGCCGGAGAAGCAAGCCCTCAGCCAGCCGGCGCAGAACGTTTTCCGCATCATCAACGAGCAAACCCGCGCGCCGGGCGAAGACATCGTCGCCCGTGTCCTGCGCGAGGGACAGACCGTTGCCCTCGCCAATCACACCGCCCTCCTCAGCCGCAGCGGCGGCCGGGTCCCCATCGAGGACAGCGCCGCCCCCATCCGGGACGCGGGCGGGAAGGTTTGCGGCGTGGTGCTCGTCTTCCATGATGTCACCGAGAAACGCCGCGCCCAGGACGCCTTGCGCCAGAGCAAGGAGCGCCTTGATCTGGCCTTGCTCTCCGCGCGCATGGCCACCTTTGACTGGGACATCGTCACCAACCAGCGCACATGGAGTCCGGGGGTTCACGCTCTGTTGGGCACCAACCCCGGGAACTTTACCGGCGCCCCCGAGGAATTTTTCAACATCATCCATCCCGAGGACCGCCGCACCGTGCAGGCGGCCCTGGCCCGCGCCGTCGAGAAAACCGGCGTGTACGAGACCGAATACCGCGCCGTGTGGCCGGATGGCCACCTCTGTTACATGGCCGCCCGGGGAAAAATCCTGCGCGACGACGCCGGCCGGGCGGTGTGGATGACCGGGATTTGCTGGGACATCTCGGAGCACAAGCGCGCGGAAGAGGTCCGCGCGCTGTTGGCCGCCATCGTCGAGTCCTCCGATGACGCCATTCTTTCCAAAGACGTGGACGGAACCATCCTCAGTTGGAATGCCGGCGCCGAACGGCTGTTAGGTTATCGCGCCAGTGAGATGGTGGGTCAATCCATCAGGCGGCTTCTGCCGGCCGACCGGCAGGACGAAGAGAGCCAGATCATGGCGCGCCTGCAGTCCGGCGAACGAGTGGAACACTTCGAGACCGTCCGCCTGACCA
>Ga0181520_10012464_pt1 | contig 10913 bp, 7 predicted proteins | sample PEATcosm2014_Bin_29_FD_132451 | JGI IMG/M metagenome (GOLD analysis project Ga0181520, IMG submission 132451) | Peatland microbial communities from MTU Mesocosm Facility, Houghton, MI, USA - PEATcosm2014_Bin02_30_metaG | ecosystem: Environmental > Terrestrial > Soil > Wetlands > Peat | place...
CGAAGCCTTCGAGACGCGCGGACTGGCAGCTTTTCGTGAACAATATCCAAAAGGAAAAAACTACGCCGTCAGTCCGTTGAACGGCCCGGCGTATGAGCGCGTTCAAGGTGGGCTGAAAATCTCAATTGTATCACCGGGAGAATTGCGTCAAGCGATGGCCTAATCGTGTGGGTGAGTTACGAAGTTATCTTAAAAACTTGCACCCGACTTGTAATCCAACGGGAAAATTTTGGATTTTATGAGAAGACGAGAGATGACGCGGAAAACTGAATAATCACCAATGAAATCAATGGTTCTGCAATGGTTGCAAAGGGGAATTAAAACTCGCTAAAAATGGCTAAAATCGGCCTTTTTGAATTAAAAGGGCACTGCTCTACCAACTGAGCTACCAACCCACGAAAAACGTTCAAAACTGGCTGAACGGCAAAGCGAAACAGTTTTGCAAACTAACCGGCTGCCCGCGCCCGCGCAAGGTTTTTCAAGGCGCTGTTTGGGTTTGTCTTTTTCACGTCGGGATGTTTTCATCGGGGCGTGACGCGGCTCAAATTTTGGGGCGTGCGCGGCTCCATCCCGACACCCGGACCGGGCACCGTGCGCTATGGCGGCAACACTTCCTGCGTGGAAGTGCGCCACGGCGACGACATCATCATCCTTGACGCCGGCACGGGTTTGCGCGCGCTGGGGAGCGCGCTGCTGGCGGAATTCAAAAATCAGCCACTGAACCTCACCCTGCTGCTGACCCACACGCATTGGGACCACATCCAGGGGCTGCCGTTTTTCGCGCCGATTTACAACCCGCGCTGCCGGCTGCGGATTGTGGGCGCACCCGGCGCGCGGGAAAGCCTGATCAGCGCGCTAACCGGCCAGATGGAAAGCACCTATTTTCCCGTGCCGTTTGAGAAGGTGCCCGGCAACATCGAAATCGAGGAGGTCAAGGACTTCAATTTCAACATCGGCCCGATGCAGGTGCGCGCACAACGCTCCAATCACCCGGGACTGTGCTTCGGTTACCGGCTGTTTTCGCCCGACAGCCTGATTGTCTTTTTTCCCGACTCCGAGCCGCGCGCCGACGGCGAGGACAGGCAACTGATTGAATTCATCCGCGACGCGGATGTGCTCATTCTCGACGCGCAATACAATGCCGCTGAATACAAAACCCACGTCGGCTGGGGCCACGGCTGTCTGGATGACACGGTGGGGCTGGCGCTGGAAGCAGGAGTCCGGCATCTTTGCCTGTTTCATCATGATCCCGATCATGACGACAAAAAAATTGACGGCTTTGTGAAACACGCGCGGCGGATCGTGGCGAAACGAAAATCGAAGTTGAAAGTGGACGCCGCAAAAGAAGGGATGACGATTCAATTGGGCGGGAAAAGCCATTGATTTGCCGGCATGCCGCCTGCGGACACCATCGAAACACAAACGAAACCAGTCATGAAACAATTGCTTCCGGCGATGTTATTGTGCGCGGCGTTGCTCACCGGTTGCGCCAGCCACTACATCGTTGCGCTCAAAAATGGCCAGCGCATCGTTGCCGCAGGAAAGCCGCGCTTGGAGGGATTCGACTTCGTTTTCACGGACTTGAACGGCAGGACAAATTCCATTCCGTCCAGCAGTGTTCGCGCCGTTGTCCCGGCCTCAAGCCAGACGCCGGCAAAGTAGGAATTTTTCCACATATTTGCCGAGCAGGTCCGCCTCCAGATTCACCGCGTGGCCAACCTTCCGTTCGCGCAGCGCCGTCACGTTGAACGTGTGCGGAATGATCCAGACGCGGAAACTTTTTTTTCGCACGCCCGCGACCGTCAGGCTGATGCCGTCCACGGCAATTGAACCCTTGAAAACAAGATAGCGCATCACGTCCGGCGGCGCGGCGATGTCGAGAACATGATCCTTGCCGGCGCGCTCCCAACGGATGATTTTGCCAAGGCCGTCCACGTGGCCGGTCACGAAATGTCCGCCCAACTCGCCGTTCGCGCGCAGCGACCGCTCGAGGTTCACGAGCGAACCCGGCTTGGCGAACTGAAAGTTTGTCCGCCGCCAGCTCTCCTGTAGCAAATCGAATTGAATCAGCTTCGCCCCGCCGCGCGCGGAAACTTTCACCGCTGTCAGGCAGCAGCCGTTGACCGCCACGCTGTCGCCAACCTTCACGCCGCGACCGCAAATGCCGGCGCGCACGGTCAGTTCGATGGATTTTCTCGCGGGCGTGATCTTTTCGATGGCACCCGCTTCTTCGACAATGCCCGTGAACATAAAAGCAAATGTTGCAGGTTGCGGGTTGCAGGTTGCAAGTTTTTCATGCAACGATCTGAAACTTTCAACCTTCAGCCACAAAGGCCGTCATCAGCAAATCATCGCCGAGCTTTTTCCATTCCGCTTCGTGAAGCTGGATGACTTCGCTCAGGTTTTTTGCGCCGTCGCCCGCGATGGCCTTGTGTGAATCGCGTCCGCCCAATATCTTTGGCGCGTAGTACAACGCCACCCGCTGCGACAGGCCGCCGAGGAGAAATGAAGCGTTCACCTCGCCGCCGCCTTCGACGAGCAGGCTGGTGATGTTTTCCGCGCCGAGCTTTTTCAACAGCCAGCGCAAATCGAGCAATGGGTGACGGGTGACGGTTGGCGGGTTTTTCACCAGTGGCGCGATCAACACGTTCACGCGTTTGGCCAGCGCCGCCACACGTTTTTTGGGCGCGTGCCTGCCGACCACCACCGTCGTCAGTGCTGTAAATTCATCGCTTACTACTTTCGCGGTCAATGGCGTCCGCGCCATCGCATCCAAGATAATCCGACGAAGTGTTTTCTGACGTTGGGCGTTGGCCTCTGGACTTTTGGCCATCCGCGCCGTCAAACTTGGATCATCCGCCAGAATCGTGTTGATGCCGGCGAGAATCGCATCGCTGCCCTGACGCAATTTCATTCCATGCGCGCGGGCTTTTTCGCCGGTGATCCATTTTGACTCGCCGCCGGCGGTGGCGATTTTTCCATCGAGCGTCATCGCGGCTTTCACCGTGACGAACGGCGTGCGGCGGACAACCCAGTGGTTGAACGCATCGTTCAGCCGCGCACATTCATCGGCCAGTGCAATAATTTCGGGAGTGCCGGCGTCTCGCCGGCGTGTGGACTGGTTGCGGATTGAAGAATGTGCCGGCGGGACGCCAGCGCTCCCAAGCAAGACGACATCAATTCCCGCCCGTCGCAAAATTTTGAAGGCGCGGCCGGAATGTTTTGGGTTCGGATCGGTCGCGCCGATGACGACGCGTTTGATTCCCGCCGCGACAATGGCGGTTGTGCAAGGCGGCGTGCGGCCGTGCGTGCAACACGGTTCGAGCGTGACGTAAAGAGTTGCGCCGCGCGGATTCCGGCCGCTTTTCTGCGCGTCACAGAGGGCCTCGATCTCCGCGTGGGGCAGGCCCGCGCGCCGATGCCAGCCGCGCCCGATGATTTCACCGTTTTTTACCAGCACCGCGCCAACCATCGGATTCGGCGAAGTCGCGCCATGTCCGCGCCGTGCGAGGCGCAGAGCCGCCCGCATCCAGGGCAATTCATGATTGCGGATCGTGTGTTTCTGTGGCTTCGCGGTCACATGATTGGAAGATTTAGAATTTCATCCGGCGGAGCAGAAAGTATTCATTGAAAGGCTGGTCGTCGGTGACCTGGACATCTAAATCAGGATTGAGGCTTGCCGGGACTGATAATTCATTGGTAATCACCCCCGCAAGATAGGCTGGCGCATCCTGGGAATCGTTCCATTCCAGAAGGTCTTTTTTCGCGGCTGCGGGCATGCGGGCGGCCAGTTGCGCCGGGTCACGGCCTTCGATTGGCTGCATGGAAGCGAGCAGGTGAATTCCCCATCCTTCCACCGAAGGGAAACAGCGCACATACGGGAAAGATTCATTGATGGAGCGGATGACGGCTTGCGCGGTGAGATATTCCCCGCCGGGGAACCACATTTGCACGATGCCGTTGGTGTTCAAATGCTGCTTGGCCAGCGCGTAAAAATCCGTGGAAAAAAGCAGGCTGGAGCCGGCGGCTTCCACGGGCGGCGGCGGGTCCACCACGATGACATCAAATTTCCTCCCGCAACGGTTGAGATAACGCCGGCCATCGTCAATGACGATGTGGCCGTTGGGATTGTTGATGAAATTTTCCGCGTCCGCGTGATAAAATCCAAATGCCTTGGTCACGCTCGGCACCAGCTCCACCACCGTCGTGTCAATGTCCCAGCTCAAGGCCGACCGGTATGTCGTGCCCATGCCGAAACAGATGACGAGCGCTGATTTGGGCTGTCCCTGATGAAACGCGAGCGGCAGGTGGGCGATGAACTTGGTGATCGGCGTCAGCTTGGTCATCCCAATGCCATTGACCAGCAGCCATTTGTCGTTCCTGTCACTTCCGAACGAAATGACGGAAGCCATGTAATCGCGGCGCACAATGGCATTCCTTGTTTTCTTGATCAGCGCGCCCTCAAAATCTTCGGAGAAAAATACCGCCTTGCCCAGCATGGTTGCCAGTAAAAGTCCAAAACCCATGCGGCGAAGCCATGATTGCGAACCGCATAGCGCCAACCAGAAAACGATGAAGGGCAGCCCCAGCAGAATAAGAGCGCATTGCTCGCTGACCAGCGGCAGCAGCAGATAACAACCGATGAGCGGGCCGAGGATGCAGCCCAGAACATTGATGGCATAGACCTGCCCGGCGCGCCGCGGCTGCCCGGCGGCGTATTCGTCCACCAAACCCGGCGTCAAGTATCCCAGCAACGCGCACAACGGGCAGATGCTGGCCAGCAGGACCAGCGCGCCGGCCGGTTCAATGCTGATGTTCCCATAATTTTCCGCGATGAGCCTTGGATCGTTCGCCAGCACCGGCAGGAACGCATTGAGCGCCAGCGCTAAAAACACCCTGCCCCTGGAGCTGACGCGGCCCCTGCGCAAATCGCCGCGATACGCCAGCGAGCCAAAAAAGGTCGCCCCCAGATAAGTAAAGACGATCAGCGCGAAGGAATACACCTGCGTTTTCAAGACCACCGCAAACGCGCGCGACCAGACCACTTCCATGGCCATGGCGATGAAACCGGTTGAAAATAAAATCAACCTGACCATCCCGGCCTTGGAGGTTTCCACCGGCGCAGGCGCCTCGATTTTCACCTCTTCCAGAACCGCCGGAGTTTTTTTCTGCCGCTGTTCCCAAGCCAGGCAGGCGCTGATAAAGGCGATGGTGAAATTTGCCGCCGCCGCCACCCAGAGCGTGTGATGAAATCCCAGATTTTCCACGAACATGACAGCGGTGCAAAAAGTTCCGCTCATCGCGCCCAGCACGTTCGCCAGATAAAGAAAACTGAAACTCTCCGTGTTCCGGGCATCCATCTCGCGAACATAGCCCATCATGAACGGAAACGTCGTGCCCATGCACACGCACCAGGGAAAAATCGAAACCGCCAGCGCCAGCGCGGAGGATAAAAGATAGCTGAACGAATCCATCTGGCCCGCCGGCAGCAAAACGCGCTCGCTCACCGCGAATAATTTCGGCACCGCAAACGCGCCCAGCCCGATCAGCAGTTCCGCGCCGCCATAAAAGACGGCGGCGGAAAGCCCGCTTTTCCTTGCGAGCGAACCGATGAAACGCCCGCCCAGCCACGACCCGACGGCCAGTCCCAGCATGAAAACCGACAGCACCACCGACAGCACCGGCGTGATGATGCCGAACGACGCGAAAGCCATGCGCGTCCAGACCACCTGATAGACGAGGCTGGCAAACCCGGAAAAAAAGAACAGGAAAAACAGGACGCCGCGCGTGAATCGGTTCATGCTGGCTGGTTATTTAACCGCCGAAGCCGGTTTGCACAAGATTCAAAGTCCGCGCCGACCACCGGATTTGGCGAAGTTGTGCCGATACCACGCCGGGCGAGGCGCATAAATAGAGTGTCAGTCAATGTGGCCGTTGACAGGAAAAAGCTCAAAGGGAAGCAAAAAATCAGCTCACGATGAACGGCGCGAACTCGTCGTGAAAATGCGGCGGAATGCGCGCCTTAAACCGCGCCGTCTTGCCGCTGTAACGCCGCTCGACGACCTGTCCAACCTTGTGCAGCCGCGCGATGAGGGCGGATTGCTCGTGGGGAATCCGCAGTTCCAGAAACTCGCGCTTGGGCCGCAACTGCGTGCCGATTTCGGCGAGCAGCGCGGGGATGCCTTCGCCGGTTGTCGCGGAAATGGCGACCGCGTGCGGAAATTTTTCCTGCAACCGGTTCAGTGCGCCGCCGCCCGCGCCGGTTGCTTCGGGGTCGAGCCGGTCCATTTTATTGAGAACCATCAGCGTGGATTTTTCGTCCGCGCCGATTTCGGCAAGCACGGTGTTGACCGCCGCGATCTGTTCCTCGGCCTGCGGATGGCTGATGTCCACGACGTGCAGCAGCAAATCCGCCCGCACCACTTCCTCCAGCGTGGCCTTGAACGCCTCAACCAGTCCGTGCGGCAATTTTTTAATGAAACCCACCGTGTCCGTGAGCAGAACATTCTGGTTCGTAGGCAATTTCAACCGCCGCGTCGTCGGGTCGAGGGTGGCGAACAAAATGTCCTTTGCCAAAACTTCGGAGCCGGTAAGCGCGTTGAGCAGCGTGGATTTGCCGGCGTTCGTGTAACCGACGATGGAGGCGAGCGGCCACTGGCTGCGCTGGCGACCGGCGCGCTGCGTCGCGCGCTGGCGGCGGACGGCGTCGAGGTCGCGCTCAATCTTGTCAATGCGCTCGGAAACTTTGCGGCGGTCGGCTTCGAGCTGCGATTCGCCTTCGCCGCCGCGCATCCCGATGCCGCCGGATTGCCGCGACAGGTGTCCCCAAAACCGCGTGAGGCGCGGGAGCAGATGCTGGAGCTGCGCCAGCTCGATCTGCAACTTGCCTTCGCGCGTCCGGGCGCGCTGGGCGAAGATGTCGAGGATGAGCGACGTGCGGTCCAGGATTTTGCACTCGAAGATTTTTTCGAGATTGCGGCATTGCGCGGGCGAGAGGTCGTCGTCAAAAATCACCGTGTCCACATCGTTTGTCCGGCAGAAGTCCGCGTATTCCTCCGCCTTGCCCTTGCCGATGAACGTGGCGGGCGACAGCGATTCCATTTTTTGAATTCCGTCGCCAATGACCTCGCCTCCGGCGGTCGTGGTCAGCTCGCCGAGTTCGGCGAGCGAATCGCGGAGGGCCGCGCGGTCATGGTTTTTGCGTTCGACGCCCACGAGGAAAACCCGTTCAGGCCTCGTGTTTCTGGTTGCAATGAGCGCTTTCAAATTCTTGCGAACAGGAGGGCCGTCAAATCTGAAAATCCACGGCGGATTTCTTTTTCAAATCGGATTTGTTCAGCACGCGCATGTCGAGGCCGTCGTAAATCACCAGCGAATGCGGCGCCACGCTGTCCATGATGAACACATTGCCGCCAATCGTGCTGCCCTCGCCGATGACCGTCTCGCCGCCCAGAATCGTCGCGCCGGGATAAATCGTCACGCGATCCTCGATGGTCGGATGCCGTTTGCGCCCGCGCAATTCCTCCACGTGCGCCGTGGACTTTGCGCCGAGCGTCACGCCATGATACATCTTCACGCGGTCGCCGATGATGGCCGTCTCGCCCACGACCGTGCCGGTGCAATGATCCACGAAAAAGTGCGACCCGATTTGCGCGCCCGGATGCAAATCCATGCCCGAACGCAGATGCGCCCACTCCGTCATGATGCGCGGAATCAGCGCGACGTTTTTCAGGTAAAGCTCGTGCGCCAGCCGCTGCACGGCGATGGCCTCGACGAACGGATACGACACGATGATTTCCTCCTTGCTCATCGCCGCCGGGTCGCCGTTGTAGGCCGCCTCCACGTCCGTCCGCAAAACCTCGCGGACGCGCGGAAGGCTTTCGAGAAATTCCAGCGTCAGACTGTGCGCCGCAGTCGTGATGCTTTTCTTTGGCAAACCGGCGGGCGGATTGTATTCAAGGGCTTTGCGGATTTCGTCCTCCAGCCTGCCCAGGATGGAATCCAGCAGCGCCGCCGTTTCCGCCTTGATTTCGGAGGAGTGAATCAGCTTCTCGTCGAAGAAACCGGGGAACAGCAGCCGCAGCAAATCCATCGTGATGGCCGTGATGGCGCGCTTGGACGGCAGGTTTTTACCGTCCAGATGGTTGATGCCGCCGACGCGCGCATAGGACGCGACCAGCTCATTCGTGAGTTTGGTGACCGTTTCCACAGGGAAGGATTTACCACAAAGGCGCGAAGTCACAAAGCCTAATCAGCTTGCGAGGGTGAGGCGGCTATTTGTGGACTTATGTTTTTGATGAACAATGAAAGAACCGCCGTCAGATTGTGAAACCCCGAGAGCGCCGCCGTCCCGGCGGCGGGTTAATGTGGAAAAACCTGGCCGCGAAACTCGCCGGCGAGACGCCGGCACTCCCAGGTCTTGGAGCTCAAAACCGAATCAACCGTGGTTCAATCCGCCTTGCCGAAGATGTTGCCGAGGTATTGCGGCTTTCGTGAATTCGCCAGCAACCACGGAATGTAATCGGAACCGAAATCATAGTCTTGCGGTTCAAACCGCCAGAGCCAGAGGCCGCCATCGGCGGCCAGGGAAACAAAGCCGCTCATCATTGGGGCGATGGCCACCCAATCCGAGTGTTCGCTGAACCGGTTGACCGAGAATCCGTGCGGATTGATGTCGGGAGATTTTTCAAATTCCCATCGCCATAGTGTCCCGTCGGCTTTGAGCGAGACAGGCTTGTTCTCGAAGCCGACGGCTGCAAGCCAGTTGGTTTCGGTGCCGATTTGAATGTTGCGACTGGCCAGACCCCACTTTGAGCCATGAGAAATCTTTTGCCAGTTGGCCAGTTCACGGAAGGTTCCATCTTCACAGACGCCGGCTTGAAAGCCCGGGCTGGTGTAGACGTTGCACCAAAATGTGCTGCGCCAATGATTGGTCGGCAGATATGAAGCCCGGTAAAATGTGAATTGTTCGTTTAATACCAGCTTGGCATCTTCTGTGGAAAATTCCGGATAAGCCCAAACCTCTCCATTGGTCTTGCGGAAAATCGTCCGGCCATCGTCGGTGAACATTTCCGCCCAATCGGAATTCGTTCCCAACTGCCGCGGCTGGAAAACATGCAGGCCCGGCCATTTTTTCTTCCAATCCCAACGGTTGGTTCCCCAAATCCATAACGTGCCATCGGTTTTCAACAAAAACGGTGAAATGGCGTAACCGGAAATATTTTTCCAATCGTTCTCATTTCCAAATCTGGCCAGCTTGGTGGATTCGGATGCGGGCATTTTCCCTTTTGGCCATGGGCGCAGACGCTGATCCGGTTTTTCAGAAACCCACAGGCTGCCGTCGCGTTGGATGCCGGCGATGTCCCGCCAGCAATCCTCCGCGTCCAGCCAGTTTGTTCCGTCAAGAAATTTGCCGCCGCCAAACGTCGGGTTTTCCCTCAACTGCGAGGTGAAAGGATTTACTGCAAACAGGACATAGCGATTCATCCAGACCCGGCCATCCGGCAAAAACACCGTGATGTTCTCGCCATTGACCTGCATCCGCGCCTGATTCGGCATCAATCGCGCGACGCCATGCGGCGGTTCGGTCGTCCCAAGCAGTTCCCACGCGCGATGATAGATTGCCGCGGTGGCGGAAATGACCAGCGCCAACGTGATGGCGAGCGTGAGCAAATTTCTCCGCCACGCGCTCCAGCCCACCAGCACGCGCTTGTAGTTCCCATACGCCAGCGCCGCCACCACGACCGTCAGCACCGGCACGCCGATGAGATAAATCAGCCAGCCGCGCCACAGCAGATAGCGGCTAAAATCTTCCGGCTCGGAAGCCTCCACCAACAAAAACCACGTCAAAAGGGATCCCAACACCGCCGGCGCGAGGGCCTGTAGTGTATTGCGCGTGAGTGTGGAGGCGTAAAAAGCCATGGCCGCCATGCCGAGGCTGATGATGACAAAGGTAAGCAACGGCAGGCTGAACCAGATTGTGGCGAGGATGTTCAACGCAAATTGCCACCAGACATTGGACGCGACAAGGTAGTCATCCATCAAGCCCTTGGGAAAATCGAGTTTGTATCCCGGGAGAATCCGCGTTCCTTCCAGCAACAACGGCATTATTGTTCCCAGCAAGACGGATAAAACGAGGACGACAAAAAGTTTCAGTCCGAACTGCGTGCGGCGTTTTGCCGGCAGGCAGAGCTGGCCTTCCAAAGTGCCGAGCTTTCGCTCCTCTGCGACTGCGGCGCAGCCCACGAGAAACGGCATCACCAGCCACAAAAACCAGAATTGTTCGAGGACGAATTTGAGGTCGGGATAGTTCCTAAGGTTGCCGAACTTACGCGTGGCAATGACGCCGAGATGCAGCAATACCAGCACTCCAGCCATTATGAATTGCGATTGATGCAGTTGAAATTCCTTCGCCAGCAACGCCGCGCGCGGACGCCATATCCGGCGGGGCGAGGCTGCTGACGAGCCGGTGTTGACTCCGGATTGCGGCTCGCGAGGACGTTCGCCCCACCACTTCAACCCGCGCATTTCGGGCATGGCGATGTCGCCGCCCGTCCATTGCGCATCCTGCACGCGTGAAAAAATCCACCGGGCAAATATAAATCCGGCGATGCCATACACGATGAAAGTGGCGATCAGCACCCGGGCCACAAATTTGTCCGGGTGACCGTCCAGAAGATCCACAATGGTCACCAAAAGCGCGGAGGGAGTCAGAACCGCGAACCAAAATCCCGCCGCCATCTGCCGGAACAAAAGCACCGACCAAAGGCCGCCCGAGAAAAAGGCCAGGGCAAACAACGCGGTGCAAATCTCCATGTCCCGAAGATCGTCAGATGATTGGTTGCCGGGATTATGGAGAATGTCGGAAATGCACCAAACGAACCAAACCAGCGTCACCATCACCGCCAACGGCA
>Ga0181520_10012466_pt1 | contig 10913 bp, 6 predicted proteins | sample PEATcosm2014_Bin_29_FD_132451 | JGI IMG/M metagenome (GOLD analysis project Ga0181520, IMG submission 132451) | Peatland microbial communities from MTU Mesocosm Facility, Houghton, MI, USA - PEATcosm2014_Bin02_30_metaG | ecosystem: Environmental > Terrestrial > Soil > Wetlands > Peat | place...
CCATCGCCGGCAAACAACTGCCATTCCTCTCCAAAGGGGAAATCGCCGCCCTTGAGTTCCGTCTGTTGGGGCTCGGGAATAACCGTGTACCCGCGAGCGTAAAGTGGCGACAAGTCCGCGCCTCGGGCGCGAGCGGGTACCATTGGCAACAGTACGAAAACGCAAGCCACTATTCTGAGCGCGGGGAAGCGCCTCGGGTTATGGGTCATCAGGTTTCTCCTGGAGTTGCCGTCACCGTCTCCATTGCCGCGGGTCAGGCGCTTGGCGGATCGAGATCAGTCTTCGTCCTCATCGGCGGTACGCGTAGCCGAAATCCCGGTCTTGGTATCGTTCCAATCGAGTTTGTCGGTGCGCGCGGGCAAGCTGTGTTCCTGCGCATATTGATTGCGGATCGAGGTAACTTGTGCGGCCCATTTCCCCAGGGGATAGAGCAACTCGCGGTAAACCAGGTAACTCAGGTCCACGGTGCGGGCCGGCTGGTGGTCTTTCACATCGTCAACCTTGTCGAGGAATTTCCGACCATTCGCTTCCGGCACACGGGGGAACCATGACTTGTCCCAGGTCGCCGTCAAGCCGATGAGGGCCTGGTTCCGCTGCTGGCGGATATTCTCGGCGATGCCGAGCGCGCGGTCGAGCGAGGCCACGGCCTTTTCCGCGTTGTTTTGACCGGCGGAGGTTTGAGCAGAGGTCAGGGCATCCATCAGCCGCCCCAACTCGCCCAGCATGATCAGATTCTGCCGATAGATTTGAGCTATCGAGCGGAAAACCTCAAGGTTGTACTGATTAAACTGGATATCCGTAATATTAGTATTAATCAAGTTAAGGAGTTCATCATTCTGGGCAAGAAACCTGCCCGCCAGATCGAGCCGCTTCTGATTCTCCGTTTTCCAGTTGTTCGGCAGGCGGAGCAGGTCCGGCGAGGGCACCGGGAGGAGAGGCAGATACTGGTCGTGCGCGAAATGGGGCGGGTTGAAGACTCCCTGGGAATAGCCAAAGATGGGCGTGCGTGCGTCGGAAGGGCCGGTCTCCCAGCTATCTTCCCAAAAGCGCGCCTGCTGGCTCATCAGTTGATAAAGCCGCCCCATGTCCGTCGCTCCCGAGCCGTAAAACAGCCGGTAGAAGCTGCTCATCAACTCCTCCGCACTCGGCGAATCGCGGCGCCAAGCTCGCGCAGGTCCCGTGGCATAACCCAGCCAGAAGGTCTCCGGATGAAGCCCGGGGTCCGCCCAACCCGCGATGAATGCGCCCATCAGGTCAGCCTGATTGGCCTCGGGCGCGTTGGGTTGTACCGACGAAAGGGCTGCATGCGAGTTGAAGGAGACGAGATCCACCATCTCCTGGACGCGCCGGCCTTCAGATGGCTTGGCGTGAAGCTGCTCCGATGCGGGCAGAGGGTAGTATTCCGGAAAGAGCTGCTCCTCGCCTTCCGTCGAGGTGTACACCATCTCCCGAATCCCATGTGCCTTGAACACTGGGTCAAACTGCGGACCGTAGACTTCGCCATTGATCAGGTAGCCCGGCAGCGAAGCGACGTCGTCCGGGACCAGCGGAAATTCGCCCCAGAAGATGACTTGGCGTCCTCGATCGTGAAGATAGGCGGCCGTCTTGGTGGTGAATTCCGCCAGCAGCTTGCCAACGCTCCCCAACTCTTTCGCCCGGTCCGCCTCGTTACACTGCGCATTCTTGGCCAGCCCCACGTAGTACGGCTCATCGGTCGAAAGCACGAAGTACTTGCTCCCTTTCGTCGCTTCCAGCAGGTCGTCGAACATCCCGTCGAGCAGCTTGTAGGTGTCCGGATTGGTCGAGCAGAACTCATAGTTGCTCTCGGGGTATTCGCGCAGCGCCGCATATTCCGGGTGCTTCAGGATGAACGCGTCGTGCGCCGGGCCGTCCAGGTAAGGAATGATCTCCACGTGGTACCGCAGCGCGTAGTCGGTCAAATCCTGCAATTCCGCCGGACTCATCGCGTAGGGCTCGACGATCGGCTGTGCGTGCTGGTATTGAAAATGGCCTTCGAGCTTGATCGAGAACCCGTTGATCTTGTAGAACGCCGCCTGCCGCACCGCCGTTTTCAGCACATCCATGTGCTCCAGGTGGTGCGCATCGTCCCAATAGATCACCCGCAGCTCCAGGTCCGGCCAGTCGACGATTTCCGCTTCCGGCAACCACTGCTTTCCACCCTGCTGCTTGAGCAACTGCACGAGCGTTTGCACGCCATAGAAGAGCCCCGTTGGGGTGTTCCCTGTGATGACGATCTCGGAGGCGGACAACTTCATCCGATAAGCTTGCTCGGCGAGAGCCGACTTCTCCCGGTCCGTTGCTTCTCCCACGTCGACTGCGTGCGGATCAAGAGCGAGCCTCAGGGTCGGTCCACCCTTTCCCTTCGTATCCGCAAGAGCAAAGTGAAAGCGCTCCCGCAACTGCTCTTTCAAACTAACGACAGCGATGTCATCCGCCTTGACGTTAGCCCCCAACTCCAAACGCCAAGAACCAGCAGCGAATTCAAAATCCTGGCTGGTAAGCGTCACCTTCTGTGGCTCGGGGATTACCGTGTAACCTCGCGCGAAGAGTGGCGACGCCGTCGCCGTGGGCGCGGGCGCCGCCACCAGAAACAGCCAGATCACGGCCGCAAGGGGAGCGTAGCCGAACGGCTTGAGCGCCAGATCTCTAAGATGGGTCACAAGGGAATTTGTCACAAGAGCACCTCCGGAATTTCGCTGACGGATGATCTTCACTGCCCGGCCGCCTTCAGTACCGGGTTGGCGGTGTTCTTCCAATCCAATTGGAACTCTCTCGATGGAAGGTGGTGTGCTTCGGCGTACTGATTGCGGACCGCCGAGGTCTTCTCCGCCCAGTCGCCGAGGGGATAGAGGAGCTCACGGTAAACCAAGTAGGTCATATCCACCGTTCGGCCGGGCAGATGGTCCTTGGCATCATCAACCTTGTCGAGGAAGACGCGTCCGTTCGCCTCGGGGACGCGCGGATACCAGCTCTTGTACCAGGTGGTGACGGCGTCCTGAAAGACTCCGTTTCTTTGCTCGCGAATGCTCTCGGCAAGATCCAGCGCATGGTCAAGCGATGCGACAGCGCCCTCGGCGTCAGCGCGGCCAGCCAGGTGCTCGGCAGACTTCAGCGCATTGTTAACCTCGTCGAGGTCGCGCAACATGATCAGGTTCTGACGAAACAGTTGTGCGATGGCGAGATAAACCTCGAGATTGTAATGCTGGAATTCAGCCTGTCGCAGATTCGCGTTGATCAGCGCCAGCAACTCGTCATTGTCCGCCAGGAATTTCCCCGTCATTTCCAGGCGGCGGGAATTTAGTGGAGACCAATCGTAACCCAAAGTGAGCAGCGGCGCCGCGGGGACCGGCAAGAGCGGCAGCGTCTGGTCCGCGCGGGGACAGGGCGTTGGGTAAATGATGTTCCAGTCCCCCCACAGCGGCGTGCGTGCTGCCGAAGGTTTGGTTTCCCAACTCTCTTTCCAGAATTGCCCCTGCTCGCTGAGGAGCTGGTAGAGCCGGCCCACACGCGTTGCGCTCGGCCCGTAAAAGAGCTTGTAAAACGAACTCATGGATTCCTGCGGGTCCGGCGAGCCCGGATGCCAGGCGCTCGCTGATCCCGTAGCGTATCCAAGCCACATCGTCTCGGGGTGCAGCCCAACGTCTGCCCAGCCCGCTACCAGCGTGCCCATCAGGTCAGCATTTTGGCGCGACGAGTCGTGGGAGATCGTGTCAAACATGTCCTCCACCACACCCGGGCCTTGGGTTACCGCTTCGTAGGTACCTCCCGGTGGGCCCGGAATATGCTGGTCCTGCGGAAGCAGATAGTAATTGGGGAACAGATACTCCTTCCATCCAACAGTGGACGTGAAAATGAGCTGTCGGTTGCCATGGGCCTTAAAGACCGGGTCAAATTTCGGACCATAGACCTCGCCATTGATCATGTAGCTGGGGACGGACGCGATGTCGTCGGGCACCATCGGATATTCTCCCCAGAAGATCACCTGCCGTCCTCGGTCATGCAGGTAGCCCGCGGTCTTCGTCACGAATTCTCCCAGCAGCTTGCCCACGCTCCCCAACTCTTTTGCCCGATCCACTTCGTTGCACTGCGCATTCTTCGCCAAGCCCACGTAGTACGGTTCATCCGTCGAAAGCACAAAGTACTTGCTCCCCTTCGTCGCCGCGAGCAGGTCGTCGAACATGCCGTAGAACAGCTTGTAGGTATCAGGGTTGGTCGAGCAAAACTCATAGTTGCTCTCGGGGTATTCTCGCAGCCCTGCATATTCAGGGTGTTTCAAAATGAAGGCGTCGTGCGCCGGCCCGTCCAGATAGGGAATGACTTCCACGTGGTATTTCAACGCGTAGTCCGTCAACTCCTGCAACTCCGCCGGCGTCATCGCGTAGGGCTCCACCATGGCCGGGGCGTGCTGGTATTGAAAATGGCCTTCGAGCTTGATCGAGAACCCGTTGATCTTGTAGAACGCTGCCTGCGCCACCGCGGATTTCAGCACATCCAAATGGTCCAGGTGATGCGCGTCATCCCAGTAGATTACCCGCAGCTCCAAATCCGGCCAGTCGGTAATCTCACCTTCCGGGAACCACTGCTTCCCATCCTGCGGTTTGAGTATTTGCACCAGCGTTTGCACACCATAGAAGAGGCCGGTCGGGCTGTTCCCCGTAATCACGATCTCGGAAGCGGACAACTTCATTCTGTAGGCCTGCTCGGCTAAGGCGGACTTTTCCCTGTCCGCTGCCCCTCCGACCTCGACCGCGTGCGGATCGATCGCTAACCTCAGAACCGGCCCACCCTTCCCTCTCGCTTCCGGCAATGAAAGGTGAAATCGCGCGCGCAACTCGTCCTTCAAACTGATAACCGCGATGTCATCCGCCTTAACGCCGGCCGCCAATTCCAACCGCCAGGAAGCCCCGAATTCGCAACCCTGGCCACTCAGCGTCACCTTTTGCGGTTCCGGGACCACTGTATAACCCCGCGCGAAGAGTGGCGAAGCTGTGGCGGCTCGAAGCGTGCCTGCCATACAGACGGACGCGACAACGACTGCCGCTATCAGAGCGAAACGCCTGAGCAGAAATTCCATGCTGTTCTCCCCACGCGGAAGTTGTTCCTTCCGACCCGCTGTAGCGGCGGTCTCCGACCGCCGCCGTCGATCGGACATCGACGCTACAACACTCCGTCGCCCGGCGGTCGGAGACCGCCATTACAAGCGGATGTGTAGACTTTTAGCTCGCCCTTAAATCTACCTATTGACCCAGTCCTACCTGACCCAAACCCTCACGAAGTCGCCCGAGCCAAAGCTGATCGAGGAATGAGGGGTCGCGGTCGGCTTCACTCTTCTCTGCTCTCAGCGCTACATACTTGGTGTGCGCGGCGGCGGCTTTCTCCCCTTCGCCTGCCTGGCGATAAAGCGCCTCTTCTTCCTGATAAGCCTTTGCGGTATCCGGCGCGAGTGCGGTGTAGCTCTCGTAGTCAGCCAGCGCTTTGGTGGGTTGCCCCTGCCGAGCCATCAATCGTGCTCGCCACAGGTACGCGGGGGCTGTCTGCGCATCCATCGACAGAGCCCGATCAAGCTCCTGGCGGCTCTCTGTAAGGTTGTCCGCCTCCAAGAGGGCCACCCCCAGCGCGGCGTGGTAGGAAGCGACGGCCGAGTTTAGGGTGACCGCCCGGCGAAGAGATTCTTCCGCTACCGGGAACTTCCCCTGCTCGATTTCGATGACACCTCGCAGGAAATATGCCTCGTCGGCGTCGCGGGCAAGACGGAGCGCCTCCTCACACGACTGCAAGGCTTCTGGGAAACGGCGCATGAGTGCGAGCGCCACCGCCATCTGATAGGGAATGCTCTCCGTTTGCGGGTCCAGCTCGCGCGCCTTGGTGAGCGTAGCGAGAGCGTCCGGGAATTTTTGCTCGGACCCTTGCAGAGTGGCATAGGCGAATTGGTAGTTAACATTCTTGGGATCGGCGGCAATCGCCGCAGTCAAGTAAGGAATTGCTCTCTGGGAATCACCGGACAGCAAATAAGCATTCCCGCGTAGGAATGCCAATTCTCCCGGCGCGCCGGCATCCTCGGGAACGCCTTTAAGCACCGCCAAAGCCTCGACGGGTTCGCCGGCCTTGACGCTGGCGTCCGCCAGCAGCAGCTTCAGCGTGACATCCTGCGGATTCAACTCGCTGGCGCTTTCCAGCAACTGGCGCGCCTTCTGCGCCTGGCGATGGTGGAGGCACAGGAAGGCCAGGGTTGCATCGAGGCGGGAATTCTCCGGAATGGCGTCTACCGCCGCATCAATGCTGGCTAATGCCTTCGCGATTTCGCCCGCCTCGAATTCCGCCCGCACCAGGCTTGCGTGAACCTCCGCATCGGCGGCGGAGTGTGTCCGCGCCTGCTCCAAATAAGGCACTGCTTCTTTGGGCCGTCCGGCGTTAACCAGGGCGACTCCGAGAGGCGCGTCCGCCTGAAAAAGCTTGGAATCCTTATTCAGAGCCGCGCGCAGTTCGCGAATAGCAGAGCTTTCTTCCTTGTTCTGCAAATATGCCATTCCCCAGTAAAAATGCAGGTTTGCAGAGTCATTGCCTAATTGCCGGGCTTGTTTGAAATTTGTGATCGCCTGCGCGGGCTCCCCTGCCGATAATTCCGCAACAGCGAGATAAGCGTAGTTCGTGGCTGAAGGATCCTGCTTGATTAACTCCGCGAAAGTCTTCTCGGCATGTTTGAAGTCATTAGCTTTGAGCTCTTCCTTACCCTCTCCGAGCAACTCCCGCGTGGACTGCGCGACCACAGCGGAGGCCCCAGTCAACAGAAACACCCCTCCCAACAGCACCACCGCAAGCCGGGCGCAGGTGTTCAATGCGATCCTCCCTGCGCCTGCCGAAGGCGCGCGACTTCACGCCGAACGGCCTCAAGGTCGGGAAGCTCTAAGTGTTGGTCGCGAATGATCTGAAGCATAGAGGCATTGAATGAGCCGCTGCCATCCAAATACTGGACAATCATTCGCCGTTCCCTATAGTCCGCTGCATCGAGATCGATCGAGCGGTAATTCGCTTGCCGCCGGCTGTAATCGAAATGGAGCTTTGCCCCGTCGTCATGCATGCGGTAGCGGATGTTCTGCACATATTGGAGAGCATTGGCGAAGCGGTCCTGCGCGGCGTAGGCCGGAAAAGGCGGTTGCGCCTGCCCCCAATTGCGATCCACCGCCATGTCCAGTATATCCGGGATGGAAACCTGAAAGAGGTGGCCATCGGTCACCTGCGCGAGAATGGGCACCTCGCGCACGTAAGGAAACTCCGAGGTCCCGGACGCCGAGAAACTTGCCAGCAACTGCAAAAATGCCGCCCGAACTTCCGGCGGAGTCGAGCGATCGAGGTAGATTGCGGAGAGCTTTGCATAACTCATTCCGCAGGGTCCACTGGTATCCACGACGTTCAGGTTATTCAGACGAACACCTCCGTAATGTCCGTCAACGATGTGCAGATAGAGGGTTGCCTCACAATGCCCAAAGGTGGATCCCCCGTTGGTCCGGCAGGGACAGGGAACGGCGCAAGGGCAGCAAACCACTCCTTCGCCTTTCAAATGCCAGTCGGCGCCCGTGGAATGCGCGGTGCGGGCGTTGGCCGCCTTCTGGCTATCGCACTGGCTGATTCCCGGAGCAGGAATCCACCAGATCGCTATTATTGCGTAAAGAAATATGGGATATCGGATCGTCGTTGCTCCCTAAACCACCACACAGCGGACGCGATGATACCAGTTGTTCGTATATCCGTCTAATCGTGCAGGATCGCGCTCAGCCGGCTGCGCCTGCCCCTGTGTATCCCTTGCCCGCACCACAAACTCGACCTGGCCCGGTTGAGTCAATTCCCAGGAAATCTCCCACGCGACCCACTCAAGATCCGTTCCGCGGTCCAGCGTTGCGGGACGCCATGTGCTGCCGGCGTCGGCGCTCACCTCGACAGATTCAACCTTCCCCGCCCCGGTCCATGCGAGGCCGCGAATTTCGACTTTCCCGCGCTTCAGGACTGCCCCCTTCTGGGGATCGATAATTACGGACTTCACTTGAATTCGCGGCAGCACTTGACGGTCGAGTTCACCGGAAGCTGTCTGGCGGGATTGCTGATACGTACCGCCTTCGGGGGGCAACCCAGCAGCAGCCACCACGATGCGGTCCAGCCATTTTACCGAATCCATCCCGTACCATCCTGGCAGCACCACCCGCCAAGGCGCCCCGTGTTGGAGCGTCAAGGGGCGCGAATTGAGGTGGGTTGCCAGAATTCCGTCGGCCATCGCCCGGTCCAAAGGAACGCTGCGCTTGTAGCCATCACGCCCGAAGAAATGCACATGCGCGGCAGCGCGGGTGGGGCGAGCCAACATCATCACATCCTTCAGCGGCCAGCCGGCCCAGGCGCCGCTGCTCACCAACCCGGTGGCGCCAACGCGGTTCCCGGCGCACTCCAGCACCGCGCCGAACTTCCGCTCATGCAACGCCGCGAGATCGGCTGCTGCCAGCTCACAGGGCGCCTCCACTTCACCCTCGATTTTCAGAGTTGCAGCCTCCAATCGAGCGGGCGCCGCGAAGTGATTTCGCACATAGAAATCTTCCACCGGCGTGTATCGACCCTGGAGCGACCATAGATCAAACTCCATTTCCAGGGGATCCATGGAAATAACGTGGTGCTCGCCCCTGAGGATCTCAGGAACCAGCAATCCGCTGCTCAGCAGCGTCATGAAATAGCGTCGATCCATGGAGATATGCTCGCGCGCCGGGGTGGGTTGTCAGTACAGCCGGCTTAATGCTCCGCGTTCTCAAGGATTTGCTTGGGTTTCAGGAACCTCAATCTGCGGATCGAGTTGCCGGGCGCGTTCGAGCGCGTTTTTCGCGCCGCCCGGGTCGCCGTCCTTCCCCAAAGCCAGGCTCAAGTTAAAATAAGCTCGAGCCTCGTCGGGATTCAAATCGATGGCCGAGCGAAGTTGGCCAATGGCGCCCTTTACATCCCCAAGTTTCAGCAGGACCCCGCCCAGATTGGTGTGCGCCTGGGCCAAATTCGGCCACTTGGTCAAGGCCGCCTTAAAAGCATCGCGCGACGCATTGAGGTCGCCCTTCCCGAGTTCTTGCATGCCGAGGTTGTACTGAGTAACGGCTTGGGCATAATCGGCGCTCGCGTGATGCAGTCGCTCGACCTCGGCGAAGGCAGCGACGGAGTCCTCATGTTTCCCCAATTGCTCGAGGGTCTGCCCCAGAATGTAGTAAGCCTGACCGTTGTCGGCCTGTAGGGCGATTGCACGGCGCAACTCCGCTTCCGCCTCTGCCAACTGTCCTGTCCGGTGTAATGTAAAACCGAGCTGATAATGAATGTCCGTACTTGACGAATTCAATTTCGCCGCGTTTCTAAGGGTTTCCAAAGCCCCTTGCAAATCACCCAACTGACGTAAGGCAATCCCCAGATTCAACTGGGCATCCACCCAAGTGGGATCGAGTTTCGCGGCTTGGCGAAATTCCTGAGCTGCCCCGGGAAGGTCGCCACTCTCTTGCAAGCCCCCCCCCAGCAAGAAGTGGGCCTCAGCGTCCTGCGGGAGCAAGTCTACGGCTTTTCTCTGGGCCACCAAAGCCTCTTCAGTTCGGCCTTCTTCCCCCAGCAGGGCCCCGAGGCGCATTTGCGCCTCGGCGTTTCCCTGCCCGGCGGCAATGCGGAACTCGTATTCTGCTCCTTCCAGCTCGTGCTTCTTCCATAACGCCGAACCCAGGTTCAAGCGGGCTTCCGAGAAATCGGGCTGCATCTCGATGATCTCTCGGAACTCACCAATTGCCGCATCCGTCTCCCCCTCTCCGGCCAGAAGTTGTCCAAGATTATTTCGGGCGTCCGAATATTGCGGATTGGCCTTAATTGCAGCTCGAAATTCCTCCGCTGCTTCCGTCGCATTTCCTTGCTTCTGTAAATTCAAACCCAAGCTGTTGAGCGCCTCGAAATATGCGGGGTTCAGTTTCAACGCTCGGCGGAAATGCTGCTCAGCCCCGGGAAGGTCGTTTTGCTGCGAGAGCACCAAGCCCAAATTGTAATTCGCCTCGGGCCAATCGGGGCGATCCGCCAGAATCCTGCCAAACTCCGCCACGGCTTCCTCCAGCTTACCCTCCCGCGCCAGCGTTATGGCCAAATTCTCACGGGCTTCCGGAAGCCCAGAGGAGGCTTTCACGGCGCCGCGGAATTCCCGCTCGGCCAGGCCTAGGTCTCCATGCTCAAGAGCGTCAAGCCCGCCGGCCAAATAGCAGCCCGCGGGCCTCTCCGCGTCTCCATCCTGCGCCCGGAGGATCGGGGCTACGCAGGCGAATGCGCTGACAATAGCCACCACGGCGGCGAATCTTCCCCGGGGAAAACCCTGCTTGTAGTTCATCGCACCTTCGAATGGCTGCCGGCGTTCTGAGGTTCGCGGTCCGTCGTGTGTGATGGGTGATCCCCAATCCTCTATTTTTGATTGAGTGCTCCCAAGCCTTAATAATAACGAAATAAAACGTAAGGAATTGTACTTGACAAGAAAAGTGCAGCGCAATAGTATCTTCTCGATGAAGGTGGGTAGTAGAAGACAGGTAGGGCGAATTTCTCAAAAAACCAAATAAATTTAGACTGGTGGGGGCCGTCTAAATGTCCCTTTGGTGGGCATTTTAGGTAATAAGAACTCCACGATCCGAAGCGAGAGGTGCCGCCGAGAAGGCCGCCCTAAAAGACAAAAGGACAGGCGTAAGCCGCCATCGGCTTCGAATCGAGGCGGGCTGAAGTCGGGTCACGAGGGTTGATTTGTCCATGCGTGCAATGCCCAGCGGACCAAAACTTACTTTCCACGATGAAAGCCAAACCGTGGATACGACAAGCTGAAACACAGGAGGATTCAATGGAATTAGTTGGGCGACGGCTGTCGA
>Ga0181520_10012467_pt1 | contig 10913 bp, 11 predicted proteins | sample PEATcosm2014_Bin_29_FD_132451 | JGI IMG/M metagenome (GOLD analysis project Ga0181520, IMG submission 132451) | Peatland microbial communities from MTU Mesocosm Facility, Houghton, MI, USA - PEATcosm2014_Bin02_30_metaG | ecosystem: Environmental > Terrestrial > Soil > Wetlands > Peat | place...
ATATTCAGCCCAACTGGCAAAGCATTTACTCCATCCTGAATGAGCAAGCCGGCCTGGCACGATACGCCGGTCCCGGCCACTGGAACGATCCCGACATGCTCGAGGTGGGCAACGGCAAGCTTTCGCTCGCCGACAATCGCACCCACTTTTCGATGTGGGCCATGCTCGCCGCGCCGCTGCTCGCGGGCAACGATCTGCCTAACATGACGCCTGAAGTTCGCGCCATCCTTACAATCGCGACGTGATCGCCATCGATCAGGATCGCCTGGGCCACGAGGCTACGCGCGCCTACTCCGATGGCGAGGTGGACGTGTGGACTCGGCATTTGTCAGGCGGTGCCATGGCCATCGCGGTTATCAACGCCGGAAGCGACCGGTACTCCACGCATCCATTTCATTTGAGCCTGGCGAAGCTCGGCCTGAACGGGCCGCAAGAGGGCAAGGACCTATGGACGGGCAAGGAGATCACGCTCAGCAACGACATGCCGGTCGAAATCGCGAGCCACGACATTCTGCTGGTTCGCATCCCTTCACCCAAGTAAAAATGCGCAGGGCCAGCCTGCGGCTTTTTCATCGGACGAACGATCTACTCCGGGGAATCTCAGATTTTTATTCCTTCTCTTTGCCAAAACCGGGTAGAGTATTGGCAAACGGCTCCCCTCCCGCCGCCCCATGTGTGACGCTCGTATCGCGCCACAGTGGGGTGTCCTGTCCGTCGTCAATCCGAGTTCTTTTGCGCTGTTCTTGAAAGGCCTTGCCGTGAGCGATGTCAGATGCCCGCATTGTGGAGGGATGAATGAGTCCAACGCTGCGTTCTGCGGAACCTGCGGAACTCCGCTGGCAGTTCAAACCCCACCGACCCCGCCAAACCAGTTTCCGTCCAACGCGCCGCAGCCTTCCGCTTCTAACCAGCCTCCTCCACCCGGCGCCTATGTGCCGCCGCCGCCGGGCGCGATTCCAGCACCGCCCGGAGTCTATCCTTCGCCTCCCGGCGTTTATCCACCATTCCCGCCCGGTATCAGGGTGCTTGGTCAAAACACCAAGTGGGCCATCGGGCTTGGTATTGCGGCTTTGTTCTGCTGCGGGCCGTTTACGGCGATACCAGGGCTCTTTCTCGCCAAGAAGGACATGGATGAATTCGCCTCCGGGCGCGCGCCGCAATTGAATGAAAGCTCGGCCAAGGCCGCGTTTTACCTGAACATTATCGCCTTGATTCTCTCTGCTATCGGGATCCTTTTCTTCTGGGGCCGAGGGTTTCACGGTCCATTTTGAGTTCAATCCGAGTGGATGCATGTACGGTCGCACCGACAAATCGATTGCTGTGGGGCTGTTGGCCTTTGCCTGCACGGTTCTTGCCATTGCGGCCTGGCTCAAGCCGGCGGCGATCGGCTATGGAACTCATATGCAGCTCGGATTGCCTCCGTGCAACTTTCTCCGCTTGACACATCTGCCCTGCCCGACTTGCGGCATGACGACGTGTTTTGCGTGGGCCATCCGTCTTCAATTCCGAAAGGCATTTTTTGCCAATCCGTTCGGCATCCTGGTTTTCCTCGGCACTGTATCCCTTATCCCGATGACGATCGTTCTGCTGTGGCGACGCATTTCGTTCCGACGGATTACGGAGCACGCCTGGTTCAATAAGGCTATTTATGCATCGACAGTGCTTTTGTTCGTGAGCTGGGTTTTCAAGCTAGCGGAGTTTCAGTTCGCGGGTTACTGATGCTCTCGCTGTGCAACCGCAAGAGGAGTACTTATGGCCACCACCGCAGCACCGTCGCTAATTTGTCCTCAGGGACACGGCCCCGGAGTGCCTGGTTCGCGATTCTGTACGTTCTGCGGGACCCTGCTTGTCACGCCGTCTGCGCAGGCGCAGCCCGTGCCCGCGAATCCTGTAGCGGCTCAGCCGCCAGTAGCCGGCGGATGGCAATCAGTGAATGCGGTGCCGGCTCCGGCGACGCCGCCACCGGGCTGGCAACCGGCGCCTGCAACATCAACCCAACCGCCCGTCGCACCACAATGGCAGTCGGCGCCGACAGTGGCGGCCCAGCCGCTTCCTCCGGGCGCAATTCCCGCAGCCTCTTCCGCCGCCAATCAGCCAATTCCATGCAAAGTTTGCGGAAACACCGGCGCCGGGCTGGGCGAAGACGTGTTGGTTTGCCCGGAATGTGGATGGCTTCGTCCGCTGCTTCCCGGCTACAAGCTCGATCGCTCGGTTTTCTTGTGGGCGCAGGACGGCCAGGCGATGACCAAATTGCAGAGCATCTCATCGCTTCATGCAGCGGTGAAGGCGGTCTCTGACAAAGTGGGCCGCCCGTGGATCGAATCGACGTTTAACGGCATTCGCCTTGGTCCGAGGCAGTTCCCGGATATTTGGGTTCGAGCCATTCTGGCCGCGCGCATTCTCGGCCTGCCCAAAATGCCCGACGTCTATATCTCGGGCGATTCACAGTGGAACACGTATACGTATGGCACCGACACCAGCGCGTTTATCGTCCTGGGCACGGCCATCCTCAACAACTTTCAGAACGACGATCTGCTCTTTGTGCTGGCGCGCGAGATGGGGCACTGCCGCGCCGGCCATGCACTTTGGAAGACGGTATCCCGTTTCCTCGTCGGCGACACCAGTACACACGGCATCCTTTCCAACGGAGTGTTGAACGCCATCAGCCTGAGCCCTACGAAATGGATTCAGGATGCGGTCGACTTGCCGCTGATGGCGTGGTCGCGGCAGGCGGACATCACCGCTGACCGCGCCGGATTGCTCGCCCTGGGTGACGAAGCACTGGCCCGCCGCGTTCTGCTGGCCTGGTCCATCCGATCCGCCAGGCTCCTGAAGCAAGTCAACATTGAGGAATGGATGAAGCAGGAAGACGCGAGCGACGATCAAATGACGCGCTTTTCCGAGATGACGACCACTTCTTCGATGTACACAACGCGGCGTCTGCGGCTGCTCGGTCAGTCGGCGCGCGAGCCTGAGCTCATGCGCTGGAGCCAGAGCATTCAGCCGGTGCGCAAGCGGCTCACGCCTCCGCCTCAGACGGCGATACTCCCGGGCATGGGTACTCCATTGTCGAGTGTCCGGCGTCCGCTGCCAGCTCAAGGCCCCGTGCCGGCGAATGCTCCCGCGCCACCCCCGGACTCGATCCGCGTTCTTTGCAACAAGTGCCAGACCGCCATGCGCATTCCTCTTGCCGTGTTGCGCGGCAAGCCGTCGCTGAATGTCCGCTGTCCAAAATGTCAGAACATTTTTACGTTGCGGCCCAAGCCGGCGTCTGCCGCTGCACAAACACAACCACCGGCATCGCCTGTGTCCCCCTCCGCACCGGCGAAATCGGCCGTCACCCCGGCGCCTGCCGCCGCAAAACCAACTGCTGCGCCCTCGCCTTCGAACGCAAAAACAAAATCGCCCGCCCGGCCGTCCGTAGCTACAGCCGCGCATAAACAAGCCAAGTGACCAAGAAAGAAAAGAGAGGTTAATGTATGCCAGACGATCCCAATGAAGTTGTCGTAATTGTCCCGGATGGACCCGGCAGTGGAGCCAGCAGTTCACCGGATGGCTCGAGTCCCTCCGACGAGCCGGTTGTGGTCGAAGTCTTTGATGCGGTCGCCGATCCGGGCGCGAGCAGCGATCCCGAGGTCGTCGTCGTAGAAGCTGCTCCGGATGGCGATCCTGAGGTCATCGTGATCGACCCTGTTGCCGAGGCCCCGGGCACTGATACGGATCCGACAATGGATCCCACCAGCCAGAGCGATCCGGGTAGCGATCCGACAGGCGTAATCGATCCCGTTGCTACCGCTCCCGACCCTGGAGACGGACCAACGACGAGCGACCCGGGATCAGATGGCGTCGTGGATCCGACCGGTAGTTCTCCTGACCCAGGCGACGGGCCAACAACGCCAGACGGCGTCGATCCGACCGACCCAACCAGCAGCGACCCGACCAGCAGCAGCACCGACGATCCAACGGCAGGAACAGTTGTTGGCTCCGATCCGGATACCACGCCTGCCGACCCTGACTCCACCAGCACAACTGATCCTAGTGTCACCGGCACGACGGATCCAGACTCCAGCAGCACAAGCGACCCAGACTCCACCAGCGCGACCGACCCCACACAATTGGCGAGCGACCAGCAAACGCTTCAGCAGGACGAGCAACAAGAGAGTCAGGACGTCCAATCAGGCAACTATGCAGCTGCGTCCAACGATGCTCAGCAGGCCTATCAGCAATCGGAGACCGTGGCAGGCGAAGGAGGTCCTGACAGCACCGACGAGACCTGGACGGCGCAGCTGGACGAAAGTTACGCCAACTCAGACCAGCAGACCGCCGAGCAGGATGCGACAACTGCTGCGAGTTACGCGGATGATCCTTCCGGAAATCCGGCCGATGCGGCCGATGCGCAGCTTTATGGCGACGCCGCATCAAACGAAGAGCAAAGTGCCGACAGCGCCGGAGAATCGGGCGAGTACGGCGATCCTGTAGGCGAGCCGGTGGATACGCCGACGGATGCAACGGAGGACGCACCGGTCGACGATACGCCCGTTGACGATACTCCAGTTGATGACACGCCCGTCGATGATGCGCCGGTGGATGATACATCGGCCGACGATTCGTCGGGGAGCTAGACCGAAGTCGCGCGCCCGAGGCACACCGCGAACCACCCGCGTGGGTCGGTCCAGGTTGCCTCGGCGCGGAAGCCCGTCTCCGCGAGCAGCGCTTCTGGCTGCCCCGGCCGGTACTTGTAACTGTTCTCGGTGTGGATGGTTTCGCCGGGAGCGAACTCGATGGTCCAATCCAGCGCGCCGACATTCACCTGCTGAGCGACTTGGCTCATCAGATGCATTTCAATTCTCGAAGCTCTTGAATTCCACACCGCGCGGTGCGCGAAAGCCTCCGCATTGAAGTCTGCGTCCAGCTCGCGGTTCAGGCGCACCAAAATATTCCTATTGAAGGCCGCAGTCACGCCTTGCGCGTCGTCATAAGCCGCTAGCAGCGTTGCCTCGTCCTTTACCAGATCGACTCCGAGAAGCATCGCGTCGCCCGTCTCCAGACCGGCGCGCACGCGGCGCAGTAACCGTGCTGCCTGGTGCGGCTCAAAATTTCCAATGCTCGATCCGATGTAGAGCACAAGGCGACTCTCGTCCTCATCCATCGTTCCAAGGTGAAATTTGCGATCATCACCATCGGTGTAATCCATCACGCGCGGCGCGACAGCAACTGCTGGAATCTCGCGCTCAATCCGCCTTTTTGCACTATCGAGCGCGCTCACCGAAACGTCCACCGGCTCATAGAGCACCGTTCCCTGCCGTTCCACTGCGGCCTTCAGCAGCAGCCGCGTCTTCTCCGCCGAACCGGCGCCAAGCTCCGCAATGCGCAGCCGCCGGCCATTGCTCGCCCGCTCCAGGATCTGCTGTGAAGCGCCAAGGAAGATGCCGCGCTCGGTGCGCGTCAGGTAATACTCAGGCAGCCTGGTAATCGCCTCAAAGAGCTTTGAGCCGGCGCAATCGTAGAACAGCCACGCGGGCAGCCGTTTGGGCCGGCCCCCAAGTCCTTCGCGGACAACGTTGGCGACACGTAGATCGATTTCGAGTACTGGGGCAGGGGAAGCTGCTGCGCTCATGGTCTCTCAGTTCAATCGCTCTCAATTCTGATGCGGTCGAAGCGATTATGTTGCCAGCCGAATGCCGGAAAACTGCCATCGTGTCTCGGGGGAAAAGAAGTTGCGGTAGCTCGAGCGGATGTGGCGCGCCGGCGTTACGCACGATCCGCCGCGCAGAACCATCTGCCCGCTCATGAATTTGCCGTTGTACTCGCCCAGCGCGCCCTCCAGCGGCTTGAAGCCGGGATAGCCCAGGTACGCGCTGCTTGTCCACACCCAACAGTCCCCGTACCACTTCGTGGCGTTCTGGTTTTGGTGCTTCGCACCGTTCTGGTTTTGAACGAAATTGGTGGAATCAATCGGTATAAGATTTCCGGAATCAAGCAGATTCCCCTCAACCGGCTGACCCTCGGCCGCGGCTTCCCACTCAAACTCCGTGGGCAGCCTGCGGCCAGCCCAGCGCGCGTAAGCGTCTGCCTCAAAGAAACTTACCTGGCTGACCGGCGCTGCTGTGAGTTCATCGAGCGGCAGCTCTCCGCGCAACGTAAATACACTCCATTTGCTGTCTCTGTCGGTCCAGTAGAGCGGCGCTCGCCAACCGTTCGCCTTCACGGCATCCCATCCCGCAGAAAGCCACAACTCCGGCTTCCGGTAGCCGCCGTCGGCTATGAACTCCGCGTACTCGCCGCAGCTCACAAGGCGGTCGGCCAATGTGAACGGCTCCAACCAAACCCGATGCCGCGGCAGCTCGTTGTCAAAACAGAAGCCACCGGCGTTTCCCGCCTCTTTCAGCCCACCCTCGAAATGCATGAAGCCTAGCGGCCCTGCCTGGTCTCTGGTTCCCTTAGTGCTTTGGTCCTTATCTACTCGGTATTTTGGCCGCAGCGGGTTGGTGAAAAACGCATTCAGAATGTCGGTCAACAGCAATTCCAGGTGCTGCTCCTCGTGGTTCGCACCCAGTTCGATGCGCCTCAGAGCTTCGGCCTCGGGCTCGCTCTCGAAGAGCCGCTCCATTGCGGCGTCTACGTGCTCGCGATAACATCGAATTTCTGCAAGCCCAGGACGCGAAAACGACGACCGGAGCCGCTTCTCAGGAAATGCTGAAAAACTTTCGTAATAACTGTTAAAGAGCCAGGGAAAGTCGGGGTTGAAGAGCCGGTAGCCTGGGAGAAACTCCCGCAATACAAACGACTCAAAGAACCACGTGGTGTGTGCCAGGTGCCACTTGGCCGGCGAGGCCTCAGGGCACGACTGCACCATCATGTCCTCAGGCGAGAGCGGCTCGCAAAGAGCGAGGGTGCGGCGCCGCACCTCATTGAAACGGCTCAGAATCAGGGAGGCGGGGATCGCCGAACCAGGTCCAGAAAAGGTGGTTGTGCTCAAGGTGCGCCCCTCCCGCATGGGCTGAGTGTAGAACATTTGGATGCTGTTTCCTGCCGTTTTGGCACCTTAAATTGCGGAGGACGACCGGCCAACAAACACTAAATTGCGCGCTGTCCGTCAGATCAAAGTGGGTTGGAGTGCGTGCTACCGACGAAACGCCATCCGCCTTCCATTTGGAATTGGACCTGGAACGGATCCAAGCCCAGGCTTGGCACTGGCATTTGACTTTGAATGGTGGTTTAATTCCTGCCAGAGAATTGAAAGATTTCTCGCCCATTGGCGATAGGGCGCATGAGCAAGTTAAAACCAATCCGCTGGATCCTGTTCGCGGCGCTGTTCACGATCGCCGCGGCGACTCCGGGAATTCTGCCGGCCCAGGCAAAAGACCAGTCGACGGCTCCGGCGGCAACCACACCTGCCGCCCAGGCCGCAGATCACTCGCAGCCGACCGCCGAGGAGGAAGGTGACGTCCTCACTGCCCACCAGCACTACCAAGCCGCCATTGCAGCCTATTCCAAGGCGCATCCAATGACAGCCATTGTCTGGAACAAGATGGGTATTGACTACCAGATGATGTTCAATTCCAAGGATGCAATGCGCTGTTACAAGGAATCGCTCCAGATTGACCCTCTCAACCCCGAAGTAATCAACAATCTGGCCACGGTTTATGTGTCGCTCAAAGACTACAGCCAGGCGGACCGGCTCTATCACAGGGCGCTCAAATACAACCCCCACTCCGCGCTTATTCTCAAGAATCTTGGCACCAACCTGCTGGTGGAACACAAGTACAACAAGGGTTGGGAGGCTTATCAGCAGGCTTTGGCGATCGATCCGCAGATCTTTTCTGATCGTGACGCACCGTCCGTTGAGGATCCTTCTACCGTGCATGAGCGGGGCGCGATGAACTACTACATGGCCGCAGGCTGCGCGCGCGCCGGCGATGCCGATTGCGCCCTTCAGTATCTCCGGATGGCGCTGGATGAGGGCTTTACCACGCGCAAAAAGGTCGCGAATGACAGCGAGTTCGCCAGCCTCCGCGACAACCCGGCCTTCAAAAAGTTGCTTGCCGAGCAGCAAACCAGCCAATAGCCCATCATCCCGGCGCTTCGTCGTCTCTCGCCTCGCCGCGTGCGTCTATTTGATAGGCCGCGTTTTGCGCCGCCCGGGAGAACCGATGAACATCCGCACTTTGACCACAATCGTGATTGCTGTCGCCCTTACTGCCGCAGCCGGTGCTCAGGACGCCGGCTCCGCACCGCCGGCCGGCCAGAACGCTGGCCAGAATGCGACCCCTGGACCGGGTGATCACGGCCAGCGTGGCGGCCGCGGCGGATATGGCGGTGGAATGGGCAGGGGTGCGGGAATGTTGATGGGCCGCGGACTGATGGGTACGGTCACCGAGGTTGCCGCGGATCACTACACCATCAAGACCGAATCGGGCGACGTTTACACGGTTCATTTCACAGCCGACACGCGCATCTTCAAGCAGGTAGCCGGAGGAACGCGGGGGCCCGGCGAAGGAGCAGCGGGAAGCGGCGAAGGGGGCCGAGGCTACGGCGGCGGCAATCCTCCCCAGGAGATCAAGTCGTCTGACATCAAGACCGGCGATGCCATTGCAGTGATGGGCAATATTGATGCTACGGCCAAATCGGCGGCCGCCACGCGGATCGCGCAGCTTGATCCCGCAGTCGTGCAGCAAATACGCGCAATGGAGGCCGACTTCGGCAAGACATGGCTGATGGGCAAGGTGACCGCGATCGACGGCACAAAGATCACGCTCACCAGCGCGGTCGACAATGCGCCTCACTCTCTCGTCGCCGACGAGAATACGTCCTTCCGCAAGCGACGCGATCCCATCACCCTGGCTGATATCCAGGTCGGCGATACCGTGCGCGCGGAAGGCGCTGTGAAGGATGGGGTCTTTACCGCAACCAGCGTGAACGTCTTTGGGATGGAGGGCGGCGAGACACCACAAGTTCCGCGCGGCGCGCCGCCCCAATAGGCGAATCTTACTCGATCGACTGAAGCGTCCAGGCGTCGTTGGTCAGCACAAACGTGGCCTGGCGCAGCGAGCTCAGTTTGTTGCCGGGGTTGTGCGCGATATTCTGCAGCGGCTCTGGCACTCCGTCCAGATTTACGTCTTCGGTGAACGAAGCGATCCTCGTATCTCCTACAGTTTGGATCTCGCCCACGTCGCGCGCTTTCAAATGATTCGTAACCACAGTCTGGATAACGACGACAAACTTCTGATCGGTCGGGTTGTCGGGCCGCCACTGGATCACGTCCCCGCCGCTCGCCAGCTTGAGCACCTTCTTGCCGTCCGGCGTCACCGTAAAGTCACCCCAATATCCGTTGGGATATCTCTTGGTCTCGAACCAGTACTTGGCCGTCACTCCCTGCACCATGCCTGTGGTGTTCACAGTAATGCTGATCGGGTCCGCAGGGGCTTGGTCGTACTTGGCCTGAATCATCGTCAAAGCCTGGGCTTGCGACAGAACCGGCGCCGATTTGCAGCCGGCAATCCATAATCCAGCTCCGACCAACACCAAGACTCCCAAGATCTGCAACTTGACCGCGTTTTTCACGTTTCCTCCGTTCACCGCGCGAAACTGTGTGAATTCTCTCGCCACGCCATTTTTCATCTACTTTCCTCCCCTGTCAATGGAGTTGAAAGTGACCCTGCTCACAGGAGAGCGGTTCCACAATTCCCGTGCCCTTTCAAACGGCCTGCAGCGTGGCTTTCTCCCGGCGAAAAAGCCACTTGGCAGTTGCGGCCTGCTTTGATGTGGGTTTCGCTCTGATTCTTCTTCGCAATCAGGGAGTCGGCTTGCCCAAAATCCGCTGCAAAAGAAAATCAAGAAAGCCCGCTTCATCGGATTGGAGACAGACCTGCACATTTGGCAAACCGGCGGCAGGCCGGGTGAACCCTTGGTCATCGACATCCAAACGCATCGGTTGCATTGGACATAGCACAGGGCGGACCGCGTACGCGGCAGCCACCGGGTCAAACAGCGTGGGCATACGCCACGCGTCCGCGCCGGTCCATTGGTGGTAGAGCAAGGTCAATTGATCGGTCAGCGGCGATCCTTGAGAAAGGACGGCCCCAAGCTCTGGCAACGTAAGATGAACCTGGGTCGAGTCGAGGGGCATCATGAAGACCGGAACACCCGAGGCCAGAAGCGCTCGGGCACCCGCCGGATCGCAAAGAATATTCCACTCCGCCGAGACTGCCTGGCTCCTTACCCCTGCATTTCCTCCGTCGTAGCCCCGATAGACACTGCCACCCATCATGACGACTCTCTTTAGTTTGCGGAAGGTCGCCGGGTCGCGCGCGATGGCCGCCTGCACGTTGAAAAGCGGGCCGATGGCGATGAGAGTGATTTGACCGGGATGGGCGCGGATCTCACGGAGCAGAAATCCAACCGCATCTCCGTGCTTGCGCCCAGGCGCCTCAAGTGCGTAAGCGGCCTGCGTGAAATGATTCCCGGCGGGAGTCGGAACGCCTGCTTCCACTGGAATTTCGCTGCGGCCGACTGCCGCGAGGTAGCGATCGACAAGGCGTGCTCGCAGCTCGGTGTCGCCAAATGCCGTGGTGATGCCCAGCAACCTGACCTCAGGGCTGCGCAAAAGAAGAGCCAGCGCAAATGCGTCGTCGATATCGTCGCCGATATCCGTATCCAGGATGACGAGTTGTTGCGCAGGAGGGTTCGGCGTGGTTGCTGCATGTGGTTGGCTGCAGGCTCCTGCACTCGCTGCCAGTGCGAGGACCGCAAACCCGGCGATCAAGCCCTTGGCGTTCATGCGCCCCATTGTAGCGGGAGCAGCGATTTTGAGGGCGAAGCCAAAGCACCACCAGCGCCAGAAAGCGCGATTCAAGCCTGGGTAGCATCGGTTTCAATTCGATAGAAGCTGATTGCCGCATCGCCCTGCTCAA
>Ga0181520_10012468_pt1 | contig 10912 bp, 7 predicted proteins | sample PEATcosm2014_Bin_29_FD_132451 | JGI IMG/M metagenome (GOLD analysis project Ga0181520, IMG submission 132451) | Peatland microbial communities from MTU Mesocosm Facility, Houghton, MI, USA - PEATcosm2014_Bin02_30_metaG | ecosystem: Environmental > Terrestrial > Soil > Wetlands > Peat | place...
CTGGCGCTGCCCCGCGGCATGGAAATATGGTATTTACGATTTGGGATTTTCGATTTTCCCCCCCCCCCCCCCCCGCAATTTCAAGCGCGCGCAAATCGCAAATCGTATATGGTATATCAGTATGCGCGTTTTGATTGTGGGCTTTGGTTATGTGGGCCGGTCGCTGGGCGCGAAACTTGCCCGGCAGGGCCACGACGTTTTCGGCCTGCGCCGAAGTGCGCCGGACGAATTGCCCGCCGCCCGCATCACGCCGCTGACCGCGGACATCACGCGGCCGGAAACGCTTGCGAAATTGCCGCGCAACTTTGACTGGGTGGTAAACTGTGCCGCATCCGGCGGCGGCAGCGCGGATGATTACCGGAAACTTTACCGTGATGGCAACCGAAACCTGGTGGCGTGGCTCGCCGAGGCGCCGCCAAAGAAATTCGTTTATACCGGCAGCACCAGCGTTTATGCCCAGAACGACGGCTCCGTGGTGACGGAGCAAAGTCCGGCGCAACCGGAAGCCGCCACCGCCCGGGTTCTGGTGGAGGCGGAAGAATTATTGCTGGCCGCCGCCCGGGACAAATTTCCGGCCGTCATTTTGCGCGTGGCGGGAATCTACGGGCCCAAGCGCGGCCACCTCTTTGCGCAATTTCTGCGGGGCGAGGCGCGCGTCGAGGGCGACGGCTCCAGATTTTTGAACATGATTCACCGCGATGATTTGACGGGGGTCATCATGGCCGCGCTGGAACACGGCGTAGCCGGTGAGATTTACAACGCGGTGGACAACGAGCCGGTAACGCAGGCGAGTTTTTTGGAATGGCTGGCCGCGCGCTTAAAACGGCCCCTGCCGCCCAAGGTTGCCGGGGACGAAGAAAGCTGGCGCAAACGCGGCGTGACCAACAAGCGCGTGAGCAATGCCAAGCTGCGCGCGGCGCTGAACTATAAATTCAAATTCCCTGATTTCCGCGCCGGTTATGCGGCGGAAATCGCGCGGCTCAAACGGCTGGCCGCGTTGTCGCCAACGCGGCCGCAGAAAGACTAGACCGCCGTGTCACCGCGCTCTTCCGTGCGGATGCGAACGGCCTCTTCGATCGAGGAGATGAAAACCTTGCCGTCGCCGATCTTGCCGGTCTTGGCGGCTTTGATGATGGCCTGGACGGCGGCGTCCTTGAGGTTGTCGGCCACGACGGTCTCGATTTTGATCTTGGGCAGAAAATCCACGGTATATTCGCTGCCGCGGTAAATCTCCGTGTGGCCCTTCTGCCGGCCGAAGCCTTTGACTTCGCTGACGGTCATGCCCTGGATGCCGAGTTCGTTTAGCGCGTCTTTGACGTCGGTAAGCCGGAAAGGCTTGATGATGGCTTCAATTTTTTTCATATCTTTCACTCATTGTAAGCACGCTCCCCGTGCTGTGACAAGTCGAGGCCGACACTTTCGTCTTCCTGGTCCACCCGCAGGCCGATGACGGCATCCACGAGTTTGACGATCAAAAACGTTCCGACCGCCGCCAGCGCCACCGTAACCGCCACGCCAATCAACTGGTTGATAAACTGGTGCGACCCACCGGCCAGCGAAACGGCCACGCCGTTTGCCTTGAAAGTGTTCGCAATGGCCGGATTCACCTCCGCGTTCGCCAGAAAACCGAGCATCAGCATGCCGGCAATGCTGCCAATGCCATGCACGCCGAAAACATCCAGCGAATCGTCGTAGCCGCACACGGACTTAATTTTTGTCACTGCCGTGTAGCACACTACACCAGCAACGAGACCAATGCAAAAGGCCGCGGGAATGCTCACAAAGCCGGAGGCCGGCGTGATGGTGGCCAGACCGGCGACCATGCCGGCCGCCGCGCCCAGCACGCTGGGCTTGCCTTTTAATTTCCATTCCATCGCCGCCCAGCTCAACGCCGCCGCCGCCGCCGAGAAGTGCGTGGCCGCGAACGCGCTGGTGGCCAGCGGGCCGGCGTTCAACGCGCTGCCGCCGTTGAAACCAAACCAGCCCACCCACAGGAGGCCGGTGCCGATGAGCGACAGCACCACATTGTGCGGCACCATGGGTTCATGCGGAAAGCCGTCGCGTTTGCCGATCATCAGCGCAAACACCAGCGCCGACACACCGGAACTGATATGCACCACCGTGCCGCCCGCGAAGTCGAGCACCGGAATTTTGCCGCCGAGCTGCCAGTTGAAAAAGCCGCCCGTGCCCCAGACCATCTGGCACAGCGGAAGATAAATCAGCGTCACCCATAGCAGCATGAACAGCACATAGGCGCTGAATTTTACGCGTTCCGCCACCGCGCCGCTGATCAGCGCCGGGGTGATGATGGCAAACATCATCTGAAACAGCATGAACGTCTGCGCCGGGATCGTCCCGGCATAATCGCCATCCGGCGCGCCGCCGACCCCCTTCAAAAAGAGATGCGTAAACGGGTTGCCGCAGAAGGCGCTGCCCGGCGCGAAGGCCATGCTGTAGCCGTACACCATCCACACGGCGGAAATCAGCGCCATCAACACCAGGCTGTGCATCATGGTGGACAGGACGTTTTTTTTCCGCACCAGGCCGCCGTAAAACAGAATCAATCCCGGCGCGGTCATCATCAGCACCAGCGCGGAGCTGGCGAGCACCCAGGCGTTGTCACCGGTGTTGATGGTCACCAGCGGGGCCACGGCGGGCTGCAATTCGGCCGGTGGCGGGGAGTCCGCCGCCCGCATCTGTGGGGCAAAGACCAGAAACAGATACACTAAACATGAGTAGAACAATGCTTTAATAGATGCCTTATGAATGGGATTCATGGATGCAGAGTTCAACAAAATTGCCTGCCGGAGTCAACGCAGGTATTGCACAAAACTTGTTCGATTTTGTTCCCGTTCATGTTTAATTTCTCCGCACATGTCCGCCGAAGCGCAACTTACCCCCATGATGGCGCAGTATCGCCGCATTAAAGGCGAACTGCCCAAAGACGCGCTTTTACTGTTCCGGCTGGGCGATTTTTACGAGATGTTCTTCGAGGATGCGCAGACCGGCGCGCAGGTCCTCAACCTGGCCCTCACCGCGCGCCACGGCGTGCCCATGTGCGGCCTGCCGTTTCACGCGGCCAACAATTACATCGCCCGCATCCTGAAAAGCGGACGCAAGGTCGCCATCTGCGAACAGTTGGAAGACGCGCAGCCCGGCAAACTGGTCAAACGCGAGGTCACCCAAATCCTCTCGCCCGGCACGCATTTCGATGAACGGATGCTGGTGGCCGAACGGAATAATTTTCTCGCGGCGGTGAATCCGGCGGGGAAAATTTTCGGCCTCGCCCTGGTGGACCTGACCACCGGCGATTTTCTCACGACCGAACTGGAAAGCGATGCCGCGCTGCTGGCCGAACTGGAACGGTTGCGCCCGGCTGAAATCATTTTTCCCGGCGAACAGGTTTCCCTGCGCGAACTGATCGGTGGCCGTGTGCGGGAGAACTCGGCTAAAGATCCCAGCCGGGGATCCACGTCCGCAGCCACGGGCCAGGGCTGGATTGTCAGCGGTTACGACGACTGGACCTTTGCATCCGAGACGGCGTTTTTCACCGTGCGCGAACATTTCAAGGTCGCCACGCTGGACGGCTTCGGGCTGAAAGATAAAAGCGCAGCCGTCGGCGCGGCGGGCGGCGCGCTGCATTATCTGACGCAAAATTTGCGGCGCGACGTGAAGCATCTCACGCGCATTTCATTTTATCAGCGCAGCGATTTTCTGTCACTCGATTACACGACGCTGCGGCACCTGGAAATTCTCGAACCCCTGCACCATGACGCGCCGCGCAATTCATCGCTCTACGGCGCGCTCAACCGCACCGTCACGCCCATGGGGGCGCGGCTGTTGCGCCAATGGCTCTCGCAACCGCTCGCGGCGGTCACACCGATCGGCCAGCGGCAGGAGGCGGTGCAGACGCTGATCGGAAACTCCTTTGGCCTCGACAGTTTCCGCCAGCAACTGGCGGCGGTGCGCGACCTGGAGCGCACCATTGGCCGCATCAGCACCGGTTCGGGCAACGCCCGCGACCTTGTCGTGTTGCGCGTGGCGTTGGAACAGGTGCCGGCGTTAAAAACGACGCTGCGCGAGATCGGAGCGCGGGCGGCCCGTCCGCCAGTTGGCAGCTTGAACGATGAAGTTTTTCAACCTGCCGCTCCGTCCGGAAATCCGAACAACGCTGCCGCCTTGGAGCCCGCGGATGAGCCGTCCGCGCTCCTGGAAAAACTCGAAGCGCGCCTTAACGAATCGCCTGACCTCGTGGAGCTGATTGCCCGCGCCATCGTGGACGAGCCGCCTTTGCCCATCAAGGAAGGCGGCATGATCCGCGACGGCTTTGATGCCGCGCTCGACGAACTCCGCAACGCCCAGCGCGGCGGCAAGGATTGGATTGCCAAATTGCAGGCGGACGAAATCGCGCGCACGGGCATCGCGTCGCTTAAAGTCCGTTTTAACTCCGTGTTTGGCTATTACATTGAGATCACCCGGTCCAATCTCGACAAGGTTCCGCCGCACTACATCCGCAAGCAGACGATCGCCAACGGCGAGCGCTTCATCACGCCGGAGTTGAAGGACATGGAAGGTAAAATTCTTGGCGCCGAGGAACGCAGTGTGAAACTGGAATATGAACTTTTCCAGCGCGTGCGCGAGGAAGTGCTGGGACAACTGCCCAAAATCCAGCAAAGCGCTTCGGCCCTGGCGCAACTGGACGTGCTGGGGTCATTCGCGGAGACGGCGCGGTTGCACAATTATGTCCGTCCGCAAATCGGCGACGGGGGCGTGGTTCAAATTCGCGATGGCCGCCACCCGGTGCTGGAACAACAACTGGTCGAGGAACGCTTCGTGCCGAATGACACGGGGCTTCAAAGCAGGACAGGCGTCCCGCCTGCCCAGCCTGCGCATGGGCCAAGTGAAGATTCTTCCGGTGACGGGGGCAGGCGGGACGCCTGCCCTGCTTTGCCGCAAATCGCGCTCATCACCGGGCCGAACATGGCGGGCAAATCCACGTATATCCGGCAGGTCGCGCTGCTGGTGTTGCTGGCGCATACCGGCAGTTTTGTGCCCGCCGCCGAAGCGCACATTCATCTGGTGGACCGCATTTTTACGCGCATCGGCGCGAGCGATGATCTGGCGCGCGGGCAAAGCACATTCATGGTGGAGATGACCGAGACGGCGAATATATTGAACAACGCCACGTCGCGCAGTCTCATCGTGCTGGATGAAATCGGGCGCGGCACCAGCACCTTTGACGGCCTTTCGCTGGCGTGGTCCATTGTCGAACATCTGCACAATCAGGTTGGCGCCAAAACCCTGTTCGCCACGCACTATCACGAACTCACCGAACTTTCGGCGCGCCTGCCGCGCCTGAAGAATTTCAACGTGGCCGTGCGCGAATGGCATGACTCGATTCTGTTCCTGCGGAAAATCGTCGCGGGCGGCACGGACAAGAGCTACGGCATTCAAGTCGCGCGGCTGGCGGGCGTGCCCAAGGAAGTGCTGCAACGCGCGAAGGAGATTTTGTCCAACCTGGAAGAGTCCGAACTTACGCCAGAAGGCAACGTGCGCGCGCCGCGCCGCCAGCAGGACCGCGACAAGTTGAAAAACCTCGCGCCGGCGCCGCAGTTGGATTTGTTTTCATAGCGGGTTCGCCCGTTTCAGGGTTGCAGCCATTTTACAAATCTTTCAATCCGGCGGCAAAATGTGGTTTGTGATTGAGCAAGCAGGCGGATCGAAATCCCGGCCAATGGTGTAAACTCCCCCGGCGGGGCAGTGAGGAAATTGATGGTTATCGAAATACGGCAGCAGGTCGCTTTCCGTCGGAGTATCGGTTGCCTGCTTCTGGTGTTCCGACGCCCATTGGTCCTTGGCCGCATCAATCATTTGGAGGTTGTTAATGCAGGCATTCCGCATGCTGGTTTCGCGGGCTTTGATATAATTCGGAACTATTATGGCGGCCAGCAACCCAACCACACATATCGTGGTGGAGATATAGCTTGTTACCAGTCCGGCCATAGCGAAGCCCTGGCCGGAACGCCTCCCGTTAGATTCTCTGATATCGCACAATGCCAGATGCCCGCAAATCAAACCGGGAATTCCGGCGAAACATGCGAGGCCCAGCAGGCTCAGGATACCCAGCACGAAACTCCAAATCGCGTACGCTGATATTTTCGGTTGCGAATGCACGCCTGGGAGAGGAGGAGGAACGGTCGCGTTCATAATTTATTCGGCTCTGATTAAACTGCCTTGCCTGGCTAAAATCAACGAACCCTTTACAGGAGTCAAAATCAAACGATGCAATAAAATGTACTGCGCAGGTTCTGAAGCGTGCTAAAATCTTCCAATCTATATGCCAGCGAACATTGAAAACTTGCGGAAATACGAAATCCTCGGACGCATTACCGTGGTTGAGGGCAACGGCGACCTTGCCAGAATCTTCGTCACCACCAAATCCAGCAAGGCGGAGATTTATCCGCACGGCGCGCACGTTACACATTTCCAAAAAAACGGCGAGCCGCCGCTGTTGTTCTTGAGCCGCCAAAGCTGGTTTGCCGCGGGCAAACCCATACGCGGCGGCGTGCCGATCTGTTTTCCCTGGTTTGGCAACCGCGCAGGCGAACCGTCCCACGGTTTCGCACGCATCGCCGAATGGCAGCTTGTCAAAACCGCCGCCACGCCGGACGGAACGGTGACCTTGCATTTTGCTCTGCCACAAATTCCCGGGCGCGAGGCCTGGAAAAATCTGCGCACGGAATTCATCGTGACCGTCGCGGACACGTTGACGATGGAACTGGCCGCCGCCAATGATTCCTGCGACGAGATGCTGGAAATCGAGAACTGCCTGCACCATTATTTTTACGTCGGCGACATCGGGGCGGTGAGCCTCACCGGCCTGCAAGGCGCACCGTTCGACGATTTTGCCTTCGACGCCGGCGGCGCCCGGCGAGAGGGCGACCACGCCCCGCTTCAAATTACGCAGGAAACCAACCGGGTGTATCCAAATCACACGGGCACGGTGGAAATCCACGATGGAAAACTGAACCGCATCGTGCGCGTGGAAAAATTTAACTCCCAGTCCACGGTGGTCTGGAATCCGTGGACCACGCAAAAATTGCCGGATGACTTTGACCCGGCAGAACACCAAAACATGATTTGCGTGGAAGCCGGCAACGTGAAGCAAAACCGCGTGTCCCTTGCGCCGGGAAAATCGTCGTCGTTGAAAGTGATTTTGAGCAGCCGTGGAATCTGAATTATTTCCGTTTCCTGGGCTCGCTCCGAAACGCCGCGCTCATGCGGTTCCACAGTTTGACAGGTTTCCGGCTGCGCCGTGCGAAAATTGAAACGTTCCGACGTGGAAAAGAAAATAGCGTGAGTCCGGTTAATCTGCAAAAATCCCGTCGCATACGATGATTTCCCTTTCCGAAATCCAGCCCAGCGGCGCCGATTTGGTCACCCAAGTCGGGGAGTTTTTTTCGTCCACGGGCATTTTGTCGCGGGCCAGCAACTTCGAGTTTCGCCCGCAGCAGCAGGCCATGGCGGTGGCGGTGGCGCGGGCGTTGCAAAACCGGGAACATCTGGCGGTGGAGGCGGGAACCGGCGTCGGCAAATCACTCGCGTATCTGGTGCCGGCCATTCTGTTTGCGGTCGCGCAGCGGAAAAAGGCCGTCATTTCCACGCACACCATCAATTTGCAGGAGCAGCTCACGGAAAAGGATTTGCCCATGCTCGCGGGCGTGCTGGGCGCGCTGCCGGAGCCGGTGCGGTTCAGTTACGCGATGTTGAAGGGCCGCGCCAATTATCTCTGCACCCGCCGGCTGCAAAAGGCGATGCAGCAAAGCGGCCATCTGTTCACGTCGTCCGAGACGGAGGAGTTGCAGCGCATCTACGAATGGTCGAAGGAGACAAAAGATGGCAGCCTGTCGGATTTTGAAATCGAGCCGGACCCGAAAGTCTGGGCGCAGGTTTGTTCCGAACGCGGACTGTGCTCGCCGAAGACGTGCGGGCATCAGTCGGATTTCGCGAAGGACCACGACGTCTGTTTTTTTCAGCGCGTGCGCAGCCGCATTCTGTCGGCGGACGTGTTGATATTGAATCACACGCTGTTTTTCACGCTGCTCGGCGGCGTGGATGAGGATCAGGAAGGCGGCATCCTGTTCAAGAACGACTTTGTGGTGTTCGACGAGGCGCACACGATGGAAAGCGTGGCCTCGCGGCATATCGGCCTGAACGTGTCGAGCGCGCAGGTACGCTGGTCGCTGAACCGGTTATGGAATCCCAAAACTGAAAAAGGGCTGCTCGCCACGCTGCGCAAGGGGAGCGCCGTGAAATTGGTCGCGGAAATTTTAAGCGAATCGGACAGGTTTTTTGAGAACGTCGAGGCGGCCTGCGAACAAATTCAGGCGGCGGCCAAAAAGAATTCCTTCGGCGGCGGCGACCGGAAGCGTTCCTGGACGGAATTGCGCATTCGCCAGGCGGAGCTGGTGAAGGACAACGTCACACTGCCCATCCAGCGGTTGCGCGAGGCGGTGAGCGAACTCATCAAGCTCAGCGATGACAAGGAAATCGGGCAGGAACTCATTGAGTACAACCGGCGGCTGGGCGAGCTGAAGGTGGAAGTCGCGGAATTTTTGAATCAGAGCGCCGAAAACCATGTTTATTGGGTCGAACGAACGGGCAAGACCCAGCGCAACCTTGCCCTGAACGCGGCGCCCGTGGACGTGGCGGATTTTTTGCGGCGGCGTTTGTTCGAGTCGGATACGAGTATCATCATGACCAGCGCGACGCTGGCCATTTCGGCCAAAGCAAATGATAATTCCAAACCGAGAGCCGCTGGTGCTGAGGATGCATCGCCGAATCCATCTTTCAATCGCCGGCCGGCGGCGGGCAATTTATCGTTGAATTATTTCGCAAAACGCGTCGGCGGCGAATCGGCCATCCAATTGCAGGTCGGCACGCCGTTCGATTATGAGCGGCAGATGAAACTGTTCACCGTCAAAAAAATGCCCGACCCGCGCGAAGCGGGCTATGCCGAAGCGCTGGAACATTGGATTGGACATTTTGTGAAACAGACACACGGCAAGGCGTTCGTGCTGTTCACCAGCTACAAGCTGATGCAGGAAGTCGCGGAGCGGATGCGGTTGTTTTTTGAACGGCTTAAAATCGAACTGTTCGTCCAGGGCACCGGCACGCCGCGGTCCACCATGCTGGAAAAATTCAAGGAGGACGTGGACTCGGTGCTGTTCGGCACGGACAGTTTCTGGCAGGGCGTGGATGTTCCGGGCGAAGCGCTCAGCAATGTCATCATCACCCGCCTGCCGTTCGCCGTGCCCGATCATCCGCTCATTGAAGCGCGCATCGAGGCGATTGAGGCGCGCGGCGGGAATTCCTTCGGCGAATTTTCACTGCCGGAGGCCATTCTGAAATTCCGCCAGGGCGTCGGCAGATTGATTCGCACCAAAACCGACACCGGCATCATCGTGGTTTTGGACAACCGCATTTTGACGAAACAATACGGGCAGGCTTTTCTAGACGCACTGCCGAAATGTCCGGTGGAAATCGTCTGAAAAATTATCCTGAAATCCGGCTCTCGAACTTTGGGTTTCGAGTTTATTTGTCAGGATCTGCCGGCGGATATTTCGCCGCCCCGATTTCTATGACGCTCTTTTTCAGGCAATCGGGACACATGCCGTGAGTTGTGGGGGTGGCGAATTTGGAGCTGAAATACTTTTCCAGTTCGAGCCATTCCCCTTCATGGCAAACCCGGCGGCACCAGCCGCAAATCCGGAGAAATTCCTCCAGGTAATGCAACCGCTTCAGCAGCCGTTTGGTCGCCAGATGCACCCAGCTCCAGACCAACAGAATCACGAGGGTGCGCAGCACGGCCCGATGCCAGTTGGGCAGGAACAATTCGCCGAAAAGGTAGCTCGGAATTCGCACCAGCTCGGTCACCCACGTCAGCAGGATCAACAGCGAGAAGCCAGTCGCTTCAACCCATAGAATCGAGTGCTCTTTTCGTTTCTTCATGGGTGGCACTGTGCCCGCAGGTAAAATCCCTGTCCAGAAAAAGCCTGGATTTTCTCAGTAAATACCGCGCCGTCTTTAAGTGACAAATCTCCACGTGGCGATGCCAGCAGGTTTTTCAGCGCGATCCGAAACATCCCGGGAAATAGTTTTCAAATCAAGCCGCCTGCGCGCGATTTGAACGGCGCGTGGCCCACACCACCACGAAAATCAACCCCAGCGGGATTATGATGTGAAGGAGGAACGGCAGCGCGACCGCCAGCTTGTCTTTCCCCTATTTTTCCGCCTGGGCGGTGGAATTCGTATTCGCCTCCTCCAGGAGTTGCGGGCGCGTCTTGAGCATTTCATCAAGGCTGAAAGCCGGCATCTGGTAAACCCAGTTGGTGAACGCCGACTCCCTGGCAAGTTTGTCCGCGAGCGTTTTCTGCTGCGCCTGAAAATCTTTGTCGAATTTCGCCTTGTCTGCGGGCTTTTCATCCGGGGCCGGCGTGCGGCTGGCGGACAGGTTCGCGGTCACGGAAAAAGTCACAGGATAATTGTCATCCTGCTTCGGCCCGATTTTCGAGATGTAGGTAAAGCCGTCAAACGTCTCCACGGTCAACACCGTGTTGGCGGCGGCGGCGGACAGCGTCGCAACGTCGTTGAAGCTGGCCGAACTGAACGGGGTGGTGACACTGGAGATTTTTGACGGATCCAGTTTCTCGCCGGGTTTGGCATCGGCAAGCTGCCAGTCATTTGTTTCCGAGGCGCGCGTCAGTTTCCACGAATTGGTCGCCTCCGGAAATTGCGCCGCAATCAGGCGCGGTTTTTGCACACTCAAAAAGTCCTTGTTCAGCCATGATTCCGGCTTGGGTTCCGCGTTGTCCAGTGGATCGGAAATCACGGCGACCGTTTTGGCGCCGGC
>Ga0181520_10012469_pt1 | contig 10912 bp, 7 predicted proteins | sample PEATcosm2014_Bin_29_FD_132451 | JGI IMG/M metagenome (GOLD analysis project Ga0181520, IMG submission 132451) | Peatland microbial communities from MTU Mesocosm Facility, Houghton, MI, USA - PEATcosm2014_Bin02_30_metaG | ecosystem: Environmental > Terrestrial > Soil > Wetlands > Peat | place...
GAACTACTTCACCAAATCCGGAACCAACAAGTTTCACGGCGACGCCTACGAGCAGTGGGATGGCTCGCTCCTCAGCGCGGAAGATTACTTTCTCCACGCCAACGACACGCCGGGCAACATCACACCCAAGCCGCGCTCCAATGTGAACCACTTCGGCTTCAGCGTGGGCGGACCCATCCGAGAGGATAAGCTCTTCTTCTTTGCAGCCTATGAGGGCGTCCGCATCGCGCTTCCCATTGTGGTGACTCAGGTCGTCGTGCCATCGCCCGCCTACCAACAGTACGTGCTCAGCCAGCTACCCGTCGGCGGATTCGACCCCATCACCGGAACCAATCTCCCCCCCGAGCCCGCTGAGGTGCCCTTCTACAAATCGATGTTCGGCCTCTATGGCAACACAGCCGGAACCGCCGTCCAGGTCAGCTCCTGCCCACTCGATGCCAGCGGCGCGCCGCTCCCCGGCACTCAGAGCAGCGGAAGTCTCTTTAACGGCTTCGGCTGCGCCAACCAGCGCCAGGAGTCGCTGCAGAATGGCGACCACGAAAACCTAGCGGTGGTCAAGATCGACGAAACCATCAATGCCGCCAACACCGCCTGGTACCGCTTCCAGCAGGATACGGGGCTGCAGGCCGCGTACACCGATCCCATCAGCCCGATCTTCAATTCCTATTCGCCACAGCCTCAGCGCACGCTGGTCGTCGGCTACACCCACATCTTCCGGCCCAATCTCGTCAACCAGTTCAACCCCGGCGCAAGCTGGTACGGCAGCATCTTCGAGCCCAACAACTTTGCCCAGTCCCTCCGGACTTTTCCCATCGTCCTTGCCGCTGGCAGCAATCAAGCTCCCTTTACCACCATCGGCGGCAACAACAACATCTATCCTCAGGGCCGTAATGTCACGCAATGGCAAATCAACGACAACCTCGACTGGATTCGCGGCCAGCAGGAGTTCCGCTTCGGCATGAACACACGCCGCGTCGACGTAAGCGACTACGATCTGGGCGTGGGAAGCGTGCCCACGGCCATCTATAACGATCTGGCCGAGTTCACCTACGGCTGGGCCTACACAGAGAGCCAGACCTTTCCCATCTCGTTCAAAGAACGGATCGCCGTGGGCAATCTCGACTTTTACGCGATGGATACCTACAAGCCGGCGCACAATGCCACTTTCATCGTCGGCGTAAGAGCGACCTGGAACACCGATCCAACGAATCAGCAAAGTCGATTCGCGCGCCCCGCGGGATCGTTCCTCGATCTCTCGCACTCCATAAACCAGCCGCTCAATCAGGCCATTCAAACCGGCGTGCAAGCCCTGTTTCCCTCCACGCCCCTGCTTGTCTGGCAGCCGCGCGCCTCTCTTGCTTACCAGGTCACGCCTGGAACCGTGATCCACGTCGGCTTCGGTGTCTTCAGCGACATCATTCCCGCCCAGATTGCCGATCTGGCCGCCGCCAATGCACCCTACGCGCCAACCTTCGTCGGCGGCATCGGGGGCCAGGTGGGCGGCTTTGCCATCGCGCCCGGCGTCCCCAACAGCGCAGCCGACGCGGCGTCCAACGCCAACCGGCAGTTCCAATCGGCGTTCGTCGCAGGTGCACCGCCCTGCGCGGGGATTATCGCGGGCGCGTCCACCTGCCCCCTGGCCGTCAGCCTCAATACTTTCCCCACCGGCACGCTCAAAACGCCGTACTACTACCAGTACAACCTCGGCATTGAGCAGAAGCTGAACGAGCACGGCGCCGTCCGCATTGGCTACGTCGGCACGCGGGGTCTCCATGAGCCGTTTCAGGTGGGCCTCAACGGCTACCAGAATGTCTGCGCCGGCTGCTTTGCGCCTTACCCATACGCGCAGCCCCTCGACCGGCGATTCGGCAACGTCAATGAATTCCGCACCGACGCCGGCAGCAACTACTCCGGCCTGCAAACCAGCCTCTCCGAGCAGTTCCACTCCCTCACCCTCAACGCAAACTACACCCTCAGCCACTGTCTCGACGAAGTTTCCAACGGCGGCCTGCTCCCCTTTTCCACGCAGGGCATTCTCACCCCGCTGCCCGGCGAGCTAAGCCGCCAATACAGCAACTGCGACTACGATGTCCGCCACGACCTCTCCGCCTACGGCATCTACCAGATTCCTTTTGCATCGAAGCATCTTCTGCTGCGCGCTCTGTTTCGCAACTGGTCATTTTCTGAGACGGCCTTCTTGCACTCCGGCCTTCCGTTCTCAGTCCTCAGTCAGCCTTACACGGCCAACGGTAACGGCGTCTTTCAGGCCAATGGACCGCAGTTCGCTCGACGTGTTCCCGGCCAGCCTGTCTATCAAAAATCCCCAGTGCCTGGAGCCGTCGCAGGAACGCGGCAGTGGCTCAATCCGAACGCCTTCGTCTCCGTCGTCGATCCCACCACTGGCGACTGCACTGGCGTCCCTTCCGGTACTCCCGACACGCCCGCCCAATGCCAGTTCGGCAACTCCGGCCGCAATACTGTGCGCGGCCCGCGCTTTACTGACTCTGACATTTATCTTTCGCGCCGGTTTCCCATCTGGGAACAGATATCAATGCGCTTCGACGTGCAGATGTTCAATGCCTTCAACCATCCGAACTTCGCATTGCCCAGCAATGTGCAAGCCGGGGTTCCCCCCACACACATCCCGCCGAAATTCGGCACGCTTGAAAGCACCGTCTCGCCGCCTACGGGACTGCTGGGCGTGGGACTGGGCGGAGACAGCGCGCCACGGATGATTGCGTTTCAAGGAAGGATTGAATTCTGACGATAGTGGTCATGGAGGGCCTTCAAACAGGTCACTTACGGACCGGGCGATCATGCCCTTTTGGACACTTCATCCCGCTTCGGGCAGCCCTGTGACCTATCCCCCGGAGTGGTTATTGCAGGCCCTCCTGCAGCGTGTTCAAATTGGCAGTACTTCTTTCGGCTTGGTCTCTCAGCTCAAAGGATGGGGACCTGCTTAATGGGCGATGTCGTTCAAATCGAGGCAAGTGAAGCGGCCACGTCTGCCGGCCCGCAAACACAGGCAAGTGTGCCGGATCGGGTCTATAAGGTGGTGCCTCCCGCTGGGGGTGCGAGCCATGAGGACCTCTACGGCTTCCGCACGGCCATGTATGAGCCCAAGCCCGCCGAGCAAGCCGAAGGGGACCCGAAAGCAGCCAAATCCAAACGGGCAATTGCTGTCCTGCCGATCCTTTTCATCCTTGTGCTCGGGGGGTTGGCAGCTCTGGTTATCTACACCGTAACCAAGTCGAAAGCTCCACCTCTATACGTCGATTTGGGAACCCGCAGGTTCGATTCGGCCGGGCTGGGAGCCCGGCTCGTCGCCCGATGGGAAGGAGCCGCGGCCTACCACCTATACATCGATCCGGACGATCCACAGCAGGCCGCCGGCTTTCAAGCCGTGACAGTGAACCCGCCTTACCCGGTTTCATTCGTCATCCGGCTGCTTGATTCCACCGGCGCCGTTGCGTGCCAAAAGGAAGTCGTGCTCCCCACCCCCGCGCCACTTACAGGCCCTACGGACCCTTCGCAGGCACTGCTGCCGATGCAGACAACCAGCGGAGACACTGTGCAGAATATTGCCGGCCCCGACGGACAAATCGCAGAGGTCACCGTTTCGGGCGGCCTCCCCTGTTCGCTGGCGCAGTATCAGAGCCTTACGACCTGGCAATTCTTCACCAACTTTCCCACGCTCGACGAGCAGGATGCCTGGCTTAAACATCAAAAACTCGACGCTGTCGCAAATGGCCGAAAATCCGGTTCCGCTGCTGGTGGTTTGGGGTATTCTCCGAGGGTCCAGCACCTGCCAGCCGCAATCGACGACGATGACGTGATCGTTGGCGACAATCCTCTCCGCGGAACCATCGATACCCAGGGCGGCCACGTTTTTCTTGTCGGAGTCGCCGGGTTACGGAATCGTACGGCTGAATGGCAGGTGTTTCCCGCCGCCGTCCATTTCCGCTGCGAGAAGACCGGAACCTGCGTCCTAACCCGCGTTAATTCGCGCACCACCCTGCAGGCGCGTTTGATCAGGTAGAGGGCCGTAAGTCACTTACCTTTTGTTCACCATCCAAGGCGCGCGCCGCATAACTCTCTAGTACTATGAATGCGATGCACGTCCTGTCCGCAGCCGAGATGCAGGCCTGCGATCGCGCCACCACGGAGCGGTTTGGAATTCCGTCGATTCAATTGATGCGGACTGCCTCTTCGGCCGTAGCGGCGATCGCGCGGCAACAATTCCCGCATGCGCGCCGCGTGACGGTGCTGTGCGGCAAGGGCAACAACGGCGGCGATGGCATGATGGCAGCGCGGCTGCTTGCCGACGCTGGCCTCGAAGTAACCACCCTACTGTTCGGCGCACCTGAACAACTGACGGGTGATGCCGCCATTGCGTGGAGCGAATTGAACAGTCTGAAGCACGGACAGATCCATGTGGTCACGAATGCCAAGACGCTGGCCGAGCACAACGAGGCGCTGAACACCGACCTGATTGTGGACGCAGTGCTGGGTACAGGGTTCAAACCGCCGCTGAAAGGCCTGGCGCTCGATGCGCTCAAGTGGATGCAACGCGGGCGCGCGCCGATTCTCGCACCCATCCTCGCGATTGACTTGCCCTCCGGCTGGCCTGCCGATGAGACGAGCGCAACAGTGGCGGGGCCTGTCTTTCCCGCCGACGCAGTCATCACCTTTACTGCGCCCAAGCCGGCGCACGTCTTTGGGCAACTGACGGGGCAATGGGATCAACCCGTCGTCGTCGCGCCCATCGGCTCGCCGGATGCCGCAATTGTTTCCGCGCTCAAAATCGATTGGGCCGGCTCGTCGCTTGCCCTGGCGCAGGCTCCGCGCGCGGCGTCGGCTAACAAAGGTAGTTTCGGTCACGTGCTGGTGGTAGGGGGCACGTTTGGCAGCTCGGGAGGGAAAGCGGGCGCGCCGGCGATGACCGCTCTTGGGGCGATGCGGGCGGGCGCGGGCCTGGTGACAGCGGCGGTCCCGACTCCGGCGTTGCCGGTGATCGCGTCGTTTGCGCCGGAGCTCATGACCTGGCCCTTGGCAGCGACGAGGAAAGGCCAGATCGCGGTGAAGAACATTGAGAAAAAGCGGATCGCCGAGCTGATCGCCGGAAAATCCGTCCTCGCCATTGGGCCTGGCCTCGGGCAGGGCGCGGAAGTAGCCAAATTCGTCGCGGGACTTCTTGGCGCGACGAAGATACCGGCGGTCGTCGACGCGGATGCGTTGAATATTCTTGCTGCGAAACCGGCGCTGATCAAGAAATTGGCCAAAGGGCGCACGATGGTATTGACGCCGCATCCCGGCGAGATGGCGCGGCTATTGGGAGTCACCGTGGCAGAAGTTCAGGCGGGTAGGCTGGAGACGGCGCGTAAATTTGCGCAGCGCATGGGCGTAACTCTGGTGCTGAAAGGCGCGCGGACACTCATTGCGCGTCCCGATGGCCGCGTAGCCGTGAACACTTCCGGGAATCCGGGGATGGCCAAAGGCGGCAGCGGTGATCTGCTCACTGGCCTGATTGCGGGCTTGCTGGCGCAATTCCCCCACGATCCGGCGCAAGCCGTGGAAGCTGCGGTTTATCTTCACGGGCTGGCAGCGGATCTGGCCGTGCGTGACGGCGACGAACACACGCTGCTGCCCACTGATTCCCTCACACAACTGGCGCGCGCGTTTCAATCCCGTGCGCATGATTTTGAAGTGAACGGCAAAACCGGGTATGTTTGGTTGCAGGGGCGTTCGATGCAGTAGCCTGAAAGCGCATCGAGCCGCCCTGCTTGAGGTTCAGCGATGACCGAAGCCGCAGCTCTGGCAGAAGGCAGAACGTACGAGTTCACCACGCAAAGCGGCGCGGACACTGTGGCAGTGGGCCGCAAGCTCGCCGGTTTGCTCAAACCTCCGCAATTCCTGCTGTTGCGCGGCGAGCTGGGTACGGGCAAGACGACGCTGGTGAAGGGCATTGCGCAAGCGCTGGACGCGGCCGAACCCGACGAGGTTACCAGTCCCACGTTTACGCTTATCCATGAATTCGACGGCTCGCGTGAGGGCAAGCCGGTGAAGCTCTACCACCTGGACGTTTATCGGCTGGAGAGCGAGCGGCAATTGGAGACCCTGGGTTTGGACGATCTGCTGACACCCGATGCGCTCGTTGTCGTCGAGTGGGGCGAGAAGTTCAAGAGCATCAAGAAGCGCGCCACGGGAGAGATCGTCATCGCCCCGGAGGGCGGCGACGCGCGGAAGATTACGGTGACACTGAAGGAATAGAAGCTCAGCGTGTCAGCCGCCGGCGACGTCTGTTTGAGTTTCAACTCTTCAACGCGTCGCGCCTTTTTCTTCAGCTCAGATCGCCTGATACAAGTTCCTCGGGGATTCATGAACCGCATTCCATTTCCAGAAGTGCAGGCGGCACTGGCCGGCGTCTTGCGCAAGCTCGGATTCGCAAACGATCGCGCCGACACTTGCGCGCGCTTGTTTGCCGAGACCACTCGTGACGGCGTGTACACGCACGGCATCAACCGTTTTTCACGCTTCGTCGCCATGATTCGTAACGGCAGCGTGAATCCTATGGCCGAGCCTGAAGTCACGGCGCGATTGGGCGCGCTGGAGCGTTGGGATGGCCATCGTGGTCCGGGCAACCTGGCTGCGCTGGCCGCGATGGAACGTGCAATCGCTCTCGGGCGCGAGCACGGCGTGGGGTGCGTCGCGCTGGGTAATACGAATCACTGGATGCGCGGGGGGACCTACGGCTGGCAAGCTGCGGAGGCTGGGCTCATCGGCATCTGCTGGACCAACACCATGCCCAACTTGCCGCCATGGGGCGGGGCGGAGCGCGCGATTGGGAACAATCCGCTGATCATTGCCGTGCCGCGCGCAAGCGGGCCGGTGGTGCTCGACATGGCGATGTCGCAGTTCTCCTATGGCGCTCTCGAGAGCTACCGCAAGCGCGGCGAGATGCTCCCAGTGGATGGTGGCTTTGACGCGAATGGCAACCTGACGCGCGACCCCGGAGCCATTGAGGAATCGTGGCGGCCACTGCCGGCCGGGTACTGGAAAGGATCAGGACTTGCCGTTGTGCTGGACATGATCGCGGCCATGATGACGCTGGGCAACGCGACCTGCCAGATCTCCTCGGACCCATTGTTCGAGACCGGAATCTCGCAGATGTTCCTCGCTCTCAACCCTGGGGCATTTGGGCCTGCGCCAGAGGCCGGGAAGATTGCCGATGCGATCGTTGCGTCCTTGCACGACTGTGCGCCCGCAAAGCGGGGTGGCAAAGTTCGATACTCTGGCGAACAGACCCTGCAAATTCGAGAGGATAACACGCGGCTGGGCCTGCCGGTCGAGCCGGCGGTGTGGGCAGAGATTCTTGCGATGTAGTCGTCCGGCTGGCGAAAGCGCAGGCCGCCTTACACGGTTCCACAATTGCTTTACCCAGGTCCGCAACTGCCAAGTGGCTTTTTCGCCAAGAAAAAGCCACCCTGCAGGACGCTGGAAAGGGCACGTGAATTGTGGAACCGCTCTAGTACCCCATGATGTTGTAGCCGCAATCGACGTAGAGAGTCTCGCCGGTGACGGCGCTGGCCAGGTCGCTTGCCAGATAGAGCGCGGTGCCCCCGACTTCGAGCTGATCGACATTGCGGTGCAATGGAGAACGCTCGGCATGGGATTTGAGCATGTCGCCCAGCGCGCCCACGCCGCGCGCCGCCAGCGTCTTGATAGGACCGGCAGAGATGGCGTTGACGCGGATGTTTTTTGTGCCGAGTTCGAAGGCGAGGTAGCGCACTGCGGCTTCGAGCGAGGCCTTGGCCAGCGCCATAACGTTGTAGTGGGGCACGACTTTCTCGGCGGCGTAATACGTAAGAGTAATAATGCTGCCGCCCTCGGTCATCAGCGGTACCGCGCCGCGGCTGACGGCGATGAGCGAGTAGACGCTCACGTCGTGCGCGATGCGAAAGCCCTCGCGGCTGGTGTTGATGAACTCGCCCTTAAGTTCCTCGGGGGGCGCATAGGCGATGGCGTGGACGAGGATGTCGATCTTGCCGTACTTCTCCTTGAGCGCGGCGAAAAGCGATTCGATCTCCTGGTCGTTGGAGACATCGCACTGGAAACCGCTGGCGCCGGAGAGATCGTTAATCAGGTCTCCGGCTTCGGATTTCATCCGTTCATTTTGGTAGCAAATGGCCAAAGTGGCGCCGGCCTCGTGGAGTTTCTGGGCGATGCCCCATGCGATGGAGCGCTTGTTGGCCAACCCGAAGACCACGGCTGTCTTGCCCGCCAGATTAATCATGCTGCTTTGGACCCTCCAAATCTCTAATCCAAAAGGGGAAACGGCGGAGACGCCGCCGCCATTCAGAATACCAGAGCGATTTTCACTTGGAGATGCGAAGCGTGGTTCAGCCACCGAGCGTGGTTTACCCGCCGAGCGTGGTTCAGCCGCCAAGATCGATCAACTCGACATGTCCCACCGGGCGCCCTAGGAACCTCGAGCCCAGGCGCTCAAACTTCTCCACCGAGTCGGTGGCGAAACAGCGAACTTCGGTCGCGGGAACACCACCCGGTGCGGCCGGAGCGGCGCTCCCGTTGAGCAGCTGAACGGCAGCCTGCGCCACCGACTCCGCCGAATCGATGACTTTTGCGCCCGGGTGCACCGCCTTTTCGAAGAGCGGCCTTAAGAGTGGGTAGTGCGTGCAGCCCAGCACCAGCGTGTCTGGATTCATGCCGCGAGATTCAGCCTCGGCGCGAAGCTCATTCAGATAAATCTCGATTACCTCGCCGGTAACGGGATGATCGGTCCAACCTTCCTCGACCAGCGGTACCAGCAGCGGGCAGGCTTTCTCAATGGCACGAAGACCGTGGGCGGCGCATGCAGCCGCGTAAGAGTGGCTCTGCACCGTGGCTTCGGTAGCGATTACGAGTACGTCGCCGGTGTGCGATGCAGCGCGGGCCGCGGCTGCGCCCGGCTCGATGACCCCTAGCACAGGAACAGAAACGGCATCCTGAATGGCGTCGAGCGCCAAGGCGCTGGCGGTGTTGCATGCGATCACGAGAAACTCCGCACCTTGCTCGTTGACCAGAAACTGCGCGCTCTCGGCGGCATAGCGGGCGATGGTTCGCCGCGATTTTGAGCCGTAGGGCAGGCGCGCCGTATCTCCGAGGAAGGCGAATCGTGCGCCCGGAAGCCGTTCGATCAAGGCGCGGAGGACCGTCAATCCGCCGAAGCCGGAATCGAAGACGCCGATGGTTGGGGCCATATCTTTCAGAGTAGCCTCTATGAGCAATGTGCGTCGCGGCGCCCGAACGTGATGCGTGAGAGCCCGATTACTGTCCGATTCTCCTGAGATACGCGTTCAGGTCTTCTCCCGCGACCGGCGATGTGCATGTTCCCGGGCGCTCGTAGAGGCAAACTCCCTGCCAGCACTGCGACTGCCCGAATCCGGCTGGGAGGTCGGGTGAATTGGCCGGCGCGATCAGCGCGTTGATGGAGGGCGCATCCTTGGCGAGTTGCGCAGGGCTTTCCATCGGAATGATCGGCACATTCTGATAGAGATGCGTGTACCCCGCGGACTCCCACCATTTCAACTGATAAATTCCCACTCCACATAATGCGGGCTCGCGGCCGAGGCGATCGAACGCGCCCTCTCCCCAGCGGGTTTCGCACCAGCGAGTGCAGTGCAACGCAAGCAGCGCAGAGGAGACGAAGAGGAACGCCACACTGATGGCCACAAGCCACTTGGGATTCTCGAGGAATATCAACCCGCGCTTAATCTCCCCGAGAAGATCGACAATCCCCATCGCGGCAAGGGTAATGGCAGGGGCAAGAATCGGATAGAGAAAGCGAATCTCCTTGTGCGGAATCAGGCTGTGCGAAACCACCACGATAGCGCAGAAAATGGCGAGGAAGGGGCTTCGCCGGGCGCCGTGAAAGAGTAGCAGGACGGCTGGGCCAACCAAGACCAGAAGAACCAGCACGTACCAGTACCACGGTTGCTCCAGAGTCAGCTCTTTGCCTGGCCCGCGCAAAACGTTGTACTCGAAGTAGCGGATGAACGACTGCAATGGAAAATAGCCGGCCATCCAATCAGCCATGCCAAACAGAAGAACGGGGAGCGAGGCTCCGGCAATGACTACGGGAACTCTCACTCGCCAGCGCGGATAGCAGAAGTAGATCATGGCAAAAACGAGCGCAGGCAGCAGTTGAATGCGCAGACACGCGGCCAATGCGCAAAGCAACCCGGCGAGAAAAAGCCGCTTTCGCTCGCCGAGTTTCTCGCCGTAGACGCCGAGATAGAGTCCAGGCAGCAAGACGTGAGCGGCGGCTATTTCATTCAGTGCTTTAGGCGCAAAGAAGACGAGGCCGAAGTAGAAAGAGCAAGCCAGAGCGGCGACCATGGCCGCGGGTTTACCACTGGCGCGTTTCGCCCAGGCATAACCGAACCAGATTGTGACGAGCGAAATCAGCGAAAGAACGATTTCCGTCCCGATCACGTATCCTGCCGACGCCGGGCCCATCCAGGCCGTCGCGCGCATCACTCCGGCAAGAAACGTGGGAAAGACCCAGGAGCGCATGCCCAGCCTCCACTCCCAGGAGACGACGCCATAGCCGTACACCAGCCTGTGCGCTTGCTCGAGCGTCTGGAAAACCTCATCAGGGAAGAAAATGTTGGGCGAGCCCACCGCAAGCCCGATGCGCAGTGCAAACGCGAAGCCGAGCAGCGCAGCCCATGCGGAGACTATTCTTGCGCGCGTCATTAGAGGCCGCCTCCGGCTGCTACTGCGTCCTCGTTGGTCAGATAGGTGCGCGTCAAATCGGCATGGCCGGCGAGAGTCGCGCGCGGCTCGCCATCGACCAAAAAGCGCACCTCGGTCACGTGAGGCAGATTGGCGTTGAGCGTGGAGCAAATGGAAA
>Ga0181520_10012473_pt1 | contig 10908 bp, 13 predicted proteins | sample PEATcosm2014_Bin_29_FD_132451 | JGI IMG/M metagenome (GOLD analysis project Ga0181520, IMG submission 132451) | Peatland microbial communities from MTU Mesocosm Facility, Houghton, MI, USA - PEATcosm2014_Bin02_30_metaG | ecosystem: Environmental > Terrestrial > Soil > Wetlands > Peat | place...
CCGTTGTCGAACACGTGAAAATCGGTTACGTCCAGGCCGCTCACCGGCGCGCCTTTGGAGTTGGTCGCGATGACACTGACCTCGACCGCGTGGACGTTGGTATGTATGACCATCTCCTGTTTGGCAAAAACGCACAAGAGCGCCGCGCAGACCAGCAGGAGTGCAAACTTGAAGCATTGGCCCATAGTCATCCGAGACCACCTGTCGCCTTTCATAAAGGAAATTACCCTAATTGACGTCGTCGAAGGTAACGAACGACTCGCTGAAAAACTTGCCATAATTTTGGAATTCCATCCGATTCCGCGTCCACTTCGCCGGGCCTCGCATCACTGTTTCCGCGCTCGCCGGCAACAAATAATTCCGGCCCCCGACGGCCGTAAAGTCGTAATTCACGGTGGTGATTGCGGAGTCCCATTGCAATTCCTTGGGGATGCTCTCCGCTTCGTAAGTGAAACTGAGCATGGCGCCCGTTTCCTGGTCTATATCCAATTCCCCGCGATAGCCTACTAAGGCCGTTCGGGGGCCGTCGGACGCACGGGTCATAAGGTGGTAACTCGAATGGGGTTGCCGGACCACGTAGGAGTAGACCGCGGTGCGGCGCCGGACGACGTTTTTCCATCTCTCCCAGCGGAAAGCTGGCCGCCGAAGAGGGATCGAAAATACTATGCAGCATTCCGCCAAATTCGCCGACGCCGAGGGATCCGCCGAGGGACTCGTAGGTCCGATCCGTCGGCTTGCCGTCGATCAGGGTGAGCTTGTGCGCTTCTTTCTGCTCAAAGTAGCCAAGCTGGACGGTGAGCGTATCCGTCGGCGTCCAGTCGATAAGGCGCGACCGGCCCAGCGAGCCGGCGTACCGATGGATCACTTCCGTACACACGAAATCCGGCAGGGAATGGCTATAGTCGAGGGCGGCTTTGCGGCCCCTCTCGAGAATGGTCGTAGCGTCGGTTTCGGGAGGCCGTTGCGCCAACGCCAGCGCAGACCAAGCGAGCAAGCCGATTACCGCCGGCTTCAGGAAAGCGGCCCAACCATATGCGAGCGAATTCCGGAAGCTATCCATTAGGGTGTTAAACATGCGTTTATCCGGCCAGGTTTCATCGAACGCCGCCCTTTTCGGGCGAAAGCGGCAGCGGAACCGAGAGCGAACCCACATGCGCGCCCCGTTCGTCGACCACTGCAACCCGAACCGCGACGGCATCCGGCTCGCGCTTCAACCGCATTTCCAATCGCAGCCCTTGCGCCAACGCGCGCTGGTAAGTTTCCGGACGCAGGTCCAATTGCGCCGTCTGGCTCTGCCCCTCGTAGCGCTCGCCCGTGGCGCCGATTTGAACCCCGACCATGCGGAGCGACCCCGTCCACCTTTCGGTACTGTGCGCCAGGCTGAGGTCCGCGGGATCCAAGTGGATCACCACCGCCAGGTCGTTGCCGCCGCTTTGTTCCACGCTGGCCTGAATTCCGATCTCCGAGCTATCGAGCGGCGACGCGAGCGCGCGCGCCAGGCGATCTACCGCCGCGACGCCGCGATCTTCTTCCCTTCCGGTGGCGTAATAGCCGCGGCGAAAACGGAGTTGGACGCCCGGGCGACTGGTGCGGACGCGAATCTGGTGATAGGCGCCGTCCTCGGTGATGGCTTTCGGGTAGTAAGTCATCACGTACACCTCGCGCGAGTCGTCGAGCGCCAGGCGTACGCCGCGGTCCAGGTCGTTCCGGTTGGCATACGCCACCCCGCCCGTTTCAGCCGCGATGCTGTTCATGGTGCTGATGTTGATGGTGGGGTCATGGGATGTCTTTAGTGTTTCGAGGTCGAGACGGTAGGTGGCCTTGGAAAGGCCGCGGGCATCGATGGGATAGACCGAGACGTTGGCGTCGTTCAGGGCGTCCATGGCCTGCTTCATCTCCGTGCCGAACGTTCGCCACTGGTCCAGCGGCCCGGGGTGCCCGGGGGCCGGCGCGATGGTCCGTTGCGGCGGCCCGACCGTCAACGGAAAAGCCGCCGAGAGCCACAGCAGGTTCTTCCGCCCGGGCACGCCCTTTATATGGTTGGCGATGGCCTCCAGCGCTCCGAACGTATCGAGAATTCTGCCGGCATCGAAGTGCGCCAGTTGCACGGGGTCCGGAGGGATGGAGGCGATGCCCATGTCCAAGTCAAGCTCTTCCAGCAAGTCGTCCTTGTCGGGCACTTCGCCATGATAGGCCTTGAGCTTGGCCAGAAGCGACGCCCTGTCGGAAGAGAAATCGTGGAGTACCCGGAATTGCGACCCGAAGGCATAGATGGCCACGCGCTCCGCCGGATCGATTTGATCGAGGATCTTCGCCACCGCGCGCCGCACCACGGTCTGGTTGCGGTACTTGGTATTGACCGCGTCCAGGAGAATCATGGAGAGCACCTGGGGCTGTTTCGCCTTGCCCAACGGGCCCGAACCCGCTTCGCCTATCCGGTTGGAGTAGGTGTTGGGCGGCAATGCCGCCTGGCCGGGAGCCGCCCGCGAGTCGATCTTCTCGAAGCTGGCGATGGTTTGCTCTTTCCCGTTGTCGAACACCCGAAAATCGCCTACGCCCAGGCCGCTCACCGGCTGGCCTTTGGAATCGGTCGCGATAACGCTGACCTCGACCGCGCGGACGTTGGTATGTATGACCACCTGGTAGCTGGCGAGGCACAGCAACGCCGCCGAGACCAGCAGAAGCGGGAGCTTGAACGGGTTTAGAGTCGAAGCCATGATTGGAGCATATTCCGATTGATTTCGTATGTCAACGATGTAATTCGTAGCGAGGTTCTTGAAGAACCGGCTGAGAGTCATCCATCCCACCTTTCGCTCGTCATTAGGGAGTTAAACGCGCGATCATCCCGGCAGGTTTCTTCGGGCGCACTTCCAGTCCGCCGGAACGGCGGGGATGGAAGAATGCGATAAACGGCTCTGATGCAACCAGTTGGGTGTATAATGACTAGCGCAGTAAGCCAAGAAGGAAATCCCAGTCTGCTATATGGAGAATGGAATGCGAAAAACGGTCCGGCCTTTGGTGGTTTGCGCCCTATTGCTCTCGCCAGGGGTCTTGCTCGCGGGCGACCGCTTCGATGGCAAGTGGACTACAAAACTCACCTGCCCTGCAAAAGGGAACACCGAGGGCTACACCTGGCAGTTCGTCAGCGCCGTCCAGAACGGGGCTTTTCGCGGAGAGCGCGGCACGGCGGGAGAGCCCGGCTACCTGCTGATCGAAGGCAAGATCGCGGATGACGGGAGCGCCAAGCTGTCGGCCAACGGCATAGTCGCCTCCCGGCAATACGCTCGTGGACCCTTAGCCCACAAGGGCGAGGATTATAGCTACGACATCAAGGCCAAGTTCAAAGAGACAGAGGGCACAGGCGCCCGCGACACGGGCCTCGGCATCGTCGGCCGCCCCTGCACGCTGGAGTTCGCGAAGCAGCCGGCCGCGAACCAGTAGCGTCCCGAATCGCAAGAGTCCATCTCAAAACTGCCGGCAAACCGCGGCTTTTGGCGTACGGCAATCGACGCAGGGAACGCCCCGTCGCTTATCTCGTCCGCGTCTTCCCGGCGCCCCGATTTCCACCGCGGCATTTGATTTACCATGAGGTTTCATTCGGAGAACTCTATGCCCTTAAACGTAAAGCCCAAGGAAGGCTGCCGCTGGGACCTGGTAGCGCTGGGCGAGGTCATGCTGCGCCTGGACCCCAGGGACCGGCGCGTGTGGACCACGCGCACTTTCGATGCATGGGAGGGCGGCGGAGAGTACAACGTCGCCCGCGGCCTGAAGCGCTGCTTCGGCCTGGACACCGCGGTGGTATCCGCCTTCGCCGACAACCCGGTAGGGCGCCTGATTCAAGATCTGATCTACCAGGGCGGCGTGGACCAGTCCCTAGTTAAGTGGGTTCCTTTCGACGGCGTCGGCCGCTCGGTCCGAAACGGCCTGAACTTCACCGAGCGCGGCTACGGCGTGCGCGCCGCGGCCGGTTGCTCCGACCGCGGCCACACCGCCGCCTCGCAGATGAAGCCCGGCGATTTCGACTGGGACAAGATCTTTGGCGAATACGGCGCCCGTTGGTTCCACTGCGGGGGCATTTTCTGCGGCCTCTCCGCCACTACGCCCGAACTTACCATTGAGGCCATGCAGGCCGCCAGGCGCCACGGCGCGATTGTTTCCTACGACCTGAACTACCGCGCCTCGCTCTGGAAAACCATCGGCGGCAAAGCCAAGGCCCAGGAGGTGAACCGCAAGATCGCCGCCCTGGTGGACGTGATGGTGGGCAACGAGGAAGATTTCTCCGCCGCCCTGGGCTTCGATATTCCCGGCGTCGACGAAAACCTGACCCATTTTGAGACAGCCGCCTTCCAGAAGATGATCGAGCAGGTGGTGAAGGAGTTCCCCTTCAAGGTTGTGGCTACTACGCTACGCAAGGCCAAAACGGCCTCCACCAACGACTGGGGGGCCATCTGCTACTGCGACGGCCAGTTCTACGAAGCCGTCAATCGTCCCGGCCTGGAGATTTACGACCGCGTGGGCGGCGGAGACTCCTTCGATTCCGGCCTCATCTATGGCTTCCTCTCCGGCCAGGACCCGCAGTGGTCCGTGGATTGCGGCGCGGCGCATGGCGCCCTGGCCATGACCACGCCCGGCGACACCACCATGGCTACGCTCCCCGAAGTACTGAGCGTCATGAAAGGCGGCGGCGCCAGGATAGCAAGGTAGTCTAATCCCGAATTCCGCGGTTGGGAGCCTTGTATCAGGGTACGGCCTCAGCCGTACTCTGGAGTTTGTACATTTCCGAAGCCCGGCGCCCGGGCGAAAGACGCTAGCCCACGGCGCTAGCCGTGTGGAAGCGCACGTGAGAATGCGAGCCCTGGAACGGGGCCAAAGGCTGTTCTCAGCCCCAGAGGTCGCGCGCGGTAGCAGCTATGTGGGGCAGGCTCGGTCGCCTGCCCCTATCGCCGCCCGCGATTACTCCTCTTTCACTACGTGGACTGCGATCTCCGCGGTCACGTCTTTGTGCAGGCGCACCGGTATCTTATACTCGCCGAGCTGTTTGATCGGCTCCTCCAGGTGGATCTTACGGCGATCGATCTCGAAGTTCTGGGCCGCCAGCGCGTCCACGATGTCCTTGGACGTTACCGATCCGAACAACTGATCGTTTTCGCCCGCCTTCTGCACAATCGTCAGGCTGACGCCGTTTACCAGCTTGGCCAGGTCTTCCGCCTCGCCCTTCTGCTTGGCCTCCTTGCGTAAATGCGCCTGGCGTTCCTGCTCCACGATCTTGCGGTTGGCGTCGGTGGCGGGGACGGCGATCTTATTGGGTAGCAGGAAATTGCGGGCATACCCCGAGGCCACCTTCACCACCTGGCCCCGGCTGCCCAATTTCTCCACGTCTTGTCTCAGTATGACTTCCATGCCTGATTCCTCCCGCCCCTCAGAACTGCGCCGCGAACGGCAGCAGGGCGATGTTGCGCGCTTTCTTGATGGCGTCGGTCAGCCGCCGCTGGTGCGGCGCGCAGACTCCCGAGATGCGGCGCGGAACGATTTTTCCCCGCTCCGCCACGAAGGCATGCAGCATCTTCACGTCCTTGTAGTTGATATCGTCCACCTTCTCCACGCAGAACCGGCAAACTTTCTTGCGCCGGAAATACTGTTTCTTCTGGGTAGCGACGGCCTTGTCTCCGCCCGTGGGCCGCTGTCCGGCGCTTCCCGGTCTTCCTCTGGATTCCGCCATGGTTTACGCCTCCTTTGGCAAGCCGGGCATGGCCGGCGCTTCCACAGACTGATGCGCCGCCACGGGCTGCGCGGGCGCCGGCCCGGCCCCTGGGGGCGCGGACACGGCCCGCTTGGCCGCGCGCTTGTCGCGCTGCTTCTTCCGCTTTTCGAGACGCTTCAGCGTCTCGTCGATTCGCACCGTCAGGAACTTCAGCACGATGTCGGATACCCGCAGGCGGCGTTCGAACTCTTTGACCATCTCGGGGCCGGCGGTGTACTGAACAAGCACGTAGAAACCTTCCCGGTACTTGTCCACGCGGTACGCCAGCTTGCGCTTGCCCCATTTGTCCAATTTGTCCACGGTGGCCCCGGCGCCGGTCAGAACCGTGCGCAGGGCCTCCAGCCGCTGGTCGATCTCTTCTTCCGGAACATCCGGCTTTATGATGAACAGCGATTCGTAAATTCTCATGCTTCCTCAGTTTGTAAGCCAGGGGCGCGACGATTGAACTTCGTCATGGCCATTTCGACGCCCTCGGCGATTATCGAACGGACCGCATCGGCCGCATAGCCGGTGAGTTCGTCCAATTCCTTCATTTGCGAGCGCCGGAACGGCGCCAGCACAAATTCCGCCCCATCCCCAATCGGATGGTCCGGATGAATCCCCAACCGTACGCGCACAAATTCGTTCGTCCCCAGGCTGCCAATCAAGGACTGCATACCTTTATGACCGGCCGCCGAACCCTTCGGCTTGATTCTCACGGAAGTCCACGCCAGGTCCAATTCGTCGTAAACCACTATCAGGCGTTCCGGCCCGATCTCGTGCTTCCCCATCAGCGGGCCGAGCGAGGTCCCGCTGAGGTTCATGAACGTCTGCGGCTTGGCCAGCATCACCGGGCGCCCCTCGATCTCGCCCACCCCGACGAGCGCCTTCGAATCCCTGCGGGTGACGCGGATGCCGTGCCGCTCCGCCAGGCGGTCGATGGTGAGAAACCCCAGATTATGCGGCGTGAGCGCGTACTCCACGCCAGGGTTGCCCAGACCGGCCACCAGAAACATGGCGCGCTACTTCTTCTTGCCCTTTTCCTCGGAGGGAGCCTTCTTGCCCTTTTCCTCGGAGGGAGCTTCCTCGTCCTTCTTGCCCTTCTTGATGACTTCGGGCTCCGCCCCGGGCGTGGCTCCGGCTTCGGGCGTGGCAGCGGCAGCCTCGGGCGCGGCGGCCACTTCTTCGGCGCGCAGCGCCACCACGTGGGCCACCACCGCGTCCGCCGGGCTCAACAGTTTCATCGAGCCGCTCATCGCGATGTCGCCGGCGCGCTTGGCCTGCCCGATCATCAACTCCGTGACGTCCACCGCGAAGCTCTCCGGGATGTCGTCCGGAAGGCACTCGATTTCCACCGCGCGGATGACCAGCTCCAGCAGCCCGCCCTGCAATTTTATTCCCTTCGCCTCGCCTTCGGCGCGCACGGGGACCGCCACGCGCAGCCGCTTGGTCAAATCGACGCGCTTGAAGTCGGCGTGCAGCAGGTTCCCGCGGACCGGGTCCGAGAGTTGGTCCACCAGCATCACCGCCGTGGATTCGCCGCCCTCAATGGCCAAGTTGAAGATGGTGTTGTATCCCGTCTGGCTGTGGACGATCTTTATGATGTCGCGCGGGTTCACCGCCACGCTCACGGGTTCCTTGTAGGCTCCATAAACTACGGCCGGAATCTGTCCGGCGCGGCGCGTACGACGCGCCGCGTTCTTGCCGCGCGAGGCGCGAACCACGGCGGCCACGGTTATATCTTTTCTCACTGCATATCTCCTTGGCGGGATCGAAGTCCGGTTCGCCCCTGGGGGTTAACGTGGGTTCGAGAGCCCGTAATAACTCGCCTGACCGGCTTCTCCGCGATGCCTCCGCGTCTCCGCGTCTCCGCGGTGAGACCGGTCTTCCCCTAAATAAACAGCACGCTCACCGAAGTCGCCTCGTGAATCGATCGGATGGCTTCGGCCAGCAGTTTCGCGATCGACAGCGACTTGATCCGGCTGCACTTCTTCGCCTCTTTCGAGAGCGGAATCGAATTCGAAAAAACCACTTCCTTCAGGCACGACGCCTCGATCCGGCTCACCGCCGGACCCGAGAGAACGGCGTGCGTGGCGCAGGCCGAAACGCTGGCCGCGCCCTTCGCCATCAACGCCTCGGCGCCCTTCACCAGCGTACCCGCGGTGTCGATCAGATCGTCCACCAGCAGGCAGTGACGCCCCCTGACATCGCCCACCACGTTCATCACTTCGGCGACGTTGGCTTCCTCCCGCCGCTTGTCGATGATGGCCAACGGGCAGTTCAACCTCTTGGCGAACGCGCGCGCCCGCTCCACTCCACCCGCGTCCGGCGATACCACCGTCCGGTCCGTGGCGCCCTCTGCTTTGAAGTACTCGATCAGAACCGGCGAAGCGAACAGGTGGTCCACCGGAACGTCGAAGAATCCCTGAATCTGCGCGGCGTGCAAATCCAGGGTCAAAATCCGGTCCGCGCCCGCGGTCTCCAAAAGACCCGCCACCAGTTTCGCCGATATCGGAACCCTGGGTTTGTCTTTACGATCCTGGCGGGCGTACCCATAATAGGGTAGCACTGTCGTGATTCGCTCCGCCGAGGCGCGCTTGAGGGCGTCCATCATCAACAGCAGCTCCATCAGGTTGCGGTCCACCGGCGTACAAGTCGGCTGGATCACGAAAACGTCCGCGCCACGCACGTTTTCCTTGATCTGGAGGTAGATTTCGCCATCGGAAAACTGCTTCACCATGGCCCGTCCAACCTGGATGCCAAGGTTGTCGCAGATCTCGTGCGCCAGCGCCGGGTTGGCGTTCCCGGTGAAGACTTGCAGACGATTGTGATTCATTTCAAGTACCGGCTTCGGGGCGGCCATATTCTGGGTATTACGTGCCCGGCCAGCGTGCGCCGCCACATGGAGCGGTACGTTGCACGGCCGACCAGCGAAACGCGATACGCTTTCTCCTCCGTAAGCAGACCGGACCCTCCGGCCAAACGCCGCCACGCCCGGGAAGCTCCTTCCCGGGTGGGAAACAATCCGAACAAGGCGGAACCGCTGCCCGTCATCATGGCAACCGACGCTCCCGCGCGGGTAAGCGCCTTTTTCAGCGCCGGAAGGCGGCCATGGCGTTCGAACACAACGGTTTCAAAGTCGTTACCTGCGAGCTTTCCGTAACTCCAATCCCAAACGTGAGCCTGGAAACTAACTATTTTATTTTGTTGGGATTCGGTTGTCAAACGGGGGCTCAGGGCGGCATACGCTCCGGGCGTGTCCACGTGAATCCCTGGGGCCACCAGCACGGCCGGCCATGCGGGCGCGTCGGGCAAGGGGAACAGCTCGGTTCCACGGCCGATGCCCACCGCCGTTCCCCCCAACAGGAAAAACGGAACGTCGCTGCCGAGCTGCGCGGCGAGAGCGGTCAATTCCGCGAGGCTCAGGCATCCGCCGGCCAGGGCCGGAAGCGCCAATAGCACCGCCGCCGCGTCGGAAGACCCGCCGCCCAGCCCGGCGCCCATCGGTATGCGCTTGTGCAGCCGCATCTCCACGCGCCCCGTTATGCGCATGGCTTCCAGCGCCAGCCGCGCCGCGCGCGCCATGAGGTTGTCGGGAATGCCCGCGTCGTCTTCCAGCACAACTTCCGTTCGCCGCCCCGGAGCGAATGCGATATCCACGATGTCGGCCAGCGAGACCGTCTGGAAGATGGTGCGCAACTCGTGGAAGCCGTCCGGCCGCTTGCCGAGCACACGCAAGTCGAGGTTGATCTTGGCCGCGGCGCGAACCCGCGCCCGCCGGAACTCCCGTTCGGGACTGCTCATTTGTCGTACTGCAACAGCGAGAAGACGTCGTGACCGCGCAGCCGCCCGCGGCCGTTGAGAAACGTCAACTCGACCACAAAGCCGATCCCCGCCACGATGCCGCCAACGTCTTGCACCATGCGGGCCGCGGCGGCGGCCGTCCCGCCGGTGGCCAGCAGGTCGTCCACAATCAGCACGCGCTGCCCCGCGCCGATGGCGTCCTTGTGCATCTCCAGGCTGTCCGTGCCGTACTCCAGGGCATAGGTGACGCTGACGCACTCGGCCGGCAGTTTCCTGGGCTTGCGCACCGGTACGAAGCCCGCTCCCAGCGCGTACGCCAGCGCCGGCGCGAAAATGAATCCGCGCGCTTCGATGCCCAGCACGATGTCCACCTGCGCTTCGCGGTAGTGGGATTTCAGCCCGTCGATCACGGAGCGGAATCCGTCTTTGTCTTTGAGCAGGGTGGTGATGTCGTAAAAGAGAATGCCGGGCTTGGGCCAGTCCGGCACTTCGCGGATGAGCTTCTTGAGGTCTTCCATAAGAGGTGGGCGGAGATAAGGAGCGTTTTCTCCACGATCCCCGCGCTTTCGTACTCCAGTGTAGAACAGCGCGAGCCCAGCCCGAAATACGCCTGCTTAAGAGCCGGCGGCAGAATGAAATCCTGCCCCATTTTGGGGCGCCGCTCGACCGTTGAAGAGAGGGTTTTTGGGCGCTTTGCCCAAAGCCTCGTCTTCGCGAAACGATAACTCGTTGTATTTCAAATACTTGCGTCCAAGTCTTGGACAAGTTGCCCAAGAACGGGGGCGAGCAGAGGCGTGCGCGGCTCCGTTCGGGCGGCTACCCGATCAGGAAGGATCCATGTTTCTCGACGGCGGCTTCCTGTTCTTCGACGCCCCGCACGTCGGCCCATCTCGGCCCGCGGCGCAGCTTGCCGGCCAGTTCGGAGAGCTTGTCCGCCGGCCCCGCCGCGTAGACTTCCACCCGACCGTCGTCGAGGTTGCGCGCATAGCCGGTGAGACCCAGTTCCGCCGCGGCGCGCTGCGCAAACCAGCGGTATCCGACGCCCTGCACCCGCCCGCCGACCAACCACCGCCTAGCCGATTCCGGTTTTCGAGCCATTCCGCTGGTGAGCATAACACGAGCGGGAGCGCGCGGACTGTAACGCGGTCCGCTCGCGTTGCAGGCGAAAGCGCCCAATGCCACATACTTTTCCCGGACCAGCGAATCCGGGCAGAAACGGTGGGGCGGACCCCCTGGTCCGCGCGGGTCCCCCTGGACCCGCTCCTCTCTCGAAGAATCAAGTGATTGCCACCCCCGAGAAGCCGGCCGGGGGGCCGGCCGCGGACCAGGGGGTCCGCCCTACCCCGTGTCCAGGCATCCGGAAA